>Ga0075426_10000603_pt1 | contig 24868 bp, 16 predicted proteins | sample SoiMethybrSBSTD5_FD_75304 | JGI IMG/M metagenome (GOLD analysis project Ga0075426, IMG submission 75304) | Bulk soil microbial communities from a Populus tree surrounding site in Tennessee, USA - Soil MetaG P. TD hybrid SBSTD5 | ecosystem: Environmental > Terrestrial > Soil > Tree plantation...
GGGACGTAAGTTTTCGGCCCGCCGAATTCGTTTTAGAGTCGTGATATCTTCTTAGGGGCGTTCTGGGTGGGCCGGAGCGCCCCTAAGTTTTTTGGGCGAGTTTTTCCTTGTTTTGTGGAGCAACAATTTTCCTGAGCAATAACCATGTGGGATTTCTGCACTAACGCACTGGACACCGCGAAAACGCGCGGGGCGTCGTATGGCGACGTACGGGTGATGCATTTGCGGCAGCGCGACTTGACCACGAAGAATGGCCAGGTCGGGACGCTGGCGCAGAGCGAATCGATTGGCATCGGCGTTCGCGTGCTGGCGAATGGGGCGTGGGGATTTGCGTCGACGGACCGGCTGACGCGCGACGGCGTGGCGGCGTGCGCCGCGCAGGCGGTGTCCATCGCGAAGGCCTCGGCGCTGGCGAAGCGCAGTAATGTGGTGATGGCGCCGGAGAAGGCGTACATCGATAGCTGGCAAAGCCCTTTTCGCAAAGATCCCTTTGAAATTCCGCTGGAGACGCAGCTTGCGTTGTTGCTGGCCGCCGATTCGGAGATGCGCAAGGTGAAAGGCGTCACGCTGACGGAAACGAACATGCAGTTTCGCAAGATTGATTCGTGGTTTGCGTCGAGCATCGGCTCGCGGATTCACCAGCGCAAAGTGATTTCGGGATGCGGAATTGGGGCGACTTCGTTTCAGGGCGGGGAAATTCAGAAGCGGTCGTATCCCAACAGTTTTGGCGGACAGCATGCACTCGAAGGATACGAATTGGTTGAGTCGCTCAATTTGATGAAACATGCGCCAGTGATCGCGGAAGAAGCGGCGGCGCTGCATAGCGCAGTGCAATGCCCGGAAAAGTTCGGCACGCTGATTCTTGCTGGGAACCAACTGGGGTTGCAAATACACGAATCCATCGGGCATCCGATTGAATTGGACCGCGTGCTGGGGCAGGAGGCAAATTTTGCGGGGACCAGTTTTCTGACGCTGGACCAGTTAAACAAGCTGAAGTATGCGTCGAGCATTGTGAATGTCGTGGCGGACGCGCGGCTGGACCATGGGCAAGGGCTGGGCACGTTTGCGTACGACGACGAAGGCGTTCCGGCGCAGTGCACGGACATCATCAAAGACGGAAAATTCCGCGGTTATTTGTCGAACCGCGAGACCGCGCACCTGATTGGGCTGGAGCGCTCTTCCGGAACGATGCGAACGGAAAGCTGGAACCGGCTGCCAATTATTCGCATGACGAACGTGAGCTTGCTGCCCGGCACTTGGGATTACGAGGATTTGATTGCGGACACAAGCGACGGAGTTTTGATGGACACGAACCGGTCGTGGTCCATTGATGACCGCAGATACCAGTTTCAGTTTTCGACGGAAATTGGCTGGGAAATCAAAAGTGGGAAGAAAGCGCGGATGATCAAGAATCCGAGCTACAGCGGAATCACCACGGAGTTCTGGAATTCGTGCGACGCGATTTGCAAGTTCGACGATTGGACGCTGTGGGGAACGCCGAATTGCGGCAAAGGACAGCCGATGCAGACCATGGGCACGGGACATGGCGCGGCTCCGGCGCGTTTTCGCAATGTCAGGATCGGAACAGCATTCGCGAAACAATAAAAATGTCGCCCAGCTCAAAAAAGAGATCCATAGGAAAGACCGAGCGCCCTGAGCTGCTGTCACTGCGCGAGCTGCGAAGCATCATCGAAACCGTTTTGCGATTGGCGAAGTCCACTGGCGCGGCGGAGACCGAAGTCTATGTGGACGAAGTTGCGGACGCGCTGACGCGGTTTGCAAACAACGGCATTCATCAGAACGTTTTTGAGCATGTGGTGACGGTTTCGATTCGAACGGCGTCAGGCGGGCGCACGGCGCGGGCGACGACAAATCGGTTGGATGAAGATTCGTTGCGCGCAACGATTGAGGCCTCGCTCTCGCTGGCGCACAGCCAGCCGCGAGATCCGCGCCTGTTGCCCATGCCGGGGAAGCAGCGCTATCGGAAAGTGAATCGGTTCACCAGGGCGACAGCCGCGTTGACTCCGGAAGCTCGGGCGCGGGCGGTGCGACTCGCTTGTGACCTAGCCGTCAAGAAAGGGCAGGTGGCGGCAGGAATTTTTTCGAGCGGAATGAGCCAGACGGCTGTGGGCAATTCGCGGGGCTTGTTTGCGACTTACTGCGAAACGCATTCACAATTTTCGATAACCATGCAGGAGCATCCTGCAGCGAGCTGGGCCAAGGCGGATTCGGCAGACGTGCGGGACATTCATCCGCAGAAACTCACGGAACGAGCCAGCGAGAAGGCGCAGCTGGCGGTAAAGACGCAAGAGCTGGCTCCCGGACGTTACATAGTGATTCTGGAGCCGGCTGCGGTGCTCGATTTGGTGGGATTCCTATTTTACGATTTTGCCGCAACGGCGGTGCAGGACAAGCGCTCCTGCTTGAATGACCGTATGGGGAAGCCGCTTTTCGGGAAGAACATCAACATCGTTGATGACGTGTTTCATCCCTTGCAAAAGGGCGCGCCATTTGATGGCGAAGGAATGCCGCGGCAGAAGGTGCTGCTCGTGGATCGCGGCGTGCCGAAGAACCTGGTGTATTCGCGGGCGTCCGCGAAGGTCGCTCGGCGAAAGCCCACCGGGCACGGGTTCGCGCTGCCCAATGAATACGGAGAGGCGCCGATGAACCTGGTGTTCAGCGGCGGGGATTCTTCGGTCGAGAAGATGGTGGCTTCGACGGACCGGGGGCTACTAGTGACCCGGCTGTGGTACATCCGAGAAGTGGATCCTTACGAAAAAGTGATGACCGGCATGACGCGCGACGGGCTGTTTCTTGTTGAAAAAGGGAAAGTTACGGGTGCGGTGAAGAATTTCCGTTTCAATCAGTCGCTCATCGAAATGTTGCAAAATGTCGAGCTGATGACTCCCGCCGTTCGTGCAACGGGAGAGGAATCCTTTGAAATGGTGGTACCGGCGATGAAAGTTCGCGACTTCCATTTCTCGGAAGTCACAAAGTTTTAACAAGCCAGCACGACTTTCTTCGATTTGCACTCCATCAAGAAACCAATGCAGTGCATCGAAATTCTGAGTTGTACAGAATTGGCCTCCCCGGTCAATAAAGGGATATGGGGCACGGTCGAGGCCAAATTGACCTTCTTTGTAAACGCTCCCAGTCCGCCCAGAGCCGGCACCCGAATTGGGGCCATCCCGACCACGACGCCTGCGGGACCGGGTTCGTTACGCGCCTGAGCGCTGCACCCAGCTACGAGATCATCCAAATTTCTTTGGCGGCATTAGAACGGCTGACGCACCGCGGCGGTGTGGACGCGGACGGCGCCAGCGGCGATGGCGCCGGATTGCTGACTTCGCTGCCGCAGAAATTCTTTCGCGGGCGCGCGAAGGAACTGAAGATCGAACTGACGGAACATTTTGGGGTTGGATTTGCGTTTCTTCCTGCTTCCACGGAAGTGGAATTCCGCGCAGCGATTGATATCGCGGCGGATAGTGAACAGCTGCGCGTGATGGGCTGGCGGCGCGTTCCGGTGAACGTGAATGCGCTGGGGCGCAAAGCGCTCGAAACGATGCCGGAGATCTGGCAGTTTTTTGTTGAGCCTTTGCATCCGCTGAAGGGCGCTGAGGAGCTCGAGAAGCGCCTTTGGTTTTTAAGAAAGCGCGCGGAATCGCTACTGCCGGAGCGCTCTTACCTTTGCTCGCTTTCGTCGCAAACCGTGGTCTACAAGGGCCTGCTCACGCCTTGGCAGTTCCCCCAGTTTTACGAAGATTTGCGCGATCCCTCGTTTGCGGTGACCTTTGCGGTCTTTCATCAGCGCTATTCGACGAACACGCAACCTTCGTGGCACCTGGCGCAGCCTTTCCGCTACGTGGCGCACAACGGTGAGATCAACACAATCGTGTCGAACCGGCGCTGGATGCGCGCCAAGGAACGGGAGATTCAGGAACGGCTCAAGGTTGGCCCGTGGTTTTCGATTCTGGAAGACAACGTCAGCGACTCGGCGAGTTTTGATAACGGCTACGAGTTGCGGCTGCTCGAGGGACTTTCATCGGAAGAAGCGATGCTGGCGATGGTGCCGCCCGCGTATGAGAAGGACCCGCTGCTCTCGCGCGACGTTCGCTGCGCGCTGAGCGCCCTTTCGCAGCAAACGGAACCGTGGGATGGACCCGCGGCGCTGGTGTTTTCGGATGGCCAGTGGGTGGGGGCGAAGCTCGACCGCAACGGGTTGCGCCCGCTGCGCTACACGCTGACGCACGACGGATTGCTGATCGCGGGTTCCGAGACGGGCCTGGTGGACCTTGAAGAATCGCGAATTGCCGAGCGGCAACGGCTTGGTCCCGGCGAAATGATTCTGGCCAACCCAGTTTCCGGGCAATTCCTGCGGTGGCGCGATGTGCTCAAGAGAATGGCTGCGAAGCAGGCGCAGAACGCCGTGCCACAGCGGCAAGTTGCAGAGGTCTTCCATTCGCGCCCAACGCTTCCAAGCGATGCCAAGCGCGTGGCCGGGGCGGCGGGCTGGACGGAAGATCAATTCAAGATTCTTTTCTCGGCGTTGCTTCGTGGCAAAGAAGCGGACTGGAGCATGGGGGATGATGCGCCTCCGGCGTTTCTCTCCGGGCTGCCAAGAACTTTGTGGGACTATTGCAAGCAGCGGTTCGCACAGGTTACGAACCCTCCTATTGACCCGCTGCGCGAAACCCACGTGATGTCACTCGAAGTCCATTTGAAAGACGGCGTGACGCTGCCGAGCCCGATGATAACGCCGGCACAACTGTCGGAATTACGCGAGATTTTTGGTTCCGGGCACCGCATCGATTTTACGTTCCCTGCCGCCGCGGGAGTCCCGGGGGCGCGCTGCAGTTTTGCTCAGCTGTCCACTACCCCTCTGAGCAGCAGCGATCCCCCGAGACTCCTCCTCCTTTCGGACCGCGCCATCTCTCGAGACCGCGCGCCGCTCCCGGCGCTGCTGACAACAGCAGCCGTGTGGAAGGCCATGGTCCGCAAAGGATTGTGGGATGTGCCGCTTATCGTGGAATCGGCGCAAGTGTTTGACACGCATCACGTTGCCTTGCTTGTTGCTGCGGGCGCAAGCGCTGTGGTGCCTTATCTGGCGGACGAGTTTGCGGAATCGCTAGAAGCTGGCGGAGCAAAAAAAGCGCGTGCGGCCATGGTTGCCGGCTTGCGCAAAGTGCTGGCGCGTATGGGAGTCTCGACGGTGGCGAGCTATCGCAACAGCCATCTGTTCGACGTCGTTGGCCTCTCGCAAGACGTCAGTGACCAACTTTTTGAAGACGCTTCGGATTATCCGGGCCAGAAGTCGCTGGATGATTTGCTCGGCGACTACTTAAAGATGCACAAGGCTGCGTTTTCGGAAGAAGGCGATGAGCTTTCTGACGCGGGGCTCTACCGTTTCCGGAAGGGCGCGGAACTGCATGCGACCTCCCCGGAAGTGGTGCGCAGGCTCCATGCGTTTGTGAAAGCGCCGAGCGCCAAGCAATATTCGGTTTTCGAGGAGCTGGCGGAAACGCAAGGGACAATTTTTCTGCGCGACCTGCTGGACACGGTTCCGGACGCGGCCATTCCGCTGGAGGAAGTCGAGCCGGTGGAAGCGATCGTCAAGCGCTTCAGCACCCAGGCGATGTCGCTCGGTTCGCTGAGTCCGGAAGCGCACCGGACGCTTGCGCTGGCGATGAACGAGCTTGGGGGACGCAGCAATACGGGTGAGGGCGGAGAGGATCCTGACACGTATCGCTATGAACCGGCCGCTGCGAACAAGATCAAGCAAGTGGCTTCCGCGCGATTCGGTGTGACCACGGATTACCTGGTGCACGCCGAAGAACTCGAAATCAAGATGGCGCAGGGGTCGAAACCGGGCGAGGGCGGGCAGTTACCGGCGAAGAAAGTGAGCGAATACATTGCGCGCATCCGGCACGCGACTCCGGGGACGCCGCTGATTTCGCCGCCGCCGCATCACGATATTTACAGCATCGAAGACCTGGCGCAATTGATTCACGATTTGCGCGCAGTGAACCCCCGCGCGCGCATCGGCGTGAAACTAGTTTCCGGCGCGGGCGTTGGTATCATCGCAGCGGGAGTGGCAAAAGCGGGCGCCGACGTCATCACCATTAGCGGACACAATGGCGGCACCGGATCTTCGCCGCTGACGTCCATCAAGAACACAGGGCTTCCCTGGGAAATTGGATTGCGCGAAGCACATGACACATTGGTTCGCGCGGGCCTCCGTTCACGCCTCTCTCTCCGTGTGGACGGAGGCCTGAAATTCGCGCGGGACATCGTGCTGGCGGCGATTCTGGGCGCCGACGAATTCGGCTTTGGCACGGCTTCGCTGCTGGCGATCGGATGCGTGATGGCGCGGCAATGCCATTTGAATACCTGCCCTGTGGGCATCGCCACGCAAGATGACAAGTTTCGCGCGCGGTTTCAGGGCAAACCGGAAATGGTCATTGCGTACTTCCGCGCGCTTGCGGATGAAGTGCGCAACCGGCTGGCGCAACTTGGCGTGCGGTCGCTTCGGGAACTTACAGGCTGGTATGACCGGCTTGGAGCACGGTCGGGAATGGATCCGTTCCTGGTGGTGCCGATTTCGCCGTCAAATCGGGTCGACCCGCAGCAGGAACCCGGCCTGCACGTGACGGCGTTGGAAGATTCGATTCATTTTGATGCGACGCTCGCCATGCAGAGCGTGCCGCGGGCGATTCAGAATTCCGACCGCAGCGTGGGAGCGGGGCTCAGCGGCGAATTGATGCGGCGCAAGAAGAACGGCCACGCTGCCGATGCCACGATCAGCCAGGAATTTCGCGGAACCGCAGGACAAAGTTTCGGAGCGTTTTTGGCCGAGGGAGTGAGCGTCAAGCTAGACGGTGAAGCGAACGACTACGTTGGAAAAGGGTTGTCCGGCGGAACGATTGCCATCAGCGCGGGACTGGCGGCTTCGCGGCGAGGAGACGTGCTGGCCGGAAACACGGTGCTTTACGGCGCGACTTCGGGCCAACTGTTTATCGCAGGCCGCGCTGGTGAGCGCTTTGCCGTTCGCAACAGTGGCGCACTAGCTGTCGTGGAGGGCGTTGGCCAGCATGGGTGCGAGTACATGACAGGAGGCGTGGCCGTCATTCTTGGGCCGCTGGGATTGAATTTTGGCTCCGGAATGACCGGCGGCCTGGCTTACGTCTTGCGCGACGAGGCCGAGGCCATGTTGCACCGGGAGTTTGTCACTCTCGCCGAAATCGAACCGCAAGAAGAAGAGTGGCTGCGGCAAGCGCTCGAGGAGCATGTTCATCACACGCGCAGCCCGCGCGCCTCGCGGATGCTGGCGCGCCGCGGCTCGCTGCCGCTGATGCGCGTTCAGCCCGTACATTTCCAGGGATCCGTGGAAGGGACCTGGAAACCTGTTCTTGCGCAGTTTCAGCAGCATCAACTGTTCTTTCCAGCGCCGCTGGCCGCGCCAATTTCGCGGACGGCAGTACCAGCCTGAAAGAGAGGATAATACTTACGGCCGGAAAAGAAGCTTCGCTTATAATCTTGTCTGGCATACACACTATGGACTTCGACCAACTCACGACCTTCGTCTATGTTGCCAAGCTGAAGAGCTTTTCGCGCGCGGGACAAAAAGTGTTCCGCTCGCAGTCCGCAGTGAGCGCGCAAATTCGCCAGTTGGAGCAGGCTTACAAAGCCAAGCTGCTGGACCGCTCGGCGAAATCCGTGGAGTTGACTCCCGCCGGGAAAGTGCTATTCGAGTACGCGGAAAAACTTCTGCGGCTGCGCGATGAGTCGATTCAAGTGGTTGCCGACCGCGGGGACGTTGTGCAAGGCCCGGTGGTGTTTGGAGCGAACGAAGCGACGTGTCTGTATTTGTTGCCCGATATTTTTGCGGAGTTTCAGCATCGCTATCCGCAGGTGCACATCAGCATATACCGCAACTTCAGCCACAAAATTTTGCAGCGTGTGGAAGACGGGTCCATTGACCTGGGCATCGTGACCATGCCGGTGAAGTCTCCCAACTTGAAAGTCCATAGCATTTACAAGGACCGCTTGCGCTTCATGGTGAGCACGAGAAGTCCCCTGGCGCACCGGTCGAAGATTACGCTGGAAGAAGTGGCGAGCCAGCCGCTGATTTTTCCGCGGACGGGCTACACGCGGCAGGTGCTCGACAAACTTTTCCGGCCGTACCGCTCGCGGATTCACGTTGCGATGGAACTGCCCAGCGTCGGCATGATTAAGCGGTTCGTGCAGGCCGATGCCGGAGTGTCGTTCATCAGCGAGAGCTTTGCGCGGGATTACGTGAAGGCCGGTGAAGTGAAGCTTCTGAATGTCGAGGGCGTGGATCTTTGGCGCGAGCTTGGACTGATTTACCGGCGCGACCGCAGCTTGCCGCGCGCGGCGCAAGCTTTGATCGGCATGATTCGGGAAATGCGCAAACCTTCCGAGCCGAGCATGGCGGCGGCGAGCTAGGCTGTAGCACATTCGCCATTCTTAAGGTATGAGGAATTTTGGCCTGCTGGAACTGTTCTCATGAGACTTTGCGTCGGCAGCTCTATCTCGGCAGAGAAGTACGGATTGCTGCGGATCCATTGGATTGAATTTGACGATCACACTTGAGCCTACCGGAAAATCAGCTAAGTCTTGTTTTGCCTCCGCTAGCATCTTGGTTGCGCCACGCGCAAAGCGATCTGGGACTGCGGGCGAAAGGTTTATTTCGTAGCTTCCTGAATATGATTTGGTGTTTACAGCGTACTCGTAGGTGACCTCGTAGTGTCCCCAAACAATCTTGCTGCTTTGTACCTTACCTTGAACTTCAGGCCAGTCAGTGCTGCGAAGCGCTTTCTTCTCTTTGCGGCTGTCACGCATCATGTTCCAAATGGCCCAGATAGCTGCGAATAATAATGGCCACAAGACAATCAAGTAGATTACAGGCGAGTCGCTGTGCATCATATTCAGACTATCCGTTTAGTGCACGCTGAAGTCGAGGCTGGCGATGGAGCGGGCGATGACGTTTTCCTGGATTTGGATAAGGTCGCTGTCGGCATAGGTCATGGCTAGCACCGTGAGAAGATCTTTGCCGCGGGCGATCACTACAAGCCTTCCTGACCAGTCATGGTCGTCCGCTTTGCCGCGGTATTGGTAATCGATGGCCGGCATTCCCCCTACCACGGTTTTCTTCTGCAATACGCGCTGGTAATTGGCGTAGACGTCGTGAAGGCGCTTCTCGACGGCGGAGGCCGCCACATCCAGGGAGTCTTTGGTTTTTTCCTCACCGACCACCATCAGCGTGGACTCGTTGCTTGTGCCCATGGCCACGATGGCGTTGGGCAAGGCGTTGCGCGCTTCCTCGATGAGGTTCCAGCTCGGCGCCTTGTACATACGGAAGCCGTGCGTGTAATTCGTGTAGAGATTGCCGGTAACCTCTTCGCGATTGACGGGAACTTCCGGCCCTTTAGGTGGAGCAGGGGCCGCGGCGGAAGGCGCGGGCGCGGCTGCAGTCGATGTGGAAGAGTTGTTCGCGGGCGCCGGAGCATTTGCCGCGGACGCATTGACGGGAGTTGGTTTCGCGGCTGCGCTCGCGGTGTTCGGCGATGCTTTTTCGGATTTTGCATTCGGCGATGGCGTGACCGTCTTTACGCTGGCGTTGGTGGGCGACACGCTGGCGCCAGCGTTCGCCGCAGTTGCGACAGCGGGTTCTGCTTGAGGCTGAGCATCATTGGCGGGCTTGGAGGGGTGCTGAGCATCCTTTTTCGCGGAGTCCGGCGCTGATTTTGCCGCGGGTACCGTCGGAATGATGGACTCGATTTTGTCTTTTCTAACCAGCTCATATCCATCGTCGGTCTTGATCTTGAACATGTCGTCTTCGTAGCCGACGATTACGCCATAGAGTTTCCTGCCGCTCTTGAGGCGGATTTCATCGGCGCGCGCAGAGCAGGCCAGCGCTGATAGCGCCAAAACTGCCGCCGCCAAGACAAAGGGGCCGCGCTTTGTAGGGACACGCATAGGAAAAGTATCCCGCCGGAAAACGGGACCCGCAACGGTTACGCGCCTGGTGGTGTCCGACGTGCTACCTCTACCAGCAGCGCGCGGATACGAGTGACCAGGCGATCGAGTTCCTGGAGGGCGGCGCTGAGGCGGGCGCGCAACGGTTCCGGGAGTTGCGCGTGAGTTTGCTGGAGCGCCAGTGCTTCTGCAATCACGCGGATTTGCTTGCGGCTGAGCGGATTGAGGCGTTCCCAAAGGCGGCGCTTGCTGCTGCGGTTTCGCCCGAGCCATTCTTCGCCGCTTCCGGCGGGACGCCCGGCGTCCGGTTCGGCAACCGGCGTGGTTTTTGGTTTTGTGCGAATCATGAAGTACACCGTGATTTCCGTTATTTGCGCTACTTTCGCAACGCTTCCAGCTTTTCGCCGTTGATCTGCCCGTCCGGCTCGACGCGACCGGTTACGCGCATGGTGCGCGTCTCATAGACCAGGCCGCCGTAGCGGTCGTAAACATCGGGGAAGAGCACGACTTCATAGACGCCGCGCTGGTCTTCGAGCGTGACAAACATCATGTTGCGGTAATTTTTCGTGCCGACGTGACGGTGGGTGATTACCCAGCCGCACAGTGTGACGCGCTTGCCGAGCAGGCCGGGCAGTTCGTCGCTCCAGGCTTCGCCGTTGCGCTGCAGAAAATCCAGCGGATGGCCGCTGACGCAGACTTCGAGGATTTCGCGTTCGTAGCGGAGTTTTTGCTCCAGCGTGTATTCGGGCATCTGCATTTCGGCGAGAGTCGCCGCAACGGGGTCTGGAGCGCTTGTTTCAGCGAACAAGGTTTCCATTTTTTCGGGCGGCATGATTCCTGATGATCGCGAGGAGTGCGGCGGTGCGCCTTTGCCAGCCGATTGCAGCAGATTCCACTGCCAGAGCATTTCGGGGCGAGTCATTTTGCGGGCTCCGTTGTGCGTTTCGTTGTGTATTTTGCCACTCCATTCGTCGAACGCGCCGCACTTGATGAGTGATTCGATTTCGTCGCGTTCGACAGGAACGCGGCGGAGAAAATCTTCCAGCGAGCGAAACGGCCCGGCTTGTTCCCGGGCGCGGACGATGGCGGTGATGGTTTCGATGCGCAGGCCTTTGATTTGCATCAGCCCGACGCGAAGCGAGCGCTTGCCGTTGTGAGGGGTTTCGGCGGTGTACTCCATGCGCGAATGATTCACCGATGGCAAGCGCACCGCGATGCCCCAGCGCTTGGCTTCTTCCACGTATGCGGAAACGTGATAGAAGCCTGCTCCGGCGCTGCACATGGCGGCGAGAAATTCCGCCGGATGATGCGTTTTGAGGTACGCCATGCGGTAGGCGACGTCGGCATACGTAGCGGCGTGCGCTTTGCAGAAGCCGAAGCCGGCGAATTTTTCGACCATCTGCCAGGATTCTTCGCGCTGGTGTTTTGTCAATCCCATCATGTTCGCGGCTTCGTCAAATTTCCCGCGGAGGCGGTCATAATCGGCCTGGCCGGAATACTTTACGGAAGTGCGCCGCACGATATCGGCTTCGGCCAGCGACAGCTTGCCGACAGCTTGCGCAATTTGCATGACTTGTTCCTGATAAATGCATACACCCAGCGTGTCGGCGAGGATGGGCTTGAGCGAATCGTGAGGGTAGGCGAGTTTTTCTTTGCCGCGAAGGCGCTTGACGAACAATTCTTTCGAGCCGTATTCCGCGGCGCCCGGCCGGATGATGGCCAGCGCGATGGCCATTTCCTCGAGCGTCCGCGCGTTCATCATGCGAAGCATGCCGCGCATGGCGGGCGATTCGATTTGGAATACGCCCATGGTGCGGCCGGCGGCGATGACGTCGCACGTCGCGGGATCGTTTTCGGGGATGGCGTCGAAATCCAGCTCGCGCGGTTTGGGGCAGGGAGTCACGCCATCGGGGGCGACGCATGACGCTTCAAAAGCGGTCGGAGCGTCAAGAGCGGGCACGGCATGCCGTGCCCCTACGGGTTGGAGGCTGCGCTCGATGTTGTCGAGCGCGAGCGACATGGTGGTGAAACCTCGTTGGCCGAGCAGATCCATTTTGATCAGGCCGAGATCTTCGATGGCATTCATGTCGTATTGCGTGACGACAATGCCTTTTGTAGCGCGCTCGAGGGGAGTCAGACGCGTCAACGGCTGCGCGGAAATCACGGTGCCGCAGGGATGAATGCCCATGTGGCGGGGCGCGTCATCGAGACGCAGCGCCACTTGCAGGATCGTTTTCCAGGGTTCGTCGTTCACGGGGAGGTCGCGGCATTCCGGCAGTTGGCGAATGGCCTGCAAAATTTCGCGCACGGGACGGTGCGGCAGGCGTTTGGTGAAGCGGTCGACTTCTCCCGGAGGCACACCGAAAACTTTTGCGACTTCGCGCACGGCGAGGCGCGCGTGCATGGTAATAAAGCTCCCAATCATTGCCACGTGGGGGGCTTGCCGCCTCCCGGGAGCCACGTGCTCGGCGCCCCAGTGTTCGTAGACGTAGTCGAGAAGCTCATCGCGGCGGGCGCCGCAGATATCGATGTCAATGTCCGGGCAATCGCCGCGCTGTTCGTTCAGGAAGCGCTCGAAGTAGAGCCCCCAGCGGAGCGGGCACACGCGCGAAATGCCGAGACAGTAGGTGACCATGGAGCTGGCAGCGGAGCCGCGCGCGACCGCGGGAATGCCGCGGCGGCGGGCTTCCTCGACGATGTTGTGAACCAGCAAAAAATACGGGGCGAGGTGCCAGTGTTCGATGACTTCGAGCTCGTGCGTGAGCCGCGAGAGGACTTCCGGCCGGAGCGGCTTGTAGCGTTTGCGCGCGCCGTCGAAACTCAGCTTCCAGAGATAAGAAAACGCGGATTCGCCGTCGGGCACGGAGCATTCCGGAAGAATGAGTTTGCCGAGCTCGAGTTGCAGGTTGCAGCGATCGGCGATTTGCTGCGTGGTTTCGAGCCATTCGGGATGATCGGGAAAACACTTTTGCATTTCCGCGGCGGGTTTGAACCAGGCTTCGCCGGTGGTGATTTCGGGCGGCGCGACGGTGGTGAGCAATCCGCCGGTGCGAATGGCGTTTGCGGCACGATGATGCAGGTGTTCCTCGGGCCGAAGGAAGTGCACGTTGTTGGTAGCGACGAGCGGGATGCCGAGTTCGCGGCCAAGATGCTCGGCTTCGCGTAGCGTTCGGCCGTCGCCGGGCGAGAGATGCTGCACCTCGATGTACAGGCGGTCAGAGAAGATTTCTTTGAGGTGTGAGAAGTGACTTGCGGCTAGTGACTCGTGATTCGTGACTCGTGACTGAGGAGAGGCGCGATGTATCGTCCGCCTACGGGTGCTCGCATCTTGCGCTCGCGCAGATAAAGGGCACAGCGCGATGACGCCGCGGCTGTGCTCGGCCAATTCCTGCAAGGTGACGAGTCGGCCATCGGGTTCTGCGGCAGTGTCGTTTTGTTCCGCCGCGCCGGTGTCCGCCTGCCGAACGGGCAGGCCCAGGTTCGTTGTGCCCAAATGTCGCAGCGTGACGAGCTGGCAGAGATTACTGTAGCCCTCCATGTCCATTGCCAGCAGCACCATCACCAAACTGTCGTTCCGAGCGGAGGGCCGATGGTGATCGGCCTGTAGTCGAGGAATCTCTCTTTCTGCTCTTGCAAATGCCACGTCCAGTGTCACGCCGACAATCGGTTTAATCTTCTTGTCCTTCGCCTTTTTGTAAAAAGACACCGCCGCATGCATTCCGTTCATATCCGTTAATGCGACGGCCGGCATGTTCTGCTCTAGCGCGGCAGCGATGATCTCGTCCGGCGAGGCGATGCCTCGCAGGAACGAGTAATGACTGTGACAGTGCAAATGGACGAACATGTGACTCGTAATTCATGACTTGTGACTCGTGAAACCTATGTCGCAAGCGTGGTTTGGCCACGAGTCACGAAATACGAATCACAAGTCGCGTTGTAGGGGACAGGAAGGGCGCTCAGAAATTCATCGCGAGAGGCACGGCGTCGAGAGCACCAGACCGTTGGGCTTGGTGGCGTAATGCTCGCGCAGGTCCAGGCCTTTGCCGTAAAACACGGCGTTCCAGCCGTAGCGGCCGCGGACGCGGTCCATTTCGCGGTTGAGATACCAGCGGCGGTTCGCGCTGGTATCGAACAATTCGTTTTGCCGGCGGTCGGCTTCGAGATTCGTTACGCTGACACCCGCCAGCCTCACGGCCACGCGGCGCGTGAACAATTTGCCGAATAATTCTTTGGCGGTGGCGAGCAATTCGCGCTCGTCGTTGGTAGGCTTGGTGAGGCGCACCGCTTGATGCGCTGAAAAATGGTCAACGTAACGGAGGCGCAGTTCGAGGGTGCGGGCCTGCTTGCCGTATTCGCGCAGGGTCGAGCCGATACGCTCGCTGAGATACTCGATCAAGCCGCCGAGAAATTCCGTGTCAATGGTGCCGCCCTCGATGGTGGTTTCGCGGGAAACCGATTTGGGTGTGGAGGGGAGCAGCACCTCGCGGCCGTCAAGGCCGCGGGCGCGCTCCCAGATTTGCTGGCCGCTGGCTTCCCCGAAGGCCGCTTGCAGAGCGGGTTTCGGCACGCGACGCAATTGGCCGATGGTGGCGATGCCGCGCTCGGCCAGCGCGGCGGCATGTACGTGGCCGATGCCGTGGAGCTTCTCCACGGGCAGCGGCGTCAGGAAGGATTCTTCATCGCCAGGAGGGACCATGCGGAAGCCGCGTGGGCGCTCGAGTCGCGAGGCGATCGAAGCGACGACTTTGGTGCTCGCCGCGCCGAGCGAAACGCTTAGTCCCGTTTCCTTGAAAACTTCCAGCTGCAAACGCACCAGCGTCCCGCGATAATCGGGATAGAGGCGCTCGGTGCCGGCGAAGTCGAGGTAGAAATCGTCGAGCGCGGCGGTTTCCACCGCGGGCGTGTAGGTTTCCAGGATGCGGCGCACGCGCTCGGCAAAATCGGCGTAGTGCTCGTACTGGCCGGGCACGACGATGGCTTTATGGCAAACGCGCAGCGCTTCGCGGAAGCCCATCGCGGTGCGCACGCCGAGCGCCTTCGCTTCGTAGCTCGCGGAAGCCACACAGCCGCGCCCCACCAGCACGGGCTTGCCGCGCAGCCGGGGATTGAGCACCTGCTCGACCGAGGCGAAAAACGCGTCCACGTCGACGTGGACGATGTTGGGAATTTTGCGGGCGGGGGATTTGCACAACCCCAGCCAGGTCCAGGCGGACCAGGGATTTCTCTCTACCGCCGGTTCAGCTTGCGGTCTCTTCGGCAATGCCGCGTCGGGAGAGGGACTGTCGCTTGCCACGCGGTTTGTCTCTTCGGCAGGTAAAGCCGCAGAGCTCGCAGACTCGCCCTTCGCTACAGTTTCTTCATCTGCGCCGATGTAACGTGGGGCGTCGGCACCGCGCTCGTTTTCATCGGCTTCCATCGCGGGCGCAGCGCTCGCATGCATAGCTGCGACGGCGGGGTTGGTCAGGGCGACGCTTTGGCTTACGGCATAGGTGTCCATGGCAGCTCCTGGAAGGGGAAGCAGGTTTGCGGTAGATTCAACGGGCGGCGGCCGCCTCGTGAGAGCCTAGACGGCAATGGAGACGGCGAGCCACCCGTTTCCCGTTTCCTCTATCGCCCGCACTATAGGCGAACAAAAAGCGAATGTCAAGAGGGCTTCAGTAGAAGCATCTGCGTGCCTTCGATGTCTACGGTGTCGTAATACAATCCTTTTCATGTCAACGACGAATCCTCATTTCCCACCCCTTCGTTCGTGGCTTTGGGCAGCGGCATGGAGCACGGTATTCGCGTGGCTTTTTTTAGCAGTACGCAAGACTGATCCGTGTTTTGACGTTATCAATGGTCGAGAATACATCTGGACGACTACAGGTCTGACGTGGATTTGGCTCTACTTGTTTTTCCTCTTCGGCAATCGTGGCCGTTTGATTTTGTTGGGCTGCTCAGTGCTTATTCTGGTGGCAATGCCACACGTAATTCGAGTTCCTGCGGCGGCAGTTGAAGCCAGGGCAGTCGGCGAATTACGCTCCATGGCACAGGCAGTGGAAACCTACAGAAACGAACATCCGCAACAAGGATATCCGGCTGTCTTGCCAAAGACGCCTTCCGAGTCCCTCAAGGAACTTTACGAAATTGAATATCAGACATCTCGATCGAAAATCGATGGCCCAGTTGATGTTTTTTTGATTCAAGTCACACCGATTTGGAGCGAATGCGTCGTCAGAAGCTTTGCTGCGGCGGAGGACGGTCGGATTCATTACGTGATTAATCGGCGTTCGGCTACGAAAAGCGACCCTGCAATCCAGTAGAACGCAAGATTAGATTGCTCTCTCGATTTCGACTCGACTAGTTAAGTTAAAAAACCCTTCCGAGCTGGAAGAACCATTTGCGGTGGCCGGAATCGCCCACGCTGCCGCCTATAAAGAACGGGCCAACGGCGGTTTCTGCCAGAAATCCCAGCGCCACATCGTTGGGCAGGTTGGTGTCGGCGGTCACGCCATACATTTTGCCGATTTCGTAAGACCCCACGGCGTAGACCTTTTTGCCGACGAACGGCGGGAGCGTGAGCAAATCGTGGATAAAGCCCGCGCGGAACAAATAATACTGGTTGCCCTGAAATTCGTTGTTGCCATAAGCGCTCAGGCGCAAAGGCCCTCCCAGGAAAAATTGCGGGATTCCGGTGTTCGTGGTGCCAAAGGTCGAGCCGCCTTCGCCTTCCACAAAAAGTGAGGCGGGCCGCGCAATCGGCTGGAAGTATCCGAGCTTCAGGTCCATGGAAGGGAAGCCGTTGGTGGCGCCGGGGCTTTGATCGAACCAGCGGAAATTCGACTCCGCGGTGAAGCCACGACGAGGAATCACGGGATCATCGGTGCGGTCCAGCAAATAATGCAGATGGGAGTGCCCCACGCGGCCTTGCACTGCAGGAATTTGGGGCGTTCCCAGCCGCAACTTATTATTTAGCGAGCCGATTTCGTAACCGACGCGCAATTCACTGAAACGGCCGAAGCTGTATCCGACATCGCCGCCGATATTGATGCGGTAGATACGGTAATCCGCCAGCGGATCATTCTTCGCGTAAATCTGAAAGGTGGTGTCGCTGGCGTCGGCATGTGGCGCGAAAAACCAGCGGCTGTCCGCCGTGAACGGGCGATAGAGTTCGGTCTGAATGCCATAGGTATTTCCCAGAAGCAGGTCGGTGCGCCATTCGGAGCGGAAGCCGGCGATGTCGGTGAATGTGAACCGCGTTCCTGTGGTGAAATCCACGTTTCCGGCTTGCGAGCCGTCCACTTCAAAGGCCGGCTGGAACGTAGGCGGCGCGTCATTTTTTTCCGCGACGTGCACCAGCAGCCCGGGCTTGCCATTTTCTTCAGTGAGCCAATAGCCCGCGGAATCGTAGCGGCCAATGCCGGTCATGCGCGTCAGCGCGTCGTCGAGTTTTGCCGTATCGAGTGGCTTGTTCAAAAAAGACCGAAAGTAGTGTGACGCGTACTCTTCTCCCCGGGCGCTGGCGCCTTCGATTTTGACGAACTGAGGCACTGGGAGTTCGGTACGCTCCCGCGCCTCGCGTGCTTGTTTATACGCATCCCAGTCGGCGTCACCGAGGGCAAACGCTTGCAACATGGGTGCTTTTGCACTGGCGGCCTCGTAACCGCGCTGCATGATGTGTCCGCTTTTTGCGTAATCCACCGTGGTGAATTCGCCGAGCGGCACAGTAACAATAGAGTCCGCCAACTCCAGACTGTGAAGCTCATTTTCTTTGATCATCGCGTTCACCGAATGATTGAGCACGCTAAACACGGAGCGAATGTCTTTTGCTTCGACGCGTGCTGATTCCAAGTGCACGGCAATCACAATTTCCGCGCCCATTTGCTTGACGACGTCGGTGGGCAGGTTGTCCAGCAACCCGCCATCCACATAAACGGCATTTCCTTCGCGAACCGGCGAAAACGCGCCGGGGATCGACATGGTGGAGCGCAGCGCAACCGCCAACCGTCCGCCTTGGAAAACGTGAGATTGCCCGCTGACCAGGTCGGTGGCCACGCAGCGAAACGGCACGGGCATCTCGTCGAACGAAGAGATTCCGTAGTAGGGAAGTGTGACGCGGTCAATCAGCAAGCCGATTTGGTGGCCGGCGATCAGTCCCGCGGGAGCCGACAAACCGTTTTTCAGCCCAAAAATCAGGGAATTCGGATAAGCGCGCTGATCCTCTTTTCGGCGGTAGGAGAGATCTTCGTAAGGAGTGCGGTCGTCCAGAATTTTTCGCCAATCCAGTCCTTCGATAAGCTTTTGCATTTCTTCCGGCGTCATTCCTGTGGCGTAGAAGCCGCCTACGAGCCCGCCCATGCTGGTACCTGCGACATAATCTACGGGAATGTGATGCTCTTCAAACCATTTCAGCACACCGATGTGCGCAAGGCCCATGGCCCCGCCGCCTTCGAGGGCCACGCCGATTTTGGGGCGGTGTTGCGGCGTTTTTGCGGCCGCGTTGGCGGGAACGGCACCCGTTTGAGCGGGAGGCGTGGTTGGTGCAGCGTCCTGCGCGTGGAGAAGGGAAGGCAGTAGACATAAGAGGAAAACAGGTAGAGTGCACCGCATTCAAGCCTCCTCAAGAGCAGATTCAACCGGAGCTAGTATTTTATTCGTTTGGATTCATGGTTGAGGCTTCGTGTTGCTTGAATGCGCAATTCAGGCACCCTTCCGTTCCTGCAGAGTGTTGCCGCCATCCACCACAAGAACTTGGCCGGTGATGTAGGAGGCATCGGGGGAAGCCAGAAAGCAGACCGCGGCAGCAACTTCGTCCGGCCTGCCCGCGCGTCCAAGCGGCGTATGCAGAGCGGCAATTTTCTCGGATTCGGTGGAGGAAACGGTGGCGATCCATCCCGGGGCGACGCCGTTGATGGTGATACCCTCGTGTCCCGTTTCAATGGCCACGGCGCGCATCATGCCGTCCATGGCGGCTTTTGCGGCTCCGTAGGCAGCGGAACCCGGATTGCTGACCAGCGGTCCCGTCACCGAAGTGACATTTACAATGCGACCATATTTTTGCTGGAGCATGCCAGGCAAGACGGCGCGCGTCATTCGAAACGCGGTATGCAAGGTGATGGCAATCTGATTTTGCCATTCGGCGAAGGAGGTCTCGATGAACGGCTTGCTTTCCGTTGGCCGACCGGTTTGTCCCATCCCCGCGTTATTCACAAGGATGTCGATCCGGCCGACTCGAGAAAGCACGGAATCCACCAGCCGCTGCACTTCTGCTTCTACAGTGAGATCGGCGATGAAGGACAAGACGCCATCTCCGCCCGCATCCAGTTCTCGTGCGCGGGTGTGAATGCGATCCGTCGTCGAGGCGATCACCACGCGCGCTCCAGCAGCGCGCAGGCGGCGAGCTATCGCAAAACCAATTCCCTGAGCGCTTCCCGCGCCGGTGATCACCGCCGTTTGTTTGTTCAGTAGCAGAGTCATGGAAAGCTCCGAGGGCATCATACAAGGAAACGATTTCTAAGAAGCGCACGTCCTTATCCAATAGACAGGTGGCGTATTCGTGTCCGGGCGGCTGCGGATTACTTGCCCAGTGTGTTCTAGGGGGCTAGCGTTGCTTGTAGACCGCAATTTCTCTGATAGCAAGCATCGCCGTCGAGCCGATGATTTTGCGGGAGGGCATCATGGCGCCTTATATTCCTCCACTGGAAGAGCCGGGATTTGCCCACGTCCAAACAAAGCGCACCAGCGCGTGGAAACTGATTTTCCGGCTTGTGCGCTGGAGCACGTACGCCGTTGTTGTCATTACGCTCATCCTGGCGCTGCACAAAACACCTCCGCCTCCGGTTGAGACGAATCCGCAGGCGGCCGCCCGCGCCGAGCAGAAGTTTGAAGAAGCGGAGCGCGCCGTTGCCAACGGTCAGTCTGCGACGGTGCGTGTGGATGAAACTGAGCTGAACTCTTACCTGTCCTCGCGCCTGGAATTATCTGGCAAAGAGGCGGCAAAACCTGCGGTCCCGGCTGATCAACCGCGTGATTCCGACGGCGCAGCGCCTACGGCGCAGGATGTAGAGCAGATGCGCTCGAACGTCCGCGATTTCAAAATTCAATTGGAAGACGATCGCGTCAAGGCTTATGTGCTTTTCGATGTGCATGGGAAAGACATGACGCTGCAACTGGAAGGTCGACTTGGCGCGCGGAACGGATATTTGAACTTTGAACCCGTGAGCGGGCAGATCGGCTCGCTTCCGATTCCGCAATCTACTCTGGAATCAGCGGTGCGGCGGCTGATGGCATCACCGGAAAACCGCGAGAAGCTCAAGCTCCCTTCGCAAATTGCGGATCTACACATCGAGAATGGTGAGGTCGTTGCTACCTACAGGTGACGCATCGCTGAGAGCCTGCGCTATACGGAATTTATCCCGCGGATAGTGCACAATCTCGGAGCGCTTGACTCGTGCAAGTTGGATATAATCGCTCCGGCCTGTCCGGCTCGAGTTTTTCTGAGATTTGCCGCAAACGGCTAAGGATCATCATGTCCCCAGGTCTTTGGACTCGAGTTGTATTTGTGCTTGTAGCAGGGACCGTAGCATTTTTGACTGCATCCCCCTTGCTGGCGCACGCGGTTCTTTTGGAATCCAGCCCGGCATTGAAGAGCTCCGTCACTGGTCCGGATGTTCCCTTAAAACTGCGCTTCAACGTTCGCATCGACGCCGCTCGTTCGCGTCTGACTCTGGTTGATCCTGATGGAACGTTGCAGACGCTCGAAATCCATGGTCAAGACGGTCCCGATACGCTTTCTGCTCAAGCGAAGGGATTACGCCCTGGAGATTACCGCCTTCGCTGGCAAGTGCTCGCTTCGGACGGGCACATCACACGCGGCGAAATTTCTTTCACTGTCGTCAAGCCGTGATCGTTCGCTGTGGCCCGCCTCCTACAAATCTTCGGGTTCCTCTCCGTGCTCCTCCGCGGGGCCAGCCTGACGTTTCAGTCGCTAACCGTCGGTGGTGTCATCTTTTTGTGCTTTGTCCTTCACAACCTCTGCGACGATTCCGTGGAGATCAAAACCTCCTGCCTAAGCTGGCTTCGCCGCTTCGCGCTAAGCTTAGTGGCCATCCAAATTTCTTATCTTGTAACCAACTCCCTGATCCTGATGGAGTCCGCGCAAATCAGCTTCATCGAAGTCAGCGGCGCGAATTTCGTTCTTGCGGGAGCCCTGGGTATTGCCGCTTCGCTGGCGATCCTTGTTCTGTCAGCGCGCAGTCGCTCCGGTTCTGCCCGTCAATTGTTGCTTCCGGCCGCAGCGATCCTTGCTTCGTCGGTTTTGACCAGCCACGCAATGGCCCGGCTGGAATACCGGTTGCCTTTGGTTCTTGTCACGGCGCTACATCAGCTGGCCACCGCGGCTTGGCTGGGGGGTCTGCCTTATTTGCTGATTGGCATTCGCGAGGCATCGTCCCCGGAATTGGCGCGCAAGTTGAGCGCGCGATTCTCGTGGCTCGCAGTGGTCAGTGTTGCGGTTCTGGCCTCCGCCGGCGTGATCTTGAGTTTCTCCTACGTCGGTTCGCTCAAGGCCATCTATGGCACTTCTTACGGCGCCATGGTGGCCACCAAAGCAATTCTTTTCGCGCTGCTCTTGTTTCTTGGCGCGCTGAATTATCAGCTCGTCCGTCAGGGAGAGGCGAGTTCCATCCTTGCCAGCCTCAAACGCTTTGGCGAAGCTGAAATCGGCATCGGCATTACGGTGATTCTGGTGGCCGCTTCTCTGACGTCGCTTCCCCCGGCCGTGGATCTCCTGCGGGACCGTGTTCCCGCTTCAGAGGTTTTTGCGCGGATGACTCCTCGGCCGCCGCGCTTTTCGAGTCCCGCCATGAAGGATTTGCCGGAAGATATCTACGCCGCTCAAAAAATGGCTTTTGAGGTGGGTTCACTTTCGACCGAGTCTTTTGTGCCTGGCCAATCGGGAACTCGCCCGAACACTCCAGCAGAGAAAGCCTGGTCGGAATATAACCATCACTGGGCGGGAATTATCGTCCTATCGGTCGGTTTGCTGGCCCTGCTGGCACAAGCAGGGAAAGTCTCCTGGGCGCGCAATTGGCCGCTGCTTTTCCTTGCCCTTTCCGTTTTCCTTTTTTTGAGGAGCGATCCGGAAGTCTGGCCGCTCGGTCCCAACGGTTTTTGGGTCACATTTGCCGATCCCGAGGTTTTGCTGCATCGGATCTTTGCGGGGCTCGTGATCGCGCTCGCGGTATTCGAATGGCGTGTGCAAACCGGCCGCGTAGCATCGTCCAAGGTCCGCCTAGTATTTCCGATGCTCGTCGCGGTTTCCGGCGCGCTGCTCCTCACCCACTCTCACAGCCTCGGAAATATAAAGGAAGAAGTGCTGGCCGAGCTAAGTCACATTCCGCTGGCAATTCTCGCGGTGGTCGCGGGCTGGTCGCGCTGGCTCGAACTCCGCCTTCCCACAGAAAATCACACGCGCGCTTGGGTGGCGCGTCTGTGGCCTGTTTGCATTACCTTGATTGGCGTTTTCCTGTTGAACTACCGCGAAATGTGATTCTGAGGGTGCCTGTGGGCGTTTTGAGTGGAGGGAACTCGGCAAAACAATTTGGTTCCGGGACGTGGACTCGAACCACGATACTCAGCTCCAAAGGCTGATGTCCTACCGATTAGACGATCCCGGAACCGACTCTAGCAGTTTAACAGAGCCATGCAATTCCGCCCAGGCAGCGCCTTCTCATGCGCGCATTCCCGGTTTCTGCTAAATTGGTACAGTTGCTTCCATCGCGGGAGAGGTGGCCGAGCGGTTTAAGGCGCACGCTTGGAAAGCGTGTGTAGGCTAACCCCTACCGTGGGTTCGAATCCCACCCTCTCCGCCATGTCTGCCTATCTTCCAGCAATTCAAATCCTAGCTTTCTCAAAGGGCGCCCCGTTGTTCAGTGCCTGGCACTTCTGGAAGCTTCCGGACTTGTCAATTTCGGAAGACCAGAGTGTAAAATATGACCCGTTGCCGGTATTGAGGTGGACCGGCTCGCCAAAACCGGCAACGTGATTTGATAAGAGGTCCTATGCGTCTGCGAAGAATCATTGCAATCATTTCCTTTGCCGGATTCAGCGGCCTGTTGCTCGAAGCAGCAAACCAGGCTCCATCGCTTCAAAAAGAAGTTACCTATACCGAGGACGTTGCGCCAATTCTGAACAAGAATTGTATTGTGTGCCATCGTCCGAACGATGTCGCGCCCATGTCGCTCATGAGCTATGAAGAAGTTTTGCCTTTTGCGCGCATGATTCGGCAAGACGTCGAGCAGCGCAAGATGCCACCTTGGCACGCGGACCCAAAGGTTGGCGAGTTCATGAACGATGCGCGCTTGAGCGACTCTGACATCGCCGCCATCGAAGCGTGGGTAAAAGGTGGAATGAAAGAGGGCGACCCCAAAGACCTGCCGCCGATGCCTGCATTTGAGAAGGGCTGGCACATCAAGCCCGACGTCGTTTTTACCATCCCTGAGTTTCTCGTGTCCAAGACGGCTCAGGACGATTATGAATACATCTATGTCCCCACGAATTTCACCGAGGACAAGTGGATCCAGGCTGGCGAAGTCCTTCCCGGTGACCGCCGCGTCGTGCATCACGCTACGGTTTCCGTCATCGATCAGGCTGAATATGCCAAACACCTGGCAGAACATGCCAAAGAGAATGAGGGCGTAGACGAATTTCATTTTCGCACCGGCAAAGTCTTGCATCTCCGGCCGGACGCGCCCGTCATTGACGACGGTTGCTCGGCTCCCGACGGCGGTGGAATCCCTGGTCACCCTTCTGGCTACCTGAATATCGTCCCCGCGATTTATCTGCCCGGTCACATGCCGGAGATTCGGCCGCCAGGATACGCGCTTCGAATTCCCGCCGGTGCCTATTTGCAATTCCAGGTTCACTACAGCAACCATCACGGCCTGGACGTGAAAGATCGCACCAGCGTCGGGCTCGTTTTTGCCAAGGAACCGGTAAAGCATGAGGTAGCGCAGTATGAAATCTGGAACAACATGTTTCGGATTCCTGCCAACGACTCCAATCACCGCGTTACATCCTGTTTCACCCTCCCGAAAGACGTTACCGCCGTGGCCTATACAGCGCACATGCACTTCCGGGGAAAAAGCATGACCGCCAAAGCCGTTTATCCCGATGGACACGAAGAAGTGCTTCTGGACGTGCCGCACTACGATTTCCGCTGGCAGGAGACCTATTTTTTGAAGAATCAGTTTCTGTTGCCAAAAGGCACCAAGCTAATGACCGTCGCCTATTTTGACAACTCGAAGAACAACCCCTTGAACCCTGACCCATCCAACGCGGTTCGTTGGGGCGAGCCTAGCGACGAAGAAATGATGGGCTTCTGGTTGCAATTTGCCGATCCGCAGCTCGTCACAGAGAAACCCTGTAACAGCTCAAAAATAAGTGGGCGCTTTGCGCTCATTCTTTTATCTGGAGGAGTTCAGAATCCATGAGAGTCAGCCGACGCAACTTTCTTGCTACCGCCGGTGCAGCCGGGGTGGCACCGCTCTTTCTCAGGGCAACTAACAAATCCGGCAGTCGTGCGCCGATTCTTGGCGAGGGCGAACACCAATATGAAGCGCTCCATGACTGGGGCAGGCTTCCCTCCAATATACGATATGGGAACACGCACGGCGTCTGTGAAGACTCGCAAGGCCATATCTACATCCATCATACGGTTCACTCGACCAGTGAATCTGCGGACACGATTGTGGTTTTTGACCAGGAAGGAAAGTTTGTGCGTTCCTGGGGTAGCCAGTTCAAAGGCGGAGCGCATGGCTTGTCAATCCGCAAAGAAGGCAGGGAGGAGTTTCTCTATCTCTGCGATTTTCAGCACGGCATAGTTACAAAACGC
>Ga0075426_10000604_pt1 | contig 24867 bp, 22 predicted proteins | sample SoiMethybrSBSTD5_FD_75304 | JGI IMG/M metagenome (GOLD analysis project Ga0075426, IMG submission 75304) | Bulk soil microbial communities from a Populus tree surrounding site in Tennessee, USA - Soil MetaG P. TD hybrid SBSTD5 | ecosystem: Environmental > Terrestrial > Soil > Tree plantation...
CGTGCACATTGGCTGGTACGGGAGAGGACATCTGCGATGCGAGTGTTCCTGGCCCCGCGACCATCGACGCGGGCAATCCATCGCTGGCGCCAAGCCCCTGCCTCTGACTGAGCGAACGCAGTAGCGAAAACCGGGCGCGGCCCAGGCCGCGCCCGGTTCGTTTTGTCAGCTTACTTCTTCAGGTTCCCGTAGAGCATCTCGACGAACTTCTCGGGCGCAAGGAACCCCTTGCCCCAGACTGCGTCGTACTTCGCGGTGGGCTTGGAGGCGATCACCTCCTCCAGCGTCTTGCCGGCCTTGATTTGCCCTCGGATGTTCCCGGAAACCGCCGCCAGCATGTCGCGGTAGGCCTTGAGATCGGCCTTGCTCGCAAGCGGGCCGTGCCCCGGGATGATCTTCGTATCATCGCCCGCAGTCCTGAGCACGCCGTCGGCAGCGGCGAGTACGCCGGCGACGGTGCCACCGCTCGAGGTGTCGATGAACGGGTAGAGCTTGTTGAAGAAGGTATCACCCATGTGGACGACGTTGTTTTTCCCGAACCGCACGATGCTGTCGCCGTCGGTGTGGGCACGCGGAGCGTGGGTCACTACGAGCTCGTCGCCGTTCAGGTGGAAGCTGATGTCGCGCGTGAACGTCACTACCGGAAGCGCGATCTGCGGCTCGGGTTTGGTCTTCATGCCCAGGAACTCAATGAAACCTTCGCTCGAAAGCCGCTTTCTCACGTTCTCGTGCGCGACGATGATCGCGCCGGCCTTACCTAGGTTCTCGTTACCGCCGGTGTGATCGAAGTGCCAGTGCGTGTTCAGCACGAACTTGACCGGTTTGGAGCTGAGCTTGGCGATCGCCGCCTGGATCTTGGGCGTGAGCGGCGCGAACTGGTCGTCGATCACGAACACGGCGTCCTCGCCGACCGAAACGCCGATGTTCCCGCCGGAGCCGGTCATCATATATACCGTGTCGGCGAGCTTCTCGGTCTGAATCTCGACCTTGGAGAAGTCTTCCTGAGCCGATACGGCGGTGGCGAAGAGCGCCGCAGCGAAAAGCGCGCAGGGCGCCATGCGAACATGGGGGTTCAGCGAGACATTCAAAGGGACCTCCTCGGAAGGTGGCAAGTGGAATTTCCGAACACAGTCATGGACATTGCATGCAGGTGCTTATTCCAGGGGAGCCATTCTAAATCAACCGCCGCGCAGTGCGCATCGGGCGCCCCGGCCGCTTGTGCAGCGCGTCACCGCCGCTCGTAGGCTATGCATCGGATGGCATATTTCATCGTCAGAATTTTCCGCTGGCATTTCGAACTTTCTCGGCGATAGAATCTATGCGTCCGCTCATTTGAAAGTCCGGGAATGGTCGGATCGGGCGGATCGGTCTTGCAATATCGACGTTCCATTTAAACCTGTGCTACGGATTCGCGCAACCTGCGCGCGGCACGATAAAAAGGAGGATTTATGAAGGGGATCGTTTCATCGAGGCAATACTCAACCCGCATTTCACGCTGCAGCACCGCACGAAGTGCGCTCCGCCGAGGAGGAAAGGATGCGCTTTCCGCTGCGCTGCTCCTTGCGGGGATAGCCGTCGCTCCTGTCGCGGCGCTGGCCGATGCGTCCAACCCGGTTTGCCCGGTGGAAACCGTGTTCTTCGATCCGGGAAACGCCGAGGATATCGTGGTGCCGGACGGCTACAAGGTGGAAGTGTTCGCGAAAGGGCTTAATTTTCCCACCGACGTCGCCTTTCTCGGCGGCAAGGACAACTTCCGCGTGCTGGTACTCGAATCCGGGACGGGACTTCCGAGCCGCTGCAACGACAACACGAAGGTACCCGGCATTGGCAAGTTCGACGCGAAGAACCCGTTTACTCCAGATCTTCTTATTTTCGACCGCAACGGAAATAAGATTGGCGGCCCCCTTGGAAAACCCACCCCCTCGGGCGGCGGCTTTCAGCCCGACGGCCCGGCGATCGGGCTCGCGTTCGAGCATGACACCGCGGGGGGAACCCTGTTTGCGACCGACTCGAATCAGGGCGTGCGCGGCGCTCCGGGCTCGGCCAACAACACTTCGCGGATCGTGAAAGTGAACATTTCGAACGGAACGGTGACCCCGGTGATCGTCGGGTTGCCGACGGGTGATCATCCGACCGAGCAAATTCTCGTCAAGGACGGCTGGCTGTACTGGTCCCAAGGCTCGGCCACTAATGCCGGCGTGACCGGGCACGATAACGGCGGCGGCGGAAACCAGCACGACATTGCATGCCAGCAGATCACGCTCAGCGACACGGTGTTCGACTCGGGTGACCACAAGACGAGCGGCTATTCCAACCACGGCGTGCAACGCCCCGGGGCGGTCGTCCCGGCGTTCGAAGGCGCCACGCGCAAAGGCATGTGCACCGGGGCGATCCTGCGTGCTCAGATTAAGGACCCGATGAACACGATCGAGCCTTTCGCCTGGGGGTTCCGCAATCCCTACGGGATTCGCTTTTCTTCGGCCGATCATCCTCTGAAGGGACAGATGTTGATCTCCGAAAACGGCGAGGACGAGCGCGGCGCGCGGCCGACCAATAATGCGCCGGACCGGCTGGCGATCGCCCGGCAAAACGCGGACGGCACGCCCGAATTTCACGGCTGGCCCGACCGATTCGGTTTCCTCGATTCCACGCAGTCGGTATTCAATCCGATCGGCGGCAACGGGGACGATCTTTGTTCACCGACGGGCTGTACGGCATCGGATATCGCCCGGGTCAAGGCTGAAAATATCCCGGTACGCCATGTGCTCGCATTTCCGCCGCAGCCGCCGGTGGCACCCCTTGCTCTTCAACCGGCGGACGTGGCCGTTGTAGGGCTCGATTTCGCGCCCCGGTCGTTTGTGCACGGCGTGGTCAAGCCCAATGCGGCACTGGTCGCGCGCGAGGGAGACTTCGGCTTTTCGCCCGAGAATGGCAAGCCGGGTGAAGGCCACGACATTGAGCTCGTCAATTTCACCAATGCGGGGAATCCGAACGAGCTGCAGCTCTCACGCTTCGCCTTCAACTGTCCGCAAGGTTCCCACGGCAATAATCCGGACGGCAGCCCCACCTGCAAGGTCGAGGTAGACCAGGCGTTCACCGGAAGGCTGCGCGGAATCAACCGCCCAACGACGCTCAGGTTCGGTCCGGACGGAGCGGCCTACCTGGTCGACTACGGCGCGGTGCGTGATCCCGGCGGGAGCGACCCGGATTCGAAATTCGTCAGCCCGGCGGACGCCCCGCTGGTGCAGATCCCGGGTACAGGCGTGATCTGGAAGATCAGCCGCAGCGATGACCGCCGCGGCGGCGACGATGATTGATTAGCAGAACGCAGCAATCACAATGCCCGCAACGCGAGTTGCGGGCATTTTTTTTGCCAGCCCCTCGATCCCCTCGAATCACTTCCTGTCGGGCTCCAGCCGCACCACGTTGGCGGTGGGCTTTTCCTCGATTTCCGCCGCTTCGATCTGCTGGAAGCGCTGCGAGATCTTTCGGCTTGAGACCTGTACGTCCTCGGCGTCTTGGTGCGCCTGCCGGATGTGATCGGCGAGCTTCTTCATGCGCTCGTCGAAGCGCAGGAAATCGTCGCCGAGCTTTCCAAGCTCCTCCTTGATGATGTGGATGTGCCTTCGCGTCTCGACGTCCTTCAGCACCGCGCGCGCGGTGTTGAGCACCGCCATCAGCGTAGTCGGGGAGACGATCCACACGCGCCTGCCGATCGCGTACTCGACAGCCTCGGGGTGGTAGGCATGGATCTCCGCGAACACGGCTTCCGCGGGGACGAACATCACAGCGCCGTCCGAGGTCTCGCCTGCGATGATGTACTTCCTAGCGATGTCGTCGACGTGCTTCCGGATATCGGCTTTGAACTGCTTTTGCGCGAGAGCGCGCTCCGCCTGATCCGTCGCGCGGTCGAACATGCGGTGGTAGTTCTCCAGGGGAAACTTCGAGTCCACCGTCACCAGTCCGGTCGGCGGCGGAAGGCGCAGCGCGCAATCGACGCGCATGCCGTTGGAGAGCGTGTACTGCAACTCGAACGCCATGGGCGGCAGCACGTTCCTCACCAAGGCCTCGAGCTGCACCTCGCCGAACGCGCCACGGCTGCGCTTGTCCCCGAGCAGCTCCTGCAGGCTCACGACGCTGCCCGTGAGGCTCTCGATCTTTTTCTGCGCTTCGTCGATGGTCGCCAGGCGCTGCATGACGTTCACGAAGGTCTCGTTGGTTTTCTTGAAACCCTCGTCGAGGCGCTCATCCACTTTGCCCGCGATCTGGTCCAGGCGCTGGTCGATCTTGGCGGAGAGCCGCTCGCTCGAATCGATGAGGTGGCGCCCGAGCCGGTCGCCCTGCTGTGTGAGCCCGGTGTGCAGATCGGTGAGCATCGCGCGGTGCTTTTCTTCCAAGAGCGGCGTCAGCGCTGCCGCCGGATCCTTCAGCCCGCGTTCCAGGCCCGCGATACGCCATGCGGCCCAGACAAGAACGATGAGCGCAACGACTGCAATTGCCAACGCTATTTCAGCCATGGGCCATTGTAACGCCCCTCACCCCAGCCTTCTCCCGCAAGCGGGAGAAGGAGGTGAGCGCAGCGAACGGGTGAGGGCGGCGAAAGTTCATGACGCCTCGCGCAGCGCCGCCATCGGCGGACGGCCGAGCGCCGCGCGGGCCCCCGCCCAGGCGTTCAACACGACGCACGCGAGCCCGAGCGCAGGGCCCGCGAGCCAGACCCAGCCGTCCCAGATGAAATCGAGCTGGAACACGCGCGTCGCGAGCGTCCAGCCGATCGCTGTCGCGCCGAGCGAGCCGAGAAGCCCCGCGATCGCGCCGAGCACGGCGAACTCCGCGCGCTGCGCCGCGAGCACTTGTGCCCGGCTCGCCCCCAGCGCGCGCATCACCGCCGCCTCGTGCGTGCGCTCGTCCTGGGTGGCGAGCAGCGCCGCGTACAGCACCAGCACGCCGGCGCCGAGCGCGAACAGGAATACCAGCTGCACGGCGCCGATCAGCTGGTCCATCACGAACTGCAACTGGCGCAGGATCACGCTCACGTCGATCACGGTGAGGTTGGGAAACGCCTGCGACAGGCGCAAGGTCAGGAGCGCATCGCCTGCCGGCGCATGAAAGCTCGCGATGTAGCTCGCCGGGAAACTCTCGAGCAATGCCGGTGTGGTGATGAAGAAGAAATTCGGGCGCATCGAGTCCCAATCGAGCTTGCGCACACTCGTGACTGGCGCGGAAAAACTGCGTCCCGCGGAGAGAAATTCGAGCGTATCGCCGATCCGGATGCCGAAGCGCTCGGCGATCCAATGCTCGATAGAGACCGCGCCACGCGCGAGATCCACCGTACCGAACCAGGCGCCTTCGGTGACCTTGTTATCGGCCGGCAATGCGGAAAGATAGGTCACGTTGAATTCGCGTTCGATCTGGCGCTTCGCCCGCTCCTCCGAATAATCGTCCGCACCGACGGGCTTTCCGTTGATGGCGACTAGTCTCGCACGCACCATGGGAAAGTCCTGCAGGCGCTTCACCCCGTTGCGCTCGAGGAATTCGGACAGAGCTTGTCGTTGCTCGGGCTGGATGTTTACGAGAAACCGGTCGGGCGCGTCCGGCGGGAGCCGTCCGCGCCAGGCGTCGAGCAAATCGCCCCGGATCATGGTGAGCAGCAGGATCGCGGTGAGTCCCACGGCGATCGCCACGATCTGCACGGCATTGGCATGCGGGCGCCGCAGGAGGCTCGCCAGGCCGTAACGCCAGGAGACGCTGCCGGTCCGGCCGAACCGGCCGACCAGCCGCAGCGCTCCGTAGGCGATCACCGCGAAAACGCCGAAGGCAGCCGCAAACCCGCCGAACACGTAGCTCGCGAGCTTGAGCTCGCCCGCATGCCAGAGAAGCAGCCCGAACACCGCAGCCAGTCCCGCTACGTATACAGCGAGCGCCCCTTGCCTCGGAGGGCCGACGTCGCGCCGGATCACGCGCAGGGCCGGCACTTCCTTGAGCTGGAGCAGAGGCGGCAAGGCGAAGCCGAGAAGGAGCACGAATCCCGTCGCGGCCCCCTGCAACACCGGAGAGAGGCCGGGCGGCGGCAGCGTTCCCGGTATGAGGGCCGCGAGCCACCAGGCGACCAGGGTTTGAACGCCGAATCCGAGGACGCAGCCCGCGAGCGCGGCTGCGAGCGCGAGCGACAGAAATTCCCAGGTGAACAGGGCAAAGAGCTGCGATTGCGAGGCGCCCATGCAGCGCATCACGGCGTAACCGTCGAGGTGCCGCTGCGTGTAGCGCCGCGTGCCGAGCGCGATCGCTACCGCAGACAACACGACCGCGAGCATTGCGGTAAGCCCGAGGAAGCTCTGGGCGCGGTCCAGGCCCGCGCGCACCTCAGGCCGCGCGTTGTCAAGGCTGTCGATGCGCTCGCCCCGCCCGAGCCGCGGCCTCGCCCACTGCTCGAACTGCCGGATCCCTTCGCGCTCGCCGGCGGCGAGCAGCTGATAGTTGATGCGGCTTCCGGGCTGCACGAGTCCCGTCGCGGGCAGATCCTCCAGGCGCACCATCAAGCGCGGCGCGAAGTTCATGAAGGACACACCGCGGTCGGGCTCGAGCGTCAGCACCGCGCCGACGCGAAAGCGCGCCCGTCCGACTTCGATCGCGTCGCCCTGGCCCACTTTGAGTGCCGCCATCATCCTCTCGTCGAGCCAGACCATGCCTCGCTGGGGAACCGCGTCGGTGTACGAATCCGGGACATTCAGGCCGGGGGCGATGCGCAGCTTGCCGCGCAGGGGATACCCCGGCGACACGGCCTTCACCGCCGCGAGGAGCGTCTCGTTGCCCGCGCGCGCCATACTGACGAAGTTCACGCTTTCGGCTCGACTCAACCCGCGCCTCGCGATCTCATCGCGAAATTCCGGGGTCCACGCATGGTCGGCCGTCATCAGCACGTCGGCGCCGAGCACCTGGTGCGCTTCCCGCGTGAGCGCTTGCCGCACGCGGTCGGCGAAGAAGGCGACGCTGGCTACGCCGCCCACGGCGAGCGCGAGCCCGAGCGCAAGCACACGCAGCTCCCCCGCGCGAGCGTCGCGCAGGAGCATGCGGAGAGCGAGACGCAGCACGGCTTTAGCCCTCGCCGTCGATCCGGCCGGCGACGAGCCGGATTTTCCGGCGACAGCGGCCGGCGATCGCCTCGTCGTGCGTGACCAGCACGAGCGTCGTGTGCGCCTCCGCGTTCATCTCGAACATGAGCTCGATCACGCCTGCTCCAGTCGCGGCGTCGAGATTCCCGGTGGGCTCGTCGGCAAGGAGGAGCTTCGGCTGGGTGACAAAGGCGCGCGCCAGCGCCACCCGCTGCTGCTCGCCCCCCGAGAGCGTTTTAGGGTAGTGCCGCAGCCGCTCGGCGAGGCCCACGCGCGAGAGCATTTTCGCCGCCCGGTCCGCCGCACCCGCTTCGCCTGCGAGCTCCAAGGGCAGCATCACGTTCTCCAGCGCGTTCAGCGCCGGCAGCAGCTGGAACGACTGGAACACGAAGCCGAGCAGCCTCGCGCGGAGCGCCGCGCGCCCATCCTCGTCGAGCCCGAAGAGATCCGCGCCGTCGAGATGCACCTGACCTGAACTCGGCGTGTCCAGCCCCGCGAGCAGGCCTAGAAGCGTCGATTTACCGGAGCCCGAGGCGCCCACGATGGCCACCGCCTCGCCCGGCATGACCTCGAGCGAAATGTCCTGCAAAATAACCAGCTCGTTCGCCCCTGGTGTGCCGTTCGCGAGGCGGACGACTTTCGAAAGTCCGGTGGCCAAGACGATGGGTCGGGAAAAACCAGGCATGAGATCGATTCTGTTCGCAGTCCTGCTCGCCTGCAGCGGGACGGGGCTCGCCGCGCCGACCATCCTCGTATTCGGGGACAGCCTCTCCGCCGCCTACGGGATCCCCCAGAACGCCGGCTGGGTGGCTTTGCTGGGCGAGCGGCTCAAGCAAACAAAGTCAAATTATACCGTGGTCAATGCGAGCATCAGCGGCGAAACCTCGGCAGGCGGCGCGGCGCGCATCGGCGCAGCGATCGCCAAGACCAGGCCCGCGATCGTCATCCTCGAGCTCGGCGCAAACGATGGCCTGCGCGGGCTGCCGGTTCCCCAGATGAAAACCAATCTGAAAGCCATCGTCCAGGCGGCAAAGCGCCAGGGCGCGCGCGTGATCCTCGTCGGCATGCTGCTCCCGCCGAACTACGGCGCGCAGTACGTGAACGCGTTTCGCACGGCCTTCCGCGACGTCGCCCGCGACGAGCGCGTCGGGTTCGTGCCCCTGCTCTTCGAAGGTGTCCCGGACAAACGAGAAATGTTTCAGGCGGACAATCTTCATCCCAGCGCCGAGGCGCAGCCGATCATGATGGAAAACGTCTGGCGGCGGCTCGCCGCGATGGTGATAGCCGCGCCTAAGTGACGGCCAGCGCCGGCGCACCCGCCCGCATCGATCCGATGCGGCGAGCGAGAGGAAAGCCCTGCTTTCGAAATTCCTCGAGCACGCGCTTCTCGGAGGCAGGGGAACATGCGACGAGCAAGCCCCCGCTCGTCTGCGGATCGCTGATGAGCTTGCGCTTCCAGTCGGGCGCGCCCGGTGGCATGCGCACTTCGTGTCCGTAGCCCTTCCAGTTGCGGTCGGACGCTCCGGTGGCCGTGCCCTCCTTCACCCATTCGAGCGCCTCGGGCAGGACGGGCAGATCGTCGAAGCGGATTTCGGCGCCGAGCTTCGACCCGCGGCAGGTCTCGAGGAGATGCCCTGCGAGGCCGAAACCGGTGACGTCGGTGAGCGCGTGGACGTCCTCCATCTCCGCGAGGGCGGTGCCGGGCGTGTTGAGCTGCGTAGTGATCTCCACCATCTGTTTGTAGCCCGCCGCTGACAGCCTGCCTTTCTTCAGCGCGGCGGAAAGGATTCCGACGCCCAGCGGCTTACCTAGAATCAGTACGTCGCCGTCTTGCGCCCGGTCGTTCCTCTTCACTTTCTTGGGATGCACGAGCCCGAGCGCCACTAACCCGTAAATCGGCTCCAGCGTGTCGATGGAATGGCCGCCGGCGATCGGAATCCCGGCCTGGGCGCACACCGACTCCCCTCCGGAGATGATTCTTTGAATCACCTCGACCGGCATTTTATCGAGCGGCATGCCGACGATAGCGAGCGCGAAAATCGGCGTGCCGCCCATCGCATACACGTCCGAGAGCGCGTTGGTCGCCGCGATCCGCCCGAAGTCGTGCGGATCATCGACGATAGGCGTGAAAAAATCCGTGGTGGCGACGATCGCCTGCTCGTCGTTCAAGCGGTACACCGCCGCGTCGTCGCTCGATTCGATCCCCACGAGCAGGTCCTTGGGCAGGCCGCGGATCGGCGTCTTGGCGAGGATCTCGGAGAGGACCGCCGGCGCGATCTTGCAGCCGCAGCCTCCCCCGTGGGAGAACTGTGTCAGACGGATGAGATCGGCGGGCGCGTTCATGGATAAAATTAGGGATGGAGCTGAAACGTCTGGACGCCGTTACGGTAGCACAGCTCGATGCCTTTGACGAGGTTATCGACGTGCGCTCGCCCGCCGAATTCGCGCTCGACCACGTGCCGTCAGCCGTGAACTGCCCGGTGCTGGACGACTCCGAACGCGCCCACGTCGGCACGCTCTACAAGCAGATCTCCCCTTTCGACGCGAAAAAAATCGGCGCGGCGCTCGTTGCGAAGAACATCGCGCGGCACATCGACGAGCATTTCCGTGGACGCGCGCATGGCTGGCGTCCTCTCGTTTACTGCTGGCGCGGCGGGCAACGCTCCGCGGCGATGGCCTACGTGCTGCGCCAGGTCGGCTGGGACGCTGCGACCCTCGAAGGCGGCTACCGGGCGTACCGCCACGAAGTCATTGAGCAGCTCGAACGGATGCCGCAAGGTTTCCGGTTCGAGGTGGTGTGCGGCGCCACCGGGAGCGGCAAGAGTCGCTTCCTCGCGGCGCTCGCGGCGCAGGGCGCGCAGGTGCTGGATCTGGAGCGACTCGCCCGCCACCGCGGCTCGCTGCTCGGCGAGCTTCCGGGGGAGCCGCAGCCCTCGCAGAAGATGTTCGACAGCTGGGTGTGGAGCGCGCTGAAGCATCTCGATCCCGCGCGCCCCGTTTTCGTGGAAGCCGAAAGCAAGAAAATCGGACAGCTGCAGGTGCCTGCGCGGCTCCTCGAGCGCATGCGCGAGGGCGAGTGCCTGCGCCTCGATGTGCCTCTGCCTGAGCGCGTGCGCTTTCTGATCGAGGAATACCGGCATTTTCTGGACGAGCCTGCGGCGCTCAAGGAGAAGCTGCAATGCCTGACGAGCCGCTACGGCCGCGCGGTGATCGGGCGCTGGCTTGCGCAGACCGATGCGGGCGCGTGGCGCGAGCTCGTCGCCGACCTGCTCGTCACCCACTACGACCCGTCCTATCTGCGCGCGGCCGCGCAGAACTATTTGCACTATGATGAAGCTCAGGCCCTGTCCCTCACCCGGCTCGACCAGACTGCGATGGCGCAGGCCGCCGGGGAGTTGCTGAAAGCCCGGCCTTGAGCGCCCGAATGCGGAGGATGCCATGTTCTTCAAACAGCTCTTCGACCCGGCATCGTCCACTCTCACGTATCTCATCGCCGACGACGCGAGCCACGAGGCGGTGCTGATCGACCCGGTTACCGAGCAGGTCGAGCGCGACGTCCGCCTCCTGCGCGAGCACGGCCTCGCGCTCAAGTACACGCTCGAGACCCACGTGCACGCCGACCACGTGACCGCCGCGCACGCGCTCAAAGAGGCCACCGGCGCGCAGACCGCGGTCTGCAGGGACTGCAATGCGCAAGGGTACGACCGCCTGCTCAGGGACGGCGACGTGATCCTCTTCGGCCACGAGGAGATTCTCACGATCGCCACGCCCGGGCATACGCCGGGAAGCGTCTCCTACCTGTGGCGCGACCGTGTCTTCACCGGCGACACGCTGCTTATCGGCGGCTGTGGACGTACGGACTTCCAGAACGGGAGCGCGGAGGCGCTGTGGACGAGCATCACGGAGAAGCTCTTCGCGCTCGACGAGCAGATCCTCATTTATCCGGCCCACGACTACAAGGGACGCAGGGTGAGCAGCATCGGCGAGGAGAAGCGCTTCAACGCACGCGTCGCCGGCAAGACCCGCGAGGAGTTTCTTTCCGTCATGAGTAATCTCAATCTGCCGATGCCCGCGCGCATCCACGAAGCAGTCCCGGCGAACCTCGAAGGCGGCGCGGGCCAGGCTGCGGTCGCGAGCGCCCCCGCGCAGGCGAAAGTCGCGGTGCAAAGCGTGTCGGCGAAACAGCTCGCCGAGACGCTGCGCGCGCCCGGAGTCCAACTCCTGGACGTGCGCACACCCGAGGAGTTCAAGGCCCTGAGAATCTCCGGCTCGGTCAACGTCCCGCTCGCTGCGCTCGACCCCGCGGCGCTGCTCGCGAGTCTGGACGCGAACGAACCGGTCTATGTGGTGTGCCAGACCGGCACGCGCAGCCAGTTCGCTGCGGCGGAGCTGCGCGCGGCGGGTTTCCGACGCGTCGTGCACGTGGACGGCGGCACCAACGCCTGGACGGTGGTGGGATTGCCCGTGCTGCGCGGCGCTCCGGCGGGCACCTGAAGACCATCGTTTTGAAGACAAGAAATGACGTCCGAAGACACTCCCCTGCCCCTGGTTCTGTCGCTGGTCAATGTGGGCGCCGACGAGGAACGCTACGTGCGCTCACTGCTCGCGCTGCTCAAGACCTACCTGGAGCCCTCATGGTGTATCGCGGCGCGCTTAGGCGATCTGCCGGACGCGGTCCTCGTGGACATGGACAGCAAGGAGGGGCTCCAAGTCTGGGAGCACGTGGATTTCGGCGGTACTCCGCGCATTGCTCTGAGCCGGGATCAGGTGCTGGCTGCGGAGTGGACGCTGCGGAAGCCAATCCGCCCCGGCGGTCCGCACAGCCTGGCTGAGGTACTGACTGCGGTCGCGGGAAAGTTGCAGCTTTCCGGTCCCGCGCCGGCGGTACCTACGTCCAAGTGGAGGCCGTTCGCTAGCCTGGTGCGCAAGGCGTGCCAACAGCCCTATCCTGCCGATGTCCTGCTCACGACCGGCTCCGCGCTGGTAGTCGATCCTCCGGGGAAAGTTTTCTACTCGTCGAGGACCGTCGATGAACTGGCTGCGCTGCTGCGCAACCGGCGCCGTCTCGACGGGAAGGTCATCACCGTTCCCGACACGCGCAAATTCGCCGCGCGCCTTGCGCGATGGGGAATCACGCCGCGCCCGCTCGAGGAGCTGCTGTGGTTGACGGGTCTCGTCTCAGGCGCCGGGGAATCTCTCGGCGCCTGGGACCTGCGCGGGCCCGTCCGGCTGAGAGAGTGGCCGAACTTCGACTCACTTCCCTACCGCCAATGTCACCTGAAGATGGCGGCGATGTTGACGGCCGACGCCGCGCTGGCCGGTGCGCTGGCCGAAGCGTGTGAGGTGGCAGTCGGAGACGCAGCGGATTTTCTGAACGCGTGCGCGGAAATCGGAATACTCGAGACCGGCGCCGCACCTGTTGCAGCGAGCCCGCCCCGGAAGACTCGGTGAGGACGACGGTGATCAACGCCCGGCGACCTCAGGGCCTCACGACCTTCAGCACGCGACCGTCGCCGGTCAGAATGTAGAGCTCGCCCGCACCGTCCTGGCCGAAAGACTGCGTGACGCCAGCTCCAGCGTTCGCCGTCGGCGCCTGTACGACCGTGGGGAGGCCGTTGTCGAACGTCAGCCCGCGCACGAAGCCGCTGCAGAGATCGGAGAATAGATACGTCCCCTGAAGCTCGGGCATCGCCGTGCCGCGATAGACATAGCCTCCGATGATCGCACAACGACCGCCCCCGTGATCGTAGTCGTATACCGGTGCGGTGAGCCCGGGCGTCGTGCAGGAACCGCCAATACCCAGGCACAAATTGCCTTCCATGATGCTCCAGCCGTAATTCAGGCCGGGGGCGCTCGCCGCAACCACGTCGATTTCCTCGCGTGTGTCCTGGCCGACGTCGGCGATGTACAACTGCCCCGCGTCGAAGGCGTAGCGAAAGGGGTTGCGCAAGCCGATCGCCCAGTTTTCGTTCCGACCTACATTGTTCGGCCAAACAGGGTTGTCGCCTGGGATGGCGTAGGGAGGGGCATTGTTCGGATTGAGCGTGCTGACGTCGATGCGCAAGAGCTTGCCGAGGTGCGAGGCCGCATCTTGAGCGTGCATGAATTGGTTATTTCCCCCTCCGCCATCGCCCGCCGACAAATACAGCATCCCGTCAGGCCCGAACGCCACCCGGCCGCCGTAATGATTATTGGCGTCCCGGTGGGGGATCCGGATCACCTCCGTCCCGGGCGTTTGGAGAACGTTCGGGTTGGAAGACACCTGGTAGCGCTCGACGACGATGTCTCCCGTTGTGTTGGGTATGTTCTCGATGAAGTGCACGTAGACGAACCCGTTCGTGGAGTACTGCGGATCGAAGGCGAACGAAAGGAATCCCGCTTCGCCCTGAACGGTCACTCGGCTCGAGATGTCCAGGAACGGCGTCGTCTGCAGCACGCCCCCCTGCACGACACGAATGCGCCCCGGGCGCTCGGCGACGAAGAGACGCGAGTCTCCCGGCGGCGCCTGCAGATCGATCGGGCTGGAAAGCCCGGCGCTGATGACCGGCTGTAACCCCACCGCGAGGGGCGGCAATGTCATCCCGTTGCTGCTGACGCTGTCTCCGCACGCCGCGGGCAGCAGCAGCCCGAGGCACAGAGCCAGCGATTGCCACATTCTCATGGCGAAACTCCTAGGAAGCGCCCAGCACCTTCAGATGCGTCACCACGCTCCGCCCGAGCGCGGAGAGCGCGTAGCCTCCCTCGAGAACCGAGACGATCTTTCCCCCGGCATATTTGTCGGCGACTTCCTTGATGCGCTGCGTGACCCAGGCGTAGTCGGCTTCGGTAAAGCGCAAGCCGGCCATGTCGTCCTCGACGTGGGCATCGAACCCCGCCGAGACGAAGATCATTTGCGGCTCGAGCTCGTCGAGCGCCGGCATCCAGATTTTCTCCACCGCCGTGCGCAAAGCCTTGCCGTCCGAGCCCGCCGGCAGCGGCACGTTCGCCATGTTCGGCGCGACATGTTCGGTACCGCTGTACGGATAGAACGGATGCTGGAATATGCTCGCCATCACGACGCGCTCGTCGTCGCTGAAGATGTCCTCGGTGCCGTTGCCATGGTGCACGTCGAAGTCGATGATCGCCACGCGCTCGACGCCGTGATGCTCGAGCGCGTGCTTCGCCCCGACGGCGACGTTGTTGAAGAGGCAAAACCCCATCGCGCGGGTGCGCGTGGCGTGATGGCCGGGCGGGCGCACTGCGCAAAACGCGTTGTCGGCGCGCCCTCCGATCACGAGGTCGGTCGCAAGCACCGCGGCCCCCGCCGCGTGAAGCGCCGCGTCCCAGGTGTACGGGCACATCGCGGTGTCGGGATCGAGGTGCGCGATCCCGCTCCGCGGCGAGGCTTCACGGATCGCTTCGATGTATTCGATCGGATGCACCCGGGCGAGCTCGCTCGTCTTGGCCGCGGGCGCATCGTGGCGCTCGAGGAATCCGGCAAGCCCCGAGGAGATGAGGTGGTCTTCGATCGCGGCGAGCCGTGCCGGGCTCTCCGGATGGCGTCGGCCCATGTCGTGTCTTGCGCAGTCGGCATGCGTGATAAACGCCGTCGCCATGAACTTTATTCCTTCCGTCCAATCATATCGGCTTTCCAGTAAACTCACGATTTTAACAGACGGATTTCAGGCACAAGCACATCGGATGTCCTATCCGCTCATTCAGGGCGTCGTACAGCAGGCGGGAAAAATCATTCTCGGCAAGGAGCGTCAGATCCGTCTCGCGCTCGCCTGCCTGCTCGCGAGCGGGCACTTGCTGATCGAGGACCTGCCCGGCGTCGGCAAGACCACCCTCGCCCAGGTGCTCGCGAAGCTCCTGGGTTTGAATTTCCACCGCATCCAGTTCACGAGCGACATGCTTCCCGCCGACATCGTCGGCGTATCGGTATACGAGCGCGAGAGCTCCACCTTCAAGTTCCACGCCGGGCCGATCTTTTCGCAGCTGATCCTCGCCGACGAGGTCAACCGCGCCACGCCCAGGACCCAGTCGGCGCTGCTCGAGGCGATGGAGGAGCATCAGGTCACGACCGAAGGCGAGACGCGCAGGCTTCCCGAGCCCTTCTTCGTCGTCGCGACGCAGAATCCCTCGCACCTGGTGGGCACCTTTCCGCTGCCCGAATCCCAGCTCGACCGGTTCCTGATGCGGATCGAGCTCGGATATCCCGACCGCGATGCCGAACGCACGCTGCTGCAGGGCGCGGATCGCCGCGACATGATCGCCGGGCTCGATGCCTGCCTCGCTCCGGGCGATCTCATGGATCTGCAGGCGATGGTGAAAACCGTGCATGCCGCGGCGCCGCTGCTCGATTACATCCAGGCGCTCGTCGAGCATTCGCGGCGCTCGCCCGAGTACGCGACGGGCCTGTCTCCGCGCGCCGCGCTCGCCCTGCTGCACGCGTCGCGCGCCTGGGCGCTGATCGAAGGCCGCGACAAGGTCCTCCCGGAGGACGTGCAGGCGGTGCTCCCCGGCGTGGCCGGCCACCGCCTGCGGCCGGTGCACGACGGGGTTCGCGCCTCGAGCCTCGACAAAGCGCAAGGCCTGATCTCTGCCGTACCCATCCCATGAAGCTCGACCGGGTGCTGCAGTATTCGCAAGCTTATAATTTCTTCCAGTGGGTGTTCGGCAAGCACGCGCCTGAACCGGGCGTGGTGTTCCTCAGCCAGCGCCGCGTCTACATCCTGCCCACGCGCCACGGCCTGACCTTCGGGCTCGCCGTGATCCTGATGCTGATCGGTTCGATCAATTACAACCTTTCCCTAGGTTACGTGCTCACGTTTCTGCTCGCGGGCCTGGGCATCGTTTCGATCCTGCACACCTTCAGGAACCTTGCACACCTTTACGTAGGCGCCGGGCGCGTCGCGCCCGTGTTCGCGGGGGACGCGGCGCAGTTCGAGCTCGTCTTCGAGAACAAGAACGACTTCGATCGTCATTCGCTCGATCTCGCCTGTCGCGGAGCCCGAGTAAGCTGCGACGTGCCCGCGCGCCACCACCGCTCCGTCACGCTGCCGGTGAAAACGGAGAAGCGAGGCTGGCTGCAGCTCGAGCGGGTGACCGTCGATACGCGGTTTCCGCTGGGCCTGATGCGCGCCTGGAGCTACCTGCAACCGGACATGCGCGCGCTCGTGTACCCGCGGCCCGATTCGGCCCCGCTGCCTCCGACGCATTCCGACGCGGAAACCGGGGACGCGGTCTCGGCGGGCCCAGGCGCGGACGATTTCGCGGGCCTGCGACCGTACCACGCGAGCGATTCTCCGCGCCACATCGCATGGAAAGCCTCGGCACGGAGCGAGCTCCTGCTCACGAAGCTCTTCGCGGGACGAGCCGCCTCCGAGCTCTGGTTCGACTGGGATCGGCTTCCCGCCGGCATGCACACGGAGGCGCGGCTGTCGCGGCTTGCTCGCTGGGTCATGCTTGCCGAGGAGCGCGGCCTGCGCTACGGCCTTGCGCTCCCGGGCATCGAGGTGCCCCTCGGCGAAGGATTTTCGCACCGGGAGCGTTGTCTGAAAGAGCTTGCGCTCTACCGTGGCTGAGCCGAGAAACGCCGAGTTCCTGCCCCCGCTGCCTTTCGCGATGCTCGTCGCCGGCGCGACCCTCGCGGTGGCCTCGCACACCTTGTGGCTGCCCTTCTGGGTCGACTTCACCGCGGCCGCGCTCCTCGCCTGGCGCGCTGTCGCGTCGATTCGCCCCGGCGCATTGCCTCCGCGCTGGCTCCTGATTCTGCTGACTTTCTCTGGCGCAATCGGCGTGTTTTTCTCCTATCGCACGATCATGGGCCGGGATCCAGGAGTGACCCTTCTCGTGCTGCTTTTGTTTCTCAAGCTGCTGGAGACTCGCGCGCGGCGCGACGTCTTTGTCGTGGCTTTCCTGGTCTACTTCGTCGCTCTGGCCAACTTTTTCTACTCGCAGTCCATTCCCATCGCAGGGCTGATGCTGCTGACCGTCTTCGTCACCACGACGGCGCTCGTCGGGTTCAGCGCGCCGCTGCGGCCCGTCGTCGACGATCTCAAAACGGCCGGCCGCATGCTCGCCCAAGCCGGCCCGGTCATGCTGCTCCTGTTTTTCCTGTTCCCGCGGGTGCAGGGGCCCCTGTGGGGAATGCCGCAGGACGCCTACAGCGGCGTGACCGGTCTGTCGGAGACCATGTCGCCCGGCTCGATCAGCGCGCTCTCCCTGTCGGATGCGATCGCATTCAGGGTGAAATTCGAAAGGGAGCCGCCGCCGCGCGCCCTGCTCTACTGGCGCGGCCCGGTGCTGTCGGATTTCGACGGCCTCGCCTGGCGCGTGGGCCTGCCCCAGCTGCGCCGGAACATGAGTGTCGAGGCCGCCGGCACGCCGGTCGATTACGAAGTGACCCTCGAACCGCACAACCGGAACTGGATGTTCGCGCTGGAGATGCCCGCGCGCCTCCCGCCGACCGCGCGCCTCACCTCCGAATATCTGGTCATCTCCCTGACGCCGATTCGCAGCCGGATCCGATACGAAATGCGCTCCTTTCCCCAATTCCAGGCGCCGAGCGGAGGCGGTCCCGAGGACCTCGCCATCGCGCTCAGGCTCCCGCGGGGCGTCAATCCGCGTTCGCTCGCTCTTGCGAGGGAGTGGCGCGAGTCGCTCGCCGATAATTCCGCGATCGTGCGTCGCGCCATCGAGTTCTTCCGCGGCAGCCGCTTCGAGTACACGCTGCAGCCGCCGGCGCTCGGCCGGAACTCCGTGGACGAGTTCCTGTTCGACACGAAGCAGGGATTCTGCGAGCACTTCGCCTCGAGTTTCGTGTTTCTGATGCGCGCTGCCGGCGTGCCCGCCCGCGTGGTGACCGGCTACCAGGGAGGAGACACCAATCCGGTCGACGGCTACATGGTCGTGCGCCAGGCCGACGCGCACGCCTGGGCTGAAGTATGGCTTGCCGGAAACGGCTGGACCCGCGTCGATCCCACCGCTGCAGCAGTCCCGGTCCGGGTCGAGCTCGGCATTACAGCCGCGGCGCCGGCAGGAGCGACGCTGCCGCTGCTCATGCGCACCAACCTCAACTGGCTGAAGGGCCTGCGCAACAATTGGGAAGCTCTCACGAACCAGTGGAACCAATGGGTGCTCGGCTACAACCCCGATCGCCAGCGCGAGATGCTTTCGTGGCTGGGCGTGCCGCAGCCGAGCTGGCAGACGATGACGGTGATGCTGTTCTGGAGCGTGGCCGGGGTGCTGCTGCTGACCGCGCTTTGGCTGCTTCGCGGCATACGGCGCGAGGATACGGTACAGCGCGCTTGGCTGCGCTTCTGCGACAAGCTCGCGCGCGAGGGCCTCGCGCGCGAGCGCGCCGAGGGCCCGCTCGACTACGCGGACCGCGTATCCCGGGCGCTCCCGGCGCGCGAGAATACCGTGCGTACCATCGCCTCACTCTACGTCGATCAGCGCTACGGCCCGGGCCCCGACGCCCGCTCGATCGCACGACTGAAGCATCTGGTGAGGGAATTCGCTGCGTGAAGGCCTGCCACGTGCTCTTCGCGGCCGCGGCTCTCGCGCTGCAGATCGGCGCGGCCGCCGCCGCCGATCCTCCGCGTTACCCGCAGCGCAGGGAAGTGAAGGAGTTCATCGCCGAGATGGTGAACAAGCATGGCTTCACCCGCAGGGAGCTCAACCGCGTCCTCGGCAAGGCACAGTTTCAGCCCGCGATCATCAAGGCGATGGAGCAGCCCGCCGAAACGGCGCTGGCATCCTGGCAGGCCTATCGGGCGATATTCATCAACCCCCAGCGCCTCGAAGCGGGCGTGCAGTTCTGGAACCGCAATGCGCAGCCCCTTGCGCGCGCCGCCAGCGAATTCGGCGTACCCGAGGAAATCATCGTAGGCATCATCGGCGTGGAGACCACTTACGGCCGCAATATCGGGACCTACCGAGTGATCGATGCCCTCGCCACGCTCGCGTTCGACTACCCGAAGCGCGCGCAGTTCTTCCGCGGCGAGCTGGAGAGCTACCTGATGCTCAGCCGCGAGGCGAAGATCGATCCCCTGCGCGTCAAGGGATCGTACGCGGGGGCGATCGGCATTCCCCAGTTCATGCCGGGCTCATACCGGCGTTTCGCGGTGGACTACGACGGCGACGGACTGAGCGATCTCGCAACGAGCCCCGCAGACGCCATCGGCAGCATCGGCAATTTCCTGAAGGCCCACGGCTGGGTTCGGGGAGAGCCGGTGGGTTTTTCCGCCGAAGTGAGCGGTGAGGGCTGGCGCAAGCTCGCCGAGGCGGGGGTCGCGCCGGCGAATCGCGCCGCCGATCTTCCGGGGTTCGGCGTGAAGCTCGCCGTTCCCATGCCTCCGGACACGCGGTGCGCGCTGATCGAGCTGGAAACACCGGGCCAGCCATCCGACTTCCGGGTGACGCTGCAGAATTTCTTCGTTCTCACGCGCTACAACCGATCCAACCTCTACGCCGCCGCGGTCATGGATCTCGCCACGGAGCTGGTCCGGGCGAAGCCCGGACTGCCCGCGCCGCCGCCGAATCCCGGCGGGGAAGACTCGTGAACCCGCGTTCCTATCGCTACTATGAATTCGTGATGGCGGCGTTCGTCACAGTGCTGATCTGCTCGAATCTGATCGGCCCCGCCAAGATTTCTCAAATTCAGCTTCCTCTGATCGGAGCGGTATCGTTCGGGGCCGGCGTACTGTTTTTTCCGATTTCTTACGTATTCGGCGACATCCTCACCGAGGTCTATGGCTACGCCCGTTCCCGACGCGTGATCTGGGCCGGGTTTGCAGGTCTCGCCTTCGCCGCCTTCATGGCCTGGATCGTGGTCGGCTTGCCCGCGGCGCCTTTTTGGAGGAACCAGGAGGCCTACGACATCGCTTTCGGCTCCACCTGGCGCATCGCAGCGGCTTCCCTGATCGGATTCCTGTGCGGAGAATTCGTCAACTCGTTCGTGCTGGCGAAAATGAAAATCCTCACGCAGGGCCGGTGGCTGTGGACGCGCACCATCGGCTCGACGATCTTCGGCGAGGGCGTCGATTCCCTGATCTTCTATCCGCTCGCGTTCTATGGAAGCGGACTGATTCCCGATGACAGGTTGCCGCAGATCATGCTCGTGCAGTTCGTCTCCAAAGTCGGAGTCGAAGTGGTGTTTACGCCGCTGACATACGCCGTGGTGGGCTGGCTGAAGCGGGCCGAGCAGGAGGACTACTACGACAGGGATACGGATTTCAACCCCTTTACTCTCAAGACCTGATGGGCCGATCTCGGAAAACCAGGCGCAAAATGCCAACAATTCACGTTTTCGCCTGAAAATCGGCGGTAGAATTCACTCGTTTGCCCCCGGGGGCAAACCAGCCGGAGGACGCAATTCAGTGCAAGCGAACCGTCGCGGCAACGAGTACGATGTTTCCTGCCGGGTCAACACCACCGATTCGGCGCTCGTCAACGCGGAAGTAGACCGGATTTTCAACGAGTTGTATCCCCGGTCGGTGACCGCTCAGATCGACCGGGCCTTCCGCGACCTCACTACGATGTACCGCGGGGACCGCCCGGGGTACCACGCCTGCGATACGGCCTATCACGATATCCAGCACGTGCTCGAGGTCACGCTCGCGATGGCGCGGCTGATCGACGGCTACGAACGCGCGCGAATGGGCGTGGAACCGCTCGACGCGGCCATGTTCCGGCTGGGGGTGATCACGGCCCTTTTCCACGACTGCGGTTACATACGAACGCTCGACGACAGGCAGCACAAGAACGGGGGCGAGCTCACGCTGACCCACGTTTCCCGCGGCGCGCGCTTTCTCAGGGATTACCTGCCCAAGATCGGGATGGGCGAAGTGGCCGATGTCGCCGCCTCGCTGATCCACTTCACCGGTTACGAGATCCCGGTTTCCGAAATCAAGGTGCCGTCCCTCGGCTACAAGTTGCTCGGCAGCCTGCTCGGCTCCGCGGACATCATCGCGCAGATGTCGGACCGCTGCTACCTGGAGAAATGCCGCGATCGGCTCTATCCGGAATTCCTCGCCGGAGGCATCGCACGCAAACGTCTTCCGGACGGAGGCGAGGAAGTCCTGTACGAATCGGGCGAGGACCTGGTGAGGAAAACCCCGCATTTCTACGAGGGCGCGAGCCGGCGCCTCGACGCCGACCTCGGCGGAGCCCACAAATACGCACGGGATTACTTCGGAGGGCAGCACCTGTATCTGGAGGAGCTCACGAAGAACATCGAATTCGCGCAGGCCATCAACGACAAAGGCGACGGCACCGCTTTGAAACGCAATCCCCCCAACACCATCACGGACGACGTCCGCTGATGCTCTAGAGAAGCACGTCCTTCGACAGACCGCGCTGGCGCAGGATGCGCCGCAGCTGCGCAAGAGCCTCGAGCTGAATCTGTCGTACGCGCTCGCGCGTGAGCATGAGCCGCGAGGCGAGCTGCTGGAGCGTGAGCAATTCCCTTCCGTTCAAGCCGAAGCGCCGCTCGATCACGGCGCGTTGCTTGTCGTTCAACTGCAGGATCCACTCGCGAACGAGAGACTCGATTTCGTTCGCGTGCAGTTGCAGCTCGGGGCTCATGCCGCTTTCGTCGGCGATCGACTCGCCGATCGAGAGCATCGGATCGACATCGAGCGGCGCATCGAGCGAAGCGATGTGCTCGCTGCGCGACAGCAGGCTGCGCACCTCGTCGGCGTCCTTGCCGACGAGGTGCGCGATGTCCTCCGCAGTCGGCTCGCGCTCGGCATGCGCCTCCAAATGGCGCTTCGCGCGAAGGACGGTGTTCAGCTCCTTGATCACGTGCACCGGCAGCCGGATCGTGCGCGACTGGTTCATGATGGCGCGCTCGATGTTCTGCCGGATCCACCAGGTGGCATAGGTGGAAAACCGAAAACCACGCTCCGGATCGAACTTGTCGAGCGCGTGCATGAGCCCGAGGTTGCCTTCCTCCACGAGGTCCAGTAGCGGCATCCCCCGGTTGAGATAAGCCTTGGCGACGTTGACCACCAGGCGCAGGTTGTGCTCGATCATTTTCTGCCGGGCGGAGAAATCCCCGGCGACCGTACGCCGGGCGAAATGCAGCTCCTCCGCCGGCGTGAACAAGCGATTGAGGCCGATCTCATGAAGGTAGAGCTGGGTCGCGTCGCTCAGGGCGTCGGTTTCCGGTGCGTCTTCACCCGGCTCCGCGCGCGAGGGGGCTTCCGCCACCCCATCGGGTGCCAGGCCCCCGGAGACCGCAGAGGTCTGCTCGACGGCGTCGGCGAGCTCACTCCCGACCCAATCCGCCTGGAGTTCGTGCTCCGGCGCGCGCGAATTCACGACGGCCGGTCCGGCAGGAATTTCAGCGGATCGACGGGCTTGCCGAGACGCCGGATCTCGAAATGAAGCTTCGCTTGGGAGGAATCGGTGTTGCCGATTTCGGCGATCTTCTGGCCCCTCACCACATTCTGTCCTTCCTTCACCAGCAAGTTGCTGTTATGGGCATACGCGGACAGATAGGTCTGGTTGTGCTTGATGATGATGAGCTTGCCGTAGCCGCGCAGCCCGATGCCGCTGTAGACGACGCGTCCAGAGGCCGAGGCAAAGACCGGATCACCGACCTTGCCGAGGATGTCCACCCCCTTATTGGTCGCTTCCGAGAATCCCGCGAGAACGCGCCCGGTGGCCGGCCAGATCCACGCCACCGTGTCCTGCCCATCCTCGGGTCCCGGCTGCGGCGCCGCCGGTTCGGCCGTCGGTTGCGGCGGTGACTGCCGCAAGAGCATCGCCAGGTTTTCCTCCGAGTAGGGCAGCTTCATCGCCTTGGGACCGGTCTTGAGAAGATCGCCTGCGGCCCGGGGCGCCTCCGCGCCCGTCCGCGAATCCCCGCCGAGCGAGCGTGCCTCCACCGAGCCCGGCACGGTCACCGGCTGCACCTGCACACGGGCTTCCGGCTGGACTTGCGCCCCGATCTGCGGCTGCGCCGCCACCAGAGGCCCCGCGGGTCTCATGCGCAGCACCAGCCCGGCCTTGATGGCCGCGGGATCGGTGATGTTGTTCCACGCGGCGAGCTCCCGATAATCGAGGCCGTTGTCGAGCGCGATGCTGTAAAGGGTATCGCCGCGCTTGACGGTGTAGCTCTCGGGCCGCTGTTCAGCGGGCAGCGGCGCAGGCCTCGCGGCAGGGGAGCGCGCGACGGTCCGTTCGACGACCGGCGCCCGATACGGGCTCGCGCATCCTGCAAGGTACGCGCACGCGAGTACGGCGAAAAAAATCCCGGCCAGCCTCACTGCTTGCCTCCTCTCAAAGGTACGAAACGCACGGCGTCGAGCCATTTTTCCGTGAATCCGCTCGGAGTCCTCTCGATGAGGCACAGCGCCTGATCGCCGCTGCCCACGGGCACGATCATTCTGCCACCCGGCGCCAACTGCTGCAAAAGCGCGCCGGGAACTTCGGGAGCCGCCGCCGCGACGATGATGCCGTCGAACGGTGCTGCCTCGGGCAATCCCTGTGTCCCGTCGGCGTGCACCAACCTCAGGTTCGACAGACGCAAAGAGCGAAGGTTGCCGCGCGCCTTTTCAAGCAATCCCGCAATGCGTTCGACCGAATAGACTTCTGTTGCGAGCCGCGCGAGCAGTGCCGCCTGGTAGCCGCAGCCGGTACCGATTTCGAGCACATTTCCCAGACGCGCTTCTGCGCGCAAGGCTTCGATCATGCGAGCCACCACGAAGGGCTGCGAGATGGTCTGCTCGAAGCCGATCGGCAGGGCAGTATCCTCATAGGCGCGGCTCGCGAGCGCTTCCTCGATGAAAATATGGCGCGGAGTGGCGGCCATCGCCGCGAGCACCGCTTCGTCGCGTATGCCCTTACCCCGCAGACGCGCGACCATGCGGTCGCGCGTGCGCTGCGAGGTCATCCCGATTCCACGGGTTTTCGGGAGCACTATTTCGCCGCCAGCCACGTTTTGATCGCGGGAATCTGCTGCTGATGCGTAAGGTCCATCTGCAGCGGTGTGAGCGACACGCAGCCGGACGCGACGGCGTGAAAATCGGTACCCGGCCCGGCGTCCTGAGCGCTCCCGGCGGCGCCCACCCAGTATACCGTCTCGTTGCGGGGAGTCTTGGTCTTGATCATGGGCTCGGCTTTATGGCGTCTGCCGAGCCGCGTTACTTCGAAACCCTTCAGCGCGTCGTAGGCGACATCGGGCACGTTTACGTTGAGCAACACGGGCTCGCGCGGTGGCCGCTTCTGGAAGCGCTCGACCAGCTCGAGCGTGACGCGGGCCGCCGTGGCGTAGTGTTTTCCCGCCTTGCTAGCGAGCGAGACCGCCAGAGACGGGATGCCGAGCAGATAGCCTTCGGTTGCCGCTGCGACGGTGCCCGAGTAGATCGTGTCATCGCCCATGTTCGCGCCCAGATTGATGCCGGAGATGATCATATCGGGCATCTCCTCGAGCAATCCGGTGACGGCGAGGTGCACGCAGTCCGTCGGCGTGCCGTTTACGAACCGGAAGCCGTTCGCGGATGTGCGCACCGAAAGCGGCCGATCCAGCGTGAGCGAGTTGGAGGCGCCGCTGCGGTCGCGCTCCGGCGCGACAACGGTGACGCTCGCAAGACCGGAGAGCGCTTCTGCGAGGACTGCGATGCCGGGCGCGAAGTACCCGTCGTCGTTGCTGAGCAGAATGCGCACTTTTACTCCAACCCCTTGCCTATCGAAAGATCAGAGTCCGATTGCGTGGAAGCGCGGGCACACGCGACGCATTCTACCAGCCGGGCCGACTCATCCT
>Ga0075426_10000610_pt1 | contig 24574 bp, 22 predicted proteins | sample SoiMethybrSBSTD5_FD_75304 | JGI IMG/M metagenome (GOLD analysis project Ga0075426, IMG submission 75304) | Bulk soil microbial communities from a Populus tree surrounding site in Tennessee, USA - Soil MetaG P. TD hybrid SBSTD5 | ecosystem: Environmental > Terrestrial > Soil > Tree plantation...
GCTGCTGCGCCATTTCCAATACTGATCGTTTGCGTAGCCGATGAAGGGTTACCTGATCCAATGCTGATGGTATTGGTACCCGTTGATTGACCGAGAGTTATCTGACCTGTTTGAGTGGTACCACCGAGAGCCAATGTTCCTCCAACCTGGGTTGAACCGATGGTAATACTTCCTGATGCGTTAGGAGAAAGTGCAATGGCTCCCGCACCGTTACCACCTCTGATAGTGGTGGTATGCGCTGCGGCGCCATTTGAGCCAACAGTAATCACTACTGTGCCAGTAGTAGTACCTCCTGAGCCGATATTAAGAGTATTAGCAGTAGATGCTCCAGGAACACCATTAAGCAAGTTTAACGTCACTCCACCTGAAGTTACTGCTGCTCCGTTTCCAATGTTGATCGTCTGTGTAGCTGATGAAGGATTACCCGAACCAATGCTGATAGTATTGGTACCTGTTGATTGACCTAAAGTAACTGTTCCGGTTTGGGTAGTGCCTCCGATTGTAATTGTACTTGATGTTTGGGACGGGCCGAGGTTAAGAGCCGCTCCTGTTGCCGCTGTATCAATGCTTAAATTTCCAGTAGACAAAGACCACGTAGAAGTTGCTGCTCCCGTGATCGTCAAAGCTCCGTCATTGGTAAAACTGTTGGCATCAATAGTACTTGCAGCATACACCACGGAACTATTTACTAGAAGAAAACTTAATAAAAAAAATACAACAGAGATGTATTTTTTAAAAGTATAGTTTTTTTGCATTATATAATTGGTTAGCTCGAGACTACAAACCTTCGACCTCATTTATAATCTCTAACTCTCTTTCAATAGTTTGGTAATTATATTTTAAGCAAAAAACATAGTCAATGTTTTTGCCTGTGGATAACTATGAGGCGAAAAAAACCGCCAAAGGGCGGTTTTTATTTTGTTCCGGGACTTGGATTCGAACCAAGATAATGGGTTCCAAAGACCCATGTCCTACCATTAGACGATCCCGGAATGCAATCATATAATACCATTTTTTATAATTTAATCAACAAAAAATCCGCCCTGAACCAGCCAAGGCGGACTAGAAGTTTTCTTTGGCAAGAATGCAGATCTCGTCAAAGACCTTCTGGGTGATGTCATGTACGGCCGTAGCGGATACGCGTTCTTCCTTAGTAAAACGCAGTACAGTCCCTACTGCAATCCGAACTGGCTTTAACTTGACCCGATGAAGGCCAACGAGGTAACCTTCTTCGTTGGCAAGGGCTTCCTTACTTCCCTTGATGCACAGTGGAACGATGGTGAGGTTGGGAACCTCTACGGCGATCCTACCCACACTCTTTGAAAACTCCCCCAATACCACTCCGTTGACGGCGATTCTATTCCGCGCCTTGTGAGAACGTCCGCGTTCGGGAAATAGGATTACAACACCACCCTGTTTAAGGACGGCGGAAATCTGATTCTCTGCAAGAACTTCTGATCGCGGATTTCCTCGTTTCACTGGAATCATGAACGGTCGCGCCCAAAACCAAAACCACGGGGAGTTGTAAAAGTTGTTCGCGTCGGCTACAATGCGCGGCCGACGACGGAAGGGGTGAAGGATAAATCCCCAGTAGAACAGAAGAGGCAGAATAAACACATCCAGGATTGACGGATGGTTTGCTACTGCAAGCACTCCGCCGTGCCCGTGGGAAAACCTCTCCCAATGAATAAGCCTGAGAAGTCCAACCCAGCGAAACAAGAAAAAGCCTGGAATTAGGCTAACTATGCCAGCAACATACGTTAAAACACCGAACAGAAGTGATACGAAAGACAAAAGAATGGCTTTCACCACATCACACCTCCTCTCTTGAGTATAATGAACCGCCCCTATATTATCCCTCTTTTACTGAAAGATCAATGATAGCCAACTCCAGAGGAAGTTGGGGTATAACCGCGTATTTCATCTGGTTTTCAGCGGCAATACACAGTTCCAACATGTGGCGCAGTTGGGCCTCGGTCATGGGTGTTGCCTGTTTTTGCATCGTTGCAAGTTCTTCAGCAGTAAAACCGGAACTCTCGGCACTCACTAATACTGGATTTATCTTTAACAACAATAAATGACGGCCGTAAAATACTAATGTTTTAGCAAATTCGCGCATGTCAGTCCCCTGCTCGGCTAATTGATTAATATGGGCAACAGCTTTATGTGCATCTTTTTTCAATATCAAATCCACAAATGTAGAAATCTGGCTGGCATCAACAATGCCGAGTAATTCTTTGATGGTTTTTTCCTTAAGAGCACCTCCTGAAAACGCGATGCATTTATCAAGCAGGGATTCGGCATCACGAAATGATCCGCGCGCATTAAATGCAATCACCTGCAGAGCTGATGGCTCTGATTTAACACCTTCTTTTTTTAAAATGAATTCAAGCTTCTTGACGATCTCGGGAATTTTAAGCTTCTTAAAATCAAATCGCTGACAACGGGAAATAATGGTCGGTATCATCTTATCGGCTTCAGTTGTCGCTAAAATAAATACAGCATGAGCAGGCGGTTCTTCTAAGGTTTTTAATAATGCATTTGCCGCTGATTTTGACAGCTGATGACACTCGTCAACAATAAACACTTTATATTTTGATTTGACGGGAGCAAATTGGATGCCTTCTATAAGTTGGCGTACTTCATCAACGCCGGTATGAGAAGCCGCATCAATTTCTACGAGATCAAGGGAGTTTCCGGCGGTAATTTCTTGGCACGACGCACATTCACCGCACGGCTGGCCGTTTTTAGGCGACTGGCAATTAATGGCTTTGGCAAAAATACGCGCAATCGTGGTTTTGCCGGAACCCCGGGGACCGCAAAACAAATAGGCATGGGAAATTGTCCCTCCTTTTACTGAGTTTGCCAATGTTGTTACCACATGTTCTTGGCCGATGATTTCATCAAATCCCTGTGGCCGATATTTTCGATATAGCACTACATTATCCATGGGGCTATTTTACTTTTTTTGAAAAAACCTCGCAAGTGTTGACATAATCTCTTTAATAATACTACCATTGATGTAGTTCTCGTACATGTAGCTAACAGGCGGACGTCTTTTGGGCAATTCTTTGTTTCTAGCTCACGGGGAGTGGAAACAGCCAAAAGCGTGCTAACGCGGGGTCTCTGCACGACAGAGGCGGTTAGTAGTTTCTTTTTTTGATGAGTGTCCGGCGGGCACTACCCCAAACTAAGAAGCAGCCTGTTAGCTATTCTCAATAGACGCCGATCGGAACTCTTTTCTCTCCCGAAAGGGAGAGGCCCAAGCCGAACATAAGAGTTCCGATCGGCTTTTTTCTTGTTATCATTGGTGGTGAGGGAGGAGTGAAAATTCATTTTCATTCCGACCGAGGAGGCCAATTATATAAATGCGAAGTATTTCTATTTTTTAAAGACGAAGAACTTATAGCCTACAAAATTCCACAGAGCAGCAGCAAGCGCTGCGATAATTACGCTTATTTTTAACCATATGATCGCTGGAGTGCCAAATTGAGGACCAAGTATATTTGCACAAAAAAAGAAAAAAGAAACATCAATAACAAGACCAATGATGGTAATGGCAAAAAATTGGATCGCTTCGGCAGTGATATCATCTTTTTCGTGTTTGCCAAATGTCCAGTATTTATTACCCCAGAATTTTATGAGTGTTGAAAATAAAAATGAGATTGTTTTTGAGATTATAGTACTCAGAGGAATTATCAAGCCGAGGAGAACTGCAAGGATTTCAAAGATTTTCAAGTCTATAACAGTAGCGCCAGCGCCGATAAGCAAGAATTTCGCCCCTTGGAAGATAAACAGGAATTTCCTGCCAACGAGATGAGCAACCCACAAACAAAACAGCGCAAAAAAGGGAAACGCAATCCATAACACTATAGTTCCCCATACACCAACGTTTATTCCTGATTCGTAAAGAAAATCCCCCACTAAAAACCCCACCAATCTACCGCATACGAGGGCAAAAATAATATCAACAACTTTCATATGCATGAGTATAGCATAAAAAAAGTGACTCTGATACAATGATTACTATAAAAACAATGGCTGAAATCCTGCATGAGGCTGAGGTATATTTGGAAAAGCTGAACCGGGAAAAAGACCAGATGCTCTTTGGTTTTATCAAAAAACACTGGCCGCGGGACATTACTCCTAATCACTTAACTATTGCGCGGATGATATTGGGGGCTTTATTGTTTTATTTGCTCTTTTTTGTCCACGAAAACAGCAGTTTGATCATCCTTCCCATTTTCTTGGTTGGTATTGTCACCGATCTTCTTGACGGAGCTGTTGCACGGTGTTTTCATCAAGAAAGCCATTTTGGCGCTATCGCCGATCCTATTGCTGACCGGATGATCATCTTACCCATTGCGCTCTATGTTCTCTTGGTCAATCCCCTCTTGCTTGTTATTCTCATGACCACTGAAATCCTCAACGCCTTCACCTCGCTTGTGGCAGCAGGGAAAAAGATATTCTTTGGCTCTAACATCTTTGGCAAAGTAAAAATGTTTTTACAATCTATTGTTTTTCTGGCCGTATTGATCTTTTGGCCCGCTTCGCCTAACATTATCTTCATATATGTCTTGTGGCTGTCATTAGCATTTATGACGATCAGTTTAAGCCATAAGTTTTCAACGGTTAAGGACTATTATCTCAAACATGGCAAATATTCGCGTGCATAACACGCTCACGGGCAAAAAAGATGTACTCAGGCCCCTCAAGGGCAAAAAAATAAATCTTTTTGTCTGCGGACCCACGGTGTACGACTTTTTGCACATTGGCAATGGGCGTACTGCCGTTTTTTTTGATTCGTTTGTTAAATATTTAAAGCATGAAGGCTTTAAGGTCTTTTATCTGCAAAACATCACCAATATTGACGACAAAATTATCTTGCGAGCCCGCGAAAAAGGCGTACTGCCCGCAGACCTTGCTGCTGCCTTCGAAAAAGAATATCTCAAGGATATGAAGGCACTGGGTGTTGACAGTGTTAATAAATACGCCCGAGCCACTAACTATATCAGAGAAATTGTCGACCAAGTTTCACGGCTTATGGAAAAAGGATATGCCTATGAGTTGGATGATGGCATTTATTTTGATATTTCAAAATTCAAAGATTACGGCAAACTATCAGGACGCACGACTCTTCAGGCTGAAGATGCCACTTCGCGCATTGACTACGCAAAAAACAAAAAAAATCGCGGTGACTTTGCCCTGTGGAAATTCAATGATAACCGCAACGAGCCGTCATGGTCGTCTCCCTTTGGTGCGGGGAGGCCGGGCTGGCATATTGAAGACACTGCTATCACTGAAAGCATCTTTGGGGCGCAATATGACATCCATGGCGGCGGCATTGACCTCATATTCCCCCATCATGAAGCCGAAGTCACCCAAATGGAAGCTCTTTCGGACAAACACCCGCTCGCAGCATATTGGATGCATGGTGGTTTCTTGACAATGAATGGCCAAAAAATGTCGAAGTCGGTAGGAAATATCATCACGATTAAAGATTTTCTTAAGCGTAACTCTCCTGAACAAACTCGGTTTTTGCTTGTAAAAAACTTATGGCACGCCCCGCTTGATTACTCTGATGCAACTATGTTTGAAGTAAAATCTGCTTTAGAACGCATTGAAGAATTTTTACGGAAAGTCAAAAGTTATAAGCCGATAACCAAAAGCTCAAAAGATTTCAAGCTTAAACCGCTTGTCGATGAATTTTGGAATGCGCTATCTGATGATTTCAACACACCCAAAGCATTTGCCGCTCTCTTTGATATTATTAAGGAAGGCCACCGAGCCATGAACGAAGGTGTCATTGGGGCAAAAGATATTAAGGAAACATATAAGTTTTTTGAAGAAATAAACAAAATTTTCGGCATTATTGACTTTAAGAAAATAAAGCAGCAGAACATTCCCGCGCAAGTAACGGAATTAGTGAACAGACGCCAAGAATTGCGCCAGAAATCAGAATGGCAGAAAGCCGATGAAGTACGGCTTGAAATCGAAAAATACGGGTATACAATAGAGGATACCGCTGCAGGCCCAGTATTAAAAAAGAATCATGGCTAACAATTTAGAAAAAAAACCTCCCCAAAATATTGAGGCCGAGCAATGCCTTCTAGGTTGTCTTATGCTTGATAAGAACGCTATTATTCGTATTTCTGATTTTGTCTCTGCTGAAGATTTTTATAAAGATATCCACAAGGAAATTTTCTACGCTATGATAGAGTTGTTTGAAAAGTCGGAGCCTATTGATATTATTTCAGTTACGGGACGCCTTCGCGAAAAAGAAAAACTCGAATCGGTTGGCGGCTCAGCATACCTCACCTCGCTTATTAATACTGTTCCTACTGCCACGCATGTCACTAACTACGCAAAGACGGTGCGTGAAAAGAAGATCCTGCGCGATCTTATCCAAGCCTCCCAGGAAATCGGCCTTGATGCCTTTGATGAATCCCAAGATGTTGATAGTCTTTTAGATAAAGTTGAAAAGAAAGTTTTTTCTATCGGCCAAAAATCGCTTACCCAGTCCTTTATACCCGTGCGCGACATTTTAGGATCAACCTTTGAGCGCATTGAACAACTCCATCAGCACCAAACCATGTACCGCGGCGTGCCAACGGGTTTTACTGACCTTGATAAGATGCTGTCGGGCCTCCAGCGCTCAGATCTTGTTGTTCTCGCCGCCCGCCCCTCCATGGGAAAGTCGTCCTTAGCCATGGATATTGCCCGCCATGTAGCTGTCCATCAAAACCTGCCCGTGGGCATCTTCAGCCTTGAAATGTCAAAAGACCAACTCGTCGAGCGTTTACTTGCCCGCCAGGCAAATGTTGACGCATGGAGATTAAGAACGGGTAGACTACAGGATGGCAGCGGAGACAATGATTTTTCACGCTTACAGAGCGCTATGGGTACCTTATCAGAAGCTCCTATTTATATTGACGATGCCGGTACCACCAATATGATGCAAATGCGAGCCATGGCCCGGAGGTTGCAGGCAGACCGGGGTCTTAGCCTCCTTATTGTTGATTATTTGCAATTAATGGACACAAGCAATAGGTTTGCCACCCCGCTTCAGCAGGTAACCGAAAACTCACGCGCGCTTAAAGCGCTCGCAAAAGAATTAAATATTCCCGTATTAGTATTGTCACAGCTCTCTCGCGCGGTTGAACAGCGTACTCCGCACCGTCCTATGCTTTCTGACTTGCGCGAATCGGGAGCCATTGAACAGGATGCCGACGTGGTTATGTTTATTTACCGTGATGATCGCTATAACGAAAACTCATTGGAAAAGAACATTGCCGAAATCATTGTCGCCAAGCACCGTAATGGTGCGGTGGGCAGCATCAAACTCTTCTTTGACGAGCAACACGTCAGCTTCCGCAACCTTGAAAAAAGCGACTATACCGCCGAGGTCGCCAGCGAAACTCCTTTTTAATGTCAGGTAGTATAAAAAAGCTCCAGGATTTGTTTGCTCAATTCCCTACTGTTGGCCGGCGCACTGCCAGCCGTTTTGTTTTCTACCTTATTCACCAACCCAAACAAACTTCAGATGAGCTTGTCGCCGCTATTAATGACTTAAAGAAAAGTGTAAAGCTCTGTGAATGGTGTTTCAATCCTCACGAGACGGGAAATAATCTCTGCCCTATCTGCGCTGACTCAAGCCGTAACAAACAGCAATTATGCATTGTTGAAAAAGAGGCGGATCTTCTCACTATTGAAGCTTCCAAGCGCTATAAAGGCCTTTATTTTATTGTGGGCGGAACACTGCCTGCGCAGGCAGGACTTCCTGACTCCCCTCGCCTTTCAGAATTAAAGAAAAGAGTGAGCAACAATACTTTGCAAGAAATTATCATCGCTATTAATTCAACGCCTGATGGTAAGGCAACAATAGCTCTTGTTGAGCGAACCCTCAAAGAATTGCCAAAGATTCCAAAGATTACTCGCCTTGCTCAAGGCATACCTGTTGGTGGTGAGCTTGAATATGCCGATGAAGAAACGTTAGAGGGAGCGTTTGAAGGACGGAGGTAACCAAAAAATCCCGCAGTGGCGGGATTTTTTGTTATAACTACTCGTTGTTTATGCAACGTCTTTTCGCTTGGCAGCTTCTATTTTCCGTGACAATTGTCCTTCAACAGTCAAATATCGTCTGTTGAATCCAAATGCCATATCAAGAACATTGAAAATTCTTGAGCGGAACAGCCATGCAATAAAGAGAAGTGCTAACAATGGAGTGAAGAACGAGTCCTTAAATAAGTAGTTAGTCAATCCGGTAGACACCGTTGTTGCACCATATACACCCGTCTTGGTCACCGTTATTGACGAGCTTGATGAATTCGATCCCTGGTCAGAGCTTACATTTGTTGTGTTCGTAAGCGTTGTTGAGCCAAAGTTGAAATTCTGGCTTGGGGCAACTTGGGCCTGGAAAGTAATAGTCCGTGTTTGGCCGGGTGCTATACTGCCAATGTTGAGACCAGCAGTAATATTGCCACTATTGGCTGATCCGTCGGTTGTAAGCGTATTCTGGAAGTAAATGTTTGGCGGTAAATTGTCAGTGACAACAACATTATTTGCAGTCTGATTTCCGGTATTCTGTACGGTAATCTGGAACTGCAAGATGTCAGATGGGCTGGCATTGATTGAATTTGACCATCCAAATCCACCGGCTGAAACATTCCGAACTTGGACATTAACCTGCAAGTTTCCGTACTGGTTTCCGGTATTATTGTTGTAATTGTTTATGCAGGTGTTTCCCGAACAGTACTGGGTATTTGAGCAGGTCTGGACAACTTCCTGTGCATTACCGCATGAATCATACCACTGCACTTGACTTCCATTGCAACGCATCTGGGAATGCGATGTGCACTGATTGTTATTATTGTTTACGCAGGTGTTTCCCGAGCAATATTGGTTTCCCGTACATGCCTGATATAACTCCTGACGATTGCCGCATGAATCAAACCAATAGACTCCACCGCTGTCGCAGCGAGAGGTTGCGTGCGACGTACAGCTGGTAACATTGGTATTGCAGCTTCCTGTATTACAGGTCTGATTTGATGAACAGCTTGTCTGCAGATTTGAAGTAATGGCGCTGCTGCAATATGCATTTGCAGTCCCCGCATTATTGCAGGTCCATGTTCGAAAATCGCGATAGACGTTATTCCCTGAGCAATAATTGCTGTTGAAATATCCGTTTGTTCCGCAGTCAGCGTTAGTATTGCAGACGGCGTTATTATTTCCCCCACCACCATTATTATTCGTGCTCGTGCTTATGGGCAATGAGCATGAAGTGGTTGCAGTCTGAGTTCCTGATGTGATGGTCAAGAATGCAGTCCGGGTTCCCGCTGAACCATACGTTGTTGAACAGGTTGACGCAAAACCAATACAGTCACCCGTCCAGCTATAGCTGTAGGTTCCAATTCCTCCCACAGGGTTAGCCATAAATGTTACCGGGTTTCCTACAAATGCCGGGTTTGGAATGGCATTGCAGGTTACCGACAAATTATTCTGGCATACCCCACCAATACAGGTTTGCCCTGCTCCGCAGCTAGCACTGGTAGTGCACGTTCCCGAGGTAGAGGTGTTGTCGGTAAAGAATGCCACATCAGAACCACAGACAGTTTTGACGCTGTTCTGAGCGCACGCAGTAAAGTGATACAACACTCCTGGTGTAAGCCCTGAAACTGCTTGGTTAAACGATCCGGTGCTCGTCATCGTCTGATGGTTCGTGTCATCACTTCCATAAGACACTGTCGTTCCCCATCTGAAGAAGACCTGTGCTGAAGTATCATTTCCCAACCCTGTTAAGTTTCCATTGAGCAATACTGATGTTTGGCCAACATTTGATGGCGACAACGTTTGAACTGATGGACTGACAATATTGTTCGTGCACGTGCCGCTTACACATGTCTGATTTGCACCGCATTGAGCAGTGGTGGTGCACTGGTTATTATTATTATTGTTGTTGTTATTTACGCATTGACCATTTGTGCATGTTTGGTTTGTACCACAGGCTGGATTACACTGGTTTGTGTTGCTTGTGCACTGTCCATTCGAACAGAACTGGCCGGTTGGACATTGTGCGTTAATAATGCACTGACTGCCCCCGCTTGATGGTGCCGTTACCGTTACCTCAAGAATAACGTCGTTAAAATCTTCTGGGTATCCCCAGTAGGTGTTTCGTGCTGTTGCTTCTTCAAAACCAACCTGGAATTTAGTTACTCCGGCTGAAGGGTGAGTTTCAATGATATCAGCCTGGACGCGTCCGTTAGGATTTGCCGAAGCGGGGCCGGTCACCCATCGGGTTCCTCGAACCCAATTGCTAAAGTACATTACCAATGGTTGGCCTGCAGTCCAATTCCCCAAGTCCCACGTAGCACCGCGAGACGTGGCCAACTGGTTTCCTAGTTTAATATCTTGGCCATTTTTAACATAACCCCAATCATTTGCTAAATAATATGATACTTCGGGAAAATTACAGAGTAATTTAACCGTTACCTTACCATCAAACGGTATAACAATACTTTGGCCAGGGTTTGGATCAGCCATTCCATATCCATTCGTAGCCGCGCAATTATTCAGCGCATGGGCTGTTCTTGGCGCAGTGAAAAATGCAACTGCTGACAAACATACTACTACCCCCATAACAAACACTATATTCTTTTTTGTCATATGTATTTAATTAATATCTCAATAAAATCCCCTAAGAACTTAACGAACAATATTTGCGCACCCATAGAAGGAATTCTCACATGAGGCCTCCGCAAATAATATCCGCTAAGCCTTAGATATGCACCCAATAACAGTGTTTTTTCGAAATGTTAATGGGGCGACCTTTTTTTAAAAAATAATACTTTAGACTACTCTTCTAAGCTCATCTGTCAATCCAATCCAACATTTTTTACAAAATTGTCAATAATTTCTCCTTAGTCAACATGATATTCAGCTGAAACCGCAATTCGATCTTGATCCTTTCCTGGGGGCCAACAACTAATCAATGTCAAAACATTCTTATTGGTAACTTCCCCAACGGCAATATCCTGGCCTTTATGGATGATCTCCTTGTCAGTGACTGAATATACATAGCGGGCATTATCAAAATATAAGATAATCTGATCCCCGGGTTTTAAGCTGTTAATGTCAGTAAAGACCCAATCATGCTTGATGCGCGGCCAGCCGGGAGGCGCTGAATGACCTAAAACGATAATCTGGCCGTTTTTTCCTGGATCAACGGATCCGGGATAATATACCACCCCGTTATCCAAATCTTTTTCCAAACTTGCTACATTAGTTGTTTTTCCTTTAACGAGGGACGTCACGAGGCCGAGGGATGGTATTTCAAGAGAATTTTCACGGTCATAGAAGGCCTTCTGGTTATTTTGAGTTGAGGTATTGCTATTTTTTGAGACGTTGGATTCCGCCAGAACCTTACTGTCCTGTTGAGGATACAAAAAGTCATGTGCTATGCCTGCAAGCGCATGATAATTAAATATCCATGAAACACGATCCCAATTCATAATTGAAAAAAGCACCGCAAATAGTACGATGTAAATTTTTATCAATTCTTTTTGTTTCTGGTTAATTTTCATCATTATCGTTAAAAGCTCATACTCATTAGTATATAGCTCATTTTCACATAGAGATCATTAAGAAATGATTAAGAATCTGTTCATTAAGAGCCAAAGAAAGGGTAAGGACGATAATAAAAATAAATGCTCGTGCCATAATGCGTTCGTGCGCTACTCCCCGATGGGCGATAAGATGAGAAAGTACTGCAGCCACCACTAACGCGAGCATAGCGTATGAAAACAACTGAAGATACGGATTATTGTAGAGGTCAATGATTGTTGTCTTGAACGGAGATTCCTGCATTGCAAGAGCTCCCCCATTTCCCTCTTTTATGATCGCTGATTGTGTTTGCTGAGACAATACTTCAATAGGTTTTTGTTGTTGTGGGTGTGCCGAGGATGGTGTTGGTTTTGGCTGGGGCGTCACTGTTGAATTTGTTGTTGAGGCAGATATTTTTTTGGCTTGAGCGCTACTGTTTGCTTGCTGAGTTGCAACCCGCGGAGAGCCAAAGAGCTGAACAACGACAATAGCGTCGTTACCGCCAAAACCCTTCACTACTGCCGTGCCAACTTCCGTGTAGTGCGGATTCAGCATGTTTTCCTTGTGCGATGGTGAATTCAGCCATGCGTTAAAGACGGTCCGCGAATCAATGAATCCAACTGCCAGGTTTTCGCCTGCGTAGGTATACTGGTACCCTGCCTTGGTAAACCAAAACCATGGGGTGATTCCCTGCGGGCTTTGGTGGGAAAAATAATTGTTAGCAACCATATCCTGGGCCTTCATAAGAGCTGCTTGATCTAAGGTTTTACTTTCGGTTAAAGGGGCTAATCCTTGACTTTGGCGGCTTTGGTTAAGGATACTGAAAAGATCGGTTCCGGTGACATCGGCTAAAAATGCGTTTCGGGCAATTGGTAAAGAGAACACTAACCCGAGAATCTTGATGACCAATAAAAAAACAACCACATAGAATGCCAGCCGGCTCTCCAAAAACCGCGGGCTGTATTGGTTGCCTTTTAAAGGAAAGAAAAAATATTTTATATTGCTTGCAATGGCACCGGTGCTCATAATGTCATCAGAATAACCTAATAATACAATTATGTCAACGCTGAGATTGTGCCCTCATTTATAGTAAGCCCGGTCTTTGTATTGCAAATAAATATACTCTAATTTCTTGCGTACGTCTGCAGGAATTTTATTAAGAAGGGCTTCCATCCGAGTAATTTGATTTTGCTCGGTATTATCAGGGCTAAAATACATTTTCCAGCGCTCGTGCGTCGTAAAAACGACCGGATTTGAAACGAATGTATTCGTGACGTTGATATTAAAGTTTTCTTTCAAGCTCTTGCGTACCGCTATGATCAAATCCATGACTTTCTTTTCAACAACCTGGCTTCCCGGCCGCATGTCATGAGGAGTATCTGACGTAATAATCATACCTTCAGGCACTCCGGTGATTTGTTGGAAGATAATCCCATTGCCATCAATAGCAAAGCAGTTAATAGTTTGGCAAAATGTCGAAACCGCCTGGCGTTCTTTTACTGAGATGCTCATCGTCGAGGGATATATTTTACGCACCCATACGTTTTCAATCGTGGGAAACTGCTGGAGGATATCGGTAACGAGAATGTGAGACTTGGTAAGAATAATACTGCGCGATCCCATGATATTTTGTGCAACATCTTTTTCTGCTATGGCTTTAATATCATCTCCTGATATGCTGTTATTTCCCGATACGACAATATTTTTTATTTGAAGCTGAGGAAGAAAACAAACAATATAACAGCCTCCTATGCCAGCAATCACAATAAAAACTATCAGCCAAAACCATAGCTTTTTCCAAAGCTTTTCTTTTTTTCGTAAACTCCGTATTTTTGGCCCAATATGAGTTTTCCTATAAGCCACGCTTAAATTTACGTATTGTTTCTATTATATAGTTCAGCCAATATTTTGGCGATACGGGGAGATCCTGCGTTTTCACGTACTCATCTTTATAGCCCCCAAATCCCATTTTAAATAACGTGGGGCCCGAGTATGGGTGCTTTGGGTATTTTACCGGATCAGAGTATCCCCAAAAGTCATAGATGGCGCATCCCCGTTTCTGTGCTTCTTGAATAGCATGCCATTGCAAAAGATATGCAGCAGGAATCTTTTTATATTCGGGTAAGAGGGCCGCATGATGATAAAAAGCCCTGTCCGACCAAAATATTCCGTATGATGCGGCAATCACCTCTCCTTTGTACTTGGCAAAAAACAAGGCAATTTCTTTATCGGGGGCAAACGCAGCAAATTCTTTTTTAAAATAACTCAATGAAAATGGGACAAACTTCTGATGTTTAACGGTTGCCAAATGTAATCTATTGAACATTTCAATATCATTTTCATTAAAACTCTGTATAATTTCCAAATCAGAGTTCTTTTCTGCCTGTTTTAATAAATAGCGCGTAGTTTTACGCATACCCGCAAACAATTCTTCGGGAGATTTTTCAATATTGAGTTTCCACGATGATTCAGGATGGGTATGTAATGCCCGTAACCTAAACCCCAAAGTCTTAAATATACCTTCATTTTCTTGAGTACGTTCAAGAATGGGGCTTATCCTAATAAAATCAACCTTCTCTTGGTTAGCAAGTTTTTTAAGTTCGTCAGTGAGTATTCTTAATATTTCATTGGTAATCTTCCCTACCGGGCCATGGGGCACAAGTAAAAAATTACCTCGTTTTGCCGTGTGTTTAATGATGAGGGTAACGGTGGCTAACGTGGCGTTATTCCCGCCTTCGGACGGGACCCCGCCATCGGCGGTGGCATATACTCCCAGTCGCCAAATCTTGTACCCGAGTGATTTTTGAAATTCACCCCAATTCCATGAATGTAAAAAAGTCTTGCGGTCACACCCGGCCAAAAATTCCTCCCATTCACTTTTATTAGTAATTTCTCTTATTTCCATTCTATTGACAATAAATCTACTAAATATTATATTTCAGATAGTACGTACTAGTGCTCCTAGAGCACAAATAGGGTCTGCAGGAGCCCCTTAATCCTGTTTCCGCAATCCCGCCATTCCGCCATTCCGCTACTGCTCTACTGCGCTACTGCACTACTGCACCTGTTGGGGTGGGTCAGGCTCGAATGAGCTCATAACGAGACCTGATAATCACAAGACTGATCGCTCGCTTATATAAGCGTTAAGCGATGATTGGTGACAGCTCCAACACAACGAACACATGAGCCATTAGGTGCACAGTCTACACCTGATGGCTTTTTTCATGCAAATTTTTTCAAAAAATGTACGATTCTTTCTGCGTCTTTCATTGATATATTGATGTGGGTCGGTAAATTTAATGTCCGCTTGGCTAAATACTCGGCATTAGGGCACATACCAGGCTTATATTTCATTTCTTCTAATTTTGTATCATGCGGGTCAATGGCTTGGCGGTACCAATCCCCCAACAGCATATTTTCGGTATGCCAGGCCTCATATAAAATTTCGTGGGCTTTTGGATGCTGAATAGGAAAACGCAGAAAAATTCCTTCGCGCGCAGGCAATATAAATTGAGTACCAGTCAGTTCTTCAAAATAAAATTCAGCAATTTTTTTACGGTGACTATTAAACTCCTCTAACTTTTCAAACTGATGCTGGGCCATTATTGCTAGCGCGTTTGGTAGGGCTTTAGGAAAATATTCAGGCCGCACTCCCCTTTTTTCCTGCCAGCTCACTGCTTTAGATAAGACGTGCAACCATTGCGAGCCGATTAAAAATAATTTCCCCAAATTTATAAAGTTATAGAGTGGCAGAATAACAAAGTGCAGTAAAATAGGATGCATGATTTGTTGGCGGGTCCAAAAATTACTGGGCATGCCAAATTCTTTTTGCAATTGTTCTAGTTTTTTTCCAATTGCATCATCATTAGTGACAGCCATGCCGCCATACACCGATGAAATGACTTTATCGCGCGAGAAACTAAAAAAAGCTGCCTTTCCAAAGGTTCCAACTTTTCCGGTAGGCAGGTCTGCTCCCAGTGCATGAGCACAATCTTCAATGACAGTAACGCCTTGGGGGACCGTATCTACCTGAGCTGACAATCCAAACGTATGCTGGACGATAATAACTTTTTCGGTAAATTGTTCTGGTTGAGCATTAAAATCATCACCACAATCAACATACACGGGATTCAATCCCGCCCATAAAATTGGATTAGGCACTGCGTTACAGGTAAACGCCTGTAATCCCACATTACTTCCTTGGGGCAAATCTAAAGCTTTTAAAATAGCAAAAAGCGCTGATCGTCCCGAGTTAAATGAAAAGGCATATTTAACGCCCAGGTAGCGCGCAAAATTTTGCTCAAAATTTTGCGCGGCTTTCCCATGCTTCCATTTCCATGGCTGAAATAATAGTTTCAATGCCAAAAAAACGTCGTCTTGTTCGACGTTTGGAGAAAGTGATATTGAAAGTGGTTTACCTAGAGGCATTAATCTTACGTTAATATTAATATGATAGACTACTTGCAGTTCCGGGTTTAATCATCGAATGATTCGAGGAGGAACACCGTGGCGGAAAGACTCGCAGGATCTGTCAAAAGAAAACTCATAAAAAGGAGGAAGAAGTGGGAATACCGGCTGATCAGGCCTGTTTTTGATGTTGGATCCAGAGAAGAAGAAGCCGAGCAAGAGACTTTGGAAAAGATCAACCGGGCTGGAGAACAAGGGTGGAAGGTGCTACCATTTCAATTACCCCTTAGATCCCACGCTATCCTCATGGAGCGCGAGGTGAAATAAACTTCTTGCTCTTACGCAACCGCAGGCGTCCAATTCAACCGGACGCCGTTTTTTTTATTTTGTTAATAATCTAATCAATTCTTTTGGGACTCTCCCTTCTAATAACACAGTATCCCCTTCTGAACAAAATTCTTTTATTTTCTGGAAAATTTCTTGCGGGTTTTCGCGAGAGATCATATCACCTTCTTTCATGCCGCGGGATTTGGCTCCCATTCGCAAATACTCAAACTTGTCTTTGGTGGTAATAATAGCCAAATCACAGACTTCTGCAATCTTTTTGCCCAAAACATAATGGACATCTGCTGACTTTTTACCCAATTCAATCAAACATGGCATCACCACAACTTTTTTGCCAGAGAACGTTTTTAAATGCTCTAAATCAGCTTTTACACCCGTTGGATTAGCCGAATATGATGAATCGATAATTTCAATGCCATCAATTCCCTGTTTTAACGTAATTCCCGCCTGATCGGGCGTAATATGTTCACACGAGGCTGCAATAGTTTCTAATCTCATGCCCAATTCCATAGCTATGGCCGCAGCCCCCAAAATATTCTGGATATTGTGTTTTCCTAATACGTTTACTATACAGTGCGCCATGTGTTTTTCTTTCGTAGCTATCACAAAGTCGAGAGAATCTTTAGTAACTGAAATTTCTTCTGCCCATATGTCAGCGCTTACGTTTTTATTAACCGTATATAATTTTTGCTTTTTTATTTTTGATTTTTTATAGAGATCAAGACAGTATTTATTATCACCATTAAAAACCATCGTGCCGTTTGGCGGCAAGCTTTGGAGTAATTCTTCACCACCTTCTGCTGACAGCAGGTTTTCCATAGAGCCAAACGTTGCCAAATGCTGTTCATTAACACCGGTGACAATACCTATGTTTGGCTTAACTATGTCGCACAACAATTTAATGCCCCCTTTGGTATATGATCCCATTTCAACAATGAAGATTTGGTGCTTGTCGTTTAATTCATTCAAAATGGTTTGCGCAATACCCATTTCAGAATTTTTATGTTCAGGGGTGGCCAGCACTACAAACTGCTGTGATAATATCGTTTTTAAAAATTCTTTTGTTGATGTTTTACCATAGCTTCCGGTAATGCCAATAACAATAAGGTTTTTATATGATGAAATTTTTTCACGGGCTTTTTTGAGTATGCGATGGCGTACCAGCACAAAGAATGGCTGCACGCACAAAACAACTGCTGAAACAATTACAGGCACCAGCACATCAAGCACCATAAAGATACGGATATTGCCTCTCAAATACAAAGTAAGAACAGCTATCACGAATGCGGTGAGGGTAGTAAGTAATAGTGTTTTACGTGTCCAAACAGGTGTAAAGACCCGGCGCCGTATTATCATAAAAGCGATATCGACAGCATAGAGAGCCATTAAAACCCAGAATGTTATCAAGAACCCAAATGCACGCTGGGAAATACCAAAAAGCGCAATGAATATACAAAGCTTTACAATAAAAAAAACGTTGATAAAAATGCGTCTCCCTTTATGAGTACGAAAGTGATCAATGAACCGCGGAATGTGGTATTCCTTCAATTGCCACAGATACAACCAAAATAAAGCGGTTCTGGCGATACTGACCGCCCATAAGACTACCAAAAGATATAGGATATCAAACATGTTCTTTACCGGGTTAAATAATTTCGCTTTACGAAATTAGCCTTCGGGCTATTTAACCCGGCAAGCTTTCTGCGCTAAATATTAGAATTATTTAATATTTCTTGGGCTAAAGCTTCGGGCATTTTTATATGAAGCGAGTGGTCGGCACCGGGGATAACAACTAACTGAGCATGCGGAATTTTCTTGCTAATCATTTCTCCTTGGTACAGCGGCGTTGAAGTGTCCTTGTCGCCCCAAATGGCCACGGTTGGCACTTTTACAAAGCATACTTTCTGCGACAAGTCTTCAGTAATAGTGCGTAAATATGTTTCTTTCATAATTCCGTCTTGCTGGTAGATATAATCGCTCTTGCGGATGATGAATTTATACACTGCCTTGCGAAACATCAGATAGCCCGGGATAAATGCAAAAACTTTTACTATTTTAGCGATACGGTAGGCAATTTTCTTGATAAACGCATATTTTCGTACGCACGCGGCCGAAACCAAAAAAAGCTTTTCTACTCGTTGGTTATATTTAATGGTAAATTTTGCAGCCAGCGCCCCGCCAAACGAATGCCCCATGAGATAAAAACTACCATTGAGCTCTGGCACTTTCTCGGTGAATTCACGCAGCCATTCAACATAATTATCCAATGACCATGGCCCAAAAGGCTGGTGGGTTTTTCCGAATCCCGGTAAATCTGGCACAATCACTAAAAATTTCTGCCCAAGGATTTCGCCAACCTTTTGCCAGCGTTCAGAATGTGACTGCCAGCCGTGCAAAATGAGCAATGGCTTTCCCTCGCCAAATGTTTTGTAATGGGTTTGTAAATCTTGTACTGAAATATTGTGTTCGGTCATTTCTTCTTTACCCAGTTAAATAATTTTCCCATGGAAAATTCCCGTTGTACGGTATTTAACCGGGTGAATGACTTTAAATCCTGCATATTTATGGAGAACGCGAGGTATTTTTACGCTCCCGTCCTTTTGTTGTAAATTTTCCAAAATGGCAATAATCACCCTGCCAATGGCAAATGCCGTCCCGTTTAACGTATGAACGTACTGTAATGTGCTTGTTTTATCCTTATATTTGATTTCCAACCGTCGTGCCTGATAATCAGTGCAATTTGATGTTGAATGTGTTTCACGGTAGCGGTTTTGCCCCGGCATCCAGGTTTCAATATCATATTTTTTAGCTGCCGGTTTCCCCAAGTCTCCTGTGCAAATATTCACTACCTGGTAGGGCAAGCCAAGATTTTTCATGAGATCCTCTTCTACTGACAAGATGAGCTCATGTTCTTTTTGCGCATCTTCGGGTTTTGAGAAAATCACCATTTCAACTTTATCAAACTGATGGACACGTAAAATTCCCTTTGTATCTTTTCCATACGATCCCGATTCACGCCGAAAACATGTTGAAAAGGCCACATACCGTTCAGGAGTTTTTAATTCCAGTGTTTTTTTCATATTCATTGCCAATACCGACTGTTCTGACGTGCCCGTTAAATATAATTTGTCTTCAGGCAAGAAATACGCCTCTTGTTTGTCGTTATCGTTGTCAAAATATCCCGTACCGCGGGCTGCTTGTTCATTGAGCATAACCGGTGGAATAACTGGCATGAATCCTTTCTTCTTTAAAACATCAAAGGCAAAATCTACTAACGCTCTTTCTAATAATGCGCCTTCGTTTTTTAAATAATAAAATCGCGCTCCACTGGCAACAGCCGCCGATTCAATATCTATAATGCCTAATTCTTTACCTAGTTGAATATGATCTTTTGGCTGAAATGAAAATTTCGGGGCTTTGCCAACCTGGCGCACTACCACATTCTCTGAATCATCCTTCCCCACAGGAACATCGTCAAACGGAATATTGGGAAACTGGTAGAGCATCTTCTCCCACTGCGCTGTTATTTCATCAAATTCCGGCTGGAGCTTTTTGATTTCTTCTTTTAATCTTTTCCCCTCTTCAATATTATCTTTAGTTACTTTATTCTGTTTGGCGCGTAGTTCTTCGGTAATAACCATCATTTTGCGCTTTTTGGCATCCACGTCCAAAAATGCATCAACATCACACGTGACGCCTTTCTTTTGGCATGCCTCTTTCACCTTTTCGGGATTTTCTCGGATAAATTTAATATCTAACATAGTGTTGAATTTCTTAAATATATCGTAAAAGTTAGCTTTCAGCCAGTGGAAAACTCTCTATAATAGTATATTGTGGCCCGGATTTGCTTAAATGAGACTCCATGACCTCAATTGATTCAACAGTAAACGCCAGATCAACTGATTCTGCTACCTCTGGCCGCTCTTCGGGCTCTATTTGCCGCCATTCCATGGTGTGTATGCGCGCCAGCGTTATATGCGGAGTAAATCCCCTATACTCCGGTAAGAAATTTATCTTCTCCAACAAAGCATTTTGAACATTATCCTTAAGTGCTGACAATTCGGGAGACTTTTGTCCGCTTACCCAGATAAATTTAGGCGGTATCTTATCATCAGGACCATAATCAATCTTTTCTAGCTGTATATCAAATGGTTGATGCTGGGCCACCGCTGATTTTACTGCCATACACGCCTCCCCCAGTTCAATATCGGTCAATTCACCCAAGAACACTAAAGTAATATGGAGATTTTCTTCTTCAACCCATGTTGCCGGCAAATCTTTCCATTGCTTTTGTTTGCGTACCAGGAGCTTTTTTATATCAGAAGATAAATTAATGGCAACAAAAATACGATGTCTTTTCTGCATATTCGTTGAAGTTTAGCATAAAAAAACCTACAATACAAAGCGATGGAAACTAATAAGAAAATTGCCGACATCTTTGCCCACACCGTTGAATTGCTGGATGTTATGAAGGCAAAACAGGAAACAGTTTTTAAGGTAAATGCTTACCGCAAAGCCATTCATATTTTAAATAACCTTACAACGGACATATCAGATGTCTATAAGGATCAAGGGTTGGCAGGCATTAAAAAACTGGGTATTGGCGAGAAAAATGCTAAAAAAATAGAGGAATTTATCAAGAAAGGTACCGTTAAAGATTTTGAAAAATTACGTCAAGAAACGGCTGTTCAGACCCTTATTGCCCACTTTTTTAAGTCAAAGGGGGTAGACTTGAAAGAATTGAAAGAAAGTGCTAAAAGTAAAAAGATTAGATATCCACGATTTACTAAACCCGCTCAGCAATTACTAGAACTAGCCGGATCGATTGAAAAAGCTAAAGAGGCAATTGATATCGTAGCAGCCTGGGCAAACAGCCGTAAGCTTGATTACGCCATTGAAACAATCTTTAAGAAGTGGCTCGAGCTTGATAGACTTAAGCCCAAAGAAGTGGTCAAAAAGCCATTTTATCGGGGGGACCCAATGATTTGGTCGGATGCCCGGAAAAAATGGTACGTCATTTCAAAATATGGCGAATGGCTGTTGTTTGCCGGCAAAGAAGCAGACATCGAGTGGAAAACTATTGAATGAGCGGTAGTGAATTCAACCCCGCCCTCTAAGCAGTTGTTGAAGAAAAGATAATTTTCAAAAAAAATAATAAATTCGGAGACCTTTACCGTCTATCATGAGCATAGAGGGCGGGGTGCTCCTTTCAATCACATGCTTACACACACTGACTTAAAAAAGGGAACGCAATTTATGTATAACGGCGAACCGTGGGAGGTTTTAGAATATAACCTTATGAAAGTTGCCCAGCGCCGGCCGGTAGTTCAAACCAAAATCCGTAATTTGATAAAAGGCGGTGTCCAGGAAAAAAACTTTCAGCAGGGCGACGTTTTTGAAGAGGTTGAAATAACTAAAAAGAATATTAAGTATTTGTATGCCAACAAGGGCCAATACTGGTTCTGCGAAGAAAACGATCCTTCTCAACGTTTTTTCTTTACCGAAGAACAAGTTGGCACACAGGCTAAATTTTTTAAACCAAACTCAATTGTGGAAGGCCTTATCTTTGATGGAAAAATTATCAGCGTATCGGCGGGAATCAAGGTGCAACTTAAGGTAGCTGAGACTCCCCCAGGCGTTAAGGGTGACCGCGCCCAGGGCGGAACCAAAGCGGCAAAATTGGAGTCGGGAGCCACTATCCAGGTCCCTCTCTTTATTGAAGAAGGTGATGTCATTGAAGTAAATACCGAATTAGAACAATACGTAAAAAGAGTTTAAAAAAAATCCGCCCTGAGCAAAGTCGAAGGGCGGATTTTTTGTTGCTTGTTCTACCCGCCAATCGCGCGAATGTCCGATTCGTATGAATTAGCAATACTGAGCACCGAGTTTGCGTATGCCCGGCATTCATATCGTCCGTAGCTGCCTCCGCAGTAATATTTGGCGGCAGCGTTAAATTCCGAGCCTCCTGCTCCATTATCACGCAGTAAAAGCCCTGAAGCTAAGAACGCATCCCGTATGTTCCAGGGATTAGCTGCAGCCCCCGTAATCTGAGTGACTTTACCTGAATAAAGATCCCATGTAGAGGCTATAAACTGACCGGGTCCCATTGCGCCTCCCCAGCCATACGGCGCTCCGCGCGAATACAACGGAATCCAGCAGGATACGGCGGTGTGCTGAGGATCCATACCAAGGCTTTGAGTTAGTGAAACAAAACTTGGTATCGTTTTAGGGTTCATAACGCGCGACTTTGGAGAGCCTTGTAAACTGGTTCCGCTACCGGTAGCAAAATCAGTCACATAGCACTGGCCAACGTTTTTACCAAGGTTTGATTCTTGGGTCAAAATAGCCATGACAAGCGCTGGACGCACACCCGTAACGCCTGAAACATATTTGGCAATTGCGTAGGCTTCCCCGAATGTGGGGGCTTTCGAAACGCCCAAGAGTTCGAAGATACGCGAGCGGATGGCTGCTGCTTTCTTATCGACATCTTGTTTGTCAGCAAGTTGTTTTTGATATTGGGCTTCCGTAAGTTTCAAATATCCTTCCTGTTGTTTTTTATTCTGCTCGTTTTCTTGTTTTTGAAGGCTTTGGATTTGAATGGTTTTCTGCAACCTACCGCGTTCACTTTCCTGTTTTTGTCGCTGGCCCTCTAAATACGACTTGAGGCTTGTGGTACTTTCTAATAAGCTACTAACGCGGGAATTAAGGCTTTCCAATCGCGTAACATTCCCAAAGTAATCAGACAAATTTCCTTCCATTAATACCGCAAGGGTTGGCTTGTGGTCTTGGATATAAATCTCCCGCAGAATGGTTGCAATTTGGTTTTGCGAATCTTCGATTTTTTTGACGGTGTTATCAATGGAAACCTGGGTATCTGAAATTTGAATATTTAGATCCTTAACCATCAATGTCCCCCGGCTAATCTGTCCCTCAAGACTGGTAATTTTCTTTTTTAGTGATGAAACTGCGCTTTGCAGAGTATTTTTTTGCTGAGTAGTTTTCGTTAAGTCTTTGGCAATAGCTGCTGATTGGTCATCATAAAAGGCGGCGCATTTTTCTAGCAAAACGCGACAATCGGCAGAACTTAAATTCTGACAGGCGTTAGTATCAGCGGCTGAAACTTGCTGACAATCAGAAGCCACATCAGCGTGGACTAATATGGGGATTAATAATAACGGTACAATAAGAAGAAAAATTCTTTTAGACATGGTGATATGCTCATTGTAATTCAAGCAGAGCAACGTTGTAAAGCTGAACAATATGGGCATCTCAAGCCCTTCTTTATACGACGAAACAAAAAACAACCTCTTACTCGAGGTTGTTTTTCATTTATTTTCAATAGTCTTACTTTTTTTCTTCTTTTTTTGGTGCTTGAGCTGCAGGTGCTTCTTTTACTTCTCCTTCTACCACTACTTCATCTTCTTTCTTTTCCTTCTCTACTTTTTCAATACCTTCAACATCTTCTTTAATTTCTTCAGCAAGTTCAGCTTCAATATTTTGTGGGGCTAATACCGAGGCCACAATTTCATCAGGGTTTTTGGCAACAGTTACTTTCTCAGGGAGTTTCAGGTTTTTTACCAAAACATGGTCTTCAAAAGTATTAAGTCCACTGACATCAACCTGGATTTCATGAGGTAAATCCTGTGGTAACGCTTTTACTTCAATTTCAGAAATGTTTTTAACCAGCGTACCACCTAAATCCTTTTCAGCGGGAGCCACGCCAATGAACACTAACGGAACAGCAACTTCAACCTCTTTTTTGAGGTTTGGCTGATAAAAATCAACATGGATAATGTCGCCGCTCATCGGTTCGCGCTGAATTTCATGGACGAGTACGGGATGTTTTTTTCCGTCAACGACAAGGTCAAAAAGAGACGACTCCCCTGCTTGTTTTAATACTTTCCTGAATTCTTTTGCATCAACAGCAAGTGAAAGATTCTTCACTTCTGAACCATAAACCACCGCCGGAATTTCCCCCGCGGCTTTGAGTTTCTTTTCGCGTACTTTTGCACTGAGAGTAATCATAGGCTTTACCCCATTAAATGCCGCTCCGCGGCAATTTGCTTCTGCAAATTATTTAACTGGGTGAATATTAGCTTATTTTCCTCTATTTGTAAATAGCTTTTGACAGAATACTAACCCTCTGGTGTGGCATTGACAATTGTGCTTGTTGTGCTATAATAGAGATAGGGTAAAACAACGAATTTCCGTTAAAACCCAAAAG
>Ga0075426_10000613_pt1 | contig 24525 bp, 24 predicted proteins | sample SoiMethybrSBSTD5_FD_75304 | JGI IMG/M metagenome (GOLD analysis project Ga0075426, IMG submission 75304) | Bulk soil microbial communities from a Populus tree surrounding site in Tennessee, USA - Soil MetaG P. TD hybrid SBSTD5 | ecosystem: Environmental > Terrestrial > Soil > Tree plantation...
TAGCCGCGTTACGGCTTGACTGCGTCGGTCAGCGCGTTCCAGGGAAGCAGGGCGCACTTGATGCGGACCGGGAACTTCGACACGCCCGCCAGGGCGCGCAGCTCGCCGAGCGCCTTGTCCCGAGCGGCGCCGTCGTCTCCCCGCATCATGGCGCTCATCCGGTCGGCCAGGGCGAGGGCCTGGGGGATCGATTTGTCTTTGACGATCTGGGTCATCATCGAGGCCGCTGCCTGGCTGATCGAGCAGCCCCGCCCGATGAAGCGCGCTTCCTTGATGATGTCGTCGTCCACACGCAGCTGCAGGTCGATCTCGTCGCCGCAGAGCGGGTTGTTGAGCGACACCGCGTGCGTCGCGTGCTCGAGGGTCCCCTTGTTGCGGGGCCGCCGGTAGTGATCGAGGATCAGCTCCTGGTAGAGGGCGCTGAGCTGCGGATCAGGCGGGGACGTATCCAAACAGGGCTCCCGCCTTGACGAGCGCGCCGGCGAGGGCATCCACTTCGTCCAACCCGTTGTACAGGTAGAACGACGCGCGGGCCGTCGCGGTCACGTTCAGCCGCCGCATCAACGGCTGGGTGCAGTGGTGGCCGGCGCGGATACAGATCCCATCCTGGTCGAGGATAGTCGCGATGTCGTGCGGGTGAATATCCCCGTACGTGAACGACACGACGCCCGCGCGGTCGCTTCTCGCCCGCGGGCCGTACACCGTCACGCCCTCGATCTGCGTGAGCTTGTCGATCGCGGCAGCCGCCAGGGCCTGCTCGTGGTCCGCGATTCGCTCGGGGCCGATCCGCTCGAGGTAGCCGATCGCCGCCGCGAGGCCGACTGCACCTTCGACGTTCGGCGTTCCCGCCTCGAACTTGTGCGGGATCTTGTTGTAGGTGGAATGATCGTCCCACACGCGTGAGATCATCTCGCCCCCGCCGTGGTAGGGCGGCATCGCTTCGAGCAGCTCGGGCTTGGCCACCAGCGCCCCCGAGCCCATGGGCCCGAGCATCTTGTGACCCGACAGGGCGTAGAAGTCGCAGTCGAGCGCCTGGAGGTCGACTTTCAGGTGCGGCGTCGACTGGGCCCCGTCCACCACGACGACCGCGCCGGCGGCGTGCGCGAGCTTCACGAGCTGCGCCGCTGGATTCACGGTGCCGAGCGCGTTGGACACGTACGGAAACGCGACGATCCTGGGCCGCCGCTCGAGCGCCCGGCCGAAATCGGCGAGGTCGATCCGCCCGTCCTCGGTGATCTCGACCATGCGGAGCGTCGCGCCCTTTTCCTGACACAGGATCTGCCACGGCACCAGATTCGAGTGGTGGTCCATCGCCGTAACCACCACGCTGTCGCCAGCCTTCACGTTGGCACGGCCATACGAGCCCGCCACCAGGTTTATCGCCTCGGTGGTGCCGCGGGTGAACACCACGCCTTCCGGCGCCCAGGCGTTCACGAACCGAGCGAGCTTCGCGCGCGCCGCCTCGTAGGCCTCGGTGGCGCGGATGGCGAGATCGTACGCCCCGCGATGCACGTTCGCGTTGGTGTTCTGGTAATACTCGGCAATGGCGTCGAGCACCGCCTGCGGCTTCTGGGTCGTCGCGGCGTTGTCGAGATAGACCAGGGGGTGTCCGTTCTCCCGCTGCGCCAGCAGCGGGAAGTCGGCGCGCAGGCGGGCGACGTCGAGCATCAGGCGAGCCGCGCGCGCACCAGCCGGTCGAGCCGCTCGCGCACTTCAGGGTGGCGCATCCGGTCGAGGATCTCGGCGCCGAAGCCATACGTGAGGATGCTCCGGGCGGCCTCGGGCGAGAGACCCCGGCTGCGAAGATAGTAGAGCTGCGTCTGGTCGATCGGACCCACCGTCGAGCCGTGGGTGCACTTCACGTCGTCCGCGTAGATCTCGAGCTGCGGCTGACTGTCGGCGCGCGCTTCGGTCGAGAGCAGCAGATTGTTGTTGGTCTGCTTCGAGTCAGTGCGCTGCGCCCCGGGCCGCACGATGATGCGCCCGTTGAACACGCCGTGGGCCCGCTCGGCCAGCACGCCGTTGAAGAACTCGTGGCTCGCGCAGTGGGGCTGGGCGTGGTCGATCACCGTATGATGATCCGCGTGCTGCGCGCCGCCCAGCAGGTACAGCCCGTTGAGGATCAACTCCGCACCGGGACCGTCCAGCACCGCGTTGATGTCGTGCCGCGCGAGCGCCGCCCCCAGCGTCAAGACGTGCAGCCCGAGGTAACTGTCGCGTTCCTGTCGCGAATGTGTCGTTCCCACCTGGAAGCTGTGCGGGCCCTCCTGCTGCACGCGGTACAGCTCGGCTGACGCGCCTTCCCCCAGCACGACCTCCGTGACCGCGTTGCTCCAGTACACGCCGTCCGACAGCGCCGCGTACGTCTCGACGATCGCCGCCCGCGCACCCCGCTCGACTACGATGAGACTGCGCGGGTGCGAGACGATCGGGCCGTCGGACCCCGCGCGGCCGGTCGAGAGGAACACCACCTCCAGCGGCCACTCGAGCGTCGTGTTGGCGGGAACGTGCACGAACGCCCCGTCCGCAAGGAACGCCGTATTGAGGGCCGCGAACGCGCTGTCGCGCCAGCGCGCGTGACGCGCGAGGTGTGCGCGGGCCTGCTCGCTGCCCGCCTGCGTCCCAAGCGCGGCGGCGAGACTGCCAGCGCGTACGCCCCCGGCGAGGTCCGCCGGCGTGGAGAGGCTGGGCGCGTAGCGCCCGTCCAAGAATACGACGCGCGGACCCGCGCCGACACACAGACGCTCGATATCGGCGGGGGCAGGGAGCAGGGAGCGGGGAGCAGGAGCGAGCATAAACCGCTGCTCCGCGATCGGGGCGACGCTCGTGAAGCGCCACTCCTCCTGTTTGGTCGTGGGAAAGCCGAGCTGTGCGAAGCGGGCGATCGCTCCCTCGCGCAGTTCCCGCAACCAGGCAGGCGCCCCCGAGGCGCCGTTGCGCGCGAACGCCTCGAAGTCGGCGAGGTAGCGTGCGGTCCGGTCGGCGACCTCGGTCATGTCGCGACGGCCTCCTCGCGCAGCCAATCGTATCCCTTCTCTTCCAGCTCGAGGGCGAGCTCCTTGCCGCCCGACTTGACGATCTTCCCACCAGCCAGCACGTGCACGACGTCGGGCTCGATGTGCGTGAGGATGCGGTAATAGTGCGTCACCAGCACCGTCGCGTTGTCGGGTCGCCGCAGCTTATCCACGGTCTGGGCGACGGTTTTCAGCGCGTCGATGTCGAGTCCGGAATCGGTCTCGTCGAGGATCGCGAGCTTGGGATCGAGCACCGCGAGCTGCAGGATCTCGTTGCGCTTCTTTTCCCCACCCGAGAAGCCCTCGTTCACCGGGCGGGTCAGGTAGCTCGAGTCCCAGCCGATCGCCTTGAGCTTCTCCTCGAGCGCATCCATGAACTCGACCGGGCCGAGCTCTTCCTCACCGCGGTGCTTGCGAATCGCGTTCACCGCGGAGCGAAGGAAGTAGGCGTTGGTGATCCCGCGGATGGCCACCGGGTACTGGAACGCCAGGAACACACCCTCGCGGGCCCGGAGTTCGGGCGCCATGGCGAGCAGATCATTGCCCTCGTACAACACCTGGCCGGCGGTGACAACGTAGGCGGGATGACCCGCGAGGACCTGGGCGAGCGTGCTCTTCCCCGAGCCGTTCGGGCCCATGATCGCGTGCACCTCTCCGGTGTTGACCGTGAGGTCGACGCCCGTGAGGATCTCCCGTCCCTCGACCGACGCATGGAGGTGCTTGATCTGCAGCAGCGGATGCTTGCTCAACCCACGCTCCCTTCGAGACTGATGCCGAGCAACCGCTGCGCCTCGACGGCGAACTCCATCGGCAGCTCCTTGAAGACTTCTTTGCAGAAGCCGTTCACGATCATCGAGACGGCGTCTTCAGCCGAGAGACCACGCTGCTTCGCGTAAAAAATCTGGTCCTCACCGATCTTGGACGTGGACGCCTCGTGCTCCATGGTGGCCGTGCTGTTGCGCACGTCGATGTACGGGAACGTGTGCGCACCGCAACGATCGCCGATCAGCATCGAATCGCACTGCGAGTAGTTCCGCGCCTGCTCCGCCCCCTTCAGGATCTTCACGAGGCCGCGGTAGGTGTTCTGGCCGCGACCCGCCGAGATGCCCTTGGACACGATCGTCGAGCGGGTGTTCTTGCCCATGTGGATCATCTTGGTGCCCGTGTCCGCCTGCTGGCGATGGTTGGTCACGGCCACCGAATAGAATTCCCCGATCGAGTCGTCGCCCTGCAGGATGCACCCGGGATACTTCCAGGTGATCGCCGAGCCCGTCTCGACCTGCGTCCAGGAGATCTTGGAGCCCCGGCCGCGACAGGCGCCGCGCTTGGTCACGAAATTGTAGATCCCGCCCCGCCCCTCTTCGTCGCCCGGGTACCAGTTCTGGATGGTCGAGTACTTGATGGTCGCGCGGTCGAGTGCGACGAGCTCCACCACGGCAGCGTGCAGCTGGTTCTCGTCGCGCACCGGCGCCGAGCAACCCTCGAGGTAGCTGACATGGCTCCCCTCGTTCGCGATGATCAGGGTCCGCTCGAACTGGCCCGTCGCCTCCGCGTTGATGCGGAAGTAGGTAGACAGCTCCATGGGACAGCGCACGCCCTTCGGGACGTACACGAACGAGCCGTCCGTGAACACGGCCGAGTTGAGCGCGGCGAAGAAGTTGTCGTTGTACGGCACTACCGAGCCGAGGTACTGCTGCACCAGCTCGGGGTATTCCCGGATCGCTTCCGAGATGGCGCAGAAGATCACCCCGTGCTTCTTCAGCTCCTCCCGGAAGGTCGTCGCGACGGAGACCGAATCGAACACGGCGTCCACCGCCACCCCCGCGAGTCGCTTCCGCTCTTCGATCGGGATGCCGAGCTTCTCGAACGTCTCGAGCAGCTTGGGATCGACCTGGTCGAGGCTGTCTAGCTTGGGCCGCTGCTTGGGAGCCGCGTAGTAGCTGATGGCCTGATAGTCGATGGGACCGTACTGCACGTTCGGCCAGTGCGGCTCGGACAGCTTCAGCCAGTTGCGGTAGGCCTTGAGCCGCCACTCGAGCATCCAGGCCGGCTCACCCTTCTTCTGGGAGATGAGCCGGATGACGTCCTCGGAGAGGCCCGGGGGGACGGTCTCCGACTCGATATCTGTGACGAAGCCGTATTTGTACGGCTGGAGGACCTGGGCTTCGATACCGCTGCTCATTGGAGCTCCCGAAGTCCTTTGTCCGTCGTAAGTTGCAGAGATGTGACCATGGCGAAAGCGAATCCTACAGGAATTACTCGGGATTGTCAACCAAGCGGCCGGATGTTCCTAGTAGATGTCCCGATTCACCTGCCTGATGAGGCGCTCGTAGTCCTCCGGGGTGTTCAGATCGTCGATGACCGCCGGGTCGTCGACCGCCACCGTGACGAGATCCCGCTCATGGGTGGCCAGCACCGCCCGCACGCCGTGCCGCGTTGCCGCCGCGCTAGTCGCAAGCTCAGGGAAGACGGCTTGATCCCAGATCACCGGCTGGCCGCGCTGCTCGGCGAAGCTTGGGACGACGGCGGGCGCCCTGGCCCGCCGGTGGGTTTCGAGCAGGCGCTCGAGGGTGGCGACGCGCACGTGCGGTAGGTCTACCGGCCACGCCACGATCCCGGAGGGACGAATCGGCTCGAGGGCAGCCAGGGCGGCGCGCAGCGAACCGATCGCGTGGCTCGTGAGGTCGGGGTTCTCGACGATGACGCACTCGTGGGTGGCGAGGGAGGGTCGGACGCGCGCCGCGTCGGGTCCGAGCACCACGACGCGGGACTTGACGTCCAGCGCCTCCAGCGCCTCGAGGATGCGCACGACAAAGGGTCGACCTCGGAAGTCCAAGAGTGCCTTGGGCCTACCCATTCGCTCCGAGGCCCCAGCCGCCAGCACCACCCCGGCGAGACCCATGCAATTACGATATCGCGAGTTGCACCCCGCCGCCAAACCCCCAAATTGGCGGCCCATGGCCGTACGACGCATCCGCCAATTGGGCGATCCGATCCTGCGAGTCCGTTGCGAGCGGGTCCAGAACCCGAAGTCCGCCGCGACGCGGCTCGTCGCGGACGATCTGCGGGATTCGCTCGCCGTCGCCCGGAAGAAATACAAGATGGGACGGGCGCTCGCGGCGCCGCAAATCGGCGCGCCGGTGCGGATCGTGTTCGTTCAGATGGACAAGCAGCGCTGGACCATGATCAACCCCGAGGTCACCGACGTGGGGCGGGACGATTTTCTGGTGTGGGACGATTGCTTCTCGTTTCCCAACCTGCTCGTTCGGGTCAACCGAGCCTACCAGATCACGGTGAGTTACACGGACCCGAAGGGCAAGCAGCACACCATGGAAGTCGAAGGACCGATGGCGGAGCTGCTGCAGCATGAGATCGACCACTTGGATGGCATTCTGGCGCTCGATCGCGCCAGCGGCGTCGACCCCTTCGCGTTCCGCTCGGAGTGGGAGAAGGTGCACAAGCCCGGCGAGCGCTACGGGCCGCCCAAGCCGCGGGAGGTGTGAGGGAGCGGACGCGCGGTTAGGTTAGATTGACGTATGCAGGGAGCGGGGAGCAGGGAGCGGTTCACTCCGGTGCGCAGCGACAGCGCGGTTTGCACCGTCGGGTACCGCTCCCCGCTCCCCGCTCCCGTTTCGGTCAAGGAGACTCGTTCATGAACTGTATTACCCAGATGCACTTCGCCCGTCAGGGCACCATCACCCCCCAGATGCAGCGCGTCGCGGAGCGGGAAGCGCTCCCGGTCGAGCTCGTCCGTGACGAGGTCGCCCGCGGGCGACTCATCATCCCCGCGAACGTGAACCACCTCGCGAGGCGCCTCGATCCGATGGCGATCGGCAAGGTGGCGCGGGTGAAGATCAACGCCAACATCGGCAACTCGGCCGTCGAGTCGAACATCGACCAGGAGCTCGAGAAGCTGCACCACGCCGTCCACTACGGCGCGGACACCGTGATGGATCTCTCCACGGGCGGCGACATCGATGCGATCCGCCAGGCGATCATCGCTGCCTCGCCGGTGCCGATCGGCACTGTGCCGATCTATCAGGCCGTGACCAACGTGAAACAGGTCGAGGATCTCACGGAGGACGACCTGCTCGACATGATCGAGCACCAGGCGCAACAGGGGGTGGACTACGTCACGGTCCATTGCGGCATCCTGCGCGAGTACGTAGGGCTCGCACTCGGCCGGGTGACGGGGATCGTGTCGCGGGGCGGGTCGCTGCACGCTTACTGGATGATGCATCACAACAAGCAGAACCCGTTCTACACCCGGTTCGACCGCATCCTCGAGATCGCCCGTAAGTACGACGTGACGCTGTCGCTGGGCGATGCGCTGCGGCCCGGATCGGTGGCGGACGCGAACGACCGCGCGCAGTTCGCCGAGCTCGAGACGCTGGGCGAGCTGACGACGCGGGCCTGGGCGAAAGATGTGCAGGTGATGATCGAGGGACCGGGGCACATCCCGATGCACCTGATCGAAATCAACGTGCGGAAAGAGAAAGAGATCTGCCACGAGGCGCCGTTCTACACGCTGGGGCCGCTCGTGACCGACATCGCGCCGGGTTACGACCACATCACGTCCGCGATCGGCGCGGCGATGATCGGCTGGTATGGCGCCGACATGCTGTGTTACGTGACCCGCAAGGAACACCTCGGTCTGCCCAATACCGAGGAAGTGCGCGAGGGCGTGATCGCATACAAGATCGCCGCGCACGCCGCCGACATCGCGCGCGGCCGCGCGGGGGCTCGCGACCGCGACGACGCGCTATCGCGCGCCCGCTATGCGTTCGACTGGAACGAGCAGTTCCGGCTGTCGCTCGATCCCGACCGGGCGCGCGAGCTGCACGACGAGGCGCTCCCCGCCGAGTACTTCAAGAGCGCCGAGTTTTGCGCCATGTGTGGGCCGAAGTTCTGCTCGATGCATATCACGCGAGAGATCGAGCGGAAGCTAGGGGTGAAGGACGCGGTGCCTGCCGACTAGGATCCGGATTGTAGACCGCTCATGGGCCGCGCTTGACGAAGAACTCATAGGGGGCGGTGGCCGTGCCCGTGCCGAACAGCCCGTACGAGTGGACGCGGACCATGAAGGTCCCGTTGGGCGGCACGGTAAAGGACCCCGGCGAGTAATAGTCGGGGCTGGCACGATAGAGCGCGGCTCCGGTGCCGAGAAGTACGGCGCCAGTCGCCGGATCTACGATCTCCAGCGTGATCAGACCTTCCGGGGGCACCGGATCAGCCGTCAGGTGGTACGAGGGGCTCAAACTCTCTCCGGGCGTTCCCGACGATGTGAACTCATCGATGTCGCCAACTGGTGAGATCGCCTCACCCCGAATCGTGTCACCCACGGTGAACGCCGCTGGAATGCTCTCCGGCGCGCGCTTGATCGGGATCACCTGGAAGCGATACGGCCCCACAAATCCGAAAACGCCGCCGCACGTCGCGTCGTAGCAGAACCTGACGAACGACGCCGGTTCGAACACCGCGATTGCCACCTGACCGTTGGCCGGCACGCGGAATGGTCCCACTACCCGTTCCTCCTGGAGCACGTTACTCGCCAGCGTGTCCCGCGTGGTCAGGTCGAAGACGGCTATCGCGGCAAACGGTCCCGTGGTCCCAGACCGGCCGTGCGTGATGACGGCCAGCTCTTGTCCCGGCGTCGCCGTCACAGTGTACTCGTCCCAGTCCCCGGGCGTGTCGATGGACTCCGACGTGACCGAATCCCCGGGCGCCAGCGCGGCGGCTACCTGCTCCGGCAACGCGCTCAAGGGCTCCACCAGCAGGCGATACGCGCCCCTGGTCGAACCGTAGCCGCTCATCTCCACGTGATACCACCCTGTGACCGGGAGATCGAGCCGCCCTGTCTGATGATCGCGCAGGGTGGCGTCGGATGCCGCGCTGCTCACTGAGGCAAACGTCCAGACGGGCTCGCCACCGGGGCCTGAAATCCAGGCCTGGAATCCGCCCCCTGAGGTGTCCGCCCGACCCTGCAACGCAACATTGATGTGCTGTCCCCGGAGGCCGTAGAACCGGAACCTATCGACGTCGCCCCAGGGTTGAATGACCTCCCCGCCAACAGTGTCTCCGATCGCAAACGAGTCGGGCACCGCCTCCGGGCCGAAGCTGAAGCGATAGAACCAGAGGCGATAGGGGGCCCTGAGGATGGAGTAGTCGTCCGCACTTACGCGGACTACGTACTTCCCGGGCGCCACGCGGAGGCGACCGGTGGCCGCGCGCGTCGCTGCCTGGAAGGTAGACGCGGTCGCGACAACACGCCCCGTGGCCGAATCGACCAACTGAACCGCCAGGACCCCGCCGGCGGGCGAGTTCTCGAACTCGAGCGCCAGATTAGCCCCACTCGAGTCGCGCACGGTCACGCGGAATTCGTCCACGTCGCCCGGAAGATCGATCGCTTCGCCGCTCAGGCTGTCGCCGAACGCCAGTGTGTCGGGCACCGTCTCAGGCCGCCGATTGATTCGACCCAAGAAGAGCCGATATGCTCCCCGGTTGAGCTCGTCGGGGTAGGACGGGCCGCCGTTAACGCCGCTGACGCGTAGGCGGTAGGTTCCCGTGCTTGGCAGGGCGAATCGCCCCGTCGGCTGGCGAAGCAGGCTGGTGTCGGTACCGACGCTCTGCGCGTAGCTGACCAGGGTTCCACCACCGTCCAGGACCTCGAGCTGGAGATGGGTCTCGGGCGACCCGCTCTGCGCCTGGAGGAACGCGTTCAACTCTTCGCCGGCAGCCCCAGAGAACGTGAATTCGTCGATGTCCCCCGGGAGGTCGATCGCTTCCCCCGATACGGTGTCGCCCAAGGTAATGGTCGCGCTTACGTGTTCCGGACGGCGGTCAATCTGATAAAGGAAAAGTCGATACGCGCCTGTGTCGGCGATCTGCGAGGGAGCGGTGCCGGCCACGCGCACGATGTAGGTACCGGCCAGCGGTACCTGGAATCGACCGGTCGGGTGGTTGAAGAGACCGGTGTCCGCTGCACTGCTTTTGGCCGTGGCAAGCACCTGCCCCGAGAGCCGGGCGACCTCAAGCTGGACCGCTCGCGGCGCCTGCACGAAGGCGTTGTATTCGAATGCGGCGGTCGCTGTGAACGTGAACTCGTCCACATCGCCTGCGCGATCGATCATCTCACCCCGTACCTCCGAGTCGACTGGGATCGCCGCCGTGCGGTGCTCCGGCGCCCGGTTGATCAGATAGGACCAGAAGCGGTAGGGGCCGCGGTAGCGCGGGTACACGTTGCTCCTGACCGCCCAGGCAGAAAACCGGTAGTCGTGCGATCCGGGGAGACGCAGGCGGCCCGTGGTCAACGTCGGGGTTCCTGCATCGCCGAACACGTAGCCGAGCAACGTGTTTGTCGTCGGATCCACGACATCCAGACTCACCGAACCGGACCCCTGCGGACCCAACGTCTCCATGACGAGCACGACGTCCTGCCCGGCAGTTCCGTCAGCAAAGAACCGGTCGCCGTCGACGATCGGATCGATCGTTTCGCCAGCCACGGTGTCGCCGATTGCGAACCGGGCCGGCACCTTTTCCGGGGCCGTGTTGATCTCGTACACCATGAACCGGAAGCGCGCGCTGGCGCCCGCCGGGAACGTACTCACGCTCACCAGATAGACGCCTGCCGCCGTCGTGAGGAAGTTACTGGTCGGGTTCTCCTCGAGCCGCGCGCCACCTTGATGCGCGTCGATGCCCGCGATGAACGAGTGGTGTGCCGAATCGAGCACGACAAGGGACACGATTCCCTGAAGGGCTTCGAGAAACACCGCGTACACGCCGTTCGGGCGCGCCGCGAAGGAGTACCAGCGAGCCGAGTCGCCTGTCACTTCCTGCTCGATGACGGTACCGACCGGGACGCGCTCCCCCTCGCCTCGAGGCTCGAGCGGGGTGTCGCCGCAGCCGAGGGCCAGTACGAGGGCCAAGGCCAAGGAGAACTGCTGGAGCAGGCGACTCACGTTCTCTGCGTGTTGGCAAGAGGCGTGCACGGACGCAACACCCCTTTAACGTACCTCGCATGAGCTGTGAGCGAGTGGCATGCGTTGCACTGGCGCAACGTGTGTACGACGTGCAGCAGGCTCGTGTACTGTCATTATTGGTGTCAAGATGCTATGTCATTGCTGTCACTCCTCCAGAACGGCGAATGCCCGCACCGGAAAGCTCCCCATCCCTCGCACCTTGACCGGCACCGCGAAGAATCGGAAGCCGGCATCCGGTAGCTCTCGCAGCCCGCACAAGTGCTCCACGATGGGGATACCGGCCCCGAGCAGCAGCGTGTGTGTGGGGCGCGCGCCGTCAGCCGCGTCGTCGATGTTGAGCGAATCGATCCCGACCAGCGCAGCACCACTGACGACGAGATGCTCCGCCGCGGCCCGCGTCAGGAAGGGATGGCCGGTGCCATAGCGTTCCGTGCGCCAATTGACGTCCCAGCCCGTGTGTACGAGCACCGCCTTGCCGCCCACGTCCAGCCCGCGGAACACGCCTGCGTCGAGCGCGCGGCCGGCGCGCTCCGTTGCCCGGACCACGATGCCCTCGAGATTGGCGACGGCCTCTAGCGGATAATCGGCGACGTCCTTGCCACCGTCGTAGCGGTGGAACGGCGCATCGATGTAGGTGCCGGTGTTGGCGAGCAGCTCGATCTTCCCGATTTGGAATGTCGTGCCGGAGGCGTAGCGTGTCTGGGATGCGTCGCGCGACAACCAGTCGCTGATCACGGGCACGGGGAGACCGGGGTAGGTGACCATCCCATGCTCAATCGTGTGGCTCACATCGATCAGCCGGATCGGTTTCATCGGCCGTTGGGTGGCGCTCGACGCGCGGGATCTTGCCGGTAGAACTCCCGCAGCTGTCCGTACAACGCGGCATGGTCGCGCTCGGGCTCGACCGGTTTCTCGAAGAATGACTCCGTCGCGACGGCGAAGAACTCGGCCTTGTTGGTCGCCCCGTACGCGTCGAGCGCCGAGCGTCGATCATCGGCGGCATCCTGGCGCAGCCGCTCGTACTCCTGCGAGAGCACGCTGCCCCAGGTGCGCAGCGCGCTGGGCGGCAAAATCGGCGCGCCGTCCGAGACGCCGTCTTCCGCATCCAGCTGGTGGGCGAACTCATGCAACACGACGTTGTCGCCGTCGTCGGGATTGCGCGCCCCACGAACGGCGTCGTCCCACGAGATCACGACCACACCGTCTCCCCACGACTCGCCGATCAGGCGCGCCGGCGGCCGTTCGATCTCGCCCGTCCTGGGAGAGCGGGCGAACTTTGGAACGAATCCGTGCGGATATACGAGCACCGTCCGGAGCGTCGGATAGCATGGGCCCTCGAGATGGAGCAGCAACAGGCACGCCTCGGCCGCGATCGTGACCTTCATCTCTTCGGTGAGGGTCAGTCCACCGCATCCTTCGAAATGTTTGTCTGTTAGAAATACCTGAACCAGCCGGAGCAAGCGCTCTCGCTCTTCCGAGCTCAGCCCGCGAGCGAGCGAGACGCTGTTCTCCACGATGCCGGGCCACGCGTCCGGGATCGGATCGGTCGGCAGTTGGAGCGACGGCGCCGGGATGCGGCGCAGCACGGCTGACACCGCGAAGAAGGCGACCACAATGAGGGCGAAGGCAACGACGATCGCGAGCGCTTCCATCTAGTCTAGTCCCACCAACAGTAGAGTCGTTGCGATTCCGCGAGCTCACGTGCCAGCGCGTCGACCGTTTCCGTTCCTTGGTCCACGATGTCGGGACAGAAGGCGTAGAAGCGTCGCGCCAGCGCGTCCGCGTCGCCGACTGCGGAGCGGAACCGGCCCTCCACCCAATCGAAGCCCATCCCGGTGAGGACGAAGGGGTGGTCACGCTCGAGCGCGCGCAACCAGGCGGTGACGCTGTCGGGGCCAATGTTGTAGTTCCAACCGTTCGTCCCCATGACTCGGAGAATCTCGTATCGGTCGCTGCGGGGAAACAACGCTACGCGATCGGATTGGCCCGCGATCCCGAAGTGCTGCTCCGCGCGGAACAGATAGAAGCCCTGCTCGAGGAAGCGGGGCTGCGCCGCAGCCACGAGTCGCTCCGCGCGCGCCGGCGGGACGTTCACCGCGAAGCCTTCCGTGCTGACGGAGTCGCCGAGCGAATCGATGCCGACCAGTGGCGTCGCCTTGCCGCCCGCGAGCCGCTCGAGCGCACGGACCGCGTCGGGGAAGGCGGCCGGCGCGGCGAAGTCGGACGGAAGCGTCCACGACGTGCGGCGCCCGCGTGAGCCGAGCTGCGTGACGAGGAAGACAGCGATCGCGACCGCTGCCACCCACGCGAGCGATACCCGGGTGCGGGGCTGGGCGATGGGGCGTGGGTCGGGGCCGGCCATGTTCAACTCCTGCAAGATCGCCGCCGCGCGGCGCCGGATGCGCCACCGGCGCAGCATGCTGAAGGGCGGCAGCAACTGCCACGTCATCACCCATGCGCTCGTGAACTTCGGCCGGAACACGCCGGCGCGATCGTCCCGCCACCACCTCCCTGCGTCGACCTGCTCCGTCAGCTCGCGTACCATCGCACCCGACAGGAATCGAGCCGGATCGTTGTGATGCTCGAACGGGGCGCGCTCGCGGCCGGGATAGTGTCGCTCGAGGTACGCCCGCCTGATACGGCACAGCCGCGCCGGGTCGCGCACGATCGGCAGCCGCACCACGACTCTGGAGGGCGGCGGTGTGAACGACCCCGGGATCGGACTGTTGTGGACCGACACCGACCGCCCGTCGCGAAACTTGGTCGGCAGCTCCGCGTAGCTCGTGACCAGCCGGGCGGGGCGCGCCGCGGTGAACATCGCGACGGCGAGCGCCAGCTCCTCCGTAGCGGAGTTCTCAAGCAGCGCGACGCGAGTGCTGACGTGCTTCATCTGACCGGTCTGGAACAGGTCGGCGACGATGTGAAAGCCTTCGGTGGTGAGGGCGTCGCAGGTCTGCCGGAATGCGGCGGCCACGTCCTCGGGCACCGAGTGCCGCCCGGGCGTAAAGGGCGCGAAGACCGGATGGGCACCGGCCTTCTGGGTGAGCCACACGATGATGGGCCCGAGCCAATACGGGATGAGGAGTATGACGATCCAAGTGAGGTAGACCATGAGTCCTCGCGGGCTGCTACGGCGCTCGGGGCGGGGAAGGGAGCGCCGGTGGCAGCACTCGCCCCAGCGCCTTGAGCAGCTGTCCGTCAGGCGTGCCGCCGTCCGGTGCCTCCGCCAACACCACGGCGAAACGTCGCCTGAGCAGCGGATCACGCATCGCGTGGGCGGCGAACTGCAGTGTCAGGGGGATGAACCACGGCGCCTGGCGTGCCCCTGCACCGGCGCGGGCCACGGCGGCGTACTGCTCGAACAGGGCGAGCAGAAAAGCGCCCTTGGAGGGAAACTGGCGGTAGATCGCGCCCTTGGTGAAGCCCGCCGTCTGAGCGATGTCGTCGAGCGTGGCGAACTCGATGCCGCGCTCCGCGAATACGCTCAATCCAGCCTCGAGGAGCAGCGCTTTTGTCTCGGCCGTCCGCCTCTGTCTGATACCCATCAGAATCTATGATACTGATGAGAACCGTAATAGGCAACACTGGTACCCTGAACACCAATTGAGATACCCGTTGGTATCACAATACGAGGCAAACCCACCACGGACTTGTGGTTCCCACCGCCTGGTCGTTTCTCACTGCAACCGCTGGCAACGCCTCCAAAGCTAGTGACCGCGCCCAACGCCCGTACCGCTTCCAGGAGGAACGCGTGAATCAATCACCCGCTGGGACTCCCACGGGGAATCTCCAGTTCGATCACGTCGAGACCGACGGCTCCCCCTCCCCGTCCAGCCTCGCGTGTGCGGCCTGCAACCAGGCCATTGCGACCTCCTACTATGAGGTCAACGGCAGCGTGACGTGCCTGCGGTGCCGCAACCAGATCATGGCGGGGTGGAACCGCGGCTCGGCGGGCGCGCGCTTTGCGAAGGCGTTGGGGCTGGGGCTCGGCGCGGCCGTCGTGGGTGCGGCGCTTTACTTCGGCATCGCGGCGCTGACCGGCTACGAGTTCGGGCTCGTGGCGATCGTCGTCGGCGTGCTGGTAGGCGGTGCGGTCCGCAAGGGTTCCAACGGCCGGGGAGGCCGGCGCTACCAGCTGCTCGCCGTGTTTCTCACCTACACCGCCGTCGTGGTGACCGACTCCTCACTGATCGCCCGCGAGCTGCAAAAGGAGTGGGGCGCCCGGGCCGGGTCGCCCGCCGCGGCGGCCGCCGGGGTCAACGCCTCTACCGACGCGGCGTCCAACACGTCGCCTCGCCCGGGCCTGCCCACCATTGCCCTCGGCCTCGCGGTGATCGTTGCGCTCGCGTACGCGGCTCCTATCATGATCGGCATCACGAGCCCGATTCACTTGTTGATCGCGGGGTTCGCGCTGTACGAGGCGTGGAAGCTCAACCGGGGCGTCGTCCTGCAAGTCAACGGGCCGTACCAGGCCGCTGCTCGCCCTGCAGCGGCGTAGTCCTGGTAGATGACCGACGCAGCAGCTCGGGGGCGGGCGCCATCCGTGTGCTTGCAGTGCGGCACACAGATCGCGCCCGCCTTGCTCGCTTGCCCCTCCTGCCGGCGCCTAGTACACGCAGAAGATCTCAAGCGTCTTGCCGCCGCCGCGGAGGGCGCGGAGCAGGCCGGCAACCCGAGCGCCGCCCTGGCCGCCTGGCGCCAGGCACTCGACCTGTTGCCGGCGGACGCGACCCAGTACCAAGTCGTTTCTGCCCGGATCGCCGGGTTGAGCCGCTCGCTCGACGCCGCGCCTGGGGGCGCGAAGCACGGATCAGGGTTGGGGAAAGGGGCGGCCGGTGTCGGCGCACTCGGCGCCCTGCTCTTCAAGTTCAAGTTCGCGCTCGTGTTCGTCCTGACGAAGGCCAAGCTGCTGCTATTCGGCCTGACCAAGGCCAGCACGTTCTTCAGCATGCTGCTTTCGGCCAGCCTCTATTGGACCATGTGGGGCTGGAAGTTCGCGGTCGGCGTGGTGCTTTCCATCTACATCCACGAAATGGGTCACGTGCAGGCGCTGCAACGCTACGGCATCAAGGCCACTGCGCCGATGTTCATCCCCGGGTTCGGCGCCGTCATCAGGCTCAAGCAGTACCCGGCGGACGCGCGTGAAGACGCGCGCGTCGGGCTCGCCGGTCCGCTGTGGGGACTCGGCGCCGCGCTCGCGGCCTACGCGGTGTATCGTGCCACCGGCGTCGGCGTGTGGGGCGCGATCGCGCACTTCGGCGCCTGGGTGAACCTCTTCAACCTGGTCCCGGTGTGGCAGCTCGACGGTGCGCGCGGCTTCCGCGCACTGACCCGCCGGCAGCGCTGGATTACGGTCGCAGTCATCGTGGCAATGTGGCTGGCGACCTCTGAGGGGTTGCTGGTGCTGTTGGGCATCGCTGCAGCAGCAACCGCTGGCTTGGCTCACGCGGCGGACGAGCCGGATCACACCGCGCTGGGGCAATATGCGTTCCTGGTCGCCGTCCTGGCGCTGATCACCCGGATCGTGGTGCCTACCACCGGGCCTTGAACGGGGGTGGGACCCCCTCTATGTTTGCGATTCGACGCAAATTGTCCGGAGCTTGAATGCCGTACATCATCGCAGAGCCCTGCATCAATCTGAAGGATCGGTCGTGCGTGGACGTCTGCCCTGTGGACTGCATCTACGAGGGCGAAGATCAGCTGTACATCCACCCGGACGAATGCATCGATTGCGGCGCCTGCGAGCCGGAGTGCCCCGTTACCGCGATTTTCCCGGAGGAAGACACGCCTCCGCAGTGGAAGTCCTACATCGCCAAGAACCGGGACGTGTTTCAGGGCGCGAGTCCGCCCGGCAAGCCGCAGCGCAAAGGATCGTGACCAACGCCCCGGGGTCCGCACCCCGGGGTTCTCGCTTCAGGGAAGCCCTCTCAGGAAGTCGGCCAGCAACCGGCTGGTCGCGAGGGGCTGCTCGAGGGGCGCAATGTGTCCGGCGGCGGGGACGACGTGATACTGCGCGTCGGGGATGAGCTGCGCCATGGCGCGCGCCGTATCGGGCGGAGCGATCTCGTCCTCGCTTCCCACCATCACGAGCGTCGGCACCCGCACCCCCCGGAGCGTGTCGGTGGAGTCCGGTCGGTCGCGCAACATCCGCAACGCGCCCACGAGTCCGGGGACCGACCAACGGCCGGCCATCTCGCGCACCTGTCCGGCCACTTCGGGTTGGGTGGCCAGCGTATCCGGTGCGAGCAGCCGAGGCAGCAGCCGCTCGATCACAGCGCTCTGACCCTCTCGTTGCGCCACCTGCGTTAACTCCTCGCGTCCCCGCTTCGCGTCGGCCGAGTCCGCCTCGGGTTTGGTATCGGCGAGGATCAGCGCTTTCACCCGCGCCGGATGCCGGCGCAACAGCTCGAAGATGACGTAGCCACCCATCGAGACGCCGCACACCACGGCCTGCCGCACGCCGAGGGCGTCGAGCACCGCCACGAGGTCGTCGGCGTACCGCGTGAGGGAGTACCCGTCAGCTCCGGGTGGCGACCCCGAGCCTCCCACTCCCCGCAAGTCCGGCGCGATGCGCCGCACGCGAGACAGCGCGGCGAGCTGGTGTCGCCACACCGTCCGATCGAACGGGAAGCCATGCACGAACAGCACCGGTACGCCTTCGCCGCGCACGTCCACCGCGAGCTCGAGGTCGCCCGCCGGCACCCGGATCGGCTGGTGGCCCCCGCCGGCCGGCGTCCGGGGTCCGAGAAAGCGGGCGATCTCATCCGGAATTGGTGTGGCGCGTCCCAGGCGATCGATGCACACGAAGACCATCTCCGCCTCCGCCACCGTGGCATCGTCCGAGACCCGCCGCACGACGTGGCGCAGCGTCATGCTGGTGGTGCCGCGGCCCGCGACCGTCGTGTCGATCCGCAGCAGGTCGCGCGCGAACGCCGGCGCACGGTATTCAATCGTCGCCTTGCGCACCGCGGGCCACACGCCGTTGCGGTCGAACAGGTCCATCCCCGGGCCGCGAGCGAGCGCATCCCAGCGGGCGCGCTCGAGCAGCGTGAGCAGCGGCCTGGTTCAAATGGCCGTACGCGTCGCAGTCGTACGGGTAAACCGTCAGCTCGACCGTCCCGAACGACGTCACGCTGCGCGCTCCGGTTGGGGAACAGGGACGGCAAACGTATGCCAGAAAACGACCCGTTGCACGTTGCACGTTGCACGTTGTAAGAGAAAGGCAAAGGCCTTTGCTCCATAAGTGGGATCGAGGGTGAGGCCGTGCTCCGACGCGAGACGACTTGCGGCCTCGCCCTGCGGCGTCGGGTGGCCGTAGCCCGGCCCCAACCCGTCCACTGCGACCAGCGGGATGCGGGAGCCAGGATGCGGGATGCGGATGTCATGGTGCGCGAGCAGCCGCCGTGCGGCGTGCGCGAGCCACATCGTTCGCCAGCGATTGGCGAAAATCAGAGGCGCCACGCGAACGCCCACGACACGCGTCGGCCAGCCGAGTGTAGTAACGGCGAGGGCGAGGCCCGCGGCGGTCCCGCCGGTGCCGAGCGGGAGGACGATCGCGTCCGGCGGAGCGCCGAGCTGCGAGGCGAGCTCCAACCCCGCGAGCAGGTGGCCCACCACGGCGCGGGGCTGCGCTCCCCCGCCGGGAATCCAGCGACGCGGGCCGAGCGCCGCCGCGCGCCGCCACGCGTCCAGCAGTGCGAGCGGCAGCGATCCCTTCGCCCGGGCGCTCACGACGAGCGCCGCGCGGGCCCGGCACGCGGCGGCCACGGCGCGGCTCGCCGGTGTCTCGGGCTGTGGGAACTGCGCGAGCACGGCGCGGCCGCCCACCGCAGCCGCGTGCACAGCGGTCGCAAGGCAGTGCGTCGAGCCGGTGCCGCCCACGGTGACGAAGACCGTGCCGGGGAGCGCGCCCGCGAGCAGGAATTCGAGTCCGCGGACTTTATTGCCGCCGTAGCGCACCGACGAGCGGTCTTCCCGCTTGACGGTGAGCTCGGCGATGCCGACGGCGCTGCCGAGCGTGGTTGCCCGCTCGAGCGGAGTGGGCCAGTCGCCCAGCCTACAAGGCGCCAGGGTCGCGCGTATCTTTTCAATCAGCTGCGCCGGATCCGACACCTAGAACCCCGATCCCGAGGACCCCGATGCAGGTTGCCACCGACTACATCCGCCACGCCGCGCGCGCCGCCCGCAAGTGCGCTGGCGATCCGCTGGGCGGGGCGCCCCAGCCGCCGGATCCCGAATTCTACAAGACCCTCGCCAAGGCGTTGGAGGAGATCGCCGCCGGCCTCGACATTCTCAGCAAGCAAGAGTGAGCTACATCCGCACGCCCGAGGCGCTGGCCGAAGCGATTGCGGCGCTGTCGCGGGAGCCGCTCGTCGCCGTCGATACCGAGGCGGCGAGCTTCCATCGCTACCATGACCGCATCTTCCTCATTCAGCTCTCGAGCCCTTCCCGAACCGAGATCATCGACCCCCTGGCGGTGGCAGACCTCTCCCCAGTCGGACGGCTGCTCGCCGACGCCAAGGTCGAGAAGATCTTCCACGACGCGGACTACGATCTGCGGATTCTCGATCGTGACTACGGATTCCGGGCCCGGCGGCTGTTCGACACGCGTGTCGCCGCCCAGCTGGCGGGCGAGCCGGCGGTCGGCCTCGCGGCGCTGTTGGAAAAGTACGCCGGCGTAAAGCTCGCGAAGGAGCACCAGAAGGCGGACTGGTCGCGCCGTCCCCTCTCCCCCGCGATGCTCGCCTATGCCGCAGCGGATACGGCGCACCTGCCAGCGTTGCGCGAGCGGCTGCGCGCCAGGCTCACCGCGCTGGGCCGGCTCGCGTGGGCCGAGGAGGAATTCGCGCGGCTCGAGGACCTCCGCTGGACCGGGGCGGCCGACGGAACGGGGCCGGATGCGTTTTTGCGCGTGAAAGGAGCGAAGGCGCTCATGCCGCGGCAGCTCGCGGCGCTCCGGGAGCTGTACCGGTGGCGCGAGGCGGTGGCCGCGGAGCAGGACCGGGCCACGTTCCGCATCATCGGGAACGACGCGCTGCTCGCCGTGGCGAGGGCCCTGCCCCGCGCGCCCGCCGACCTGGGCGGGATCGCCGCGCTTCCACCCAGTCTGGCCGCACGGCACGGCCCCGCGCTGCTCGACGGCGTGCGCCGCGCCCTAGTGCTCCCGGAGACTGAGCTCCCGCGGGTGGAGCGCGCGCCCCGCCAGGCCCGCGATCCGGCGGTCGAGGCGCGGGTCGAGCGCCTCAAGGCGGTTCGCAATCGGGCGGCGGCGGAGCTGGGGCTCGATCCCGGCGTGCTGTGCGGGCGCTCGATCCTCGAAGCCGTGGCCCGCGCCCAGCCGCCGCCAAACGATCGCGCCGGGCTCGCCCGTATCGGGGAGCTCCGGCGCTGGCAAATCGAGGCGTTCGGGGACGCGCTGCTCGAGACCCTGCGACAGCCCTAGAGTCCCATCAACGCCCGCACCTTGGGGTCCATCCGCTCGGGCGTCCAGTATGGCTCCCAGACGATCTCGATGTCCACGTCCTTCACGCCCTCGAGCCCGCGCAGCACGCGGTAGGCGTCGTTCGTGATCATCGGACCGGCCGGGCAGCCCGGGGACGTGAGCGTCATCTTCACGCGCACCTCGCCCTCGACAATCTCGACGTCGTACACGAGGCCGAGGTCGATGATGTTCATGTCGAGCTCCGGATCCTTGACCTGCCGGAGCGCGTTGCGCGCCGCCTCTGGATTGATCGCCACGGGTGCCGTCATCAGCGACTCCTCTCCGCCATCCTGTTTCCGAACCTAGTGCCGTTGCGGCTCATTTGCCACCGCAGGCCGGTGCGGCGTGCGAGCGCCACGAGAGCTGGAGCGGCACTAGTCGACCGCGTAGCCGCGCACCAGGCAGCGCCGCCGCCGGGCGATCCAGCCGTACAGCCGCCGCGCCACGAGCGGTATGCCGGGAATACGGAACCCCCACGCCAACCACCGCTTCCCGGGCAGCCGTCGCAGCAGCTCCGGGACCGCGTCCGCGCCGGCCAGTACCCGACTGTCGGGAGGAGGAAGCACCAGATGCATCGCCGCTGCGAGGGCCGGCAGCGGGATACCGAACGCCGCCACGCGGGCCTGATCCTGAAACGGGACCAGTGCGATCCGCTGTTCCCGGTCCCAGCGCCGCAGCAGGTCGACCGAGCGCTGGCAGAAGCCGCACTCGCCGTCGTAGATGAGCGTCGGACGAGTCTCGTCAGCGCGCATCGGAGGCCCGCGCGGCCGCATCGGCGACGCCACCGCGCACCTGCTTCAACACCGTAAACGGGCGACGCGCGCGCGGCACGTACGCGCGGTTGGTGAGCAGCACGACGAACAGATCACGATCGGGGTCGATCCACAGCGACGTACCGGTCCAGCCGGTATGGCCGTAACTGCGCGCCCCGAACAGCGTGCCCGCGCTCGAGACGCTCTCGCCCGTCGGTACCGCCTGCCATCCGAGCGCCCGCGCTTCGGTCGTGGGTCCGAAAGCGACCGCCTTGGAGGTGAACAGGCGGACCGTTTCGTCGCGGAGCAGGCGGCGGCCGTCGGGACTGGTCCCACCCCGCAGCACGAACTGGGCAAATCGCGCGATGTCGGCCGCGGTGGAAAACAACCCCGCATTGCCCGATACCCCACGCAGCTTGAACGCGCTGCCGTCGAGGACCGTGCCCGCGACGGGATGCCCGCGCCACACCCCGGTCGGCGCGATGCGAGCTCGCAGGCGTGACGGGGGCCGGAACATCGTTTGGTGAAGGCCCAAGGGGGCGAATACCTCCCGCGCAACAAACACGTCGAGTGGCTCGCCCGCCACGCGCCGCACGACCTCGCCGAGCAGGATCGCATTCAGGTCACTGTAGATGACGCGCGTGCCGGGCGGGACCCGGGGGGTCTCGCGCAGCACCCGCGCCATCAGCGTCGCGCTGTCGGGGATCGCCTTGAGCTCCGGGTCCGGGATATCGGCGCGGAACCCGGACGTGTGCGTCAGGAGCTGGCGGATGGTGATCCGCGCCGTCTGCGGTCCCTTGAGCTCAGCGATGTAGGTCGAGACGGGCTCATCCAGGCGCACTTGGCCCCGCTCCACGAGCAGCATGAGGGAGCTCGTGGTCGCGACGACCTTGGTGAGCGAGGCCAGGTCGTACATGGTGCTGTCCGGATCGACGGCCGGGCTCGACGCCGACCACGTGAGATGCCCGTAGCCGTGGGCGAAGAGAATCGTGTCCCGCCGGCCGACGATGAGCGCCGCGCCCGGGTAGGCGCCGCGGCGGATGCCATCCTGGACCAGCGGATCGAACGCCCGCGCACCGAACACCGCAGGCGCACCGTCGCCCTGGAGGGCGAAGAGCAACAGCCCTACGACCACACGCCCGGGATCCGCCGGCCGCACGCGACGCAGTCGCCGGCCGCGCCGATCCGCTGTTGCCGGATCACATACCCGTAGCGCTCGACCAGCAACTCGCCGCAGTCGGGGCACCACGTATGCTCCCAGCGTCCGACCCGGCCCGGGAGATTGCCCGCGTACACGAACTTCAGGCCGGCCGCCGCCCCGATCTCGCACGCCCGCACCAGCGTTTCCGCCGACGTGTTGTCGGGGTCGGTCATCCGGTAGTCCTTGTGGAACGCGGTGACGTGCCACGGGATTTCGGGGCTCACCGACGCGATGTACTCGGCGGCCCGGCGCAGCTGCGCGTCGTCATCGTTGAATCCCGGGACAACCAGGGTGACGAGCTCGAGCCAGAAGCCCCGCTCGTACACCATCCGGATCGCATCGAGCACGTGCTGGAGCACGCCGCCCAGCTCGCGGTAGCGGCGATCTTCCATCGCCTTGAAGTCGATCTTGTAACAGTCGGTCCAGGGGCGGATGTAGTCGAGCACCTCGGGCGTCGCGTTGCCGTTCGAAATGAACGCGGTCTTCAGGCCATGGCCCTTGGCCACCCTGAACACGTCCAGCGCCCACTCGGCCGTGATGAGCGGCTCGTTGTAAGACGACCCGACGAGCCTGGCGCCCTGCCGCAGCGCCAGCCGAACCAGATCGTCAGCAGTGACGTCTGTCGGGAGCACACCCGCCGTGTCGTCGCGTAGCGCCTGACTGGTGAGCCAATTCTGGCAGTACCCGCAGTGGAAGTCGCACCCCAGCATGCCGAAGGTGAGCGTGTCCGACCCTGGGAGGGCATGGAAGAACGGCTTCTTCTCGGTAGGATCGCACTGCAGCGCCGCGACATAGCCAGTCGGGACGTACAGCGTGCCGTCCTTGTTGAAGCGGACCTTACAGATCCCCCGGCGGCCGGGCTTTACGAGGCAGCGGTGCCCGCACGCGAAGCAGCGGACCGCGTGGTCGGAAAGCTTCTCGATGAGCTCCCCCTCGCGGACGCGCGCGTCCAGCGCCTGGGCGAGGGTGGCCGCCCCCCCGTCGGGAGGGGCTTCGTGGGTGAGGAACGGAACGATGCTGCGGTGCGCCATGGGATCCGCCGACTGCCGCCTTTCCTCAATATAGCTGGCGCCCCCGACTCAGCCGCCGACCCGAAGCGCGCCGGGCGCGAGGTCGTAGAGGAGCAGGGCCGTGCGGATGTCCCGGGGTGAGAGGTCACGGACCTTGGGCTGGGCGTACATGATGTCGCCCGGATCGGGCGAGTGGTCGAGGCCGATCAAGTGCCCGATCTCGTGCAGGGCCAGCACGCGGACATCGTCGGGCGCGAACGGTTGCCCCTTGGCATCGAAGGTGGCGAGCGTGACGGTGCCTCCGGTGAGGTGTCCGTCGTCGTCCCACTGCAGGTCTGTCTGCCCGGAACGCTCGCCTTCGAACTGGATGCGCCACTGGATCCGCACTTCGGCGGCGCTGGAGTCGGCATCGAGGTTGAACCGCACCGGCACCCCGGCCTCCTGCCACCGCTGGAAGGCACTTCGCACGGCGTCGAGGAAGGCCGGCTGGAAGTTGGCGACCGTCGTCGGAGGAAAATACACGCGCACCGGCAGCGACACGCGCCCGTCCCAGCGATGCAGAATCGAGTCCGTGCTCGCAGCCACGATCTCGTTCAGGTACGTGCTGCCGGCACTGGCGCGGATGCGGCGGCGGATCTCGGCGCGGGCGAGGAGCACGATGTAACTCGGGCCCCCCGCGCCGACCGGTGGTATGACCGTCGGCGAAGAGGCAGTCGCCGGTTGAGCGGCCGCGCGCCCGGGGCCGGGGCCGGGGCCGGACATCGAATCGAGCACCGGGCCGGACAAGCGCACGACGCTTTCCGCCGCCGCGGCATCGGGCGTCGCGCCGCCCGACGCGGCAACCGGTGGTCGCACGAAGGCGTTCCACAGGGCAGCCGAAGCAAGCAGCACCACCAGAGCGGCGACGAGAATGAGGATGCGGCGTTCGAGCATGCGCGCAATATGCGAAACGACGACGTCGCGCCGCTAGCTTTGACTCGCTGGCGTCTCTATGATTGTGGCCTGCTTATGCTTGGCACGTAAGTGTTCGCGTTACCCGCGGCACCCATCATTCGCCGGCGTGGGTGGGTCATCGTGGCTTGGGCGGC
>Ga0075426_10000615_pt1 | contig 24517 bp, 27 predicted proteins | sample SoiMethybrSBSTD5_FD_75304 | JGI IMG/M metagenome (GOLD analysis project Ga0075426, IMG submission 75304) | Bulk soil microbial communities from a Populus tree surrounding site in Tennessee, USA - Soil MetaG P. TD hybrid SBSTD5 | ecosystem: Environmental > Terrestrial > Soil > Tree plantation...
CCTCCAAGGTGTCCCCGCCATTATCATCACCGGAAAAGGAAGCGAAGAGCGCGCCGTCGCCGCCATTGAAGCGGGAGCTTTCTGGTACATCGAGAAGCCTTTAAAAGGCCCCGTGTTGCGCGCGCTGCTCGATCGCGCTCTCAGCAAAGCCCGCGATTCCCGCAACCTGGCGGTGCTGCAGCGCCAACTCCGCGAGACCGGCCGCCTGGGCGATTTAGTCGGCGCCACCAAGCCGATGCAGGATGTCATGCGCATCGTCGAAATGGCCGCGCCCAGCTCCGCTTCGGTTCTAATCACCGGGGAAACGGGATCGGGCAAAGAGATTGTTGCCCGCACGGTTCACCGGCTCTCCCCGCGCGCCGGCGGCCCTTTCGTAGCCATCAACTGCTCGGCGATTCCCGAATCCCTGATGGAAAGCGAAATCTTCGGCCACGAGCGCGGTGCTTTCACGGGAGCCGCCGAGCGCCGCATCGGCTGTTTTGAACTGGCCGATGGCGGAACTCTTCTGCTCGACGAAATCGGAGAAATGCCCGCGCCCACGCAAGCCAAGCTTCTGCGCGTTCTCGAAGACCGCAAAGTCCGCCGCCTGGGCAGCAAAACCGAAACGCCCATCGACGTGCGCGTCGTAGCCGCCACCAACAAAGATCCGGAGCAAGCCGTCGGCAGCGGCCAGTTGCGCCAGGACCTTTACTTCCGCCTGAACGTCTTCCACATTCACTTGCCGCCGCTCCGCGAACATAAAGAGGACATTCCCCTTCTCGTCGAGTACATCTTGCGCGACGTCAACGCCAAGCACGGCAAGCACGTCCGCGGCATCGGCGCGGAAGTGCTCGACATTTTCATGGGCCACACGTGGCCCGGAAATATCCGCGAATTGCGCAACGCGCTCGAGCGCGCCGCGATTATGTGCGACAAGGACCTCATCACCCGCGCCTGCCTCCCCTCGGAATTCGGCAAAATAGCTGCGAAAGGGCCCAGCGACCTCTCGACCATCAAGTTCCCCGTGGGCACCACCGTGGACGCCATGGAGCGAGAGCTCATTCTGCAAACACTGAGCGCCACGGGCAACAACAAGACGCGCGCCGCCGAACTTCTCGGCATCAGCTTGAAGACGCTCCACAACAAGCTCAAGGAATACGGCGGCGATCGCGCCGAAACGGAGTAGACTCGCCCAATGCAGCTCCGGCTGCGCACGAAATTCACTTTGGTGATGACCAGCCTGGTGCTGTTCGTCGTCGCCGTGTTGTCCGTCGTCTTTGCCGCGCAGCTTCTCGATCAGCTGATTCAGGAAACCGATAAGCGAGCGAGTGACCTCTCAAAGCAGGTCTTTAACCAAGTCGAAAATGCGTTAACGGAAGCCAAGCAACTGGGCTTGCGGCCCGATTCGGACGCTCCCAAGGATATTCATGACTATGTCCGCCATGCTTTCGAAATCAGCGAAGGCTTGCAAACACAATTCAAAGCCGCTAAGGAAAATCCGCTGATTTATGAAGTTTCAATAACGGATGCCGACGGCATGGTGCTTGCCTCCAGCGACCCAAATCTGCCGGGAGCTTTTCTGGCCCACAGAACGCCCATCTCCCAGCTCGAGGCTCGAAGCTTCCTCCACCAGGTAGGCGTTCTATTTCGCGCCTTAAGAGGAGCCAGCAAGGGACCTCAATTGTTCGAAGTCGAATATCCTTTTCGGCTCATCAACGGAGATAAACCCTTCAACGGAGGTAAACCCTTCGGGGAAGTGCGCGTGGTCGTGGACTCGGCCCTTCTCCTGAAGGAGATCCAATCGAGCCTTCGCACCGGCGAAGTGGTTGTGCTCGCGGCCTTGATACTCTCCGCGCTGCTCGCGGCTTTCGTCAGTGGCATCACTCTGGCTCCCCTGCGCGACATCACTGCGCAACTTGACCGCATCTCTTCCGGGCAATTCGATGTGCCTTCCTCCGATGCAAAAGCTGTCGAAACCGGCAGCGACGAGCTCGGCCTGGTCAGCCGCAAGATCTCCCAGGTCGGCCAACAGCTCCGCGGCGTGCACGAAATTTTCAGCACCATGCGCGAGAACATGAACTCCGTCATGGCCGGTCTCGAAGACGGCTTGCTTCTCTTCACTCGTGATGCGCGCGCCGTGATGGTGAGTCCCGCCGCGGAAAAATTTCTCGGCGCTCCCGCCGGCGAATTTCTCGGCCGCCGCGTCACCGACATTTTCCCGCCCGGTCATCCCCTCCACGACGCGCTGCATATCGAGGGCGAAGAGCTGAGCGAAATCACCGCCGAAGCCGACCTCGAAACCTGTGAAGGCCCCAAGCGCGTCAACGTCAGCGTGCAGGCCATTCAGGAAGACGGCGAGCGTATGGGCGCGCTCGTCACCCTGCGCGACCTCGACTCACTCGAAAGTATTGACACGCAGCTCAGAGTCAGCGAACGCCTCGCCGCGCTCGGACGCATCACCGCCGGCGTCGCCCACGAAGTGAAAAATCCGCTGAACTCCATGCGCCTCTGGCTCGAAAACTTGAAGGAATCTTTGTCCGACGACGGCGACAACACCGCTTCGCGCCAGGCCGTCCAGGTCCTCGATAAAGAAATCGACCGCCTCGACCAGGTCGTCAAGCGCTTCCTCGATTTCACCCGCCCCATGGACGTTCGCCTCGAAGCCACGCAGCTCGCTGACCTCCTGAAGGAAGTCCTGGAAATCGCCAAGCCCCAGTTGCTGAAGTCGAACATCCAGCTCGCGACGCTCTTGCCCATCGATGTGCCCGAAGTTTATGTTGATCGTGCCCTCCTCAAACAAGCGGTGCTGAACCTGGTCTTAAACGCGGCGGAAGCGATGCCAACCGGCGGACAATTGCGATTGGTGCTGAGCCGGCGCGGCGAAATGGCAGAAATCACGGTGGGCGACACCGGCAATGGCATCCCGCAGGAAAACCAGCAAAAAATTTTCCAGTTATTTTTCACGACGAGGCCGGGCGGCAGCGGAATCGGACTGGCCAGCACGTTTCGAATTGTCCAGTTGCATAACGGTTCGATAGACTTTACTTCGGAGGTTGGCCGGGGCACGACGTTCCGGATCGAATTGCCCCTCGCGGCCTAACATCACCCAGACCATCATGGTTACCCCGGCTCACTACGGTGCTCGACCCTGGCACTCGCTTCTCCATCGCGGCGCCCCGCTTCTCTTTTCTCTGACTTCCCTCTCCCTGGCTTTTTTTTCAAGCGGTTGCGTTGGCTTTTTCCACCGGCGTCCCCATATCCCTTGGGCCACCGCGGTACAGGTGCGGCCCCTGCCTCAGGCGCATACCCTCCCTCCGGACGACCTTGACTTCGACGCTCCGGTGATCAGTTTCGACTTAGCGCCACACGTCGCCATGATGGTTCCGATTCGCAGCGCGCCACCCCGTCCGCACGTGAATCCCGCTCCCCCCACCGCGAACGCTCCCGCGGCCGATGCCGAGAAGCCCGAAGCTCCCACCATCGCTGCGCAACTTTCCAAGGAGGAATCTGCCGCCGCGCAACAGGAAACCACTCAAAGCCTGGACATCGCCGAGAAAAATCTTGCGTCCACGCGCAACAAGCAGTTGAACGCCGCGCAAGCCGACCTGGTCTCCAAGATCAAAGGCTTCCTGAAAGACGCCCGCGAAGCCGCGCAAGCCGGTGACTGGGCCCGCGCCCGCAACCTCGCAAAAAAAGCCCAGGTTCTCTCCGAAGAACTCGTCCGGTCCGTCTGAGAATTACATATATCCCCGCCCTTCAGAGCAGCCCCTGTGCCTCTTTTGGTTTGAAGAGCCCGATACATTGGGCCCGTCTTCCTGCCGACCCAGGCATGTTTACCGTGAGCTCGCCGAAGGGAAAGAGCGGGCCAATTTGTAGGAGTCCACTATTTAAGTGCCAATTCGAGTGCCTAATTGACACCAAGATTCCATCGTGATACTTACCCCGGTTGAATTATTGTTGATCAACGATCTCTGGGGGTGAGCTAGGCTGCAGGCAACAATAACGGGGCTCTGGCGCTGCCAGAACTGTCTCGCGCGGTTAAGACAGGCTCTTCTTACCATCCTCCACGCAATTTTTGTTGCCTCCGAGCATTGCCCGAACAGCAAGGAGAACTCGATGTCTCAGTTTGATGTTCCTTTGGTGCGTTCGCACTTCGCGCAAACGTCACGACGCGATAATTGGTGGATTCAGCCTCTCGCCGTCTTCCTGGGATTATCCACGTTCATCGTTTACTCCACCTGGGCTGCCTTGCGGGGCGACCATTATCGCTTCGGCCCGTACCTTTCTCCTTTCTACTCACCGGAGTTGTTTGGCGATCCCATACGGTCCTGGTTCGGCTTAAAACCGGCGTGGATCCCCGCGTGGGTCACGGCAGCGATGCTGATTCTTTGGGCCCCTGGCGGTTTCCGCGTGACCTGCTACTATTACCGCGGCGCGTACTATAAAGCGTTTTGGGCTGACCCTCCGTCCTGCACCGTTGGTGAGCCGCGCAAAACCTATCTCGGTGAGTGCTCTTTTCCTCTCATCATTCAAAACATTCATCGTTATTTTCTCTATCTCGCGTTGATCTTCCTCGGTTTGCTTGCCCACGATGTGTGGAAAGCCCTTTGGTTCGATGGCCGCTTCGGAATTGGGGTCGGTACGCTGATGTTGTTGACCAACGTGGTTTTGCTGAGCTGCTACACATTTGGATGCCACTCCTTGCGGCACCTGACCGGAGGCTTTCGCGACCGGCTTTCCAGCGGTCCGGCCGCAAGCCGCGCCTACGACTGCGTCAGTTGCCTGAACGGGCGCCACATGTTGTTCGCCTGGCTCAGCCTCTTTTCGGTGGGATTCGCGGATTTATACATTCGCTTGTGTTCCATGGGTATCTGGACCGACTGGAGGATTCTCTAGTGGCCGAATACCTCACCCATGAGCACGACGTTTTGGTGATCGGGGCGGGCGGCGCCGGTTTGCGTGCTGCCGCGGAAGCCGCCGCCGCGGGCGTCACAGTGGCGGTCATCTCGAAGTCGCTGCTTGGCAAGGCTCATACGGTTATGGCTGAGGGCGGTATCGCCGCCGCTCTCGCCAACGTCGATGATCGCGATTCCTGGCGCGTTCACTTTGCCGACACCATGCGCGGCGGCCAATATCTGAACAGTTGGCGAATGGCCGAATTGCACGCCAAAGAAGCACCCACGTGCGTGCGAGAGTTGGAAGCATGGGGCGCGGTTTTCGACCGCACTGCAGATGGCCGCGTCCTGCAGCGCAATTTCGGCGGCCATCGCTATCCCCGGCTGGCCCATGTGGGCGACCGCACCGGTCTCGAGATGATCCGCACTTTGCAGGATCACGACATTCATCTCGGCATGGATGTCTTTATGGAGTACACCGTCGTCGCTCTGCTAAAGGATGGCCACCGCATCGCGGGTGCCTTTGGGTATGATCGGGAGCGCGGGAGATTCCACCTGTTTCGCGCCAAAGCCGTCATCCTGGCCACCGGCGGGATTGGCCGCGCGTACAAAATCACCAGCAACAGTTGGGAGTACACAGGCGACGGCCACGCTCTCGCGTATCAGGCGGGAGCGTCGTTGATGGACATGGAGTTCGTGCAGTTTCATCCGACCGGAATGATCTGGCCTCCCAGCGTACGCGGCATTCTGGTCACCGAAGGAGTCCGGGGTGAAGGAGGCGTCCTGCGGAACAAGGACGGCCGGCGCTTTATGTTTGACGACATCCCCGTAGCCTACGCCAATCAGACCTCCGATACCGAGGAAGAAGGCTGGCGCTACACGCAGGGGGACAAGAACGCGCGTCGGCCACCGGAACTGCTTACGCGCGATCACGTCGCTCGTTGCATCCGGCGCGAGGTGCGCGAAGGGCGAGGCAGCCCCCACGGTGGTGTGTTCCTGGACATCGCGTGGATCAAGAATCGCATTCCGAATGCTGCTGAGCACATCAAAAAGAAACTTCCCAGCATGTATCACCAGTTCAAGCAACTCGCGGACATTGACATCACGGTAGAGGCAATGGAGGTCGGGCCAACCACGCACTACATGATGGGCGGCGTCCGCGTGGATCCTGATTCGCAAATGTCTGACGTTCCCGGGCTGTTTGCCGCGGGAGAGTGCGGCGCGGGACTGCATGGCGCGAACAGACTCGGCGGGAATTCCTTGTCGGACCTGCTGGTTTTTGGGAAACGAGCTGGTCAATACGCTGCCGGCTACGCCAGGGAAAACTCCCTCGGCGCCATTAATTCCGATGAAGTTGCTGCGGCAGAAAAACACGCACTTGCGCCGTTCGAACGCGATGCAGGCGAAGGACCTTACGCGGTTCAGCATGCTCTGCAGGACATGATGCAAGACCTGGTGGGTATCGTTCGCCAGGAAAAAGAAATGCTGGAGGCGCTTGAGCATATTCAAGAATTCAAGCTCCGTGCCTCAAGTGCCGGCGTCAGTGGCAATCGCGAATACAACCCCGGCTGGCATACGGCCATCGACCTAAATAACCTGCTAGCCGTTTCTGAAATGGTGACCAGGGCGGCGCTGGAGCGAAAAGAAAGCCGGGGAGCGCATTTCCGTGATGACTTTCCCGCCAAGGATGACACGTTCGGTTCCTGCAATATCGTTATCCGCAAGGGACCCGGAGGCGAAATGCAGATCCGGCGCGAGCCCATTCCAGAGATGCCGGCGGAACTTAAGCAAATCATCCAGGAGATGAAGTAATGGCCACAGCCACGTTCCGAATATGGCGCGGCGAAAAAGGCGCAGGAAAGTTTCAAGACTATCCCACTGAAGTGGCTTCTGGAATGGTGGTGCTTGATGCCGTCCATAAGATTCAGGCGGAACAGGCCAATAATCTCGCCGTAAGGTGGAACTGCAAGGCCGGCAAGTGCGGGTCGTGCTCCGCGGAAATTAACGGAATGCCCAAGCTAATGTGCATGACGCGCCTGAACTCACTTCCTCTGGAGCAGCCCGTAACCATCGAGCCCATGAAGGCCTTTCCTCACGTGAAGGATTTGGTCACTGATGTTTCGTGGAATTACAGCGTGAAGAAAAGCATTGCCCAGTTTCAGCCGCGCCCTCCTGATGCATCCGACGGAACCTGGCGCATGGCCCAGAAGGACGCCGATCGTGTTCAGGAATTCCGCAAGTGCATCGAGTGCTTCCTTTGCCAGGACGTCTGCCACGTTTTGCGCGACCATCACCTGCACGACCAGTTCATCGGCCCGCGTTTTTTGGTTTATGCAGCAGCTCTGGAAATGAATCCACTAGACCAGGCCGATCGCGTCCCCGCCCTTCGCCAACAGTACGGCATCGGGCTGTGCAACATTACAAAATGCTGCACCAAGGTGTGTCCGGAAAATATCACCATCACCGACAATGCCATCATTCCCCTGAAAGAACGCGTGGTGGATCGCTTCTTTGATCCCGTAACAAAACTGTTCCGAGTATTTAGTGCCAGTAGTCGCTAGGAGGTGCGTATGCATTTCGATTTGAAATCCATCTCGGCAGATGCCGTTCCGAAAGCTTTGGAGAAGGCCGAACGTTATCGGCTTCTGAACGAACCGAACCTTGCTGAAAGCATTTGCCTGGACATCCTGACGATTCTGCCTTCCCATCAGCAAGCTCTCGTTTCGCTCCTGCTTTCGCGCACCGATCAGTTTGATCACGGCGTTACGATGAAATCGGCGGAAGAGCTGCTCTCCCGCATCGAAGGTGAGTACGAGCGTGCCTACTACGCCGGCCTCATCTGGGAACGTCAGGCTCATGCACACCTGCGCCAACACGGGCCTTCCAGCAACGCCAATACCTATCATGCCTTGCGCGAAGCGATGACCCACTATGAGCGAGCCGAAGCCCTCCGGCCGCATGGAAACGACGACGCCATTCTCCGATGGAACGCCTGTGCGCGAGTGCTCTCGGGGAATCCGGAGATTCGTCCTCTCCCCGACGCGGAATTTCAACCCATCACCGGTGAGTAGTAACGAGGGCTTTGCGCAGGTATTCCGCCACGTCATTGATGAAACGATGAACGGATGCCTCCGCGATGCGATGCCCGGCAACCGCATTCATGGCCCTTCCTAACGCGCCGAAGGGTGGTTCGTAAAGGCCCCCAAAATCCAGTTGCGTTTCGGTGCTGGTCAATGGGTACACAGAAAGGTCGGCCTTCATGAACGGGAACAAACCCGGAGCGGTCGCAGCTTCCCATTCGAGCTGTAACCGCGTGGCTGGGCCCGACTTGGCATCGGCAACTTTCTCCTCGATGTTTTTAACAGAGATTTTGATATCCGCCTTGACGCCGATTCCCCCAAGATCCACGTGCAGCTCGGCGGCGACTGACTGAGCCCGGGAAGTGGCAGCTTTCGTAGCTGATTGGAACACGCCGGCGGCGTCTCGCTTCAACGCATCGCGCACCTGTTCATACGGATGGTTCACGTAATCGTAACAGCGAATCTCGGACCCTTTGCTCATAAGTTTGACTCCGGTCAGACGGAAAGACGCTCTTCGCGCAGCGGTCGCAGAACTCTACCATACTGCGATCATAAGTCAGGCGAGACACAGGAGGCGCCCTAAATTTCCCTCATGGCACTCCTTCCAGCGAGTTGCGCTAAGATGGCGGCATGAGTGCGGTAAGTACGAACACAAAAACCAGTAGAAGATTCGACGTGGCCATTGCGGGCGGGGGCGTGATTGGGGGCGCGATCGCGCTGGAGTTGGCGCGTTCCGGCATGCGCGTCGCCGTCTTCGACCGCCAGCAGCCGGGGCAGGAAGCCTCCTGGGCCAGCGCGGGAATCATTTCGCCGGCACCGGAAAATCTCGGGATGATCGTCACGGTCGAGCTGGCAAAACGCAGCGCGGCGCTGTATCCGGAGTTCGTCGCGCAAGTGGAGGAACTTTCCGGGCAGAGCACGGGCTACCGCCGCAAAGGCACGCTCGAAGCGATCTTTTCCCATGATGCGAAGGAAGAACTCAGCACGATTATCGCGCTGCATCATGGCCTGGGGCTGAAGGCCGAGCCGCTGCGCGCCGAAGATGCGCGCGAACTCGAGCCGGCGCTGAGCGACGAGCTGGAAGCCGCGGTGCTCCGGCCGGAGGAAGCGTCAATTGACAACCGCCTGCTGACGGCGGCGGTTTTCGAGGCGGCGCAACGCAGCGGCGCGGAAATCTTTCCCGCAAGCCGTGTGAAAGGCATCTGGCGCGAAGGCGCGCGCTGCCGTGGCCTGCTCCTCGAAAACGAAAGGGTCGAAGCGCAATGGACAGTCATCGCCGCGGGCTGCTTCTCGGGAGCAATCGAAGGAGTCTCCGCCTACGCGCCTGTGAAGCCCGCGAAAGGGCAAATGATTGCTCTCCGCGCCGACGATCTGCAAATCGAACGCGTGCTGTGGTCGGAGAAAATTTATCTCGTGCCGCGCAATGATGGACGAATTCTCGCCGGCGCCACCGTGGAATATGTCGGCTTCGACAAGCGCGTGACCGCGGGTGGCATCGAAAAAGTTCTCGCCGCGGCCATCGAACTAGCTCCCGGCCTGAAGGATGCGCGCATCGAAGAAACTTGGGCGGGCTTGCGGCCGGATTCCGCGGATCATCTGCCGATTCTCGGGCCAACGGATTTGGAAGGTCTGGTGATGGCCACGGGACATTTTCGCAGCGGCATTTTGCTCACGCCGGTAACCGCGCGGCTGATCCGCGAATGGATCACCGAGCAAAAAGTCAGCACCGATTGGGATCGCTTAAGCCCGCTGCGGTTTCAAAGCGAAGCAATGAGGACAGCCAAGACGTAAGCAGATAGCGAGGTAAAAGAGGTAAAAGAGGTAAAAAAGGACAATCTCCTGCATTCTTCTGGGAGCGAAAAAGAATGGGCACCCCCTAGCCTCCTTCTATTCCATTGATTCTGCAGGCTTTACGCCGAGCCTAAAAATTCTTCCTTCGATACTCTTTTTGGACTTGACAAGGGCATTACTGGTTTGGTAGGCTTTTCCTGTTGAAAACTGCGCCCCGACTCCGGTCGGGGCGTTTTGTTTTTGGGACGGACCGCCTCGGTTCGTCCCTCCTCAGCAAGGAACGGACACGGATCTTCGAGGCTCCCCTCGCAACTCGGAGCAAGCAGGGTAAACATGCCGTGCCCCTACGCGGGCCCCTTTCTCTGCTTTCCCTTACCTGTCAACTCTGGGCTGTTAACTCTCTCTAACTGGATCCCAACATGAAAAACAAAGAACTCAATGCGCTACTGGTGTGGAAACAAATGGAAGACCAGGTGGTGCCTCGCCTGCGCCTCACGCCAGTCGACCACACGATCTATTCCTATCTCCTGCGGCACAGCCGGCTTGAAGGCAAGCTCCGACTGCGCTTTTCTATTCCCTGGCTGGCCCATGGCGCTCGCGTGTGCCCCGGGACCGCGCGCGAGGCGGTGCGCCGCCTCGTTGCCAAGGGCGCCTTGCGCCTGGTGGAACGCAGCAAAGCGGGCCACATCGTCGAAGTACGCCTACCCGAGGAGATTCGCGCCGTGCGGACAAATGGAAACGGAACGGGGAACGACACGCGCTTGGCTCAAGTGGACAGTCTCGAGGACACGGATTTCCTGGAAAGCAAGGAACTGCGCGAGGCGATTCATGCGCGCGAGGGAGGTGCCTGCTTTTATTGTCTGCGGCGGGTTACAACGCGCACGCGATGCCTGGACCACGTCGTGCCGCGCGTTCGCTCGGGGCGCAATTCGTACCGAAACCTGGTTTCTGCCTGCGGAGAATGCAACTCGCAAAAGGGAGAAAAGCAGGCCGAGGATTTTCTGCGCGGCCACTATCGGCGGCGCCGCTTGACCGCGGACGAACTTGGGGACCGCCTCCGCAAGCTGGACGCGCTCGCCGCCGGCCAGCTCCGCCCAGATCTTCCAACGCCGCGATCAAATGCTGGCGCGCGGAAGACGTCCCGTGCTTATGAGCGGTTTCCCGTCTGGTCCCAATCCTTGCCGCGCAAACCACGCCCTCCAATTCATCCCGAAAATCTCGGTTCCTTCGCCCGCCCCCGCAAGCCCCGCTGAACTTCCCCCCAGCGCACGTCCCTTGTCCGGTTAGTGCGTTAATCAGGACTTAGTACGAGCGCTACGCCGTCGAGCCGCTGCCTTCTCCAGTCTCAGTGCCTCCAGGTCATCATCTCCAACGTGCCCAAATGCCATACCAACCGGCTGGGCGAGTATGTTCGTAACGCCATTGTTGAAATCCGTTCGCCGAACAAGGTAAGCAAGCTCATTCGTTACGGTGGACACACATCCAAAGAAGGCGGTCTGAAAGTCCCACGTGCACGCCAACGTATTGTCTGGAGTGAAGACGAGTTCCGTGTCGTCGATTGCTGCCCGAGTTCCAACAAGCGTCGGCAGCGTGGCAATGACAGCCAGAGTATCGGGGTCGAATGCCGTGAAAGGGCTTGTTCCGTACAGAAAACGCCCATCTTGCGAGAATACCAACCGTCTGCTGATGCCGACGCTGTATTGGCTGGCGAGCACATTGCCTGTCGCGGCATCCACCTTTACCACTCCTCCGTTCAGCAAATACAGATACTTGCCGCTTTTGCTGGCTACAATCGACGTGCAACGCCCAGGCATGGGCAGTGTCGGATTAAGAGTAGTGAGGTAAGTACCAGTCTTCGTGTCAAAAATGTCGACCGTGCAAATGTTGCTGTTCAGAACATAGGTTCGCAGACCGTCTGCAAAAGTGACGTTTGGGAGCACAACGGCAAACGACAGTCCAATGATTACCTTGAACCCTTTGAGACACCATGAGTTTCGCGTCATGCGCTTACCTCCAGCTAAATTTTCGGGGACGCCCAATAATAGTCGTGACTGCTAGCACATGCAACACGGACAGAATGCAAGAGCAAGTGGGCTCCCGGTAAGTCGCCAAACCGGACGCGTCAAGTTCTAGGACTCCACTTGGACGGTTTCCGCGTTAATCAGGCACTGACGAGCTTGACTCACGGGTTACGCCTGTACTTCATGCCAGTTCCGCTGCTAGGGGCTAGTCGTGCACCATGGACATCAAGCGCACAACCGCGCCCTCGGAGAATCCTGTGACCCAGAAAAAAGTCGAGCGAAAATGGCTTCTTGTGGGAGCCGTGATTTATGGAATAACGCTCTTGAACGGCCTCCGTTTTATTCACACTCTTCCTAGCTGGGCCGTGGCGCTAGGAACAGCCGTTAACCTTTTCATGTTTGTTGGATTTCTGAAAATTTATCAATCGTCAGGCAAGAATGGCCAGCGTTCGGGCAACTCCCGCTGAATCTGATTGCCAGACATGTAGTTTTGGGACGATTCCACTTGTCCGATTTGTGCGTTAACCAGGACTTAAGTCAGTTGGACCTTCTCCGTGCATCACAGATTGACACGGCTCGACGTTGGAGACTACGCTTCGGCCAAGACTGGCTCGTCCGAAGCGTCCCCTTCTCGGCGGCAAGTCCGTTTGGGTATCGACGGAGCATCCCATGGCTCGACGTGGCTTCATGGACCTGCTGGTGATCCCCTGGGTCGACAAGACTATCGCCATCGTGGCCTCCCTGCCGTTTGCTTTCGAGTTATATCGCCGCTGGGCGGTCGGCCATGTGAACTTTCCTCGCGCCGTTCTCGGCTTGCAGCTTCTCATTATCATTGTCATGATGGTGATGCGGACGGCCCCCGTTCGTGTAACTCCGAATCCTTGGTTCTGGCTCCTGGCCTTCGTTACCACCTACGCGACGCTTGGGTTTTCCGCATTCGCCGGGCAAGGCGTATCGCTGATTTCCCCGACCGTGGGGAATGCAGTCGCGATCGTGTCCTTGATAATTCTCATGTACGCATTGCTAAGCCTTGGTAGAAACATCGGATTCATTCCCGCGCAGCGCAAAGTTGTCACCAAAGGTGCCTATGGCCTTGTGAGGCATCCGATCTACACCGGCACGTTCGTCTCATTGTTCGCGTTCGTCCTCCGAAGCTACTCGGTGCTGAACTTGACGATAGCCGTAGTCCTTATCGCGCTGCTAATGCTCAGAGGCGTAGTTGAAGAGCGCTTCCTTCGAGAAGACCCGGGCTACGCGGCGTATCTCCAGGAAGTCCGCTGGCGGTGGTTCCCGGGCATCGCTTAAGAAGGCCTCCAACGGAACAATTCTGCACATTGGGGAGATCATCATGAAGAAAGTCTCAGCCATTGCCTCGATAGTGATTCTGTTTACGCTTCAGGCAGGAATGCAAAAGAAGCCGCAGATAGCGGAAAGCTTCATAGCGGCCTGGAATTCACACGACGTAGAGAGAGTGATTCCCGTGTTCACCGATGACGTGTTGTATGAGGACGTCACGTTCGGCGCCGTCAATCACGGATCAGCGGAGTTACGCAAATTCGCGATGTCTATCTTCGAGGCTGTTCCAGATGTGAAATTCGAGTTAGTGAGCAGCACAGTAGATAAGGGACATGGGACCATTGAGTGGGTCTTCACTGGCACAGACAAAGGACTCTACAAGACGGGAAGGAGGTTCTCAGTTCGCGGTGTCAGTGTGATTGATTTGCGTGGAGGAAGGATCTCACGCAATTTGGATTTTTACGACGCCGCATCCATTATGAGGCAGGTTGGGCTATTGCCTTCAGAAAAAACCGACACTACAAAATAACAACCGGGACATTTATGAAATCACGGATATGAACGAACCTTCGGTCAACTCCTGAAAAGTCGGATTACCGGACATGTGATCGCTGGCCTCGGCACTTTTCCGATAAGTGCATTTAAGTGAATTGGTTCCGAGTTACCGACGATCCAGAATCTGTCTCGCATGGCCCTTCGAGTCGAGACGCTAACTGCGGCGACTTCTACGAATAGTGCGTTATAAGCTCCGGTGAACCACACGCATTTGACGCGATCGCTTCTTCGGCTGCAAACTCAGCCGCTGTTGGCGTCGCAACTCGCGTTTTCGCCAAAGAAGCGGGCGCGGGCGTCAGGGGCAAGCGGTAGATCCGGCCCAGAGAACAGCATGTCGGGCGGGCGCGTCGGGTCTTGAGCGATCAGAGGCAGCGCACGAGCGCGCCGGGTTTCCGCCTCAGGGCCTAGGCGCTGAAAGATATCGTAAAACCAGCCGCTGACCGTTCGGATGGTTCCGTAGTGCCGGTCATGACGAGCCGCATAGCGGTTGCCAGCAGCCGCCCAATCCTGGTCGGCGAGCATCTCCTCCGAGAGCACGCGGGCATCCCGCAGGGCCAACGCCAGCCCCTGTCCCCAGGAAGGGTCGTTGGAGGCTGCGGCGTCGCCGACCAACGCGACCCCGTCGCGATACGGGTGGTCGACCCAAACATCAACGCATTCAAACGATGCGAGTGGCCCGGCCGGCTGAGCGCTGCCCAATGGAATGGCGTTACCAGCGGCGCCGTTGAATTCCTGGCAAAAGCGCGGATAGTCGCCGTCGCCCTGGAGACGCGGGCAGGTCTGTGGGTGGAAGCCGAAATAAGCGCGGCCTCGGTCGGCCGACTGCGGAAACAAGGCCGACACCGAGCCGTTGACGACGTCGTTAGCGATGTAGGCAACCGAGGGGTCCACTTCGGCGGGCAAGTTCGTTACCCAGACTCCCGAGAGCAACAGGGGGATCGAACCGCGGCGCGTTTGGAAACCGACCTGGGCGCGCAGAGCCGGGTTGCGGCCGGCGCAAACAGCAACGAGCCGCGCTTCCACTTCAGCGTTTCCACCAGACTGGGCAATCTTGACCTTCGGCTTCGTGCCGCAAGCGATGTGCTGCACGGTCGCGCCACGGCGAACTTCCGCACCGGCTGCCGCTGCCGCCGCGAGCAACGCCTCTTGCGCGCGCGGATGATAGAAGGCCCACATCCCGGAAGCCTGCGGCGTCGTTGCGACAAAGTCGCGCTTCATCGCGTGCTGGCCATTGATGACAAAGTTGACCCACCGCATTTCGTTGGCGCAGGTCCGTAACGCGTCAGCAACGCCCAGTTGTCGGGCCTCACCCACTCCCCACGGTTGCAAACACTCACCGCGAATGCGGTCGCGAAATTCGGCTTCCTGCTCAAGAACCACCACACGCGCGCCGCTCTTTGCCATGCGTTGCGCTAGCGACGCGCCCGCAATGCCGCCACCGACAACGATCAGGTCGTATGCCATGACCGCCTCACAGCCACGCAGGCTCCGACTGTGTGATTCCTCTACGAGCTCTTTTCACCAGCGTGGCGGGCGAATGTTAGCACCTACCCTTTGCGGAAACCAGCTTATGAAAGTGAGCGCCGTATAGAGAGTCGCTCCGCACTTGGATCGATAGTTGGTACTCGTTGTAATGGCCTCGTTATGGTTGCCTAGCGGTCCCCCGCGGGCCGAATGACGGGCTACTCGGAAATGATTCCACATGCCTGGTAAGTCATGTCGGTTCAAACGGTCGATGCAACACCATCGATAGCATTGATTCGAGAAGGGTTCCCCTGAGGAGCTAATCTGTTGGGTCGCGCTCGATCAAAACCTTGCCAGTGTAGCGTTCCGGCTGACCTAACCTTAGCGAGCGGTTTTAGCCTTTGTTTTTCCCTGTAAGTGGTTTTGAGCTGAGTGTTGCGTCGACCCATTGAAACCACCCAGGTAATCGGAAAAGTGCCTCATAGTACCAAGGGGGGAGCGGCGTAGCTACGGCTGGCGCGGGGGCGATTGCACTGTGGGCTGAAACTGCCCGAGATTGGTGAACTGGATCTACCTGCCATCCAACGTAAGCGCACGCTCCAGAACAACGTCCATGGTGGACCCACGCGGCAGTTCGGCTTCCGGCCCGCGCGTCAGCAAAACGGCGGCGAGCCCCGCAGCTGCTCCGATCCCCGCGCCGATGCCCGCACCTTTCCCAGTCCGCGTAGCGATGGCGCCAATCCCCGCGCCCTCCGCAGTCGTCGTGGCGACCGTGCCCACGTCCTTGCCCTTGTCGCTGCCGCCGGTCACTTTGCCCTCCTCATCCATGGTTTCCTTGCCGCCGGAATCAGCGCTGCGTGGAGCGGCATTCAGGTCCACGGTGTAGCCGGTCGGGAAGATCAGCGTGTTCAGGCGCATGCGGAATTCCCCGCGGCCCTTCATACGGCCGGGGCGCTTAGAGTCGATCAACTCGCCGCGAAGATACGAGCCGACGGGAATCACAATGCGGTTGCCGATGGTGATGGGAAAGGAAGTTTGCAAGTACACGGAATCGCCGGACTTGGCGCTGCGCGTCGAGATGCCGTTCTGCAGCACGACGCCAACGCGCGTCCCCGCGGGAACGATGACTCTTTCGCTGGGGCCCGCCTGCCCAGCGGGAGCCGGTTTCGGCGCGACGGGAGGCGGCGGGTCACTTTGCGGCCCTTGCTGCTGCTGGGCCGACAGCGTCATGGTGCAGACCAGACTTGCTGCGAGGACGAACGCGAGCTTGGCACCGGATTCGCGGGTGTACTTCATAACAGCCTCCGTACTGGCTACTCCGATGCGCAGAATAACCGGAACGGATGCCTGAGTACAGCCCGAAGAATGCGCCGAAGCGGACGAAATTCCCTTTGCGAAACGGCCTCAACGAAGGGCTTCACTGTCCTTCTCATCCAACAAGACTTCGCCGGCTCCGATTTTCGCTCCGCCACAAAAAGCCCAAATTGTCATTCCGAGGAGCGGAGCCTGCCGCAGGCAGGCGTAGCGACGAGGTACTCTGCCCCATCGAGCGGTTTTTGCTCGATGAATCTCTCTTCTCCTTTATGCAAGGTTTGACCGAAAACGTCGCGGGAGCTACGCTCTGCTTAGTTCAAGGAGAACGAAGATGGCGAAGCTGGCGTTGATTTACGGGATGAGGCTGCTGCCGGAAGAAGATTTGGGCGAAGTGAAGGACGCGACCGTGGTGCTGAAGAACGGCCGGAGCGCCCGCGTCACCATGCATCTAATCGCAGGCAGCAAGGAAGAAATTGAAAGCACGTTCCGCCAATCCATCGAAGCCTTCTTCGAAATGTATCCCGAGATTTGAAGCAGGCCGGGTTCTTGCAATATTCAAGGAGAGCGGCATTGACGAAAGACGAGGCCTGGAAGCTGGCCAACTATTGGATCGCGGCTTGGAACGCCCATGACCTGGACCTGATCCTGTCGCACTACGATGAAGCTGTAGAATTGACCTCGCCAGTTGCTGCCCGATTGTTAGGTAAGCCCGACGGCAAGGTGATGGGACAGGCAGACTTAAGGGTGTATTTTCAGCGCGGGCTGGAAGCTTATCCACAGCTCCACTTCCAACTGGACGATGTTCTATGGGGCTTGAACAGCGTAGTGCTCTACTATAAAAATCAAAATGGAACGCATACGGCAGAGCTCCTAGAGCTGTCAGCAGCGGGCAAAATCGCGCGAGTCACAGCGCACTATAGCGCTTAGCGATTGCCGAAATTCTCAGGGTCGGCGGTAGGATCGCCGAGATTGTCGTTGATGAGCACGGTGGATTGCCCGGTGAGCTCGAAACGCTTGCGGCACTTGTAGCAAGCGACGAGGTCGTCCAGCCGCACCATGTAGGAAGTGGCGTGGTCGAATTTTTTGCGGTCTTCGGGGCTGGCGCCGCGCGGCAGCTCTTTCTTCTTGCGGCAGACCTTCCACCGCACGGGAAATTCAAAATCTTTGTGGCAGCTCGGGCAAACGAGCTTGCTCTTCCTGACTTCTTCTTTCTCTGTGTAAAACGCGCGCTCGTCCATGGCTAAACAGCGGCCCTTTTACCATCAACGCACCGCTTCGTCCATTGTAACAAACTCGAGGCCCAGGTCACGCCAGCGCGGGAGCCAGTGCTCGAGGGCGGCGAGAGTGCGCGTGCGGTCGTAGTTGAGTTCATTGTGATAGCCGTCGTGAAGGCAGAGAATGTCGCCGGTGCCGCTCGCTCCGATTGTAGGGGCCGCCTTCTGAGGCGGGCCGCTATGCGCTTGCGGAAGCGACCTAGTTGTCGATCCCTCGCTTGTCATTCCGAGGGCCGTATTTGCCCGAGGAATCTGCTTTTCGCCGTTAGCGCTCCTCTGCGCGTGGGCGGCGATGGGTTGCATGCGGCGAACGAGCCATTCGACCGGTCGCTCCAGCCAATCGCCGGGGATGAGTGTCCACATAGCCGTGCGGCAACCGAGCGACGTCGCCGTGGGAATCACCCAGGGATTGCGGAAGCCATACGGCGGACGAAACCACTTTGCAGGAGCGCCGAGAGCGTTCGCAATAGCGTGATGGCAAAGACGCAACTCCACGGTAATTTGCGCGGGGCCGAGCTTGAGGAGGTTCGCATGCGATTCGGTATGGTTGCCGATGACGTGGCCGCGCGCAGCGGTCTCTTTCACCAAGTCCGGGCATTCGCGGACGAAGCGGCCGATCACGAAGAACGTGGCCTTGGCCTCGTAGCGGTCCAGCAAGTCGAGCAGCTTTGGAGTGATGGCGGGATTCGGGCCGTCGTCAAAAGTAATGGCCAGCTTGCGTGTAGAATTGGTGCGGCAAATCGTGTCGCCGAAGAGCTGCGCGCGCGGAAAGAACGCGCCGTATGCGGCAACACCGCCAGTGGCAAGCACGGCCGCCGGCACCGAAATCAAGAATGGATTCACGCCGCTATTCTCGCATTCGGGGCTGTTCCTTTGTAGTGGCGCAGCTTGTTTATCCTAACCCTCGAAGGGCTGCGCCCTGGCTTGGGGCGCTTGATGGATGGTCGTTTGGCGGACGCTATTCTTTCGTTCTATTGCCGCCGCCACAGAAGATAGCCGAACAGGCCCCCGAGGACCAGGCTGGCTCCAAAGAACCAGCGCCATTCCGGAATACCGATCAGTCCAATCAAAACCAATCCAGCCGCAATAAACAAGCCAATCGGATCGCCCGTCCAGAGCCCAGCGCCAAACCTGCCGAAAGGAACGACTTGCACGGGGTGACGGTCTTCATTCGAACGAGCAACAACCACTCCCAGGGGGTGGCGGCGAAAGGTAGCATACGATTTCATGAGATTTTCCCCTTTCGATTCCCGAAGGGCCTTCAAAAAGCTGCTTTGTTCTTAGGTCAACATCATTAGACGAACGAGCTCGGCCTTCGTTTCCTCTCAGCCTCCAGGGGCTTCAAATCCTGCGTGACAACTCAAAGATACTGCCCTCAGCGGCCAAAGAATTGTTGATTTTGTAGCAGTTACGGCGCAACTAGCCGTGCCCCGCCGAAAACCGCTTCTCCACGCAGACCCATCAGCTTGCGTTCTCCGGCAATCCGCGGCGGGCTTTCAGCTCCGCCAAGAGGCGGTCCACCTCGGCGTCGCGGTCGAGGCGCGTGAGGCGCTCGCCCATGTCGTCGGTCAACAGATCCACTTCGGCGGTGGCTACGGCTTCGCTGTGATGCACGCGATCCTTCAAGCGTTCGAACGTGGCGCTTTTCGAATTGTCGCCGATCATCGTTTGCGCATGGGCCGCTTTGCCGAGCGACAGGCTCCGGCGATGCCGCGCCAGCAATAAATCGCGCTTGGACTTCGCTTCATCGAGCTTCTGTTCGAGTTTCACCAGCGCCCCCTTCAGCGTTTCGACTTGCAACTTCTGGTCGTCCACTTGTTCGCGGTAACTTTGCGTAAGACGCTGGGAGGTCTGGAAGCGGTCGAGCGCGGCGCGGGCCAGATCGTCCTGGGTTTTGTCCACCGCGATTTCCGCCTTGCGCATCCAGTCGCGCGCCGTGTCTTCGTTCTCGTGCAACTTTTTCTCGAGCATGTGCTGGTCCGCAATCGAAACCGCCACCTGTGTCTTCACCTGGATAAACTGATTTTCCATGTCGAGGATGACCTGTTTGATTAGCTTTTCCGGATCTTCGGCGCGGTCCACCAGGTCGTTGATGTTCGCGCGAATTAAAGTGCCTACTCGTTCCAAGAGTCCCATGATGAATCTCCTTTCGAATCACTTCGTGTTACCAACCACTCGAATCTTTTTCACGTGCTCCGTGCCCCGTGGTCATGCCCGTGTCCGTTCGCGTGTTGAGGCAGAACAACAAGGCCCTAGCTGCAATCAAAGCGAAAATGCCTAGCCCCACCCGATCACAACAAGAATTGCGTGCCGCAGAACTTTGAAATGACAAACAAGGAAACGATTCCGTGAATGACTGGCAGATAGCTCCAAAAGTGGCCAACAAAGAAACTTAATGCGGCCACGGGGAGGAGCCAGCCGATCGGGAACTTCTTCGTGCCCGTTGTTTTACTTCCACTTGATTCCTTCCCGGTTATTTCGCCGGACATCTTGTTGCCGTTCATGTCCATCCCCCGAAACATCTGGTGTCCGCGGTGGACCCTCGCGGGCCCACCGGGACGGAAGCTGCAATCAGTCAGGACTTCTTGGGCGCGGGTAGCGGCGGCTGCTCCGGTTTCGGCGCTTTGTCGCCAATCATGCGCACCTTGCTGAGCAGGTCGGACATTTGCATGCCCGAGAGCGCTTCAAAGAGCGCCGGCACCTGCGCGGCGATCTTGGTGATGTCGCCGGTGAGCTTGTACGCGCCGGCCGCGTCGCCATTGCCCGTCGAAACGATGGTTATTTTGTCCACTTTGCTGAGCGGCTCGCTGAGAGCACGCACGACGTCCGGCAAGCCGGTGATCAGTTTGTCCACCACAGCGGCCTGGTTGTATTCCTGGAAAGCTTCGGCCTTGATGTTCATGGCCTTGGCTTCCGCTTCGCCCTTCTTGAAGATGATTTCCGCTTCGGCTTCGCCCTGCGCGCGAATCGACGAGGCGCGGCCTTCGGCTTCGGTGATCAGGCGCTGGCGTTCGGCGTTGGCCAGCGTTTCGATGCGCTGACGTTCGATTTCCGCCTGCTTGAGGACGGTGGCGATGAGTTCGCGCTCGCGGCGCGCGATTTCCGCTTCCTGGACTTTCACCTGAGCTTCGCGCTCCACTTGCTGGACCCTTACACCTTCTTCCACTACCCTCTGCTGCATGACGTTGGTTTCGATCTCGTAGGCTTTGTCGGCAGTGGCTTGCGCCTTCTTGGTTGCTTCCAGGAAGGCAGCTTTCTTGATGTCCAGGTCGCGTTGCGCTTCGGCCTGCTTGGCCAGCGAAGCGGTTTGTGCGGCGACGCGCTCCTGATCGGCTTTAGCTATCGCCTCCGCCGCGGCGCGCTGTGTTTCGGCTTTCTTAATGGCAATGTCCCGTTCCGCTTCGGCGGTGGCAACTTCGGCATCGCGCTTGATGCGGGCGACGTCCGGCCGCCCCATGTTCATGATGTATTCGTTCTTGTCGCGCACTTCTTTGAGCGTGAAGCTGACCACTTCCAGCCCCATCTTGCTCATGTCGTCGGCGCAGGTGGAGCGCATGCGGTCGCCCACCATTTCCGGTTCCTTGACGATTTGCTCGACGGTAAGCTGGCCGATGATGCCGCGGAGATGGCCTTCCATGACCAGGCGAATCAACCCTTCGCGCTGGTTTTGCTCCTTGCTCAGGAATTGTTCCGCCGCGGTGAGGATGGATTCCTTGTCGGACTTGACCTTAATTTGCGCCACCGCTTCTACGGTGACGGCCACGCCCTGATTGGTGTATAAGTTTTGCTGTGGCGCCACGTCAAAGGACATCAGTTCGAGCGACAGTCCACGGCACGTCTGCACCATCGGGAAGATCAGAGCCCCTTTCCCGCTATACACTTGCGTGCCGCCGAGGCCGAATCGAATTAACGCCTCGTTGGGACCGACTTTTCGGTACATTCGGACGACTACGATCATGAGCATTAAGAGTCCGAGGACAGCGGACCCGGCAATTACGACAGTCATTGGCAACCCAAACATAAAAACCTCCTTCTCCACCCGTCCGGACTGATCGCATCGTACTTCAGTCCGACAAACTCGTTACTTCGAGAACTCTTCCCACCGCTTCACGTAGGCGATTCCCTTTTCGTACCGCTCGATGACCACTTCGGTGCCCTTTTCAATCGCCTTTCCATCACTGCTGCGCGCGCCCGAGCAACGCCGCACGCCGTCGACAGGAAAAATGATTTCTCCCGTGCCCTTTTCGCGGATGGGCATACTGATGGTGCCAAGCGCACCTTCAACGCGGCGGTCTTCACTCGTTAGGGGCGCATCATTCAGCTTTACCATAAATTTGAAGATGATCCATCCGGCGAACAAGCCTGCGATAGCGGCGATCGCCAGAATTACGACGACCAGGAAATGCGAATACCGCGTCAACAAGTAGCCCGCCCCACCGAACCAGGCGAGAAAAGCCATGATCGTGGAGGCGTTGAACCAGGAGATTTGCGCGCCGGAGCTTCCGCCTTTTTGGAGGCCGCCTTTGCCGAGTCCGCCGCCGTGATGCCCGAAATGAAACGGCAGGTGCCATTTCACCGGCAGGTGGATGTGGACCGCGCCCGCGAGAAACGAGAGCACGCTGAGCGAGAAGCCCACGAGGAAGCAGAAGAGATAGAAATCAGACCAGGTCATAAGTCACCTAGAACGCAACATTTCTCCTACCCGGCTCAATTTCGAAGCGCTGATGGCCCCAACTCCTTGTTTCTGCTATCGGGATTGCTGCCTCCGCTGTTGCCCGGCTGCAGCACCTCCGCAAGACGCTCAAACAGCCCTGGTGTTCGCAGAATTTCTCCCAGGAGCAGCAGCGGCGTACGTGAATCGGGAGTCTCCGCGATGGTGTTGAGCGCGCGTTGCAACTCCGGGTCTGCAGTGAACTGACCCGCGCCCGCATAGAGCCAGGAATCCACTTTGGCGTCGATGGCGCGCAATTCCGACTGCAAGCCCGGCGTGTAGCCTTCCGGGTCGTCTACCAGAAAGCCCGGATAGACGCGGAAGAAGCGCGCGAGCAAGTCACGGGTCTTGTGGGTCAGGTGCGGCCGAGCCCCGCTTTCGATCTGCGAAAGGTAGGCCTGGCTCAAACCGCGGCCAATTTCGCGCTTCATGGAGGATGCCAGTTCCTGCTGCGTGAGCGGGCGGCCGAGTCCGCGAAGCGAACCTTCCACCGAGCGGAGGGAGCGAAGTTTGTCGCCGAGTTTCATGGAGAACTCCGGGTATTGCGATATGCAAAATCTATATTGCAATATGTAATCTTGTCAAGCAAAATCGGATGCCTGCGCACAATCCCTGTAACTATCGACTTTTCATATGCTTACATGTGGACACAAAGGCGATTCTGTGCAATGGAAAGTGGGTAAGTCTTACTCGAGTTTGCGTTCGCGGAACACCACATCTGCGGCGGAAAATCCGGCTGCGGCGCTAGAGCGGCGGCGCAAGCGTTCCCGAAGTTCCGTAATGCTGGGCCGCTCGGCAAGGGCGCGCATCTCTGCGAGCAGGAAGTCCGAGAGAGACATTCCGGCCATGGCTGCGCGCGCCTTGAGTTTGCGGTGCACGCTGTCAGGAACGTTGCGAATTCTGATCACCCGTGACATGCACCCAACATACATACATGTGAGGCGCATCTCAAGCGCTTGGGGTCATAACTAACGGGCTTCCAGCCCTTGATGGAGCAGAGGCTGGCTAGTAGGATTCCAGCATGGTTTTCCACGTCACGCTGACCAAAGCTGAAGACGGGTGGCTCGTTGCTGAATGTCCGGCACTGCCCGGATGTGTGTCCCAGGGTAAGGACGAACAAGAAGCGCTTGCCAACATCAAAGAAGCAATCGCCGCATGGCTATGGGCTGAGGACCAGAAGGCTGCAACGCGCGCTGCTCAAGCGGGAGAGCCGGAAATCCTCGTCACCGTGTGATGCGGTGGCGCGACTAGCAAATATTTCTGGAAAAGAGGCAGTCAAAGCTTTCCAAAAGACCGGATGGAGTGTGGCCGGGAAGTCGGCAGCCACGTAGTAATGACAAAACCGGGTCTTCGCGTCAATTTGTCGGTTCCCCAGCACAAGGAGCTGTCGGTTGGCACTTTGCGCGTCCCTGATTCGACACGCCGGATTGACGGTGGAGGAATTCCTCGCACAACTTTTGTCCCTTTCCTGGTTCACGAGAGATCCTTGTCTTTGAGGGACCAACTGTGGTTTTTCAGGTTTACTCTGGCTTGCGGAGGGATTGCAGGTCGATGCCGAGTTGCTGGCACTTCTTGTAAAGGTGGCTGCGTTCGAGGCCGAGCGCGCGGGCGACGTTGGTCATGTGGAAATTGTGGCGGCGGATTTCGGCGAGGAGCACTTCCCTTTCGAACGCCTCGGTGCGTTCGAGCAGTGTTCCTGATCCCATTCCGCCCGCAAGCGCGCCGGCCGCGGAATCCGAAGACGGCAGAGCGAGGCGAACGTCGGCGGCACTGACGGCAGAATCGGAAGCGAGCAAGACGAGGCGCTCGACGAGGTTGCGCAATTCGCGGACGTTTCCCGGCCAACTGTATTTGCGCAGTTCCGCAATCGCGTCAGGGGCAAAGGCTTTTTCTTTCCAGCCGTTTTGCGCGGCCACCTGGCGCGCGAAATGCGCTACGAGTTCCGGGAAATCTTCGGGGCGCTCGCGCAGGGGCGGAAGCATCAGCGGAAAAACATAGACGCGGTGAAAGAGGTCACTGCGAAATTCGTTGCGCTTGACCAGCTCTTCGAGATTGCGATGCGTGGCCACCACCACGCGGACGTTTACCTTTATCGGTTTGTCGCCGCCGACGCGCTCGACTTCGCCTTCTTCGAGGA
>Ga0075426_10000616_pt1 | contig 24477 bp, 23 predicted proteins | sample SoiMethybrSBSTD5_FD_75304 | JGI IMG/M metagenome (GOLD analysis project Ga0075426, IMG submission 75304) | Bulk soil microbial communities from a Populus tree surrounding site in Tennessee, USA - Soil MetaG P. TD hybrid SBSTD5 | ecosystem: Environmental > Terrestrial > Soil > Tree plantation...
CCAGTACCACTACCCGGGAGACGACTACAAGGACCTGATGGCGGGCGTGGACGAGCTGGTGCGGCGCGGCACCGTCGATCCGCAGAAGCTGGGCGTCACGGGCGGCAGCGGCGGCGGCGTCCTCACGAACTGGACCATCACCCAGACGGACCGCTTTGCCGCCGCGGTGTCCCAGCGCTCGATCGCCGACTGGTCCGCCTTTTGGTACACCGCCGACTTCCCGCAGTTCCAGCCGAGCTGGTTCCGCGGCGCGCCCTGGGAAGACCCGCAGGACTACGCGGCGCGTTCAGCGATCACGCACATCGACAAGGTGAAGACGCCGCTCATGCTGATCGAAGGCGAGGCGGACTTCCGCACGCCGCCCACCGCCGGCGGCGAGCAGATGTTCCGCGCCCTCAAATATCTCAAGAAGCCGGTGGCCATGGTCCGCTTCCCGGGCGAGACCCACGAGCTCTCGCGCTCCGGCAAGCCCTGGCACCGCGTCGAGCGCCTGCAGCACATCGTCGCCTGGTTCGACAAATACCTGCAGGGCAAGAAAATCGATACGTACGACGTACAGTGAGGAGTCAGGATCTACCCATGACCCGCCGCCCGATCCTCTCCGCCATCGTCCTCCTGGTCTTCGGCCTCTCGACCGCAGCCGTCCTCGCCGCCGGTCTCCAGCCCTATAAGAAGGACCCCGGCGCGTTCGCCGTGGCGGTCGTGCGCTACGACTGGCTCGACACGGCTCGGAACCGGCCGGTGCCGGTGAAGATCTACTATCCAGAGCAGGGGGCGGGTCCGTTTCCGGTCATCGTCTTCTCCCACGGTCTTGGCGGGTCGCGGGAGGGGTACGAGTACCTCGGGCGCCACTGGGCGAGTCACGGCTACGTCGTCGCGCACGTCCAGCACCAGGGGAGCGACGACAAGGTCTGGAAGGATCAGGAGCGCCCCTTCCGAGAAATGCAGCGGGCGATCGGGGACACCCGCAATGCCATCGCCCGTCCCCTGGACGTCCGCTTCGTCCTCGACCAGCTCACCATCCTCGCGCGGCAGCCGGGGCCGGTCCAGAACCGTCTGAATCTGAAAGCGGCCGGCATCGCCGGTCACTCTTTCGGTGGCTGGACCACGCTCGCCGTGGCCGGCGAGGTCTTCCCCGGCGGCACCGAGTCAGATCCGCGCTTCAAGGCTGCGATCGCCATGAGCGCCGCGGTCGATCTGCGCCACGATCCGGACAAGAGCTATGGCACCATCCGCATCCCCATCCTGCACATGACCGGCACCCGGGACGATAGCCCGATCGGTGAAACCAGAGCCGGGCAGCGCCGCATCCCTTTCGACCACATCCAGGGTGCCGACCAGTACCTGGTGACGCTGGAAGGCGGCGACCACATGGTCTTCGCCGGCCAGCGCCGCGGAGGCCGCGTGGACGAGAAGGACCCGCTCTTCCACGACCTCATCCTCGAGAGCACCACTGCCTTCTGGGACGCCTACCTGAAAGACGACGCAGCGGCGAAGAGCTGGCTGGCGGGAGGAGGATTCCAGGACGTGATGGGGAAGAACGGCAAGCTGGAGATCAGGAGCGCGGCTCGCGGCACCACGAAAGGATAGGAGGCGTCTCATGTTCCGGCGGACGAGTGTGGGTGTTTCCCTGTTCCTGGCTCTTGTCACGATCCTCCTGCTGCCGTCCCTTACCGCGGCGGCCGGGCCGGCTGCGAGTTGCCCGGCTTCTCTCGATTGGTTCAAGGGCGTCCCGGCGCTGCCGACGGCCGAGCCGCAGAGCACGTGCCAGTTCCAGCAGTGGGCCTGGCAGGCCTTCCTCGCGCTCTTGGGCGGTGGGCAGGGCCAGGGCAAGCCGCCCCTTTACTTCACCTGGGACTTCCCCAAGCCGGCGGTCTTCGATCTCTACTGCGCGAACGTATGCCGCAGCAACGCCACCATGGCCCGCAATCCCTGCGGCGGACCGCCCACCGAAGAGATGGTCAACGCCACGACGCAGCCGGGATTCGTGCGCGCCGGCACGTCCGGAGAGCTGATCGATCAGGCCGGCCTCCCGGTGTACTTCACGGCCCATATCAGCCCGGAATGGAAGCGCTTCGTCAAGGAGTGGCAGCTCTACGATCCGGCGGTGCTCGGAAGCCAGGCGAGCCTGCGCACCGCGTTTCCCACCGGTGCGATCGAGATCAAGTCGTCCTGGCGGATCGTGGATGCCAAGAAAAAGGCGCAGTACGAGGCGGAGTACTACACCACCGAGGGCTGCGTGGTTCCGGAGGACGACAGCCCCCCGTTCCACAGTGAGCTCGCGCTGGTCGGATTCCACATCACCGGCGGGGTCAACGATCATCCGGAGCTGGTGTGGGCGACCTTCGAGCACGTCCGCAACGCGCCCGACTGCGAGGACACGCCCAAGGCAGGCTCCTGGGCGTTCTACGATGGCAAGGCGGATTGCGCGACGCCCTCGACCGCACCGTGCAACCAGCCGAATCCCACCGGAGGGACCAAGCCCATCAACGTCTGCCGGACGCACCCCTATGGCGGCGCCGGCAAGGCCGCCGCAGGCGAGATCGCCGCTTTGAACCGGGACGTTCAGGCGCGGCTGCCGGCCGATTCGAAGCTGCGCTTCTACGAGCTGGTGGGCACGGTCTGGGGCACCGATCCGTCCCCGAAGGGAGTGGTCACGGTCAATCTGCAGGACATCGGGGGCTCGCCCCTGCTCTCCAATACGAGCCTCGAGACCTTCAAGCAGGGCGTCAGTTGCTTCGGCTGCCACAACTCGCAGTTCCCGGCGGAGCTGGCCGGCGCGGCGGGCGCCTCGTCGATCGTCTTCCAGGACCGGACGCCTTTCCTGAGCCACGTCGTCCTCTTCCCGTTCTTCTTCGCGCCGACGCCCTGCGCGGAGCTCTGCAAGCCGACGGCGCGCCATCCAGGTCACGTGCCGTGAGCCGGCGGACTGCGACCTCGGGAAAGCTAAGGACCCAAAGGACAACAGGGACAGCAAGGACGAAAGACACAGACGAGACCGGGGCCCTACAGCGAAAGCGAATGCCACAAGTGCAGAGTCGCGTACGCTCGCCAGGGGCGCCAGGACTCGCCGAGCATGACGATCTCGGCGATGCTGAGGCGGTCGCCCTGGGGGAGGAGGGCGCGCAGAGCCTTCACCACGCCGAGGTCGCTGGCGGGAAAGGCGTCGCGGTCGCCCAGCGTGCGCATGCGGACATAGGAGGCCGTCCATGGTCCGATGCCGGGCAGGGCGACGAGTGTGGAGTGGCTCGCTTCGGCCGTGCCGCGGCGCAAGCGCTCGAAGTCCAGCCGGCCATCGGCCGCCGCGGCGGCGACCGCGTGGAGGCAGCTCGCCTTGGCGCGGGTGAGCCCCGTCGTGGCGAGCCTCTCGGGGCCGGCCGCCGTCACCGCGGCGGGGTGAGGAAAGGCGAGGAAGCGGTCGCCGTCGAGACGGGGCGCGGGTTTCCCGAGAAGGCGGACCAGGCGGTCGACCATCGTGCTCGCCGCGGTGACGCTCACCTGCTGCCCAAGGATCGCCCGGCAGATCCCCTCGAACGGATCGAGGAGCTGCGGCAGGCGGATTCCCGGCCGGCGCGGCACCAGGTCGCGCAGCACCGGGTCCTCATCCGCCAGCGCGTGGAAGGCGGGGAGGTCGGCGTCCAGATCGAACATCCGGGTGACGATCCGGCGTGCTTCGGAGGCCGCAAGCACGGGCGCGGAACGCACCTCCAGGGCCTCGCCGCCGCGGCTCCTGACCCGGCGCATCGAGAGCACGACGGGCTCGCCGTCCACCCGCACGCTGCGCCGGTAGGCGCCTCCCTCCAGCGCTTCGAGCGACGAGACCGTCCGCTCGGCGAGGAAGCCGAGCGTCCAGTCGAGGTCGAAGCACGGAGGGAGAGCGATCCTGACCGTCATGCGCGCGCCTGGCGGCTCCCCTCCCGTTCACGCTCCAGCAACCGCCGCTTGCGCTCAGCGCCCCACCGGTAGCCGCCGGCCTCGCCGCTGGTGGCGAAGTCGCCGCGCACCACGCGGTGGCAGGGGACCACCAGGGCAACCCGGTTTGTCGCGCAGGCCTGGGCGACCGCACGGGCCGCCTGCGGCTGGCCGATCGCGGCCGCGACCTCCCCATACGAGCGGGTGGCGCCGTAGGGGATCTCCTGGAGCGCCTGCCATACCCGCCGCTGGAAAGCCGTCGCCTGCACGTCGATGGGCAGCGCCAGGCTCGGCTGCGTGCCTTCCAGGTGGCGGATGATGGCGCCGATCTGCTCCTCCAGCGGCGCGTCGCCCGATTCCCCGCCGGCCTGCGCCCTTTCGATACGCGCCCGCGGATACTCGCGTCGCAGCGCCGCTTCGAGGGCCGCGTCCGAATCGCCGAGCGTCACGGCGCACACCCCGCGCTCCGACACTGCCACGAGCAGCCGGCCGAGGGGGGACGCCGCCGTGCCGTAGCGGATCGTCATCCCCAGGCCGCCGCGCTTGTACGTCGCCGGGGTCATGCCGAGCTGCGCGTCCGACCGCTCGTAGACGCGGCTTCCGGAGCCGTAGCCCGCCTCGTACGTCGCGTCCGCCACGCCGTCGCCCTGCTGGAGGCGCCCCTTGAGCCGCTCGACCCGGCGCGCGCTCACGTACTCCTTCGGGCTGACCCCGGTCACCCGCTTGAACGTCTTCTGGAGATGGTACGGGCTGACTCCGACCGCGCGCCCGAGCGCCTCGAGCGTCACCGGCTCGTCGAGATGGGCGTCGAGATAGGCGCACGCCCGCTGCACCGTCCGCGCGGCCGGCGCCATCGAGCTGCGCGGCGCGCACCGCCGGCACGCCCGGTACCCCGCCCGCTCCGCCTCCTCCGGTGCGCCGAAGAACGCCACGTTCTCTCGCCGCGGCCGCCGCGACGGGCACGACGGCCGGCAGTAGACCCCCGTCGACTTCACCGCATACACGAATCGTCCATCCTGCCGCGCGTCCCGTTCCAGCACCGCCGCCCACCGCGGATCGCCCGTCTCCTGCGTTCTCTGTTCCGTCATCGCCAAAGCTTCCATGCTGTGTCCCCTTTCAAGAATGCCACAGTCGCAGCGTAGCGCCGAGGGCAAACGACGGATATCCGGATCTTGCGGTCGAAGTGGGCGGCTTTGGCGCGCAACGGCCGGTGGGATTCTGCGAGTGGCCGGAACGCGCGTCCGAGCGGGTGGAGAGCGCTCCCTGATGGGGGAAGCGTTCCCCCAGCAGGGAGAGCGGTCCACCCGCTCGGGGGGACGGCCCCCCTATCCGAACGGACCGTCCACCCGCTCGAACCGCTCGCCCACCCGCTGGACCGGACGCCATCCCCTGGCTGGGGAAGCGTTCCCCCGCCAGGACGGGAGGGCCACCCGCTGGGGGGACCAGTGTACCCGCTCGGGCGCGGCGCCCACCCGGTTGTCAGTGTCTTAGATGTGCTACCATCTAGCCTGTCTAGATAGGAGGCGCTCGATGGCACGTGTATGGCAGCTCCAAGAAGCCAAGAACAAGCTCAGTGAGGTGGTCGAGGAGGCGATCCAGCACGGACCGCAAGTCATTTCCCGTCGGGGTGCCGAGGTCGCTGTCGTGCTCTCCTTCCAAGAGTACCGCACTCTGAAGAAGAGCCGGCCCAATCTCGCGCAATTCTTTCTTGAGTCGCCTCTGCGGGGTTCGAAGCTCGATCTGAAGCGAGACAAGCGCCCGGCCGGACGTGATATCTCCCTATGAGCTATCTGCTCGACACCTGTGTCGTTTCAGAGTTTGCCGCAGGGCAGCCCAGCGAGAAGGTCTTGAGCTGGATCTCCGGCCTCGATCCTGAGACGGTGTACCTCAGCGTGGTCACGGTCGGCGAGATCCAGAAGGGAATCGAGAAACTGCCTGCTTCAAAGCGGAAGGAAGCTCTGCGGGTATGGTTGAAAGATGACCTTCTTGTCCGATTTCATGATCGCCTTTTGCCTCTTGGAATTGGAGAAATGCTGGCTTGGGGCACGTTGATTAGCCGAGTGGAAGCGAAAGGAGTGCCGATGCCATTGATCGACTCTCTGATCGCCGCCACAGCTTTGCATCATGATCTCGTGATTGTGACACGAGACGTAGATGATTTTGCGCCATCCGGTGCAAGTCTACTGAATCCCTGGGAGTAACAGGTCGCAGCAGGCGAGTCGGCTCTACCCGTTCGCCTTCAGCTCCCGCACCACCATCTCGATCTGCTGCTCGGGCTCGTCCATGAGGGGGATGCTGCCGGCTCCCTTGTGGCCGCCGCCGCCGTAGCGGGCGGCGAGCTCGCCGACGTTGGTGTTGCAGGTGCGGTTGAAGATGCTGTGGCCGAGGAGGAGCATGGGATAGCTCTTGTTCGGACCCCAGTGGATGCGCACCGAGACGTTGACCTCGGGGAAGAGGGCGTAGACCAGAAAGCGGTTGCCGATCGGGGTGTGGTCCAGGTCCCGGAAGTCGGTGATCACCACGTTGCCGTCCACCCGGCTGTGGGTGCGCAGCTCGGCCGCGAAGAGCTCTCCCTCGCTGTCCAGGAGCTCACAGCGCCGCCTGACGCTCAGGTCCGCGAGCACCTGGTCGATGGGAGTCCCGGCGCTCAGCAGGTCGACGAGGTGGAGGAAGTACTTCTCGAAGGTGCCCAGGCCGGTGCGGCCGTCGATGGTGAAGCCGAGCTTGATGTAGCCCTCGGGCATGAGGACGTCGCCGGGCGACAGGTCCGCGGAATCGAGGCGGTCGGTCTCGCGCACGAGCTGGGCGAATTGCGGCATGGTCGTCGCGCCGCCGTAGAACTCGTAGACCAGCCGCGCCGCCGACGGCGCTTCCGCAAAGCGTCCCTTGATCGCACCCTGTGGGACGTGCGGCGTCGCGGTGTGCAGGTGGTGGTCGAACCACATATCGCAGTCCGGGTGGTACGGCAGGTTGGCGATGATGTCGCCCGGCCGGATGTCGGCGCGATCCTCGGCGATGTCCTGCGGGTGGATCAGGGAAATGCCGTCGATGTCCTCGTTGAGGGTGAGGATCACCGCGCAGGTCAGACCGTCGAGGTCACCGCGGGTCACGAGACGCATGCGCGTAGTATAGCCTCCTCTCTATGCCCTCCGGGAACAGCAGCCCAGCGGACCGCCTGCCTGCCGGCCTTGGCGAGGACGATCGCGTCCTTCTCTTCGACGGGGTGTGCAATCTCTGCAACGGCTGGGTGCAGTTCGTCATCGCCCGCGATCCCGCGGCGCGGCTCAAGCTCGCCTCTGTGCAGTCGCCGGCCGGGCAGGCGATCCTGGCGTGGTGCGGGCTGCCCACGGACCACTTCGACACCATGGTGTTCGTGGAGCACGGGAAGGCCTGGCTCAAGTCGACCGCGTTCCTGCACGCCGTGCGCTACCTGTCCCGGCCGTGGCCGCGGCTGTCCTGGGGCTTGGTGGTGCCGCGTCCGATCCGCGACTGGATCTACGATCGCCTGGCCCGCAACCGCTACCGGCTGTTCGGCCGCCAGGAGAGCTGTATGATGCCGACACCGGATATCCGCAGCCGCTTCCTGTGATGGCTTCCCGGGAGGGAGACCGCCCGCCATGACGATCGAGAAGGAGAAGGACTTCGAGGGCCTGCAGCGCGTCGGCCGCATCGTCGCGCTGACTCTCCAGGAGATGGGCAAGGGCGTGCGCGCGGGGATGTCGACCTCGGAGCTGGACGCCGTCGGCGCGCGCTTCATGGCGCGACACGGCGCCCGCTCGGCTCCCCAGATGACCTACGACTTCCCGGGCGCCACCTGCATCAGCATCAACGAGGAGATCGCCCACGGCGTGCCCGGCGACCGCCGCATCGCGGCGGGAGACCTGGTGAACATCGACGTCTCCGCCGAGCTCGACGGCTATGTTGCCGACACCGGGGGCACCTTTATCGTGCCGCCGGCGACGCCGGAGAAGCTGCGGCTGTGCCATGCGACCCGGCTCGCCCTGCGCGACGCCATGGTCCAGGCGGTGGCGGGCCAGCCGATCAACGCCATCGGCCGCGCGGTGCAAAAGGTGGCGAAGCAGAAGGGCTTCAAGGTGATCAAGAACCTGGGCAGCCACGGCGTCGGCCGCGAGCTCCATGAAGAGCCGCGCTTCATCGCCGGTTATTACGAGCCCACGGACCGGCGCCGGCTGTGGGACGGCCTCGTCATCACGATCGAGCCGTTCCTGTCCACCCGCGCGGATTTCGTTACCGAGGTGGGCAACGGCTGGACGCTGAGCGGCCCGCGCGGGAACCTCGCCGCCCAGTATGAGCACACGGTGATCATCACCCGCGGGCAGCCGATCGCGGTCACGGCGGTGTGAGCACATTGATCTCTCTGCATATGATTTGCTAGTCTTTTCTCCGTGAGATCCCACACAGGGCTGGTGGCCCTCCTCGTGGTGGCTGTGCCCGCGGTCGCCGCTGCGGCCCCGGTGGCGGTGACCGTCGATCCGGGGGCCGACCGGCATCCGGTGAGCCCTCTCATCTATGGCGTCAACTTCGGCAGCGCGGCGCAGGCCGCGCGGCTGCACTGGCCGGTGCGGCGGTGGGGCGGCAACGCCACCACCCGGTACTCTTGGCAGGACGATATTTCCAATCGCGCCAGCGACTGGTTCTTCTACAACATCGAGGAGGCGAACGCGAATCCGGGCGCGCTGCCGGACGGCTCGGCGGCGGACGTCTTCATTGACGAGACACGGACGGCGGGCGGCGAGCCGCTGATGACGGTGCCCACGATCGGCTGGACGCCCAAGGACCGCATCCGGCGCTGGGGCTTCTCGGTGGCCAAGTACGGGGCGCAGCAGCAGACGGAGTGCACGGTCACCGGCAACGCCTCATGGTGCCAGCCCGACGCCGGCAACGGCCTGCACACGAACGGTGCTCCGATCACTGGCAACGATCCGCACGACACGTCACGCGAGATCGGTCCGAGCTTCGTCACCGGTTGGCAGGCCCACATCGCCGCGCGCACCGGGACGGCGGGGCAGGGAGGCGTCAAGCTCTTCGCTCTCGACAACGAGCCGGCGCTGTGGAACAGCACCCACCGCGACGTGCATCCGAGCCCGCTCACCTACGACGAGCTGTGGCAGCGCACGATGGATTACGCCGCGGCCATGAAGGCGCAGGACCCCGCCGTTCGCATCCTGGGTCCCGCGGACTGGGGCTGGTGCGCCTACTTCTTCTCGGCGGCGGACGGCTGCTCCGCGGGGCCCGACGCGGCGGCCCACGGCAATCTGGCTCTCTACGACTGGTATCTGAAGCAGGTGAAGGACTACCAGACGGCGCACGGGGTGCGGCTCGTCGACTACCTCGACGCCCACTATTATCCGCAGGGCGCTGACATCGCCCTCTCCGACGACGAATCGGCGGCGACCGCGGCGCGGCGGCTGCGCTCGCTCAAGGGACTCTACGATCCGAGCTACGTCGACGAGTCGTGGATCGGCCAGCCAGTTTTCTTGATCCCGCGGATGAAGCAGTGGATCGCCAGCCGCCTTCCCGGGGTGGGGTTGGCCATCACGGAGTACAACTGGGGGAACGACGACGGGCCGAGCAGCGCTCTGGCCCACGCCGAGGCGCTCGCCATCTTCGGCCGTGAGGGGGTGGACCTCGCCACTCGCTGGGTGGCGCCCGCCGACAACAGCCGGGTGGAGGACGCCTACCGCCTCTACCTCGACTACGACGGCCAGGGCGGCAAGGTGAGCGGTGACAGCGTGCGGGCGGTGAGCGCGAACGTCGACGCCGTCGGCGCCTATGCCGTCCGTGGCGCGGGCTCCCGTCTCTTCGTCCTCCTTTTCAACAAGGACACGGCGGACCACGAGGCGGACGTCCAGCTCCCGGCCGGGATGCTCGCCGGCGGGCCGGCCACCCTCTACCGGTTCGATCCGGCCCATCGCCTCGGACCCGCCGGGACCGCGTCCACGGCGGGCGACGCCCTGACGCTGATCCTGCCGGCCCGCTCGGCGACCCTGGCGGTCCTCGACGTGGTGGTGCCGGTCGCCTCCAGCCTGTTCACTCTCGCTCCGTGCCGGCTGCTCGACACCCGCAACGCCGCCGGCCCGCTGGGCGGTCCCGCTCTCGCCGCGGGCGCGATCCGCTCCTTCAACCTCGCCGGCCAGTGCGGCGTCCCCACCACGGCGCGGGCGCTGTCGGTCAACGTGACGGTGACCGGTCCGGCCATGGGCGGCTATCTGGCGGCGTATGCGGGCGGCACCACGGCTCCCAACACCAGCGTCATCAGCTTCGCGGCCGGCCAGACCCGCGCCAACAACGCGATCGTCGGCCTGTCGCAGGACGGCAACGGCACGCTCGCCGTCCGCGCCGCCATCCCTTCCGGCGCGGTCCATTTCATCCTCGACGTCAACGGTTATTTCCAATAAAGAAAGAGCGGAGCAGGGTCACCCACTCCGCGCAGAGAACAGAGATCGATCACATCTCAACCCCGCGGCGCACGGGCCGCGTGGCCGTCTTCCCGTCGTTTCAAATCTCGGAGCGCTCTTGATAGTAGTGGTGTCTGACGGGCGAAGAAGCGAGCCGCCCAGACACCCTTTTCAGCTTTCCAGGATCGCGCGGATCTCCTCCGGCAGGGTCATCGGGTCGAAAGGCTTCGGGATGAGGCCGCGGACGCCGAGGGCGAGGAGGCGGTCGATCTCCGCCTTCTGCACCTTTGCGGTCATGAAGATGACCGGCGTCGCCGCACCGTGCTCCTGCTCGCGCAGCTTCTGGAGAGTCGTCATGCCGTCCATCCCGGGCATCATGACGTCGAGCAGGATCAGGTCGGGGCGCTCGCGCGACGCCAGCTCGAGGGCCTCGAGGCCGGAGCCGGCCTGCAGGACCTCCCAGCCACCCAGGTTGGAGAGGCTGATCTCGGCAATCAGGCGGATATCGGCCTCGTCGTCGACGAGGAGGATCTTGCGCAGGGTCATGGGCGTCTCGGCAGAACGCCTCCGCACTCTACCATCCCGCCATCCCGCCGGTGAGACGACGGCTCACCGGTGGCCCACCGCGCGTTCCCAGCGCACCACCCGCGCGCCTTCCGGCGCGCGCACCACTTCGGCGTCGACGGCGCGCTCCTTGCCGGCATAGGTGGCGGTGGCCAGCACCTCGTACTGGTTCGGACCCAGCGGGCGCACGGTGCTGGCGATGCGGCCGCCGCCGAAGTCCTGGTCGGCGACTCCCGCGAAGCTGGCGTCGTAGGTGAGGCTCGCCAACGTCGCGGCGAGCGCGGCGTCCGAAAGCGCCATGAGCTTCAGCGTCTGCGCCTCCTGGCGGACGAGGCGCATGCGGATCTGGAGCGCCGCGGCGAGGAGGCCGAGAGCGATGGAGACCAGGAGGACCACCACCAGCGCCACGAGCAGCGCGAAGCCGGTCTGCCCGCGGGCGCGCCGGCGCGTCACCAGCCGAGCTCCAGCCCGCCGCCGCGCGGCGCCGCGACGAGGGTCTCCAGGCGTTCCTCGTCGGAGGGACCGCTCACGCCCGGAAGGGCAGGGAGCGGAGAATGCCGGACGGCCCGGCGCAGCACATGGATCTCCACGGCGACCAGCTCCGTGGAGGCGGACAGCACGAGGAAGGTCTGGACGTTCCGGAACGCCACCGTCTCGCTGTCCCAGACGCCGACACCCGCCGCGACGTCACGCCGGATCTCGCGCCCGACCTTGCGATAGCGCACCGTGCCGGCGGGGTGGCCGATGAGCCACAGCTCAGGACCGGCGAGGCCGGGGACGGTCATCGTGCCCGTGCAAGCCTGGATGTCGGAGCGCAGGCGGGCGCGGGCGAGAGGCAGGGCGGTTTCCGTCTGCTCGGCGGCGGCGTCCACCAGCATCTGCGAGGTCTCCATGAGGAGCTGCGCGGCGAGGGCCAGGCCCAACCCCACCAGCACGAGCGAGACCAAAAGCTCGATCAGGCTGAAGCCTGCCTGCGCGGCGCACCGCCTCACGTCGGCAGCCTCCAGATCATCGTGTCGACCCAGCTCTGCTTCATCTCGCCGTCGACCTTCCAGGCTGCGCTGATCCAGACCTCCCAGAGACCGGGTGGATAGCCCGCCGGCTCCACGATGACCCACAGCGTCAAGCCGGCGGGATCGGCCGGTCCGCGCAGGTCGAGCCGCTGGGGCATCAGGGGAAGAACGCCGGCGCGCAGCGATTCGAGGGTCGTCTCGACCTCATGGAGCGCCTCGCGCTGGGCGTCCAGGCGGCGCACGATGCGGCGCTGCTGGAGGACGAGCGCCAAGCCGAGCAGCAGCGCCAGGGTCAGCAGAGTGGCGGCGAGGAGCGCCTCGATGAGCGTGAAGCCGCTCTGGGCGGGGGATCGACGCATGGGGCTGGCGTCAGCTCAGCGCTCCTTCTCCTCGACGAGGAGGCCGAGCAGGTCGGAGGTGCTGATGATGCCGACGACGCGGTCCTCGCGGGTGACCAGGAGGCGATGGACGTGGTTGGCGATCATCGCCTCGGCGATCTCGGAGACCGTGGTCTCGTCGCCCACCGTGTAGACGTCGGGCGTCATGATGTCGGCGACGCGGAGCGCGCCGGCGTCCGCGGGCAGCTCCTCGACCTCGTCGGGGCTCGGCCCCTCGTCCCATTCCGCGGCGAAGAAATCGATGTTGCGGTCGCCGTCCTCGCCGTCGTCGTCCTTGGCGACGACGGCGGCGATGTCGGCGAGCGAGACGACCCCCACCAGCTTTCCGGAGCCGTCCTCGACGGGGGCACCGGAGATGTCGTTCGCGACGAGGAAGTTGGCGAGCTCGGGCAGCCCCATGTCCTGGCGCACGGTGAGAACCCGCGGATTCATCAGGTCGCTGGCGGTGATCGGCCTCATGCGTTCCCCTCCTTGCCGCAAGCCTACAGCACGGAGAGGTGGAGAACCTTGTGCTCGGTGCGCCGTAGGCAGAGAGGGAGGTCTTCCCGTGCTTCAGCCGTCGCCCTTCGACACCGTCCCCTACGAGAGCCCGCGGCGGAGCGCTCGCTATCGAAAACTTGCGGTCGCGGATCCCCGCCGCGTGTAACCGAAACGTAAAGCATCTTTTTACAGCCGAAGGGGTGAGATCCCCTCCTCTGTCGTCGTACAACGGGATCGCCGGCAGGAGCCCGCGGGGATGCGCCCCGGAGCGCTCCGCCGCCGGCGGAGACCCTCCCATGTCCACGCCCACGGTGGCGCGGAGCGGCCCCGGCCGCCTCCGGCTGGCGGCAGCTCTGCTCTCTCTGGCCTTCCTGCCGTGCGCCGGCGCCAGCGCTCCACCCACGCTGGCCGCCCAGCCGCTTGCCGCCAACGATGCTCCGGCCCCGGAGATCGTCCTCGACGGTTGGCTCAACGAGCCTGTGTGGCGCAACGCTCCGGCGGCCTCGGGCTTCGTCCAGCGCGAGCCCAAGGCCGGCGCGCCGGCCACCGAGCAGACCGAGGTGAAGGTCGTCTACACGCCGGCCACTCTCTACATCGGCATCCATGCCATGGACTCTCAGCCGCGAGCGGTGGTGGCGCGGGCGATGGAGAAGGACTCCGACGTCACCGAGGACGACTCGGTGTCGATCGTCCTCGACACCTTCGACGACCACCGGAACGCCTATTTCTTCGCCACCAACGCCAACGGCGTGCGCACCGACGCCCTGATCACCGACGACGGAGACGGATACAACGTCGAGTGGGATGGCCTCTGGCAGGTGGCGGCGCGGCGCACGGAGGACGGCTGGTCGGCGGAGATGGCGATCCCTTTCTCGACGCTGCGTTTCGCGCCGGACCACGACGCCTGGGGGATGAACGTGCGGCGGCTGGTGCGCCGCAAGGCCGAGGAGGACACCTGGGCGCCGCTCACCGTCGAGTCCGACGTCACACGAGTCTCCCGCGCCGGCCGCCTCACCGGTCTTTCCGGGATGACGTCCGGGCTCAACCTGCGGGTCAAACCGTTCGCGCTGTCCACGAGGGTGAGCGGCATGGACGTCAAATGGGGAGTCGGCAGGAGCCTCGCCGTCGACCTCACGGCGCACACCGACTTCTCCGAGGCGGAGCCCGACGACCAGCAGGTCAACCTCTCCCCGTTCTCGATCTTCCAGCCGGAGAAGCGCCAATTCTTCCTGGAAAACGCCGGCCTCTTCGACTTCGGGCCGCGCACGCCGTTCGGGCCGACCCTCTTCCGGGCGTTGTTTTCGCGCCGCATCGGCTTGACCGGCGACGGCCGCGCGGTGCCCGTCGAATGGGGAGGCCGCCTCACCGGTCGCGCCGGCCCCTGGAGCTTCGGCCTCCTGGACGTGCGGACGGGTCCGGTCCCGGGGAGCGAGCGGCAGGACGGCGACGACTGGGGCGTCGTGCGGGTGCGCCGGGAGGTGGGGAGCGCAGCGACGGTGGGGTTCCTTTCCACCCGCCACGCAGGCGCGGACGGCGTCACCAGCGTCTATGGCGCCGACGCCGACGTCCAGGCGAGCTCACGCCTCAAGCTGCGCGGCTTCTGGGCGCTGAGCGACGATCCCTTGCGCGGCGCCGACCGGGCAGGCGGCCTCGGCGCCGTCTATCGCGGGCCGGTCTGGCGCTGGAGCCTCGACGCCCTCGAGATCGGAGACCGCTTCCAGCCCGACATGGGCTTTCTCCTGCGCAGCGGCATCCGGCGCTATGCGGGCAGCCTCACCTGCGTGCCGCGGCCGGACATTCCATCCATCCACAACCTTTTCTTCGAAGGACGGGGTGAGGTCTACACCGGTTTGGACGGCCGCGTCCAATCGATCTACGGCAGCTCCGACCTCTTTTCCTTCCGGACCAAATCGGACGACTCCTTTTCCTTCTTCACCAATGCCACCTTCGAGCGCCTCGCCGCACCGTTCGAGATCCACCCCGGCGTGGTCCTCCCGGCCAAGGGCTACAGTTTCCAGGACTTCGGGCTCTGGTACGACGGCAACGTCTCGCGGCCCGTCTCGACGACTGCCTGGATCGCCCGCGGCAGCTTCTACGACGGCGACCACACGGAGGAGAGCATCACGCTGCGCCTGCGCCCCAGCCGGTTCCTGCGCAGCGAGACGAGCTGGGACCACAACACGGTCGTGCTGCCCGGCGGCGCCTTCACCACCAACCTCTTCCGCCAGCGTCTCAGCGTGCCGCTGACCCCGGACCTCTCGACCGCGGCCTTCGTGCAATTCAACGACGCGGCGGAGCTCCTGGCCATGAACCTCCGCCTGCGCTGATCTACCGCCCCGGCGCCGACCTCTTCCTGGTCTTGAACGAGACCTGGGACGCCCCCGCGCTCGGCACCCGGTCGCTCCGCGACCGGCAGGCGATCCTCAAGGTGACGTACCTGTTCGCGATCTAGACGGAGTGCTCCGTCCGCTTCCATATCGCTGAGAGAGTGAGCTCTCTTTGCTTTCCAGAAGCGCAGGATCTCGCGCTGCTGATTGCACTTCCGCGTCGCTGGAGAACCTAAGCAAGACCTTGATTCTGCCGTCTAAGCCGCTGGCTCAGGCGACCGGCCTGGAGATGCTTATACGTCAAAGCGAATTGTGTTGACGTGCATTAGGAAGAGGTGTAGCCTTGGTGTTAACCCTTGGCCTTAGAAACGGCTAGCCATTGGGGACTGCCGCTTGTTGACGAGCGCTGGGCCAAGAAGGGTGACGATATGGAAGCCGGCAATCGGTGCCGCAGAATATCGATCTAGAGGTTCGGCGCGTTAAGAGTAAAGAGGGGCACTGAAAGAGGCTGCGGAATGTGGACACGGGCGACGTGGCACGAGTGCGCCGACGAACTAGATGAGGTCTGTCAGGCGTTCCGAAATGCGTATTGGGGAAGGCGTCATGGCAGCCGGTGGCCTCGAGATCCTGATGACGAAGTAGAAATGGTGGAAGTCTCCAAGCAAGCCGTTCAACTCTTGCGAGCGCTTGCCCTTGCTGTGCGCTCTGAACAGGACTTCGACTTGGTCCCAAATGCGGCGGCAGTCGTCGGGGCTCTCAAAGAAGAAGGCGTAACGCCCTCCGATGCCGGTGAGGTAAAACGGCGAAAGGGTTACGCGCCCATGTTGGGGACCGACGGCTACGCTAAGCTCGACCTCCGTCAAGCGCTCAACAAGATTGCGCATGCTGATCCGCGGTCAGCCGACTACTACGTCGGACCGATGAATACAGCTCATGACCTTCTTCTTTATGGTACTAGTCGAGGACGACCTTGGTTTGCGGTGATTTCGCTACTGGAGTTGGTGAAGGCGATTCGCGCCCTCCCTGATGCGACCATTGAGATGCGCTCCACAGGCGCTCAACTTCTATCGGGATAGGGGAGAATCGAAGGAAGAAGGCCGCCCAACACAGCGCTTGCACGCGGTCCAACTCCGGCGCGCCGCGCCTTCGCTGGCCGGTGAAGCGCACGAGCGTTCGGCGGCGCATTGGCACAATTCGGAGGAGATGATGAATGAGTGATCGAAAAGTGTGGAAGATGCTCCACCTGCTTTACCGACTCAAGCCTGGCCAGAACCGGCTGAGTGACCAGGCCCTCGTAGATGTCGGCATCGACTGCGGGCCCGATACGGTGAACCCTCTACTGGACAGCGGGGCCGTCTCCTACGATGCAGGACTCTACACCCTTACTAAGCCAGCTCATGCTATTCTGCGCTCATGCATCGTGGCCAATCGCCGTTGGCAAAGCGACGACATGTGGGTAGATTACCCCTCCGCATTTGTCATCATGCCGTTTAGCGAGGTTTGGTCTGATACCGTTTACTTTCAACTTATAAAGCCAGCCGTGGAGGCTGCTGGTTTGGAATGCGTTCGCGGCGATACTGTCGCGCGAATCAGTGACCTGACACCAAACATCTGGGGTGCACTGTTGCGCACGGGAATCATAGTCGCAGATGTGTCGGCACTCAACGCTAACGTTTTCTATGAGCTTGGTCTAACGCACGCACTTGGGAAAGACGTAATTATCCTGAAGCAAGCCGATTCAAAAGTCCCGGCTGATATCGGGGGTGCGCATTATCACGAGTACGATCTTCGGGCTCTTGACCGTGGGAAGTCGTGGCTAAGCTCCGAGTTGTCGCAATGGGCAGTAGATAATAATTGCCAGGCAGTTAAGTCCCTGCGAGGTGTTTAATTGACTTCCGCTGCTCGGTGACATGGACCGCCGAAGAAGCGCCAGTCGTGCAGTAGCCAACGGTCTCTGCTCACCGGAAGTGGGCGATGCGCGGAAACCATCTCACCAGCCGATCATCGAGACGGAGCTGCCCTTCTTCGCACAGCATGAGGACCAACGCAGCGGTGAAGGTCTTCGTGATGCTGTACGCAAGGAACGCCGGTTCCTGCTCCGATTCTGGGACCCAGGATGCGTGCGCTGCAGCTCCGGCTCTCTGGATGACGGCCGCGGTATTCGCGCATATCACGAGGGCGTGAAATCCTCACCGTCGACACCCTGGCCGTTCCAGCGGTTCGCCGCCGAGACATTCGACAAGGGACTCTGGTTCGAACCTGGTCAGGGCTGGGCCTATTCCAATCCCGGCTACATGCTCCTCAAACGAGTCGCCGAGGAAGTGACTGGAACTTCCTATAGAGCGCTCATTTCGGAGCGCATCGCTCGGCGCTTGGGATTGCAGAGAACTTTCGTCGCGGAGTCGATCGACGATCTCGCCGCGCTTGCTCCGGGCACATCGTCCGCGCTTTGACCGGACGGCGCTCCGCGCGAGGTGCGGGCGCACTACCATCCCGGCTGGGTCTCGCATGGCGTCGTCGCGTCCACTGCTTCCGAGTTAGTCTGTTTCCTCGACGGTCTCTTTCGCGGCGAGTTACTCTCGCGGCATTCTCTCGCCCAGATGACGGATTTGGTCGTTCTCCCGACGGATCCAGAGGCTTCGTCCGAGCACGATCACGCTTCTCGTCGCGGGAAGCCGAGCTATGGACTTGGTCTCATGGGCGACCCGGGATCACCGTGAGGCCTGGTTGTGGGCCATAACGGCGGTGGTCCATGCTACAGCGCGAGCGCCTTCCATGCATTCGATCTCAGCGGTGCTTCCGTGTGCGCGATGGGAGCGATCGAGGAAGGCTTCAGCGCCGAAGACGTGGTCTTCGATGTTCTTGATCATTTGGCTGCCTCTGGTGATGCGCGAGCCGCCCAACGAGAGATTGCAGCTGACGGGGCTTCGCCCCGCATGGCTCCAACCTCGAATTGAGACGCCAGAATCTCGAATTGAGACGCTCCAACCTCGAATTGAGACGCCAGAACCTCGAATTGAGTGTCTCGAACCGAGGTTTGAGTGGCTCAAACCTCGAATTGAGTGGCTCGAACCTCGAATTGAGTGGCTCGAACCTCGAATTGAGTGTCTCGAACCGAGGTTTGAGTGTCTCGAACCGAGGTTTGAGTGTCTCTATCCGAGGTTCGGGTGTCTCTATCCGAGGTTTGAGTGTCTCGAATCACGAATTGAGTGTCTCGAACCGAGGTTGGAGTGGCTCGAACCACGGATGGGGTGACTCGAACGGAGTTATGCCGGAGGCAGCAGGAGCCGGAGTGCGGCGCTGGCGGCGGCGCGGTCGACGGTGAGCCAGACTTCGCCGCCCATGGCCTGGACGACGTCGCGAAGGGGCGATTCGCCGCGCGAGCCGCCGGAGAGGAGTTCCGCGTGCGACTCGCGGAGCCGCCAGAGCTCGGGCTCGGAGGCCGGCCAGAGGAGGTCGAGCGCGACGAGACCTTGATGGAGCCGCGCCCGCAAGGCGAGGTGGCCCACTGCGAAATCGCGGCGCAGGCGGCCGAGGGCGCCGAGCAGCGCCGCCACCAGAGCGGCCCCGTTGGCCAGGCGAACGTCGGGGACGTCGGGCGGCGCCGCGCCGAGGTCGATCGGCAGGTCGAGGTCCGCGCGGGCTTCACGCGCCAGCTCGGAGATCAGGTCGCCGAGCGGGCGGCGCCCGCGGGCCGGGCGCTCGATGGGCAGGAGGGCGGCTCCCAGATGGTCGACGATCCCGCTCAGGCGGGCGGCTTCGGCGAGGACGACGGCGCGCAGGCTCTTGGCATCCGCGCTCTCGTCGGGCGGGGCCAACAGGTCGAGCGCCTCGGATGCGGCGCGCAGGTTGGCGAGCGATCCGCGCAGCTCGCGCACCGTCGGCTCGAAGTCGTGCCCGTCCGTGCGCGGCAGGCGTTTCATTCCCCGGAGCCCTCCAGCAGCTCGGCCACCGCCGTCATGAGCTCGCGGGTGGAGAACGGTTTGCTCATGTAGGCGTCGGCGCCCTCCTCCAAGCCCCGCACGCGGTCGACGTCGCGGCCGCGCGCGGTCAGGAGAAGGATCTTCAGCCCCGCGAGCTCGGCGCGCTCGCGCAGGCGCCGGCAGACTTCGAAGCCGTCGAGGCCGGGGAGCATGACGTCGAGGACCACGAGGTGCGGCGGCCTGGCGGCTGCGGCGGCGAGCGCCTCCTCGCCGTCGCGGGCGATGGCCACCTCATAGCCCTGCTGGCGGAGCAGGAACTCCAGCGAGAGGACGATGTTCGGCTCGTCGTCGACGATCAGGACACGGCGCCGGGATTCCATTCCTCTCCTTCGCTCCGTGCGGCCGGCAGGATGACCAGGAAGCGGGCGCCGCCGGCGGGGGAATCCTCGACGGAGATCCGCCCGTCGTGCTGGGCGACGATGCGACGGCAAATCGGCAGACCCAGGCCGGTGCCCGCGCCGCCGCCCGCCGGTCGCCCGAGCTGGCGGAAGCGCTCGAAGATCGTGTCGCGGTCCGCCGCCGGCACACCCGGCCCGTTGTCGCTCACCGACAGCTCGATCTCGTCTCCCGCGCGGTGCGCCGCGACGACGACCCGCCCGCCTTCGCGGGGACAGAACTTGATGGCGTTGGACAGCAGGTTGACCGCCACCTGGATCATCCGGTCGCGGTCGCCCTGAACGGCGAGCTCGCCGTCGCGGCGATACTCCAGCGCAATTCCCCGGGTCGCCGACAGTTGCCGCAGCGACTCGACGGCGTCGCCCACGGCCGCGGCGAGGTCGAAGGGCTCGAGGAGAGCGCCCGGATCGTCGGCTTCGAGCTTCGCCAGGTCGAGGAGGTCGTGGATCAGGCGGCTCAACCGCTCGTTCTCCTTCTCGATGATGCGCAGGAAGGCGGCTCGCCGCTCGACCGGGAGGTCCGGGTTGTCGTGCAGGATCTCCGCGAACGCGCGGACGGCGGAGAGCGGCGTGCGCAGCTCGTGCGCCATGGTCGACAGGTACTCGTCTTTGCGCTTGTCGAGCTCGCGCAGGCGCTCGTTGACGCGCAGCAGCTCGGCCGAAGCGGCTTCGAGAGCGCGCGTCTTCTCGGCCAGGTTGCGGCTGGCAGCGAGGTTGCGCGCGGTCTCGTCGAGGAGCTCGACGACCTCGCCCACGTCGAGCGGCTGCTCCTCCGCGACGGAGGCGAGCGCCACGCGCGCCGAGGCGGCGCCGGTGGTGCCGGCCAGCAGCCGTTCGGCGTAGGCGAGGAGCTCCGGCTCGGCGTAGACCGCGCGCCCAAGGTCGCCGCCGCGCTCCTCCGCCCAGCCGGCGAGAGCGCTCTCGGTGCGCTCCTCGCCGAGGAAGCGGGCCAGCAGATCGCGCACCGCGGCGACCGGCGTCTCGGCGCTCCACACCGGCGCCTCGGATTCGCGGCGGCGGAAGATGCCGACGAAGCGGCGGGCCTGGCGCTCCTCGACCGCGGTCTGGCCGCCCAGCGAGGAGATGCCGACGAAGGCGAGAACGTTGACGAGCAGGCTCCACAAGAGCGAATGCGAGAGCGGATCGAGCCCCGTCAGCCCGAAGAGGGCATTCGGGCGCAGGAGGGCGATCCCGAACGGACCGCGGTCGAGGAACGAGGGCGTCAACAGATGGGCGGCCACCAGCGTCGGCAGGGTCAGCGTGTAGCCCCAGACGAGAAACCCGCCCAGGAGGCCGGCGAGCGCGCCGCGGCGGGTCGCTCCGGTCCAGAAGAGGCCGCCCAGGAGCGCCGGCGCGACCTGGGCGGCGGCGGCGAACGAGATCAGGCCGATGGTGACCAGCGAGATCCCGGAGCTGGCGAAGACGGCGAAGAGGTGGCCGAAGAGGAGGATGCCGACGATCGCCAGGCGCCGGCTCACCAGAAGCGGCCGCCGGAAGTCGCCGCCGGCCGGGCCGGCGCGGCGGAGCAGCCAGGGCAGCGCGAGGTCGTTCGCCACCATGTTGGAGAGCGCCAGGCTCTCGACGACCACCATCCCGGTCGCCGCCGACAGGCCGCCGAGGAAGACGAAGACCGCGAGCCACGGGCGGCCGGTGGCGAGCGGCAGGGCGAGCACGTAGCTGTCGCCCGGGACCCCCCGCGTCGCCGGCGCCAGCCGCCCGGCGAGCGCGATCGGCAGGACGAAGAGGTTGATCACCAGGAGATAGAGCGGCAGCACCCACGCCGACGTGCGCAGGTGGCGCTCGTCGACGTTCTCGACCACGCCCACCTGGAATTGCCGCGGCAGGAACCAGAAAGCGAGGAGGGAGAGGAAGGTCATCCACGCCCAGTCGCCGTCGCTGGCGCCGCCGCGCGCCAGCAGGACGCGCAGCTTGGGATCCGCCGCGGCCCGGGCGAACAGCTCGCCCAATCCGCCGTGCAGGTCCCAGACCACGAAGACGCCGACGGCGAGGAAGGCGACGAGCTTGACCAGCGACTCGAAGGCGATGGCGAGGACGAGCCCTGAATGCTGCTCCGTGAGGTCGACCGAGCGGGTGCCGAACAGGATGGCGAAAACGGCGAGGAGTCCGGCGCAGAGCAGCGACAACTGATCGAACGGCAGCGCCGCCGGGTGGGTCGCCCGCCAGAGGAGCTCGAAGCTGCTGGCGACCGCCTTGAGCTGGAGAGCGATGTAGGGCACCGTGCCGACCACCGCCATCACCGCCACCAGCGCGCCGAGCCCGGTGCTCTTGCCATAGCGCGAGGCGATGAAGTCGGCGATCGAGATCAGGCGCTCGGCCTTGGCGATGCGCAGGATCTTGCGGTAGACCACCCAGCCGAGCACCGCGCCGAGCGTCGGCCCGAGGTAGATGGGCAGGAAGCCGTAGCCGTCGTCGGCGGCGCGCCCGACGCTGCCATAGAAAGTCCAGGCGGTGCAGTAGACGGCGAGCGAGAGCGAGTAGACCCAGGGGCTGGCCAGCGGGCTGCCGCGCCGGGCGGCGCGCCGGTCGCCGCGCCAGGCGATCAGGAACAGGAGCCCGATGTAGGCCAGCGCCACCGCCACCAGCACCGCCGCCGAGAGCATCGCCGCCTCACTCCCCGCGCGGCGGCCGGACGGTCACCGCCAGGAGGGCGATGAGCAGGGTCCAGACGCTGAAGAGATAGACCCACGCGAGAGGCAGGCCCGCCACCCAGGCGTCGCGCGAGACGAGCCGCAGCGGCGGCGTGTTGAAGCCCAGCCAGCCGAGGAGAAAGAGGGCCACCAGGCGCGCCGAGCGCAGGCGCTCGGGGGTCATGGCGGGAACCTGCGGGACGCCGCCGGCGACGCGGAACGCTCTTCGTGGGTCGCCGCGGGGACCGCCTCCGCGCGGCGCAGGAGCCGGTAGAGCGTGGAGCGCGCGATGCCCAGCCGGCGCGCGGCCAGGGCCAGATTACCGTCCACCTCGGCGACCGTGCGGCGCACGAGCTCGCTCTCGATCTCGGCCAGGGTCCGCGGCGGCGCCGGCTCGGTGGGCGGCAAAGCCGGCCGCGCCGGTCCGGGACCGCGTGCCGCGAGCAGGGTGGGAAGGTGCTCGGGCCGGATCTCGCCGCCGTCGGCCAGGATGAGCGCATACTGGAGCGCGGTCTTGATCTGGCGCACATTGCCCAGCCAGCTCTGGCGCGCCATCCAATCGAGCGCCTCGGGCGCGATCCGCGGCTCGGCGCCGACCGCCGATTCGCCGCGCGCCACGAGGTCGGCAAGGACGTGAACGACGAGCTGGCGGACGTCGGAGCGCTCGCGCACCGGCGGCAACGTCAAGCAGGCGCCGGCGATGCGATAGAAGAGGTCCTGGCGGAAGGCGCCCTCCTCGACCATGCGCGGGAGGTCGCGGCAGGTGGCGCAGATCAAGCGCACGTCCGCTTGGCGCGGCACGTTCTCGCCCACCCGATAGTAGGTCCCGTCCTCCAGCACGCGCAGCAGCAGGGCCTGGAGCGGGCCGGGCATCTCGGCCACCTCGTCGAGGAAGAGCGTGCCGCCGCGCGCCGCGCCGATCTTGCCTTCGTGCCCCTCGCGCCGCGCGTCGGTGAAGGCGCCCGGCGCGTACCCGAAGAGCTCGCTCTCGAGCAGGTGCGGCGACAGCGCGCCGCAATTGATGGCCACGAAGGGACGCTCGCGCCGCGGGCTCAACGAGTGAATGGCGCGCGCCAGGAGGTCCTTGCCGGTACCGGTCTCGGCAAGCAGGAGGATCGGCAGGCGGGTGCCGGCGAAGCGCGCTCCCGCCTGCTTGGTGGCGATCATCTGCGGGTCGTCGCCGAAGAGCGCGTCGAGATCGATTCCTCGGCTCAGCCGGCGGTCACGCGGCGAGCCGCCGCCGGCGAGCGGCGACGGCTCCTCCAGGTAGGCAATGACGGCGGCGGCGCTGCCGTCTGCCGCAGGCAGCCGCTCGGGACGCACCCGCCACCCCTCGCGCACCGACCCCGGCGGCCGCTGCGGCAAGTCGACGACCAGATCAGACAACCCTTCGGCGGCGACCATTTCGAGCTCCCGCCAGCCGACGCCGAGCAAATCGCGCACCAGCAGCTCGCGGTCCGCGCGTTTGAGCCCGAGGCGCCGCCGGGCGGCGGCGTTGGCCGCCAGCACACGCCCCTGCGGATCGACGGTCAGCGCAGGCGTGGGACAGCCTTCGAGGGCGGCGAGAAGAGTCGCGAGCGGGAGCTTCGGTCCGCCTGGACCGGAGCGCCCGCCCCTCCGCGATGGCACCGTCGGCACGGTGGCAGACTGTAGCAAGATGAGCCTGCCTCCGTCCATTGTGAAGCGCGCGGTGTAGCGGAACGCTCCATGAGGGCGGTCCATGAGGAGGTCTTCCCGTCTGTGCCGGGGCGCCGATCCGATGGCGCGTCCTTTGCTCTACCCACACTCAGCTCTGCGTCGACTCGGGATGCCCCGTAGACCGCCTGAGCAGGTGAGCTTCGTTTCCGGCCGCCTGCGGCCAGAAAGGAGATGTCGTGAGCGCGAGAGGAAAGGCAACGGCGTTGGGAGCCCTTCTGACGGTCTCCCTGTTGTGCGCGGCGCATCCGGCCGTCGCGCAGTTGCAGTGGAGCTCAAAGGATGGCAGCCAGACGTTCAAGATCGGCCTGCTCGGCCAGCCTCAGGCCGAGAAGGCGGACATCGCTGGCTCGAAGGACACGGCGGACAACCTCTTCATGCGGCGGCTGCGCGTGCTCATGGGCTTTACCTTGAGCGACAACGTCTCCGTCTTCCTGGAGACGGACAGCCCGAACCTGGGCAAGGCGACCGCCGGCGTCAAGGACGCGGGCAACGTCTTCATCCAGGACTTCGTGGCCACCTACAAGTTCTCGCAAGCGTTCATGGTCGACGGCGGAATGCTGTTGGTGGACGACACCTACAACCACATGCAGTCCGCGGCGACCCTGCTGCCCGTCGACTACGGCCCGTACACGTTCAACGA
>Ga0075426_10000618_pt1 | contig 24447 bp, 22 predicted proteins | sample SoiMethybrSBSTD5_FD_75304 | JGI IMG/M metagenome (GOLD analysis project Ga0075426, IMG submission 75304) | Bulk soil microbial communities from a Populus tree surrounding site in Tennessee, USA - Soil MetaG P. TD hybrid SBSTD5 | ecosystem: Environmental > Terrestrial > Soil > Tree plantation...
GGCCTTGCGGCGTTGTTGTCCGGTGACTGCGATCTTGAACACGCTCTCGTCGCTCTTGATGAGGTGCCAAACCTGACCCTGTTGCCCGGCGGGAGCACCGACGCGAGAAGCAGCGAATTCTTAACCAGCCAAAAATTCCGATCACTGCTGGAAACACTGCGCGACAGGTTTCAGTACGTCATCGTCGATTCCTCCCCGTTACTTCCATACGCCGATGCAAGGGTCATTGCTCCATTGGGCGAGGGCATAGTACTCGTCGCACGCGCCGGTGCTACTACTGGTGAAGCCTTGCAGCGGAGTCTGGAAATACTGCACTCGGTGCACGCCGCGCCAGTACTCGATGTGGTTTTAAATGCTGTTCCACATCGCTCTCTCGGTTACGGCTACAACTACAGATACGCGAGTTAAGAAACCCGTCGAGCACCTGTGATGTTCCCCTCCACCGCACTCTGACAAATTCCAGGAGCTGGAGCATGAACAATTGTGACGTTGCCGTGATCGGGGCCGGGCCGTATGGACTTTCCACCACCGCCCACCTCCGCGCAAGGTCCATCGATTCCATTATGTTTGGAGAGCCAATGGCATTCTGGGACAAGCAGATGCCAGACGGCATGCTCTTGCGCTCGCCCTGGGCAGCGAGCCATTTGTCTGATCCGGGCGGAGAGCTGACTCTGGATACGTATCGGCTTACGCAACGTAAGCATTTTTCCTCGCCTGTGCCTCGCGGGGAATTTGTTAGTTATGGAAGATGGTTTCAGAGCAAAGTTGCACCCGACATTGACTTACGGTTTGTGACACGTGTTGAGAAAAATGGGGACTTCCGGCTTTCATTGAGCGACGGGCAGCAATTGAAAGCCGCGCGCGTCGTGGTTGCGGTGGGAATTGCATCCTTTTCCAGGAGACCTGAGCAATTCAAGAACCTACCCAGTGAGTTGGTCACACACGCCTCCGATCATAGTGACCTTAAACGTTTCGTAGACCGCAAGGTAATGATCATTGGCGGCGGGCAAAGTGGCCTCGAATCGGCCGCCCTCCTGCACGAGGCGGGAGTGCGAGTCGAGTTACTCGTCCGTGCGCCCAAGATCACGTGGTTGACTGAAAGGAAGTGGCTGTCATCGTGCCTGCCGTTGCAGAAACTGTTGTATGCGCCGACGGACGTCGGCCCTCCGGGAGCGAGTCAGCTAATCGCACACCCTAAATGGTTCCAACGATTGCCAAGAGCAATGCAGAACCATTTGGCAGCTCGTTCCATTCGGCCCGCTGGCGCATTCTGGCTAAGAAAACGCGTTGACCCAATCCGAGTATGGACTGGAGTTACAGTCTTAGCCGCACGAGAGCTGGGAGAAGCTGTGCAACTTAGACTCAGCGATGGCAGTACGCGGATAGTCGACCACGTATTGCTAGCTACGGGTTATTGCGTGGATATCGCGCGGTACCCCTTTCTGAACCCGGACTTGGTGGCCAGGATTAAAACGGTAAACGGGTTCCCCTGTCTCAGCACGTCTTTCGAATCCTCGGTATCGGGACTGCACTTCGTGGGCGCACCGGCGGCATGGTCCTTCGGGCCGCTCATGCGCTTTGTCGCCGGAGTAGGTTATGCCGCCCGTAAGCTTACATGCGGAATTACTGGAAGCAAGAAACAAGAAAGTGCGAACGCGAATGCTGCCGTCTGAAACTCTCGCGCAAGCCTATAGTGAGGATCTGAAGACAGTTTACCGCCCGGGCGGCGTAGTTGTCCTGGGCGGCCACTATGGAGCCCTCGGTTTGGTGCGAAGCCTCGGACGGCGTGGCATCCCCGCCGTGCTTGTAAGGCGTGGCGAACACATCGTGGCCTCGTTTTCGCGCTATGTTAACTGCGTAATGAATTGTCCAACATCGGACAATCTCGTCGAGTTTCTCGTTCGAGTGGCAGGCTCGGCCAAACTGAGAGGATGGTTATTGCTGGCCACCACGGATGAGACCGTCGCATTAATAGCACGCTCAGCGGATGAACTATCAAAGGATTACACCCTGATGAGTTCATCCTGGGCAACCATAGAGCAGTTGTGTGATAAGCGTGCTTTGTATAAGTTGGCCGCCCGTCTCGGTATTGATTGCCCTTGGACCGTGTGTCCGAAAAACAGCGGTGACGTCAGAAATCTTGATTGTGAGTTTCCAGTAATCGTTAAGCCTGCCCACAGGGAAATGTCGAACCCCTTAACGCAGGCGAAAGCATGGCAGGCAAATAACAGAGACGAACTGCTGACTCGCTATGAGCGGGCATGCAAGCTCATGCCCCGAGACTTGATCATGATTCAGGAGGTCGTGCCCGGTGGCGGCGAGACTCAGTTTTCATATGTAGCGTTGTGTCTCGACGGCCGGGTTTTGGCATCGGCAGCAGCCCGCCGAACGAGACAATTCCCCAGAGACTACGGGCGTTCAAGCAGCTACGTGGAAACCATTCTTGACCCAGGATTCGGAACTGCTGCAATTCGGCTATTGCACGCCGTGAATATGGCGGGCCTGGTAGAAGTAGAGTTCAAACGGGACCCCGTTGGCAAGTACAGGCTCTTGGATGTTAACCCTCGCGTATGGACGTGGCATATGCTTTGCGGTCGTGCGGGTATCGACTTTCCGTATTTGTTGTGGTTACTGGCATGTGGCCAATCCTTCGTCACGCCGCAAGCCCGCCCTGGCATTTCGTGGATGCACTTCAGCAGCGATTTTCTTGTCGCGGCACAGGAGATATGCCGCGGCAGGCTGTCCCTGAATAATTACCTTCGATCAATACTTGTTGTCCGTGAGTCAGCTCTTCTGGCCGTTGATGACCCGCTTCCCGCAATTGTGGATGTTCCGACTTCTCTTTACCGATGGGGAAGACGGAGGCTGCAAAGTTTGAGCCGGGCTTGATTGTCCAGACCGGAGCGCGCCGCAATTGCCCCCTATTCAGTTCACCCTCACTGTATTATCGAGCTCGGTCTCACTCCAATGTCGGCAAATACGCTTGCAATAAGGCGAGTTTCGTCACTCGCTGGCGCCCTGATTGAGAATCCGCATCGGCCATTTCTCTCGCGGCTGATGGTCTTAGGCACGGACGTCATAATGTTGGCTCTAAGTCTAACGATTTTCTTTACCCACGAACAACTGGCATTGATACCCGACGGCGCGGTTCGAGCCTTTGCACTTATACCGATTTTTATGGTGCTTTATTACGCCTGCGACCTCTATCCGGGTATTTGCGTGAGTCCCGTTGATGAGATCAGGCAAGTCTTCTTAGCTAACAGCTGTGCATGCTTCGTCATTTCGCTTTTGTTCGTTCTGCACGGTCTCACCCGTTTAGAGTTGGTAGGTGTCGCCAGCTGCTGTACTGCCTGCTTTGCCGTGCCTTTCGGGCGGCGGGCAGCTCGCGCAGCTGCTTCTCAGTTTCCGTGGTGGGGGTACGCGGTTGCCGTCTTCGGAAGCGGACATGCGGCGATTTCTCTCCTCCGCAAGCTGAAGACACAACCATTCCTTGGTCTTCGGCCCGTCGCGCTCATAACGGATCGAATTGCGGAATGTCAGATTGATGGAGTGCGGGTCTGTTCGGCTGAGCAGCTTCAGCGAGTTCTGTCATCGGGAGTAAAACACGCGCTCGTGGCCGCTCCCGAGTTGTCTCAGGCCGAATTCGCCGAAGTGCTCGAAAAGAGCCAGTACGCCTTTCCGCACGTAATCATCATCCCCAGCAGTCACGTGTTGTGGAGGACGGGTGCCTATACACGAGATCTCATGGGTACTGTGGGCCTGCAGGTTAGAAACAATCTGCTTAACCCGGGATCGCGCGTCGCAAAGCGGATCATCGATCTTGTCCTGTGCGCGCTGCTAACCCCGATAGTGCTTCCATTGATTGCGCTTCTGTGCATCATGATTGCCATTGAGTCGGGATTTCCAGTGTTCTACTCACAAGAGAGGCTGGGGCAACAGGCATCTAAGTTCCGGATATGGAAATTCAGGAGCATGGTCCGTAATGCCGGCGAAGTCCTGAAAGACACTCTTGCTCACAACGAACGACTTCGAGAAGAGTGGAAACAGAATCAAAAACTGCGCAACGATCCGCGCATTACCAAGATCGGAAAGCTGCTGAGAAAGACCAGCCTGGACGAACTTCCTCAGTTCTGGAACGTGATTCGCGGTGAGATGAGCCTTGTGGGGCCGCGTCCGATCGTGCAGGACGAAGTTGTCAAATACAAAGAAGCGTATGGGATCTATACAAAAACGACTCCGGGAGTCACGGGGTTATGGCAGGTTTCAGGACGCAATCATACCACCTATGCCGAACGCATCGCATATGACACTTTTTACGTCCGAAACTGGTCCGTTTGGATGGATATTTACGTTCTCGCCAGAACTGTGAAAGTCATCGTCACAGGCGCCGGCGCATATTGAAAGGTTCTGATTGTGCCCGTCGACGTAGTGCCAAACCAACAGAAGCCGTCAACCGCGGCCCTATCAATGGATTCACCGGTCTCGACCGCGGCGCGGCTGGGCAAACGGATCCTTGCCGCGGGCACAATCTATGGGCTCACAAACTTTGGAACGAAAGGGATCAACTTCCTTATTTTGCCGTTCATAAGCCGCTACATCACACCCGCTGATTTCGGAATCATTGCGCTCGCCGAAACTGTTGCTGGGCCGATTGGAATGATTTGCGGGTTGGGAGCTGCAACTACACTGCGACGCATGTACTACGACTTCGGAGATGATGACGGAGTAAGGCGCGCTTACGTTGCGACGGCACTTCGATTCGTGGCGCTTTCCGCCGCCGTAATTATCACGTTATCGTGCTTCATCGGTCCCGCCTTGTTGAAGCAAGTGGATAAAAGTTTCGCAGTGCCGTTTTTCCCGTTTTTGGGTGTCGCAGTTTGCGCGGCAGGTATAGGTCAGGTTGAGCAGACGCAGCTCAGCCTTTTTCAAGTGCAAAATCGGCCGGGCTTATTCGCGTTGATTTCAGCGTCCACATTTTCTATCGGAATTCTTGTTGTTGTCGCCCTTGTTTTCCAGTTCCACCTTGGCGCTCTTGGAGTTCTCACAAGCCGGCTGATCGCGGTCTCATGTGGTGTGCTTGCGGCCACTTATCTGACCAAGTCCTTCATCTCCGCGCCCTGGCACTGGCCTGCATTGGGCGAGCAGCTACGGCTCGGGCTGCCGATCACCCTTTTTGAAGTTGTAAACCTGGGACTGATTTTCGCCGACCGCCTGATCCTGCAGCACTATCATCCTTTAGATGAGGTAGGTATTTACTCCATCGCCTATACTTTCGGCTCGCTCATGCTCACACTGACGGTTTCACTCTCGCAGGTATGGTCTCCATTATTTTTTGAATCGGCATGCGCGGGAGAGACCGAAGCACTCCGCAAAGTGTCGTCTTCGTTAATGGCTACTTTGGCTGCGATCGCCTGTGTCGAGGTGGTGATCGCCACCCCCGTGATCCACATCGCTCTGGATGAACGGTATGCCCAGGCTGGCCGACTGATCCCGATCGTAGTCGGCGCCTACCTGGTGAATTCGTTCTACTATCTTTTTGAGTTACAGGCAATGCAACAAAAACGGACAACCACGATTGCTCTGGTCACGGTCATCGCTTGTGTGGCGAACCTTGGGCTTAACCTGTGGCTGGTCCCGCAGTGGGGCATGTTTGGCGCCGCAGTTTCAACGCTGGCGGCTTACATCGCTCAAGCTTCCGTAATGTATGCATTTGTGCGAACAGTGGCTCGCAAGCTATACAGTTCGAAGCTCATCATCGGTAATCTGGCGATTTTCGCCGTGCTGCTATTGCTCGTGGAAATTCCTTGGTCTTCCACTGCCGAGGCGTACGTGCTCCCAGCCGCCTTGTTGATTGCTGCTGCAGGTCTGTGGCCACTTGGTCTTAATCGCGTTGGCCGGGCATGCCGAGCGTCTATGGCGTGATTTGAGGAAAAGGCATAACGTCCGTGAAGAATCTCACCTACACCGTGTTTACCCCCACGTACAACCGCGCACATTTGCTTCCTGTGCTATTCAACAGCTTGTGCCAGCAAACGTTCCAGGACTTCGAATGGCTAATCGTGGATGACGGCTCCCACGACAATACGAACCAAATTGTCGAAGACTTCCGCCAAACCGCCCGGTTTACGATCCGATACGCCACCCAACACCACGGCGGTAAGCACAAAGCCATCAACTTAGGCGTTCAACTTGCCCATGGCCTGTTGTTTGGCATCGCCGATTCCGACGACTATTACACCGACAACGCGCTGGAAAGTTGTTTCCGCCACCACGAACAGATTGCCGAGACCGAGAGGACAAGATTTGCCGGTGTCACCGGACTCTGCGTAACCCAAACAGGACAGCTGATCGGCTCGCCCTTCCCAAGGCAAGTGTTTGATTCCGACGCTCTGATGTTGGTCGCCAAGAGAATTGGGGGCGACAAAGCTGGCTTTATTCGGACGGATGTGATGAAGCAGTTCCCATTCCCGGAAGATCTGGGAACATTCGTTCCGGAGGCTCTCATATGGAATCGAATTGCCGCCCACTACAAGACCAGGTACTTCAATGAGGTAATCATGGTCCGTGACTATCAGCTAGACGGCCTTTCTGCGCGGATCGCGCAGGTGCGAATCGAGGCACCAGAGGCTTCGTGCCGATATTACTTAGAGTTGCTGCACAGCAAGCAACCGCTTCCAGTCGATGTAGCGGTTCGTTATTGCTCTAATTACGTGCGTTTTTCGCTGCACAAGACTCTGGGTTTGAAGGCCCAACTCGCGTGTGTGCCGTCAACCACTCTATTTCTTGCGGCGGCGCCCCTCGGCTTTGCGCTTTATTGTCGCGACAAGTATCAATCGAAAAATGTGCGGAGTCATTCTCAACAGCATAGTTCGGCGTAACCTCGTGCAGCTCCGCGGACACACAGAGTCGTCACTGTTAATATGCACAGCTCAGCTGGTGTCACTCGGATTGGTGTCACTGATTCCGCTTACGCTCGTTCTCTACCGGATTATCTTTGCTTCACAACCGACGCTAGCAGCCTCGGTCTGCCGCCCGGCGATCTTGCTGGTGTGCTGCGCACTCGCGATGTTCTGGTATGGCTCGCATGTGAGTAGTGTTGAGCATAAATTGATTCGCGTCGTTGCAGTTCTTTGCGGGGCACTGCTCGTAACATCGCTGCTTGCAACAAATCCCGAGCGAGCCTTGCAGGAATGGATCAAGCTTGCGCTGATGTGTGTGATCGCCATCGCGCTCTGCCGTCCGCTGGTGCACCCTCCGAATGCAATGGTCCTCGGGGCGTCTCTCGTCCTCGCAGGCGCAGTATTCGGCATTCTTATCGTGGTCATATACGTGAAGTACATGAGCTGGGCGCTGCCATCCTACCCGGCCACTCGAGTATTTAAGGCGGTGGCGATGGACGAAGGCGGTGTGCCTCTCAATCCGCTTGGTTTTGAGTGTGTGTTTACTTTTCTCTGCGGTGCATGTCTGCTCCGCAGAACGAAACTGCTCTGGGTTGTAGGGCTTGCTCTGGTGCTGATTTCGTCCGCGCTGACTGGTTCTCGTGCGCCGATCTCAGTGTTTGTGCTCAGCGCCGTCGTCTTGCTGCTACTCACTGGGTTCCGGAGTAGGGACAAGTTGCTGCGAGTTGCCAGCGTTCTCGGAGCTTTGGCGATTCTGGCAGGTGGAGTAATAGCCATTTCTTCCGCCACTTCTCTGCAACTCGCGGAGGTAACCGAAGGAAGATGGTATGTGTGGTCAGTGGCGCTGCACAAGTTCACGGTGCATCCGCTGTGGGGAAACGGGTACTTGTCTGTCGAAGACGATCCCACTTACCTCTCCGGGGGATATCACAACGAATACCTGACCGCGCTGGCGGAGCAAGGCATCATCGGCTTTTGCGCGGTAATGTATCTTTTTGGATTTTTGTTGTCGTGCTCTTGGAAGCTGGCGTTTGATCCTTCATGCCGCAATGCCAACGGTAAAATTGTGCTGTTTGCATGCCTCTTCTTATTATTCCGTGCCGTAGTGGAGCTTCCCGGACTATTTGGAACCGCGCAGGGCCCAGCGGATTTCCTGGCTTATGTCTTTCTCGCAATTGCGGTCAGCCAAGTGGCGCGATCAGAGCGGTCCGGGCGCGCGACGCTGAATATCCCGTGTTGAGCACAAATTTGCACATTTACCGCACTCACTGTACAGATGCGGGAATTTGAATGCATTCGTCACGGCCGTATGTTAGGTATTTCCAATTGGGCTCTCAGCAGACTCTTTCTCGTATTGGTATTTGTGCACTCACAATCGTGTTCTCAACCGCATCAACTTGGTTCGAGACCTGCAGGTTCCGAAAACTCTGCTGGCCCGCCGCCACAGGCAAGCGACTATGTGTTGGTGTTCTCTGATGAGTTCGACCGACTGAATCTGAGCTCTAACGGGACCGGAGTCTATACCTGGTATGACGGATTGTGGTGGGAGAATCCGGTACCATCCTCCAATGTCATGGTCGCGAATGGCGTATTGACTTTGAGGTGGTCGCGGGGGCAAAAGCCGGACGCGTCCAGTATAACAACGTTTTCTCGCGATGGCACGCACTCTAAGGCGTGGCGTTACGGCTACTTCGAGGTTCGCATGCGATGGGAGGCGGTTGCGGGTGCGTGGCCGGCGATTTGGATGTTGCCCGTGCAGCACTTTCAAAATCGCACGACTCATGTGGGCGAGTTAGACATCTTTGAAGCACAGGGTGCGACCCCTCGCGTTTTCTACGGCACGATTCATGAATGGAACCAGCGTCAGGACGTTAAAAACAACAAACCTTGGAATCACTATCAGCTACCAGCAAGCGTTGATCCATCGCACTTTCACACCTACGGGCTGCTCTGGCAACCGGGCCGGGTGACCTGGTATTTCGATGATCGCGCTTTTTTCTCAGCCGCCACGTATTCGATTTTTGACCAACAAGATTATTACTTGATTCTGGCCAGCCAGGAAGGCGTGAATTGGAAATATGGTGACCTTCAAGACGTTACGGTTTCGCAAATGGACGTACAAGTTGATTGGGTTCGGATCTGGCAAAAGTTAGAAGAAGAATACGTGAACAGGCCCAAGTCCCCGCAGCACTGATTTCCCCCCAGCGAAGCAATTAAGCGGTCACAACAAATGCCGAGGAATGGCGCAGCAAACTCATCCTCTCCCCGCGTGATTATGCACACGCCGGAGCCTCAGCATGGCATGGCACAGTATGTGTCTGAGATTGGACTTGCACTGGCCGAAGCTGGCGTGCAACTGGTGCTATTTTGTCCTCAAAATTTCGAGCAAAAAGACAGGTTTCGTGCCGCGGGTGTGCCAATCGCCAATGCCGCCTTTCGCGATGTCTCGAATGCCGGGCTCGCCAAACGCATAATGCGAAACGTACGCTTCGCAGCAAAATCAGTATTGGCGGAGTTCCGGCTCGTGCGGCCCGGCGACGTCGTTCATTTTCAGAGTCTCCTGCATCTTCCATTGGGATTTCTATTCTTTCTGGCGGCGATGCTCAGACATGGATCGATTGTGCTTACGGTGCATGATCCGGTTCCCCACCGATGGCGTTTGCCGCGACCGCTGAATGGCCTAGAACGTAAGATGCTCGAGCTTTCCTACCGCATGGCTGACGAAATCATTGTTCACAACCAGCAAGGGAAGGACTTGCTCGTGCGTAAGTTCCATATGAAAACAAGCGATATCTCTGTGGTTCCACACGGAAGATACTTTTGCGAATCCCGTCAGGAGCTGCTCTTCCCATCTTTCGATTGTTTTCATCTGCTGGCATTCGGCGCGATTCGAGAGAACAAGGGCGTACACCTGGCCATTCAGGCCATACAGATGCTCGATTCTGCCGCTGGAACTCCCGTTCGCCTCACCGTCGCCGGACGCCCGTACAATGCGGCCGAACAGGACTATTGGCGACGATGCAAGCAGCTGATAGCCGCAAAGCCAGAGAACATCGAGGTAATCGAAAGTTATATTGCTGACGACGAGATCGGATCGCTATTGGCACGGCATCACGCAGTTATCCTGCCCTATACCGATTTTCACTCAGAGAGCGGCGTGGCTTCGCTGGCGCTCTCGCATTCACGGCCTATTCTCGCGACCTCCGCAGGCGGGTTGGGAGAACTGATGCAGCAAGGCGCTTGCGGAATTCCGATTGCACCCGCAAATGCAGCAGGCGTGGAGCATGCGATCTCGGCGGCAATACGGCTGGGCCCCGAGGGGCTACGGGCTATGGGAATGAAAGGCAATGAATTTGTCCGTCGGATGCGATCGTGGGATTCCATCGCAAGCCAAACCACGGCAGTTTACAACCAGGTAATCGGCAAAAGATCACGCCAGCGCTTCGCCGTTGCCCATCTTTAATGAAGCTTGACTTCGTGATTCGCATGAATCTTGCAAGCCCGATAGCGATTTACCCCTTGCAAAACTCAGACACAAATTCGTCGAAACGCATTCTCATGCTGATCACCAGCTTGGTGCGCAGCGGTGGAGCCGAGAGCCAGGTCGTTCGTCTGTCGATGAAATTGAAGTCTCGCGGCTGGGATGTCATGGTGGTAAGCCTGGTTAAACCCAGCGCTTACATTGATGATCTCGAAGCACACAATATTAAGAGTCATTCTCTTGATATGTACCCCGGCGTGCCGGATCCTCGAGCGCTTGTGCGGCTTCGAAGCATCATTAACGGCTTTCACCCTGATGTGGTCCATTGTCATATGTTCCATGCGAACCTTCTCGGTCGATTTACCAGATTGTCTTGTCAAATACCCGTGCTGATTTGTACTGCGCACAGTGTTCGTGAAAATTCGAGGCGTGGCGGTCCAAGCTGGCACAGAGAGCTGCTTTACCGATTCACGGATGCCATTTCAGATCGCACGACAATCATTTGCCACGCGGCTTACGAACGATATCTTCGTGTGGGCGCAGCATCGCGAAAAAGGCTGATGGTCATTCCCAATGGCGTTGACACAGATATTTTTTCGCGTTCAACGGAGCGTCGCGCCAAGCTACGCCGACAGTTCGGGGTGGAAAAAGATTTCGTTTGGCTGGCGGTTGGGCGACTTGTGGTCCAGAAAGACTATCCAACTTTATTTAAGGCTCTTGAGATGCTTCCGCACGACCACTTTGTGGTCTTGATCGCAGGCGACGGCCCGCTGGAAAAGAGCTTGCGCAAGGAGTGCAACGCGCGTCACTTGGCGGGAAAGGTCAGGTTCTGTGGCCTGCGCAAAGACGTCATTGATCTCTATGATGCCGCCGACGGCTTCGTGATGTCGTCGAATTCTGAAGGTCTGCCCATGGCCGCGCTGGAGGCTGCAGCCATGGGCCTTCCGGCCGTGGTCACGCACGTCGGGGGCACTGCTGAGATTGTGATCGACCGAGTGACAGGCTACGTCGTTCCTCCCGGCGATGCCCAACAGTTGGCCTCCGGACTGCAGCGTGTGATGCACGCGTCTCCGGAATCGCGGGGAATCATGGGCCGTGCCGCGCGCCAACACTGCCAGAACAACTATGGGATGGACGCCATCGTTCAAAAGTGGCTGGACCTCTACGCCGAATGCTTTTCACCTGCCCGCGTCTTAACCGCAACTCGAACCCACTGGAACTTTTTTTAGGCGTTTAGGGCTCGCCTCTTACGCCCGGAGATTTTTGCGTGTGCACTCCCTCAGAATTTGTGCTGCCGCCTCCAAGTGCGGTCACAGTGCACGAGCAGGCCGGCGCACTGGTTGTCTCCCTGGATTTTGAGCTGCATTGGGGCGTTCATGATCGCCGTCCTCTTTCAGCACGAGAATGCTCGCGATTGCTGGCGGCCAGAGCAGCAATTCCCAGAATTCTGGATGTCTTTGAGGAATTCCGCATTCGCGCCACCTGGGCGACAGTCGGCCTGTTGTTTGCGAAATCCCGATCGGAGGCTCTAAACTTCACTCCAAACCCCAAACCAACCTACTTGGAATCTAAGCTGAACCCCTTCTACAAACAGCTGGGGAAAGACGAGCGCGACGATCCATTTCATTTTGCTCCCAGCCTGATCTCCGAGATTGCTTCCCGACCTGGGCAGGAAATCGGATCACACTCTTTTAGCCACTACTATTGCATGGAGCCAGGACAAACAGGCGAACAGTTCGAAGCGGACCTTCGAAGCGCCATAGCCATTGCGGCAAATTCTGGTCATGTCTTGCGCTCGTATGTATTTGCGAGGAACCAAGTCAACTCGGCGTATCTCCCCTTGATCGATCGCAACGGAATATGCTGTTACCGCGCGAATGAGAACGCGGAAATCAAGAGGCCCGCAAGTTTTGAGGAACAGCAGCGCTTCACCTATCGCATTGGCCGTCTGCTCGATGCCTATATGAATATTTGCGGACCTCAAACCACTGGGTGGCCGGACGGCGCTTCCGCACCGATCGCGCTCTGTGCCAGCCGTTATCTCCGTCCGTTCCACCCCGCATTCGCGATACTGCAACCAAGACAACTGAGCCGTATATGCCAGGCGATGGAGCGTGCCGCGAAACATCAGGAGATCTTCCATCTCTGGTTTCATCCCGAAGATTTCGCACCGCATGTCGAAGCGAACCTCCGCCTGCTGCGGCAGGCACTTGAGATCTTTCAACTTCTCCACCGCGAGCACGGTATGGTGTCACTTTCAATGTCCGAACTACCTGCAAAGAAGAAGCGAACCTCTAATGCATCAACCAGTTACCCCCATCATGCCTGAATCGCGGGTTGTCAACACTGGCGCGAATGAACGCCGCCAGCCCCGAATTCTGTACATCGTCACGCGCGCTGAGCACGGAGGTGCACAAACTCACGTGTTCCGCCTGGCTGCAAGCATGCGCCAGATTTTCGAGGTCGCGGTAGCCACCGGAGAGGAAGGCTACTTGACCAAGGCATGCCGGGACGCGGACATCCCGGTGCATGTGGTCCCCCACCTGCAACGCGAGATCCGCCCCATCGCGGACGTGCGCGCCTTTTGCAATCTTTACGTGTTGGTTCGGTCACTGCGACCGGACTTGATTCATACTCACACTTTCAAGGCCGGCTTCCTCGGAAGACTGGTAGCGTGCCTCTTGAAAGTGTCATCTGTATATACGCTCCACAGCTGGCTCTTTGGCACCGCAGCGATGCCCCGCGCGTGGAGCGCCCTGGCTGGGCCATGTGAACGGCTGGCCGCAAGCTGGTGCCAGGGATTGATCACGCTTTCGGATGGCGGAGCCGATCTGCTTCATAAGTACCGCATCCACTCAGATTCAAACGTGGTAATCATCCGCAATGGTATTCCGGACTGCCGTGAGCGTGGACGAGGCAACATGCCCGTAGCCACCGTGATCATGGTCGCGCGGTTTACCAAGGTGAAAGAACACGATATTTTGCTGCGGGCTTTCGCCAAAATTCGCCGCGGACCTCATCTTTTGCTCGTCGGCGACGGACCCACGCGTCCTGCGTGCGAGAAGCTTGCCTCTGAGCTCGGAATCACTGACCGCGTCGAATTCCTTGGAAGTCGCGATGATGTGGCGTCGCTCTTGGCCAGTGCGCAACTGTTCGTTCTGGCCTCGAAATATGAGATGTGTCCCGTGAGCATTTTGGAGGCGATGCGAGCAGGTTTGCCGATAGTGGCTTCAGATGTGGGTGGCGCAAGTGAGGCCATCGAAGACGGCAAAAGTGGGCTGCTGGTGCCAAGCGGTTGCGTGGATCGCCTGGCCGAGGCACTTACGCTACTCGTGGACGACGCCGACCTTAGGACTCGCCTCGGGAGCGCGGCCCGCATGCGCTTCGAACAGCGTTATCTATTTGAACAGCAGATGGCCCTCACTTCTGCTTTTTACAAGAATGTGTTGTCAAGATCACAACCGCTGGCCGTGGGCGCCGGAAGCAACAGTCCATGCCCTTCACGACCTGCGGCGGAACTGCGCACAGCCAGAGACCTGCAAGCTTAAAGACATCGAGGCCCGCGCGAGCCGGGCCTCAACGGTGGGGAACTGCAGACTCAGGGTTGCCAAACTCGTACCCAATCCACATTTAGGTCAATCTGCGAGGCGGTGACGCCTGTGAGATTGCCGTAACTCCAATTTGCGCCTTCCTGGCTACCAATAATGAGGTAATAGTCTTGCTGGTCGTAAATTGAGTAGGTTGGAAAAGAGTAGAGGGCCTGATTATCAAAGTACCAGGTCACCTGGCCCGGCACCCAGAGGACCCCATAGGTGTGGTACTGGGACAAGTCTACGCTGCCGAGGTTGTAGTTCTTCCCGTCCGAATGGTTTCCTGTGGGACTGTTCCAATCGTGAATGGTTCCAGTGAAAACCGTCGGCGTCGCGCCTTGCCCTTCGAAAACGTCCAGTTCTCCCTGCTCACAGCCACCGCAGTTTATGCCCTGGACAGGAATCAACCAGAACGCGGGCCATGCTCCAGTCACTGTATCCCAGCGCATCCGTGCTTCGAAATATCCGTAGCGCCAGGCGTGATAACTCGAGCCATCCTTGGCTGCGGTCGCAATGCTCGTGTCAGACGTGCCCTGCCCATTCTTCCACAGCAAGTTCAGCACGGAGTTGCTTGCTGAAATGTTGGAATAGGGTGCCGGAGATTCCCAAAACATTCCGGGGTTATACCAGTTAAAAGTCCCTGTCCCGTTTGGGCTCAGGCTCAGCGAGTTAAAGTCGTCCGTGAACATGAGGGTGTAACCTGCCGCCTGTGGCGGAGGAGTTATCTGGCTAGAGCCGGTGCTTACCGCAATGCTCTCAGATTGACTGGCTAGTTGTGAGGAAGCCGCTGAGTCCTTCACGCTCACGTTAAAGTACGTAGTACCTGCGGCTGCTGGCATTCCACTGATGATGCCGGAACTAGACAGACTTAAGCCCACAGGCAATTGTCCACTGGCAATTTCCCAACTGTACGGCGGCGTGCCGCCTGCAGCGGACAGCGCCATCGAGTAACTCGTGCCGAGGGTGGCTCCTGGCAGGGTCGTGGTCGTGATCTGCAAGGAAGTTGGCGTAACCGGTGCGGACGTGACGACAAAGTCCAAAGTGCTCGATCGCTGCTTGGTTCTCATGTCCATCGCCGAAACTTCTGCAGTTTCGGGGGCCGACACGTCACTGCTGGAGATTTGAGCCTGAATTTCAGAAGAACTGATCATCGTGGTACTGCGCGTTGCTCCATTCCAAAGGACGACCGACCTTCCTGTGAAATTAGAGCCATGCACCGTAAGGGTAAAGGCACGTGCACCGGCGCTGGCGGTATTTGGAGCAATGCCGGTGATCGAAGGGGTTTTCGCAACAAGTGGGGAACAGGCGGACCAAGTAATGACTAGGAACCCCAGCAGAAAGAATGCGCTGCTGCGCAGTTTGCGCATGTTTATCCCTCAACTTAAAATATTTGCTTCCATTCGTTCAGGGGTTGGGCATGGCGCGCAGGGCCCCCAGATATTTGCGCAAACGTTCGTTGACTGAAATGGTACGAGTTAGATCTATCCCACAAAAGGTCTCGGAAGGCCGTACCTGTAGTACACCCTTGGTGCATTCCCTGTGAAAAAGTCAGACAGTCGCATGGAGCAGTCAAGCCCCCGAATGTTGTAGTCACCGCTGCGATCGCTTCATGAAAAAAGCAACCAGCAGAGCCGCTGACCAGCATTCCATGCAGCCGTGGCGAAGGACCATGGCCACGCTTCGCTATTCAGTCGCTTCCGAAGTGCGCTCGGAGCAAGAAGAGAATTTTTCGGCGAAGCGCCTCCATGAACTGATGGGAATGGCTGAGAACCCTTTTGGAGGAATGCCGGATCCCAGGTATCTCTACGACAGCCCTACGCACACCGAGGCGAAATCGTCGCTGACTGTCGGTCTCGAATGTGGGGTGGGTTTTCAGGCGCTGATCGCGCCGCCGGGGATGGGGAAAACGACCATCTTATTCGACCTCCTCGACCAATTCGGTCATGAAGCGCGGACGGCTTTCCTGTTCCGGCCGCGAGGCGACTGCCGCGATTTTTTGTGTTATCTCATGTCTGAACTTGGCGAGGTTCCGCGGTCAGATTTGTTGGGCATCCAGGAACACCTGAACAGATTGCTTTTAGAGGAGCATGCTGCGAGAAGACGCACAATCGTCGTTGTGGACGAAGCGCAGTCACTTCAAACCGAAGTATTGGAAATTCTGCCGCTGCTCTCTAATTTCGAAACGCCGAGTCAAAAGCTGCTGCAGATTGTGCTGGCAGGCCAGCCGCAGCTTGTGAAGAATTTGGCCGTGCCGCAGCTTAAGCAGTTGCATCAGCGTATTTCGATCTTGAAAACTCTGGTTCCTCTGGATCTCGCAGAAACTGAGAATTACATTCGGTACCGCTTGAGTGTGGCGGGATACCGTGGCGCGCCGCTGTTTACCTCTACTGCGCTGAGGTTGGTGTGGGAAACAAGCCACGGAGTTCCCCGCGAAATCAATACCGTCTGCTTGAATGCTTTGTTATTGTTGTCCGCTCTTCACAAAAAGCAGATTGATGAGGACATTCTGCGTGAAGTGATCGCAGATCTTGACCCAATCCACTCTCGCATAGTTGAGCTTGGGAACGACGTTACCGTTGCCTCTCCCGCGCCGTCCATGCAAAAGCCCAGACTGGATTCGGCAGCGGCTCCGATCGCGGAGCAACCCGAATGGTTTTCCTCCGCGCATAGGCGCTTCTACAACTTCAATCTGAATCCCTTCGAGTGCACTCCAGATCCTTCCTTCTTTTGCCTGACTTCTACCCACTGGTGGGCCATGGCCGGTCTGTACACGGGCATCCTGAAGCGCAACGGCTTCTTGATGTTGTCGGGCGTACCTGGCGCCGGAAAAAGCCTGGTGGCCTGTTGCGTTATGAAATTGTTGGAAAGCAACAATGTACCGGTGGAATACGTTGTGGGTGACAAAGTCTTGCCTCGACACGTCAACTTTCGGCACACGCACCACTCACATGCGGCAGACGCACCGGTGCAAGACCTAAATTGGCTGCAAAGACCAGTCCCTGCGGTCTTGTTCATCGATGACAGCGAAAACCTTTCTACAGAGGGGTGGCGCGAACTGCAGTGGCTCGCAACCATGCCCGAACCGGACCGGCACAAAGCGATTGTGATCGTAGGACGACCCGAGGTCGAAGACGTGCTCGCTTCGCCCGATCTTAGCAAGCTGGAGCAAACTGTCTTGAGCCGCTTTAGCCTGCAACGGCTGTCAAATGTCGAGATCGAAAACTACGTCGCGTGCCGCTTGCGCTTTGTGCTAGCAGACCCTGAAACCGGTCCTATTTTTACCGAAGGTGCTATTTCAGCCTTGTGTAAGCACACGGAAGGCAATCCTCGTTTGATCAACTGTTTGTGCGAGTCGGCGCTGGTCAAGGGCCATAAACTGGGTGAACGGTACATTTCGGGAGAAATGATCGAAGAGGCAGCCAGCACCCCACGGCTGCCAGTTACAACCCAGGAGAGGGTTGCTCGGCACCACCCCAGTTGCAGTGCCGAGCTACTGAAGGCCGCTGGTGTTTTGCTCGATCTCCACCTCGCACTCCTCGCCTGAAGCGGCGCGTGCAAAGCTTCATTAGGTGTTTGTCCCGAAAATGAAAGTTTGCGACTAACTGGCCTGCTTCGACAGCGAACTGCCAACCTGGCCTTCGGATGTGGTAGGGAGTGGATCTTCTTGGCTCATGGCATAGATTACGAGCTCGACTCGGTTCGAGATGCCGAGCTTATCGAAAATCTTGAACAGATAATTCTTCACCGTATGCTCGCTCAAGTCTAAGTGCGACGCGATCTCACGGTTCGTCCTGCCTTCCGTCACCAACCATACAATTCTCGATTCCTGCTTACTGAGCAGATTAACCCCTCGGCGATTGGTAAGTGTGATCGGAGCGGAACCTCTAAACGCTTCTAGAAGTTGTTCCACCTCAACATTGCTGGCCCAGATCTGTCCAGCGTGCACGCGATCCACGCACTTCGAAAGAACATCGAGGTTTGGTTCGGATCTGCGAAATACTCCCTTGGCCCCAGCCCGAAATGCTTCCAGCACTAGCTTCCGCTCAGACGCCTCCAAGAGCACAACAGACCGGATATGCGGGCAAAGCGCTCGCATCTGTTGCACGGCTCGCACCCCGCTTCCCTTGCCATCCTTTAAATGCGTTCCTACGAGCGCAACATCAACAGCGCTGGTTTCAAGTGCTTCAACGAGGTCTTGCAGGTTGGTCGCGCATGCCACCACTTCAAACCTACGCCGTCGTTTGAGCGCTCCTCGAACCAGTTCGCAAGACATGGCATTGGCGTCCGCAATAAGAATGCGAATTCTGTCCGCCGACTTGTGATTACAGTTCACTAGAGGCTCGTAATCGCCGACCGACATTAACCTGACAATCGGTGAGCGGTAGGACTGACGCCCAGAAAACTACAACCGGGTCGAAAGGACCTTCCGGGGAGGTCATACGTGTGCAACCGCATTCGCCAGCACCTCCGAATGTTAAACAATCGGACAATCACTCAAAAGATGCATTTTCTCTGCAGGTCGACACCCCATTTGTATTCCTGTGACCGTGCCAGTTTAACGCCTCCGTCAAGAAAGCGGAAGGAACACGGGTTCGTATCGAAGCTTGGGTCATTTCGAAGGGCTCCGCTAATTCATTAACCGTGGCCTCACCTTTGGCGAGACGTGCGACGATCGCGCGTCGTGTTGGATCCGCCAATGCTGCGAAGGCGGCGTCAAGAATGCGCGGCGCTGCTCCTGTGTAGTCCTCCGGTGTGAGGAGACGACGCCTGGAGGGCAAAACGGAAAGTAGTGGCGACTCGGCGGAGAAAATCTCTTGACTCAGACCGGCCTTCTCATGGGAAGCATTTGCGCTCAAAATCCCGCTTTTCGGCCATTTTGAGTGCAATCGAGATTTATCGCCAAACTGAGCTAGGGACGATTGCGCAGCGCCTGGAGCAAGTACCCCGTTGGGAACAACGTGAAACACAGGATCGTACTCGCAAGATCAAGGTAGTGACCGACGCTGTGCTCTAGGCCCCAGTGCATGCCCCCGGAAACAGATGCAGAGACTCGCAGACGTGAGTGAGCACGACCACAACGAGTGCGCTCGCCCCGACAAGTTGTAGAAGCAGAGGCACAGTCTTCAATCGAAAAAACGTGATCGCCGAGCCCAGAAGTAGCAGGCACGCCCTGGGAGCAAGGTAAGTAGGGCTTTCAGAGGTGCTGGATTCATCAGGTTCAATCAGGCAACAGGGTATCGCGGCTCGGGTATGCGGGGTCAATGAGCGTTATCGAGATTTATCACCAACTGACAAATCCCGACGCACGTCGAGGCTGGTCTTTTGCAACAGCTACGGACTAAGTCCGCGTGTCACACCCCACGCGTCAATTCAAACACCGTGATCTCCGGCCGTGCGCCTAAGCGGATCGGAAGGATGGTAGTTCCGATACCGCGGTTGACGTAGAGCTGGCCACCAGATTTTTCGTACAAACCGCTGACGTATGGAGTGTACAGTCTGTATAGCGAGATGCGACGCTTAAGGAAATTCAGCGACAACTGTCCGCCGTGAGAGTCTCCGGCCAATACCAGGTCGAAACCCTGTTCGACTGCCCAATCGAAACCGGCGGAAACGGGCACATGGGTCAATAGAATGTTGACCGTGTCGGGCATCACCAGGTGATCGATCCACGAATCGTCCGTTTGGCTGTCGTCAACGCCGATGAGACTAATCGTTTCGCCGTTCAATTGAATGAGCGCTCGCTCCTGACGCAAGATGTGGATGCCTTTCGCGGCGAACAACCGGGTGATGGATTCTTCTGTGTGGGTGATGCTCTCGTGGTTCCCGAGAGAGCCGAATACGCCATAGGGCGCACGAAGGCCCGCGAGCGCCTGCACCACTTCACTTTGCGCCGTTGTGTCCCAGCTGAGGTAGTCCCCGGTCATAACGATCAGGTCCGGTTTCTGCTCGTTGGTCATGGTGACGCATCGGCGAATCTCGGCTGCGGTCATGAACGGAGCGATGTGTATGTCGGAAAGCTGGCCGATGCGAAAACCTTCGAAGGCCCTGGGCAAGCGCGCCAGCCGAATGCGCGGGTGAGTGACTTCCACGTCGAGTCGGCTGTACAGAAGCCCGTAAGCCGCGGCCACGAAGGGTGTGGCGCTTACCGCGATAGCCATTTGCCGGAGTAAGTTCCTGCGAGCGGGCGAGGGCAGGCCAATGGCATCAGGCTCGGGGGCTGTGGCATGAATTACGGCGGCATCGTGCATGTAGTGATAGAGCCAGGTTGCGCCGCGCGCTCCTCGGTCCACCGTCCAGAAAACCATCACAAGGCCAAAGCCCAACCACGACCCGAGCAGCCACACCGACAAAGCGCCGTCAATCAGAACGCTGCGCAGCCTTGGATCCGCGTGAACTGGAAGACGACCCGTCGTAAGCAGGTGCCATTGGTGCAGGATTCCGAAATGGGTGAAACTGTAGACACAGAAGAACACGTAGACAACCGTCGCTACGACGGCGGGCCAGGTGCGCCGGGACTCTCCGGGGATGATGCGACCCCCTACATCGAGGGCGCGGCAAATCCAGAAAAGTTGGCTGGCAATCAGAAGCACGAACAGCAGGAATTCGATGTCGAACCTGGGGCTGAGCCAAAAGGCGCCAAGGACAACCAACAAGATAGTGATCGCGCGCTTGTGAGCTCTGAAGAAGCTGATCATCTCTCGCCGTCTTCTTGTAGGAACGGCAATTATAGACTTCGCGCCACAGAATGAACCGAGCTTCCAGTGTTTCTGAGTTGGCATGTCGCCGCATGCTCATTTTGCGCCAACGATGTTACCTGTCGCGAACAGGCGATTTGACTCAAAACCCCTGCCGTGGGCATTTTGAGCGTTATGGAGATTTATCGTCAACGACCCAGAAAACGGAAACAATTAGCCCGAGGTCATTTGTGCGTCCGCCCTATAATTGCGATCATGAAAAGACGAGATGTCGTTCAGCTCTGGGAAGAGCACACCAGGCATGAGTTCGCTACCCGCGACACTGAAGCCACACTCGCGACGATGCTCAACGATGCCTACGTAAACCACATTCCTGTCATGACTGGTGGCTATGGCAAAGACGATCTCCGACGCTTTTACTCACATGATTTCATCCCCACAATGCCTGCAGATACAACGCTGACTCCGATCTCACGCACTGTAGGGGAGGATCAAATTGTGGATGAGATGATTTTCAGCTTCACTCATACGCAAGAAATGCCGTGGATGCTGCCCGGCATTGCTCCAACGAATCGACGGGTTGAGGTGCCGCTCGTTGCGATCGTACATTTTCGCGACGACAAGCTTGCCCACGAGCATATTTACTGGGACCAGGCTTCCGTCCTCAAACAAATTGGCTTGCTTGAAGATCCGAAGCTACCAGTCTTCGGCGCGGAGACGGCGCACAAAGTATCAAACACCAACGTTCAATCGTGATCAGGTTCAACATCCTTTGTCCGGGTCAATGAGCGATATCGGGATTTATCACCAGCCACTCGCGTCAAGCCGCCTGTCCGGTACTTGGTCGCCGGGGTTCACGCAGAAGAGACTCGACGTATTTCCCTAGCGCGATTTCCATTTCAGACTTCGCGTGTTCAAGGCTACCCGCTTGAACAATGATGGAGGGTTTTTCGCAGCTGCCATTCCAACCGTCATCCGTGAGCCAGAACTTGCATTCGATAGGCAGAAACGGCGTCACTTTGAGCGTCACGGCATGATTTCCCATAGCTCCCTCCGCATACGGTCTCACCAGATGCCATCATAACGGGTTTTCATCGAGCAATATTGCTCAGACTCGCTTCTAAATCCAGAGTAGCTTGAGAAAATGGATGTACGAGAAGGGCGGTTTTCCATGACCCCACAGATTACTGATTGGCGGCATCTCGCCGCACAAGCCAGTGATGAAAAAGACCCGAACAAACTGATGGAACTGGTTGGCGAACTTGATCGCCTACTTGAACGCGAGGAAAAATCCTGCAAGCGGCAGCACTAAGGAACACCAATGACCACCAAACACGGTGCGAACAGTTCCACCGCAGAGCCGACACGTTCCGAGCATTGCATTTCTCGATCAAAGCAAACGATTCAAGCGAGTCGAGAACTGATAAGCAACTCCCGCATTATGCAACTGACCAGCGTAGCTCGATTTACAAGAAGCAGCAGGGCGAGAGCGGCGGCAGCAAGGGGTGCGGCGTCGTTTCACGGCAAATGAACTGGAAGCGTGATTGAAGTCCGGCGGGGTAAGCCGCTGGTCTCCGCTTTTTCAATGGGCTTAATCCCTTCTAAATCCTAAAAAACCGTGTTCAATTTTGACCAGACTTGTGTCTCCTGAGATGCAATAATTGCTATTCCCTGCGAAAGTTCATTAGGTGGAGTGGGAGGACGAATGTCCAGTCCCGTAAAACACCGCATCCTCGTGGTGGACGACGATGAGAGCGTTCGTGAGGTATTTACGCTGATGCTGCGACAAGAAGGCTACGAGGTGGCTACTGCGGAAAACGGTTTTGACGCTCTTCTCAAGCTCAAAGATGTGGTAATCCCGGACGTAATCATCTCTGATCTCAACATGCCGGAAATGTCCGGGTTTGAATTCCTGTCCGTGGTACGACGCCGCTTTCCGAAGATTTCAGTGATCGCCAGCAGTGGAGCTTATGGAAGCAGAGCTGTTCCGACGGGAGTCCTTGCCGATGCGTTTTATGCTAAGGGAGACGATCATCCGGACACTCTGCTGAATAGCGTGGCTGCGTTGATCCAGACTTCTGCCCAGCAAGCAAGTGCCCATCAGAGCGGCTCTGCTCCGGTTTGGATTCCACGGAACGGGAAAGACTCGAATGGAATACCCTATATCGTGATTACCTGTACAGAGTGCCTGCGGTCTTTCCCGCTGAATGTGACAACGGAAGAGAACCCCGAGGTTCTTGAAACGCCATGCCTGTTTTGCTCAAACACGGTCAAATACATTATTGATTTTTCTCTTTCTGTATTCTCTCCGACTAAGGTTAAGACCGCTCCTGTAATCAGCCGGAAGGACACGGCGGCGTAGTCCAGTCCTAATCCTTGCGCCCTAACTGACAAAATCAGGCGATAGCGCAACTTTGAGCTTTCTATTCGCCTTTTCAGCCCATTTTGAGTGATATGGCGATTTTGCACCAACCGTCGGCTGTTAATCCGATGCATTACCCCAATCTGAAGGTGACCTCGACATTAACCAGGACTGCAACGGCCTTTCCATCCTTTAGTGCCGGGTTGAATCGCCACCGGGCCACCGTTACGAGTGCCTCAATATCTAAGCCTTCACCAAGCCCACGGACGATTTCCAGCATTTCTGGAAAGCCTTTCTCATTGACTACAACCGATATCACAGCCGTTCCCTCCAGTCGTTGGTGTCTGGCGGCTGGGGTGTACTCCGGGTCGGGCGATTCAACAGCTTTCGGTGGAATAAGACCTGGGCCACCGCGATATACCGGGCGATTTCCCTCCAGTTCGCCAATGACTGTCCCCGGCGTGCTTTTCCAAAGAGCTTTTACATCACTTATTGTTGGTTTCCAGTAGCCGGACACTCTGTCGAGCAGTTGCCCCCCTTGGAAAATCTGAGCCAGGCTATTGTTTATCTGATCCTGATTTTCGGGTGACATTTGCACCCGGATACGGACGTCTCGCGTAGTCAGTATTGGAACAACCTGCAATTTAGCTGAGGTGGCCGCCTGGTGATCCTTTTCTTCCAATCGCAGAGCGAGGATGACTCGCTTACCATCAATTTCGATTCCATGCTGATTAACCCTGAGCTTTTCCACTCGCAGTAAGCCACATGTTGACCACGGCCCCGCGACGAGGTTGTTCAATAACAAACCAGAGGAATTGAATTCTAATGTTTTTCCAAAATATGGAGTTCGCAGCGAAAGGAGGCTCCCTCCGTACAGGTGTCGAAACGTACTTTCCAGATTTCTGTCCTCTGTTGCTTCAGCAAAAGGAAGGCAAACAAAACTGAAGGTGAGAACACTAATTGCGACTTTTTGGACTGCTCTCAAGACTGGCCTCCCCAGGCAAATCGTGATGTCTACACATGATCGCACAACGTCTTTCTTGATCTGATACCAGGCGATAGCGCAACTTTGCGCTTTTCTTCGTCTGAGGTGGACATTTTGCGTGCTATGGGGATTTATCGTCAACTACGAGGCAGATTCCCAGTGTCCGAGTTGCCGTGCACAACATGACAGCGGAAGGGCGGGCGTGGGCAATCGTCGTGTAGGAAAGAGGTTCTTACAGGTACGCGACAAACCGGGCATTTACATATCGCGTCTTCTGAATGATAGACCGAACCGCCGCCACCAATTCCTTCGCGGCATCAGATTTGACCACGTAACCGCTGCCGCCAACCTGGAAAGCTTGCCGGATTGTTTCGACGGTGTCGTGTTGGCTCAAGAAGAGGATTTCGGCAGTAGGAGCAATGTTCCGTATCCGCC
>Ga0075426_10000622_pt1 | contig 24429 bp, 27 predicted proteins | sample SoiMethybrSBSTD5_FD_75304 | JGI IMG/M metagenome (GOLD analysis project Ga0075426, IMG submission 75304) | Bulk soil microbial communities from a Populus tree surrounding site in Tennessee, USA - Soil MetaG P. TD hybrid SBSTD5 | ecosystem: Environmental > Terrestrial > Soil > Tree plantation...
CGCCGCGAAATTCAGGACGGCGAATTTGTTCTGACCGAAGACGCTCTCGATGAAGCTTGCCATCCAGGCGGGCGGCGGCTTCTGGCCGATAACGTAATCAAGCACAACCTTGATAGGCCATGGCTCCATCAAGTCGGTGACGCCTTCCACGGCAACGGCGAAGAAAGATATTGTCAGCGATTTCCAGTGGGGCCGCAGGAGATAGTCGATGACAAGCCGCTTATTCATCGTGTTCTCCTGTCGAAATCAATTTGGTTGAGCGCAGAAATCTGAACGGTGTGTATGACGGTGCTGCTGGTCGGCTTCTTTGGGTCACTCAAGGACTATAATATCGCGCGACGGCTTCGCGCAAAGATGGCACGGGTTCCGGCCGATGATATTCCAATGCGCAGCGCATTTTGTTAGTCTTAGTCGTCAGCGCAAACGGAGAACCCATGCCTCGGAGAAGACGACACACAGAACGTCATTTCACGGCGAGCGACACGGTTCGCGACATTGTTATTGGGATGTCGGATGGACTGACGGTGCCGTTCGCTTTGGCTGCCGGACTGTCCGGTGCGGTGGATAAGACTTCAATCATCGTGACCGCCGGACTCGCTGAAATCGCCGCGGGCTCGATAGCGATGGGCCTCGGAGGTTATCTCGCGGCAAAGAGCGACGCGGAACACTACGCCAGCGAGCAGCGACGCGAGCTGAAAGAAGTTGCCGAAATTCCCGAAGAAGAAATGGAAGAGGTAGCACAGGTCTTTCGAGGCTACGGGCTGAGCGGCGAGCAAATCGCTCCAGTGGTTCACGCGCTGAGCGAAAGGCCGCAGGCCTGGGTCGATTTCATGATGCGATTCGAGTTGGGACTCGAAGAACCGAAACCTGAACGCGCTCGTATCAGCGCGGCGACGATCGCGGGCGCGTACATCGCCGGCGGCTTGATACCACTCGCGCCGTACATTCTCATTTCGAAGGCCTCACTTGCGCTGTTGTACTCGGTCGCTGTCACGCTCGCCGCATTGCTCTTGTTCGGGTGGATCAAAGGTAAATTCACAACGGCCAAACCGTTGCGAAGCGCATTGCAAACAGCGCTGGTCGGAAGTCTCGCGGCAGGAGCGGCCTTTCTCATTGCAAGATTGATTTCATAGCAGACAATAACTCTGAATCATTCGAATGTCCTCTCAACCTCCTGCAATCGAATTTCGAAACATCTCGATAAGCTTCGAGGAGGAGCCGGCGCTTGAAGATATAAGCTTCACTCTCGGGCGCGGCGAAATGATCTGCATAACCGGCGTATCGGGTTCAGGAATGTCGGTGTTGTTGCGGCTTGCGGCGGGACTTCTGCGGCCCGACACAGGACAAATCTTCATCGACGCGCGCGAGATCGAAGGACTGGATGAACAGGAATTGCTCGCTCTGAGAAGCGCTTCGATGGGCATGGTCTTTCAGGAGCAATCACTGTTCACCGGAATGACTGTCTATGACAACACGGCTTATCGGTTGGACGAACATGACTGGCCCGAAGAAGACACGGAGCGAGCGGTCAGTGAAATACTAAGCTTCGTCGGACTCGAAGAAGACGTCGACAAGCTTCCTGAAGAGCTTTCCATCGGGATGCGGCGTCGCCTGGAGTTTGCGCGAGCTCTGGTCGGATGGCCAAGAATAATGTTGTTCGACGAAGCTACTTCGGGGCTCGACCCGCTGAACGCGAGGGCCATTCTCGATCTGGTGATTCGTGCGCGAGACATTCATCAGATCTCTTCGCTATACGTCACGAAGGAGCTTCACGAGATTCCTTATCTCGCCGGGCGTCGCGCGGTGAAAAACGAATCGGGAGAAATCACCATCAAAGAGGTCCAAGTCAGGGAGTCGATCAGCGTTATAGTGCTTGAAAAAGGTCGGGCCGTTTTTACAGGCACTCCGGCTGAGTTCGAAGCAAGCGATCTCCCGTCGGTGAAGCGACTCACTCATCCGCCGCCCGGCGCTCCGTCTACGGACAGCTACATCGCTGATCCGTGGAGCAAAAGCAAGAAACCATAAGCTTTAGCAAACTCCTTCTGCGTGGCTTTCACTTTGAAGTTGCAAAATAGACGCCCGCGAGAACCAATGCACCGCCGATGAATGTCGAAAGTGGAGGGTGTTGACCGAAGAAGATCAACGCAAGGACGCTCGCTACCACGGGCTCGCCCAGAAACGCGAGTGAAATCGCGGTCGGGCGAACGTGTTTTATTGCCCAGTTGAAAACTGTGTGACCGATTATCGTCGGCACCACCGCAAGCGCAATCAGGTACAGCCACGCGCTTGATTGATAAGGGCCAAGGTGATCTCCGGCGAGAAGCACACACACCAAGAGCAACAGTGAACAGATGGCGTAGAGTGGCGTTACGTAAGCGAGCAGGCTCACTCGAACGCGCGCCTTTCGGCCTACAAGAAAATAGCCCACGGCCGCCAGCGCTCCCAACAGCGCGAGACCATCCCCCTTCAGCGCGAGACGCACTTCACCAAGCGCGGCGTGCCCGATGATCAACATGCCGATCAAACCGACTGCCGTTCCGATCAGGCTTCGTCTCGTTGGCCGCTCGCCAAGGAACAAATATGACGCAAAGACAACGAACAGTGGATGACTGTTGACCAGGACTACTGAAGTCGCAATCGGTATGTACTTCAGCGAAGTAATCCACGCGCCGAAATGTACAGCCAGGCAAAGTCCCCCCAGCAACAACAACCAAAGATCATCGCGAGCAAGTGACGCAAGTTCCTTTCGCTTTAAGGCCAACGCCGGAGGCAGCAACAGAAGAGTCGCAATTGCCATCCGATAAAACGCGATCGCAAGCGGTGAAATCTCCGTTCGTTCCAGTTCGGTGATGAAGACCGACGAAAACGAAAGCCCAACAACGGCAAACGCCATCGCGCCCATTACTCGGGCAGTCCCGCGACTCTTTGTGATGGAAGGTTCGTCGATCACTCGCGTCCGAAGGTCAGATCACAACCGAAGCCAACAAAACTGGCCTGCTGTTTGAAACGGCTCGAACTTTATAGCATCGCGTGCGTTTGATGAGAAACCGCGCGATGCACTTGCTTGCCAATGTCGCCTTCGAGGTGCTAATAACTTGTTTGCTCGCGCGCGAGCTGATGTCGAAAGGGAGACTCTTCTTGATGCGTTTGATTTCAGTCGTCGTGATCATTGCGACGCTTGCGCTCGCCGGTTGCAGAGATACCGATACAACCAACGGAAATGGAAACGGAAACTCGAACCGCGTTTCGGATTTCAAGCCTCCTCCGCCGCTAAAGCCAACTCAATCGGTCGATCCCGCATTCAAACCGTGCAACCCTTACTTTCCGCTTGTTCCCGGATCGGTTGCGAAATACGTCCTCAATTACTCGAGCGGCATGACCGCGGATGTGACAGTGATTGTCGAAGCCGCAGACGAGGGCGGACGCAAGGTCTTCACTCAACAATCGCAGATCATAGATCGCAGCGGAGGATTGCAATTCGTCCAAGGCATAGTAAGGAAGTTTGTTTGCAACGGCGACAAAGTCGAAATTCTTTCCGAGACTACCGATAGCACGATGTCAGGCCGCAAGTCGGTCAGCGAGTTTGAGTACCGAGAAAATTCCTTGATCATGCCGGGGCCCGATGAATTATTGAGGAAAGGATCTACCTGGTCTCACACTCTGCGATCGATAATTCGCAATCCCGGCGAACCCCCACAGCGAAGCGATGTGCCTACCGTCATAAAATTTGAATCCGCCGGAGTGGAAGACGTGACCACTGCGGCTGGAAATTTCAAAGCCGTCAAAGTGATTCGGACGATTGGCGAGAACGGCACGATCGACTTCTACGCGGCCGGCATCGGTTTGGTGAGACGCTTCGCCAAAGAAGGCACGTCGTGGGAGCTTAAGGAATACAGCGGACTCACAGCACAAAATTGATGGGCCAGCAAGAACAATGAACGTGATCAATCCCGAGGCTCTCGGACAACCTCGCGGCTACAACAACGGGATTCTTGTCGAAGGAGGAGCGCTCCTGTTCGTAGCCGGTCAGGTGGGTTGGGATGCCGAGCAACGCATTGTAAGCGATGATTTTGCCGAACAGTTCGCGCAGGCTCTCGAGAATGTTCTCGCGGTCGTGCGGAAAGCGGGCGGCTCGCCTGAAAACATCACAAGATTGTTGATCTTCGTCACCGATAAAAAAGAATATCAATCGCATGTTCGCGACATCGGTTCCGCCTACCGTCAACTCATGAGCAAACACTTTCCGGCGATGACCCTCGTGGAAGTCAAGAGTCTGCTCGAGGATCTCGCGAAGGTCGAGATTGAAGCCTTCGCCGTTATACCCGAAACCGCCAAAAGCGCCGCGCCTCAACCGGCGACGACTCACGGTGAAACCTAGTGAGCGCTTCATCGAGCGAAGTAACTCCGAAGAGTTTCCTTTACGAGGAGCGAGGCCCGATCGCGTTTATAACGCTCAACCGGCCCGACCGCTTGAACTCACTGACTTTCGAAGTCTATCGCGAGTTGACTGAAACGTTCTCGATGCTTCGCTCGCGAAATTCTGTTCGTGTAGTTGTGATTACCGGGCGAGGGCGAGGCTTTTGTTCCGGTGGCGACGTCGAAGAAATTATCGGCGAGCTGTTCAGCCGCGATATGGGCGGGCTACTCGAGTTCACTCGAATGACTTGCGACTTGATTCGCGGCATTCGAGGCTTGAACAAACCCGTGATTGCTTCTCTCAACGGGACGGTCGCCGGAGCGGGCGCGGTGATTGCCCTTGCCTGCGATTTGCGAATAGCAGCGGAGTCGGCAAAGATTGCTTTTCTTTTTGCGCGGGTTGGGCTTGCTGGAGCGGACATGGGCGCCGCCTTTCTGCTCCCGAGAGTGATCGGCTTGAGCAAGGCGACTGAAATGCTCTTCAGCGGGGATTTCGTAAGCGCAGATGACGCGGAGAAGTTGGGGCTCTACAATAAGGTTGTCGTGAGTGGTGAGCTCGAGACGGAGACGATGCGATGGGCTGAGCAGTTTGCGGCGGGTCCGGGGTTCGCGCTCGGAATGACGAAGGCAGCGCTTAATCGGGAAATGGACATGAGCCTGGAAATGGCTCTGGAAGCCGAATCCGAGGCACAGGCCATCTGCATGCTTCATCGTGATTTTCGAGAAGCTTATCAGGCGTTTACTGAAAAGCGCCCGCCAGAGTTCAATAAGTGAATTGAATACTAGCACAGGTAGGAATGATGTCGTTTGGTCTGCCAGTAACAACCGATGAACCCAGGCTCACGTACGGCGGGTATCTGAAAGTCAGAGAGCTGATCTCGCTTCAGCACCTGCTTTCTGATCCCGCTCAACACGACGAGATGCTTTTTATCGTCATTCACCAGGTCTATGAACTTTGGTTCAAAGAGCTGTTGCACGAGTTGGACGCAATCATCGAAAGAATGAACGGTGATGAACCGCTTGCTGCGCATCGCCTCGTTCGCCGCTGCATCGAGATCGAACGAGTGTTGGTCGATCAAATAGCAGTGCTTGAAACAATGATGCCCACGGACTTTCTGGCCTTCCGCGATCACCTGATGCCCGCGAGCGGGTTTCAGTCTTTTCAGTTTCGCGAGCTCGAATATGTTTCAGGCTTGAAGGACGCAAGGTTTCTCAAAAACTACCAACCCGATTCGGAAGAGCGAGCAAAGTTGGAAGAGCGCCTGGCTCAGCCTACGCTGGCCGACGCGTTTTACGCGATGCTGCGACGTCGCGGCTTTGATCTACCAGACGTGTCCGAGATCACCGAAGAAACTCGAAGCGCTGCTTCACAGCAACGCATCGACGAACTTGTCCGCGTTTATCAAGACGCTGAAAAGCACTATGCAATGTTTCTGCTCGCCGAAAGCCTGATTGAATACGACGAAATGTTTTCAATGTGGCGGCTTCGTCACATAAACATGGTTGAGCGTATGATAGGAAGCAAGACCGGAACGGGCGGCAGCGAGGGCGCGGCTTATTTGAGGAAGACCGTTGATCGAAAATTCTTCCCTGAGCTTTGGGAAGTGCGGTTTTACCTGAGCAAACGCAATCCGACCGAGGGCTGAGTAGAAGATAGAGGATAGAGGATAGAGAATCGAGGATAGAGGAGGATAGGAATCGAGGATGGAGAATCGAAGATAGAGAATCGAAGGCAAAGTATCGATCCTCGATCTTCTATTCTCGATCCTCTATCCTCCATCTGCGAGTCTTAAAGGGGGCTTTATGGATAATCTCCTGGAGTGGCGAAAAGAGTTTCCGATACTGGAGAACACGGTTTACATGATCAGTCATTCGCTTGGGGCGATGCCGCGTCGAACGCGCGACCGGCTGCAGGAGTACGCCGATATGTGGGCCACTCGCGGGATAAGATCGTGGGAAGAAGGCTGGTGGATGATGGCGAGCAGAGTGGGCGACATGATCGGCAAGATCATAGGCGCCGGCGAGGGTGAAGTGGTCATGCATCCCAACGTTTCAGTATGCCAGTCGGTCATCGCCTCCTGCCTTGACTTCAAAGAGCCTCGCAGCAAGATCGTCACTGAGAGCTTGAATTTTCCGTCGAACCTTTACATCTATCATTCGCTCGAGAGCGAAGGAGCGCGGCTCGTCACGGTTCCTTCCGATGACGGAATCTCCGTTCCATTGGAGCGATTGCTCGAGGCGATCGATGAACAGACATTGCTTGTAAGCGTCTCGCACGTGATCTTCCGAAGCTCATTCATCCAGGACCTGAAAGCGATCACCAAGCGCGCACACGAAGTTGGCGCACTCGTCGTCGCCGATGTGTACCAGTCAGCGGGAACCGTGCCGCTTGACGTGCGAGAGACAGGTCTCGATTTCGCTACGGGCGGTTCGGTGAAGTGGCTTTGCGGTGGACCCGGCGCGGGTTATTTGTATGTCCGGCGCGAGCTGTGGTCGAAGCTCGAACCGCGATTGACCGGCTGGCTCGCTCACGAAAACCCATTCGCCTTTGAGACCGGGCCTAACAAGTACGTCGACAGCATCTATCGATTCTTGAACGGCACACCGAATGTTCCAGGCATGTACGCTGCTATGTCCGGCTACGAGATTGTGAATGAAGTTGGAGTAAAGAAGATTCGCGAGAAGTCGATCAGACAAACGACGCGGTTAATCGAGATCGCCGAAGACGCAGGCTTCAAGATCAACTGCCCGAAGAACGCAGAAGCACGTGGAGGAACAGTTGTAATCGATGTTCCGCACGGTCAGCAAGTGACTACTGAACTGCTGCGACGCGACTTTCTTGTCGACTATCGTCCGGGCGCCGGAATTCGCGTTGCGCCGCACTTCTACTCGAAGGATGAAGAGCTCGAGCTGACGGTTCGCGAGATAAAAAAGATTCTCGAGACGAAAGCTTATGAGCAACACGCCGCATCGGCTCATTGATAATATGGTCAGTTGTCCTCCGCGACCTGATACTGCTCGAGCTTTCCATCCGGCAACTCATAGGTCCACGCTCGCAGGACTTTCTGCGCGAACTTGACTCGATAGACTCGAAGCGTCATTCCTCCGCGAAGGCCCTGATGGATTTGATTGAACTCCTCTGGCGCTCCCAAAGGCCCCAGGCTGCCGGCGAAGTCTTTCAGCGCCTGCTCGTTGAAATAAAAATTAGCGTTGCCAGTGAATAACGATCGATCAATCGTTCCGCGCTGTAGTCCTTCGAAAATCTTGCGAGCTTGTACCTGTTTGACGTCCGTCGCCGGATCGTTGGTGGTGAATAACAACGGAGCGATGCCGTGAGCGATCTCGCTCGCAGCTCCTGCCGCATCCTGATTCGTGAGCACGACTACAGCCACACGCTCATCGGGAAAAACGATGTTCTCTGCGGAGAATCCCGAGACCTCGCCTCCATGCGACAGCGCGCGATGGCCGTCCTCTGTCCCAATGCCAACGCCGAGACCATAGTGAGTTGCAAGACCACTCTTGAGCTCGATGTCAGTCTCGAGCTGCTGATACGACGCCGGCTTCATCAGCTTCTGATCGATGATGGAAATATCCCACTTCGCCAGGTCGCGTGCCGGCATCGCAAGCTCTCCGGCAGCAAAGAGCCATCCCTTTCCTTCCTTCGGCGCGGGATGAAGCGGCCCGAGCGCGTAGCGCATATAACCGGTTGGGTCGGTGTCGCCGAGTTTTTCCTGATCGATGTTCATCACGCTCTTCATATCGAGCGGCGTGAATACCTTCTCACGCAGAAACTGAAGCAGCGGCATTCGAGCGACCTTCTCGACGATGACTCCCGCGATCACGTAGTTGGTGTTGCTGTATTGCCACTTCGTTCCCGGTTCGAAATCAAGCGGCTTTCGCGCCCACTGGTCAAGAATCTTCTGCGCGGTCACCGGCTTCAGCATGAAAGGCATAACATAATCCTGTGGCCAGTAATCCTGATATCCGGACGTATGCGACAGCAACTGCCTGATCGTGACTTCGTTCGCTCGAGTGAGGTTGGGTATAAACTTCGCGACTTTATCGTCGAGCGACAACTTGCCTTGCTCCTGCAAAAGCAGAATCGCCGAGGCGGTGAACTGTTTGCTGATCGACCCGATGCTGTATCGCATATCGGGAGTCGCCGGAGCTTTAGGCTCGAGCCGCGCAGCTCCGTACGCCTGAAGATAGGCGATCTGACCATTTGTGACGACTGCTACCGAAGCACTCGGCACGCCTGATTTTGTGAGGGCTTCGTTAGCGAGCTTATCGATCTTCTGTCGGAGCTCGGGCGATAGTTGAGTCTGCGCGGTCGCCGAGAAAGTTGCTAATGTCAGAAGGATCAGAATGGTAGGAAAGTGAAGTAACAGACTACGTCGGCCCATTGAATTCTCCTTGGAAAAGATAGTGATTGCATAGCGCTACGTGTCAAGCATGTCCCACTCGTCGCCCAAGGCCCAACGGAGTGCCGAGAGCTTCCCGTTGATCATGCCCCACTCGAAATCATCCCACGGTCCGAGGTTCTTCTTACCGTAGCGTCGCTCGACACTGCGTGCGGCCTTGAGAGCCCCTTTCAAGACATTCCGCTGGATCGTCTCCGGCGCACCAGGTGGCCGGGGATAAGTCTCCGTATCGACGACCTTGATCCTTCCCTCCTCGATCCCGATCCGTAGGTTCCAGTGTCGGTTGTACCACACCTGATGGAACAACAAATCCTCAGCTTCCAAGATCTCGCTCAGACCTCGCGGCTCTTGCGTCCACGAGTGCTCGAGCATGATGTCGGTGACGAGCGAAGGCTCAACACGGCGTAGTGCTTCGGGCAGGTTGATAAAGTAAAGCGACTTGATCCGAGAGAAGATGCTGGCTAAGTCCGTGTGCGGAGCTTTGTGATTGCCCTGCTCGATGCTGAAGTCGGTCTTATTGTGAGTGACAAACGCAAAGCGAACACCGGCCGCTGCCTTGTCGCGTACGCAGTCGGAGTAGGTCTCGATGAGAATGGCATCGGCCATCGCGTTCTTACCGCGATGGAATGGCGCTTTCTTCTCGATCGCCCGTTGAGCTGCCCGGAGCCTCACCGATTCGGACGTTTCAATGATCGGCGATGCAGTGAGCAGCCTCTCGATGCGGTCGAGCGTGCCCACGGCCTCGCCGCCGATGATTGGAATCTTGTGATCCACATCGTCGAGATGCGAGAGCACAACCCGCATCTTCTTCTTGTCGCCACCAACCCTACCGACTGCGTCTTTAACAAGCCGGAAGTGCGCCGAGAGGCTCTTGGCGCTTTCCTTAGCGATGCGTTCCCGGTTCCGTCGGAACTCGTCGAGGACAACACGAGGTACGATAGTCTCGACCATATCGAAGCGAAGCAACTCCTCTAGGACGCCTAGCACGGGCACCTGCTTCGGGTCCTTCGCAATGTCAAGCCACACGCACGTGTCAATCAGCATCCTGAACATCAAGTCCACTCCACGGTATCAGAACTGTACGGTCTAGAAAAACATGATCGCTGTCAAACAACGGCGATCACGCGGCGCAGGTTTTACGCTCTCACGAAATCCGCTTTGCGCCCTTCGCTAGATGTACTGTTAAGCGGTTATCTCCCAAACTTTCGGTAACAAAAACTTATCGATCAAATGCGGAGAATCGGGATCGCCGGTTCCAACAAGAACTCTCCTTGGAGACCATTCCTTGGTAAATTTTCGCACTATCCCAGTTGCTTGAGTTCGCACACTTGGAGAACGTCTAATCAATACTCTTTCCTCGAACTTTGGCGTTTCAAAATGCAAATACCGGCCGCATCGATGTAAGTGCGCAGAAATGATTTCGGCATTCTTATAGCCAATAGTAATGGCAAGAGATGCTTGCTTCGGGTTTATGTACACAGCACCAGAGGATTCTGTGGCCCAGTCAGGTGCAGCCAGTTTGGTGGCGATATTCCAGTCGAGAGTGTTCGAAACGGAGTTTCCACAACAAGGACAATAATCAATGGAAAGAGGCTCACTAATCACAGTCAGTTTTAGGTTGGGAGCTAAATCGTTTATTTCTTCCAAGATCAAATCAATCCATTTCCCCATCGGGCCATCAAGCAGATGATAGTGCCTTTCAAGCACGATTTTCCCTTCGACTTTTTGAAACACTAGTCTGGCAGAATGTATTTCATCAACGGTTCCATACGTGTTTATCACCGCAATTGATTGAGGATGGGTTTTTCTGGCATCCGCCACGAATGCCTCCCATTCTTCTTTGTATGCTCTGAGTTTATCTGCACCAAGATCAGTATGTCTTGACTTCTTGTATGCCCGAGGTCTGTGGTGTGCGTCGTGGTCTTCAACACAAAGGATTGCAATATTGGAAGGATCATTATTGGAAGGGTCGTGATCAATATGATGAAAGTTGACTCCGACTCCACGTGCTTTACAAACGCAGCACGCCCCTGCATTCAAGAGCAAGAGATTGCTTTTTTCTGGATCTCTCAGTTTTTTTCTTTTTGCCATTCTCTCTTGCGAACTGACGATTGTGTTCGCAGCGAAAACAAACCGCAGCTACTCGTTATTAAGTGTGGGCTCCAATAACTCTGGGGTCATTCCTCTTCGTTTGGCCTCCCGACCGATTTCGTCCATCACTTCTTTCAAAGGGCGAGCATCGGCCGCAGCGATCTCTTTCAACCAAAGACTAAGCAATGCTTCCATTTTCCTTTGTTCTTCCGCCGGCGCGGTGTTGAACACTCGAGCCGCTTCGCTGTCTACCTTTATCGTGATTACTTCGGTCGCCATAGAAGTGTTCCAAAACTCTTTCCGTTGGGAACCTCGCTGCTCGAATAATACCGCATTCAATACTGGCCGTCATTCTCGCAGGGAGGGTCACACCTGACTAAGTTGATCTTGCTTTTGTCGCCTTTCGAATGGCAAGGGGCGGCAAGCCCCCAACTCGCTCAGAGCCTATGAGCTCGGAGAATCTTCAGATCGACATTTCCCCTGGAGAAGATTCGAGTTAGCTGCGGCTCTGAACGAAACGAATGCTGTTGCCGTCGGGGTCCTTCACGTACATTTCGCGGTTGCCCCAGTCTTGTTCGGTCGGCGCTAAATCAATTGCTACGCCCTTCAAAACGAGTTCGGAGTGCAACGCGTCGATGTCTTCAACCAGAATGAAGGCCGCGCCTCGCGGACCGCCGTCGCCTGAAAAGGACGATGCATGCAATTCAACTTCGTCGCGCACAAGCCCCATGTAACACGGATCAAGTCCGCCAAAAGGCCGATAAGCAAAATCCTGTCGAAAGCCCAGACGCTTGCAATAGAACTGCTCCGCTACAACTGAGCTTTCGACATGAAGCACAGGTATTGCCAGCTTAAACATTCATTCCTCCGGGTGCCTTACAGAATCGTTTGCCTCGCGATGACATCGTTGTTTGAGCGTTTCAACAAGTTCAGTTGAACTTCCATTTCTTCGACGACCGATCCTGGCGGCATGCTTCCAAAGGCTCGCTTGGGCCCTCATGATTTCGAGTACTTGGTGTGTCTCCCGATCTACTCTTAGTCGCATGCACACGCAGCCATAACCGTGGCTGCCGTTTGTTCGCACCCACTGCCGAGATTTGAACTTTGGCCAGGGCCAATCGCCAGGTACTTGATAGCCGCCCTGAACGCCGATCGTCCACTCGGCCTCCCGGTCATAGAACCAGATATTTGCCGGCGTCGGATTGCTGAACCATCCGCAACGCATTTCAAAATCGCTTGCGGGGAGTTCGTCAGATGGCGGCGGTTGTCCCGTGACCAAAACCGCGGCCACATGCAGCAAGCCTACGGCGAGATTCAACTTTGATTTCATTGGCCTTTATTGAAGCGCGAACTTAACGCTTTCTAAGTTGATTGTAAAGATTGTTCCCGAGGGCGTTAGGGGACAGGTGATGCCCTGTTAGAAAGTAGCCGTTTAGTTATGATGAGTATGCAAATGAAAGAGCACATCAGCCCTATCAGCCAAGTGATCAGAACAGTCATTAGAAAGCTAACTATCACAAGCGAGAGTCTGCCGCGCACAAAATAAAAGTAACTATAGCAAGCATTGAATACCCCGAATAGAAGTGCTGCCCACCGGGTAATAGCTTCACCAATCCATAGCCCTTGAGATAGGGTGAGTGATGCGCCATAGCGTCTGATACTTATATCTCTAATCGCGGGGTATAAGACTATGGGAAAGGCGACGAAGTCTATTAACCAGGGAAAAACGCTTAAGGTATGTGGAGAGGGACTGACTAGATTTCCTATCACAAGGAATCCGATCAAAGCAGCGGACAATATCAGGCTGTATTTGAATTCGTCAGTGTTCATAAGTCCTCACTTTCGATGGCAGTCGCTTCTCACCGCCTAACCGTCTCGCATCACCGGGCTGCCGAACGGCACTAGGCCAGACAATGGGAACAGCGCTTCAGCGGCTTCGGTGCATGTCGTTAGGCTCATTTCGCTTCCTCTCTTTAGCCTCTATTTGCTCGGCGGTTCGTGAATAATACCGTGTGCTATACTGCCCGTCATTAAGGCGGACGGTTCGCGTTCTGAGTTTCGCTTGCCGCCTGTTGCCATCGAACAAACGCAAGCCGCCGTTCCAACTGGCTTAAGAGCCGATTATCTCGCAGAACTTATTAAGATCCACATTGCCGCCGGAGACGATCGCGACGATTGGCCCCTGGCCCGCTTTTCCAGTCAATGCCGCGGCCAACGAAAGAGCGCCGGCGCCTTCTGCAATGACGCGAGCCTTCTCGGCCATCAGTCGCATCGCCTTCTTAGTCTCGTCCAGGCTGACTACAATGCAGCCGTCGACAACCGGCTTCATCCGCTCCCACATTCTTGGGAAGAGGCTTTGACCGCCGGCGCCGTCAACGAAGGATGCCTCCCAGTTCTTAAACACCTGCGGAGATCCCATCTCAAACGAGAGCGCGGTGGGCGAGGCCGTCTCTGGTTCAGCTCCCCACACTTTGATCGCGGGGTTGAGCGCCTTGATCGCGCTGCCTACTCCGGTGATAAGCCCGCCTCCACCAATCGCGGCAATGACCGCGGCGGTGTCGGGCGCGTCTTCAAAGATCTCGAGGCCCATCGTCGCATGACCCGTGATGAAGTTATGATCGTCGAACGGATGAACGAAGGTCGCGTCGATTCCGGGAAACGATCGCTCCTCGAGGGTCTTCCACGCAACGTCGTATGGGACCGGGAAGAGCTTTGCGCCAAGCGCTATCATTCGTTCCTTCTTGGATTCCGGTGCAGTCTCGACCACCACGACCGAGCAAGGCACGCCCGCCTGACGCGCCGCATAAGCGACGCCTTGCCCCGCATTGCCCGCGCTGATAGTCCACACGCCCTTGTTTCGTTCGGACTCTGAGAGAAGGGCTACGGCGTTAGCGGCGCCTCGCAACTTGTAAGCGTTGATTGGTTGCAGGTTCTCCAGCTTGAGCCGGATGTCGGGGAAGCGCGGCCCGAGTTCGAGGCGGACGAGCGGCGTGCGGATGATAGTCGCGGCTATTCGCTTGCGGGCTTCTTGTATTTCGGCCAACTCTATCGGTCGTACAGGTTCAGGTTCTATCGACATTGTTAGTCTCTTTCCATGAGACGAATTCACCTCGCCCTCTTGGTTACGGGCAACGAATTACCACTCACGCTTTGCAAAAACATCTATCGCTCGAACGTTTCATCCTGCAAAGTACAAGCGCTCTTTCTGCTTCACCGAATCTTTGCGATAGTACGGCAGCCTCCAGGAATCATCCGGAGTCAGTTTTCCTGAGCTGACCTTTCCGCTCTTCTTGGGAATGCTGTTAGCCACCATCCGAAAGTAAAAGTGATTGAACAGGCGCATGAATTCTCCCAAGTAGAGATCGGCAACCCGCGTGTCGCCGCGGATCACCAGCATGTTTTCGTCGTTCTTCCTCGTTGAAGCATCGCTGAAGTTCGCCGAGCCGCTTATGACTATCGGGTCATCGCCCAGCGGATCGATCAACATATACTTGGTATGTATGAACTTGACGTTCTTATTCAACCCCGTCAGTCGTTCTTTCTCCATCCAACGCTCAAAAGCATTCTCGCCAAGCACGGCGCCGATCGCGATTCGAACGTCCGGGTCGATTTTGAGACGCTCGATATTGTTCCCGGCTTTTTCCAGCAGGAGGTAGCGCAGATAGTTCTTATCCTTGGCGAATATTGCTTCAAACAAGTCGTTCACTCCGAACGCGGCCGTTAAGAACACGCCGGTGTTGGCGGAATCCATTCTCTCGGCGTACCACTCGAGGGCTCTCAGGCTCTCGCGCGGGCTAAAGATAGTCGTCGTTGCTTTCTCGTCCGGCAGTCCGTCGGGGACCGGGAACTTTTCTTCGTTGAACGGGCGTATCTTGTCGAGCTCCTTCTTCCGGTTCATCTCGGGATCAGTGCTCAATCTCTCCCAATACTCCAGATACCGCGCGGCGATCTCGGGATCGCGAACGATATGTCCGACGTTGGAGTGCCCGAAGATGCCTCCGTCAGTCATATTGGTGGAGCCGGTCCACACTTGAACGGGCTTCCCATTCTTCAGCAGAACAATGAATTTGTTGTGAGATATGTTGCTCGGATTAGCCGTTCGCGGAATCGTAATCGCATCGATGCCGGCATTTTTGATTGCTTCGCGGTTGGTTTTGTTTGGCGTGTTCTGGCTATTCTCGCGAGCGTCGAAGACGATTTTGACATCTGCACCCGAAGCGCTGGCTTTGCCGAATGCCTTCAACACCGCTCCCTGATTGAACTCGTAGACGGCGGCTCGTATTCCAAACTGTTTGCCTTTGGCTTGCGCTATGAAGTCGAGCATCGCTTTAAACAGTCCACGCGAGAGCCATCGCCAGGCAGCTCGGCCCGGCACTTTGTCGGGAGGCTTGTTCCCGAACTTGCGCACGTAAGCCTGCGATCCGGCGACACCTCGATTGAAGTAGACTGCGTGGGTTCCCTTCGCTTCATCCTCCATGGCAAAGCGGACCTTCACCGATTCGCCCTCCTTGAGTTTCCCGGGCTCGCCGCGCATCGCGACAATCCGATATGTGTATTCGTGGCGCAACCTGGTAGTGAAGTCGGCCCACAGGAATGACTGAATAGGATGATCCTTTGTCGATACGAGCGCACCGCGTTCGAGGCCGGAGTTCGGGAAGGTTTTGAATCCCTGAAGCCAGTCGCGTCTATCGTTGTTGGTGTGATCAGTGCGTTCGATCCCAAAGCCCAGCACACCCTTGCTGCTCTTTTCATCCATGTCGATTCCGAGCAGCACTACGTACGAACCGGCAATTGCGTGGACTGTCAATGGGCCTCGCTTAGCTTTTTTTCTCATCGGCTCCCCTCCAAAGAGTTGGTAGAAGAAAGATTGTTTGTCTTCTTTCTTTCCTGAGAAATCGACGGGGAAGATAGTCCCGCGATAACGCAATGTCAACAACAATACACTTTCGATCTTGCGAACAGAAGACCTGTTTTGCGCGAGCGTCGATGTGACGGCACGGTTGTCAGGGATGAAGCATGTGACGGACTAAGATCTCGGAGATCGCCTGGTCTACCGCGGGCCAGTTTCAACTCTTTAAGCGGGCTAAAACATGCCGTATTCATTTGGCGACTGCTCCGGTACAAGCTGCCCAACGTCCCACAGTTCTACAACCTTCCCGGCGTCGAAACGAAATACGTGAACGACCGCTATGACTTGGGCCTTCTCGTCGAACTGGACCCTGGAATGAACCGCTACCAAGTCACCTTCTTCAAGCGCCCTCTGAACCTCAAATATCTTTCCGGGATACTGCTCTGCGTTTTCCTGCATTGCATCTCTCAGTGAAACCGCATCGCCTTTGAAGTAAGGGTTGTGATGCTTGAAGTCGTTGCCGACGTAATTCTCGAATGCTTCCCGAGCGTGGCCTGACGCACACATTTTAAGAAATGAGACCGCTGAATCTTTCATTATTATTCCTCCGAGCCCTCGCTGAGAGAGACCGTTCCATTCGCGTTGGATACAGCTTCATCAGGGTTGCTTTTGAACGCGGTAATGCAGCTGAACCAAACCATCTTCAAACTGTTCGACGGATCGCAACTCCAGGGGCACGTGACGATGACGCCGCGCTATCAATGGAATGCCCTCCCCAATGAAAATGGGGGCAACGCTGATGACGAACTCGTCGATCGCCTGCGCGTCAAGAAACGAGGCGATGATCTCGCCACCGCCCATCAACCAGATATCCTTGCCAGGCTGCTCTCGAAGACGGCTCACGAATGGTCCGATTGCATCGCTTACGAACTCCACGCCGGACGGGGCGTCCGCTGGCCGCGGATGACGGGAGAAAACGATGTACCGACTTTGTGAGTCGAACTTCGCTCCCATAAGGAGGCTCACCTCGTAGGTCTTCCGGCCAAGCAGCTTCGTGTCGATCGACCTCATGAAGACATCCATGCCATAGAAACCTTCGGGCGCGGGGCGGGACGTCAGCCATTCAAGATCGCCGTTACTTCGTGCGATGAAGCCGTCGGCGCTGGTTGCGATGTGGACGATGACGTTTCGGCGCTTCGTCATGAGTGCTCTCCCTTGGCGAGCGGCAGAGATTGCTATGGTCTTTTTACAGTGACAAAGGCTCTACAGTAGCTACCGCAGTTGGGTCCTCTTGCCAAATCCGTGAAGTACACCGACTGACTGACACGGTGGTCCGCTACCATTTGAATGTAACCCCGTGCACTTATGTTACCCGCCATATCCGTCGCTCAGGAACGTTCTGGTTCCATACTTCCCGTCGCGCCATCCAAAAGTCTGTCGAGTCTGCATGACGCACCTCAAGCGTTCCCAATTCCCGCCTCTCTTCGCGCGCCTGCATCGGCAAGAACTTTATCTCCCCTTGATCTCACCGGCCAGAGTCCGGCGAGAATCAACCAGAGCGCCAACAACATAAGAAAGGGGAAAAGAATCGCGGCGCCTTGGATTTTCAAAGCGACCACCAGCGGCGCGGCAGCGCCATGACCCAACGCTCCGACGATGCCGAGCCAGCCGATCCAGGGCGAACCGATAACTCGATCGCGTATTCCGGCGATGATGAACCCAATGATGCTCAACGCAAAAATCGGATAGAAGAAAACTGCGAGCCACAGATGAGTCGTTAGAACCGGAGTCGCTTGCCCGGCAACAAGATGATCGTGGTCGACAACCGCGGCCGTGTGCAACGCCATCTCGATTGTCTGTAGAACTGTCCCGATGATTGCGAATCGCAACCACTTCTGAGTTGTCGGTGGTAATGACGTTGCCTGTCTGTATAGCAGCAGACCGATCAGGAGAACGGCGAACCCCGCAAGCATGAGCGAATGAGCGGGAACCCATTTTGGACTTGCGAGCATTTCATGCATCTCACCGGAGGGATGCTGCGGCCCGCCCGCGATCAAGAACAGCGCCGAGACAATGAAGCAGACACGCCAGGGAGATGGCTTCATCGCAATTCTCCATTCCTTGCTATTGGACTACTAACCTGTGTGAGATTCGCCGATCGAATAATACCGCATTCGTTACTAGCCGTCATTGACCTGGAAAAATAATGGGTCGTGTCGTCTGTGAACCAATGAGGAGGGATCAGGTTTACATTCTTTAAGATTGTGACGAAAGGGCTGCTTGCTCAAAAGTGAATTGCAAGAAAGTCAAGCCTGACGCCTCCCGACTATCCGGTAGTTAGGTCCAGCGTCCGTCGTGCAACTTTCCAATCTAGAACGAGGCCGGGTCTGCAATTCTGCGATTGCGGACCTCTAGCGACCGAAGGGCTCAATACCGTCGATCCCGCCGATCTGATCAAGATCTCCAAACAGGGTACCGCCAATGGATTTGAAAGTGCTGGGCGCAAAGACCAAAGCCGCAGCGATGAACAGTAGTGCGATTCCTATAGAAACCGGTGTTCGTGTCGAATCACCCTTGACGCTTTTCTCTATTGCCCCGAGTGGAGCTGCTGCGAAACTTACAGATACAGACGCTTCGGGCTCAAATGCTAACCTATGTGTGCTTGCGATCCGAGAAAGTTGATCCTGCAGAGTTGATTTGAAGGCCGCGTTCTGCGAAGCCAACTGTACGAATTGAAGCGGATCATCCGAAAAAGTGACGCCTGCACCTGATGCGGCGTTTCGCATTGCGTCAACGATCTCCATAATGAGCGTAGAGTTGCTCGCCGCCGCCTCGAATAGATTCGTCATCTTCTTCCTCCCAATGGCGCTAATCTAATCGCAGTCCAAACGGGCACATCGGTACAGATCATTCATCATCACGAATGATATATGCTTCATCAACGGGCCTCACCGGCCGCGAGAACCAAAGCAGGCGGCGCAGGCCATCGGGCCGGCGCGGGCCGCTCCTTCTCTAGCCATTCCTTATAGATTTCATGCGAGCGCTTTGTGTCGACGATTACATCGCCGTACGTGTAGTCGGGTTGAGCGCGTTCGACTCGCACTCGTTGATGCCAGCAGTGCATTGCGCTGACCGGATTGGGTGAACAGGGAAGGGCAGGTTCTAATGCGCGCCGCCCTCCTGCCAGAAGGTTCGCTTCGAATCGGTATTGCGACTTGCGGAATTGCACTCGTGACATGGCATCCGTTTATTCTACGCTGACAACGGAAACGGAGAACATCGTTCCGGGTTCCGGGTTCAGAGTTCCGGGTTTCCGGCGACCCTGAACCAGGAACTCGGAACTTCTACCCTGTGCTTACTTCGACCTTATCTCGTCGAGCAGCTTCCGAAACCGTAGATCACTTAGGAATCGCGCGAATGAACTGTCCCCTGTCGGATCCGGAATCTCTTCGCCGGGTATCACGTTCGCCTTGTAGCTGAAGGCGAGTCTCAAATTCTTGATTGCGTCGTCCAGATTATTCATCTCAGCATATGAGCACGCGAGGTTGTAATAGAACATCGGATAGGTGGCATCTTTGGACAAGCCGTAATCGAACACGGCTTTCGCCTTCTTGTTGTCTCCGCTGATGCCATAGCTGATCCCGAGGTTATCGACGACCACTCGCCAGATGTTCTTTTCAAGAGTCGGCTGTTTCTTCTCTCGATCCAGCGCCCTGCTATAGAGCTGAATAGCTTTCTTGTAATCCTGTTTGAGATAGGCGGCGCTCGCTTGAGCAACGAGCTGCATCGTCTCTTTTGCGAATTGCTCGTCGGGTTGTGCTTGTTGCCCGGCGACGTCTCCTTTCTTGGGTTCGAACCTTACCGACTTCACCATCCGCTCAAACAGAACGCGGTCTTGATCCTGATAGAGCACCTTCGAGAGATGTAAGTCCACCCAGTAACCTTCAACGACGAATTCCGCATACATATTTTGCTGTCGAAGCTGTTGACCCTGGAACTCGGGCACCATTAGCTCGAGAATACTGATATCACCCATTTCGCTCAACCGGACGTCTCGCGGATTCTTCCAGGCAGGATTACCTGACTTCCAAACGAAGTCTCTGCACTCTTTGCTGGTCTTGCACTTATCGACAGGTTCGATGAAAAGCGATGCAAAGACTTTGGCCTTTTCATCGGTAAGCATAAAGTAGCCGCGACTTCCGTCCGGCTTGGTTTCCTTACTATTGAGAACCAGCGCTTCACCCGACACGAACATCGTCCACGGCGCTTTGGGAACGGTGAACGTCATGGACGACGCTTCGGGCTGCTGTGAGTACGTCGATTGGGTTAATGCTCGAAGGATAACCAACAAAACAAGACTCAATTGCTTCATGGGTCACTCCAAACTGATGATTCATCACGAATGACATATGCTTCATCAACGGGCCTCACCGGCCGCGAGAACCATAACGGCCTGCGTAGTCCTCCGGCGCCGGGGGCCGGGCGCGCCTTCTCTAGCCATTCGCGATAGATTTCGTGCGAGCGTTTCGTGTCGACAATTACATCGCCATACTTGTCCTCGGCTTGAGCGCGTTCGACTCGGACGCGTTGATGCCAGCAGTGCATTCCGCTGACAGGATCGGGGTGAACGGGGAAGGTCAGGTTCTGATGCACGCCGCCTTCTTGCCAGAAGATTCGTTCGGAATCAGGGTCGTCGCTCTTGAATGGCTTCACGCCTTCTATCTGTCGAAGCCGCCAGCGTCCTTCGCCGAGTTCTTCAAGATCGACGAGCGCAGAAGCCCATCGATCTGTGCCTTTATCTTGTTTCAGTCGCCAGCGGCCGAGGTGATGCGAGCAAGCGACGACTCCGGGACGTATGCCCTCGGTTACCCACACGCGCACGACGAAGTAGCCAATATCGGTGCTCACCCGCGCGAGGTCGCCGGTCTTGAGGCTGAGCTTCGCACCGTCCTTCGGATTCATCCACAGCGGGTTCGTGTGAGAGATTTCATACAACCATTTCGCGTTACCCGATCGGGTATGAATCAGAGTCGGAAGCCGAAAAGTCGGCACCAGAATGTAGTCGTTGTTTGTTTGATCAAGCTCGTGCCAGTTGACGTGGCTTCGAACGTAGCCGGGCAACGCGTACTCGGGCCACTTCCATTCAGTCATCGTCTTTGAATAGAACTCGAGCTTGCGCGAAGGCGTAACGAATCCTTTGAACGGCTGACCGTCGATCATAACGCCGAGCACCTGTTCGCCAGTTGCTGTTGGTTTAATCACTCGCGATTGCCCGTCTACGCGAGTGCCTTCGAGTTCAGAATCGGGTAAGCGACCTTCGTGTTGATCGTAGACATTGTTCTTCACCGCGAATGCGCCGTTGCGGCGCATGAATTCGAGCGGCGACAGATCGGCCTTCTTAGCTTTCTCCGGCAGGCCAGGAACGCTGTTCTCGAAGATCCACCGATAGTATTCGTTGATCGTTATTTTCTTGCCCGGACGATAGGGCGATTCAAAGTGCTTTCGCACGCCAAGCTCGCCTGTTGGATCGATGCGCCACGAAAGTTCGATCCAGAATTCATCTTCTTCCCACACCTCGCCGGGGTTCGTTTCGTAGGTGAAGTTGATGTGATCGCCCTTACGTTCCCGCAAGACTCGTTGAACTGGTTGCCTGAAAGAAATCCACTGCGCGGCATGAGTCTCCTGGCTCATAATGTCGTGACGCTCTGCGCCAAGGCCCATCGGCAAGATGTAGTCTGCGAACCAAGCGGTCTCGCTCCAGACCGGAGTCAACGCGGCGTGAAGCTCGATCTTCGATTCGTCTCGAAGGACTTCAAGCCACGTCATTCCGTCTGGATTGGTCCATACCGGGTTATAGACTCGCGTGAAGTACGCCGCGAGATGACCGCGTCCATCCTTGAGCAAATGCGGAAGCAGGAAGCTCATCTCGTGATGCGCAAGCGGGTACTCGCGAGGCCACAATGTTTCGTTCCAGACTTTTTGAGGAGCGGGTTTCGAGAACGGCGCTGCGACGAATTTGTTCCAAACGTTCGGCGAGACTCCGCCTTCAGTGCCGATGCTTCCGGTCAGAGCGTTCAGGAAATAGAGAGCGCGAGCGACTTGCCAGCCGCCGAGATTACCCGACGCCGCGCTTCGCCAGATGTGTGAGGCGAATCGCGAACCGGCGCTTGCGATTTCACGTGCGATCTCGACGATCTTCGCTGCTTCAACGCCGCACTCTTGAGCAGCGTATTCGGGTGTGAATTCCGAATAGATCTTCTTGATTTCATCAATGAACGTTTCGAAAGTGCAGTGAAACGCCGGGCGCTCTTCGCGCATGAACTCTTCCCAGTTGAGCCACCGGCGAACGAACTCATGATCGAACAAGTCTTCATTCAGAATCACCGAAGCCATAGCGAGCAGCAATGCGGCTTCGGTTCCGGGCCACGGTGACAGCCAGTAATTCGCGGCCGAAGCCGTGTTTGATAAACGCGGATCGATGACGGCGATCTTCGCGCCGGCCATCTTGCCTTCAATGATTCGCTGCGCGTGCGGATTGAAGTAATGTCCGGTCTCGAGATGAGAACTCAGCAAAAGAATGAATCGCGCATTTGCGTAATCGGGCGAAGGCCGATCGGCGCCTTGCCACAACGCGTAACCGACTCGAGCACTCGACGAACAGATATTGGTATGTGAGTTGTGCCCGTCGACTCCCCACGCTTGCAGCACGCGATCGATGTAACCGTCGTGACCGGGACGGCCTACGTGATAGACGACCTGGTCGCGGCGGTCTTCGATCAGCGCGTTGCGAATTTTCTCCGCGAACGTGTCGAGCACTTCGTCCCACGTAGTTCGTTCCCATTGACCTTCGCCGCGCGGGCCGACTCGTTTGAGAGGAAAGAGAATTCGCTCGGGATCGTGAAGCTGATTGATCGTCGCAGGACCTTTTGCGCAGTTGCGGCCACGCGACCCCGGATGCAGCGGATTGCCTTCGAGCTTTTGGATCTCGCCGGTCTTCTGGTCGACGTACGCGAGCAGCCCGCAAGCAGCTTCGCAGTTGAAACATGTCGTAGGCACGAGCGAATAGCGACGCTCGACCTTGTTAGGCCAGCTCTTGGCGTCGTACTCCGTCCAGTCGTCCCAACGGTCGTAAGGTGGATAACTTGTCAGATGCGAAGTGGAGATTGGCGCATCTGCCGTGGAATCTTTTTTAATGTTCTGATCCTCTCTATGCATTCATTCGACCCGCGATATTATCACCGTCTGCGCCTCCGAGCACAACATCACACCGATCAATCAACGCCGCTTTGCTGATGCTGCGTAGCGTCGCTACAATAACCGTGGTGAAGACGATAACTGTAGGAATCAGCGGCGCGAGCGGAGCGATCTATGCGCAGCGATTGTTGATGCAGCTCGAAGCCAGCCCCGAAGTGCGTCAAATCAACCTCGTGATTAGCGGGCCGGGGCGACGAGTCATCAGCGACGAGCTCGACATCGGCGCTACGTCTGACACCGAAGAACTTGTTGCCGAAATGATAGGCCGACCTTCAAGCAAGACCGTGAGCTTTCATTCCGGAGATATTGGCGCGACGATCGCTTCGGGGTCATATCCAGTCGATGCGATGGTGATAATTCCTTGTTCGGCTTCGACACTTGGAGTGCTCGCGTCGGGTTCTTCGAGAAATCTTCTTCATCGAGCCGCGGACGTTTGTTTGAAGGAAGGACGCAAGCTGGTCATAGTGCCTCGCGAAACGCCGCTGTCGATAATTCATCTTGAAAACATGCTCAAGCTTCGACAAGCCGGCGCGATGATCGTTCCCGCGATGCCTTCGTTTTATCATCGCCCGACTAATATCATCGAGATGGTCGATCACTTTATCTATCGAGTGATGGATCACCTTGAGCTTGCGCACTCAGAGGAGACGGTCTGGCAAGGACACGGAAGAATTTAATCGTTGCTCGATGAGTCAACCGGCTAAGTTTATCAATCGTTTTAGAATCACGCTCGAGATGATTAAGTTCGAGCACACGCTGTTCGCGCTGCCGTTTGCGTTTCTCGGCGCGACGCTCGCGGCTCGCGAAATGCCGGCGCAAACGCCGAGCTTCTGGATATCGAAGTTTCTTTTGATCGCGGTCGCGATGGTGGGCGCGCGATCCGCTGCGATGACCTTTAATAGAATCGCCGATCGCGACATCGACGCAGCCAATCCTCGCACTGCAACGCGCGCATTGCCGGCGGGTTTACTGGAGTTGAAATTCGCGGTCGCGTTCGCGGTCGTTTCGTCGGCTTTGTTTCTCTTAGCAGCCTCTCAACTAAACAAGCTGACGTTGGTTCTTTCGCCGGTTGCGCTGGGTTCGGTGCTGCTTTATTCATACACGAAACGCTTCACCGCGTTTTCGCACTTAATACTAGGTTGGTGTTTGGCTATTGCTCCATCGGGTGCCTGGATCGCTATTCAGGGCAAGCTGACAATCGTGCCGTTGTTGCTCTCGCTGTCGGTAATGCTTTGGACGGCGGGCTTCGACATTTTGTACGCCTGCCAGGATTACGATTTCGATCGACAGGCGGGGCTGTATTCAATACCTCGACGATTTGGAATCAGGGGGGCGCTTCGAATCGCACGCGCGATGCACGCCTTGATGTTCGTCGCACTGGTTCTATTCTTCATCAAC
>Ga0075426_10000627_pt1 | contig 24276 bp, 23 predicted proteins | sample SoiMethybrSBSTD5_FD_75304 | JGI IMG/M metagenome (GOLD analysis project Ga0075426, IMG submission 75304) | Bulk soil microbial communities from a Populus tree surrounding site in Tennessee, USA - Soil MetaG P. TD hybrid SBSTD5 | ecosystem: Environmental > Terrestrial > Soil > Tree plantation...
TCGCGGGGGCGAGGCCGCATGGACGACGACGAAGGAATGCCCGACCTGGTCCTGCCGATGGAACAGCGGGACCACTGTCTCGGGTCTCCCACCGCTCGCTACACTCTGGTAGAGTACGGCGACTACACCTCGGTCCATTGCCGACATGTTCTCGGCGCGGTGGGAGAACTGACCCGCGAGCTGGGGGACGACCTCTGCTTCGTATTCCGGAACTTTCCCCAGCCGCACCTTAACCCGATCTCGCGCTTGGTCGCGGAGGCCGCGGAGGCCGCCGGCCTACAGGGCAAGTTCTGGTTGATGCACGACCGACTCTTCGCCCGCCAGGACGAGCTGTCGGAGGCGGTGGCACGCGAGATTGCCCGCACCCTCCCAGTGGAGATGAAGGATTTTGATCGCGACCTGGCCTCCGGGGACGCTGCCCGTCGGGTCGACGATGATCTTGAAAGCGCCGAGGGGGCGGGGGTCGGCGATACCCCGACCTTCTTCGTGAACGGGAGGATGCACGCCGGGGAGTATGAGTTCCTGCCCCTGCTTCGGGCGCTGAAAATCCCAAGATCCGGCGGCCGCGAGAGAATCACGAGATAGAACTCTGCGGAGCCACTCCGTCGCTCAAACGGAGTCGTACAGCCAACGTTCGCTCTCTCTTCACACGCACACGAGCTTGCCAGGACGGCGGAGGATCGTGGGGGGGATCGAGGAGGTCCGTCATGGAGCGAATCTTGCCCGAGGAAATGTAACTTCCGTTACGCTTATGGCGCGCCCGCGCGTAGGGGTTCGGCGGGTCGTCCATGAAGTGGATAACGCGGGAGAAGGCCAGGGTGGATCGGATCGCCTGCCCGTGGCTGATCAAGAAGTTCATCGACAAAGATGCCGAGTTCCTGTACGTACCGAAGGAGCGCGTCATGCCCGTCGCGAAGGCCGAGGGGGCCATCCCGTTCGACACGCCCGGGGCCGAGCTGCATCACTACGAGGAGGGAGGGAAGGAGTTCGTGAGCTTCGACGCGATCGTCAAGAAATACGCGCTCACCGACCCCGCTTTGCTGGAGCTGGCGAAGATCGTTCGGGTCGCCGACGGCGGCTCCGGCCGGGAGCCGGAGGCCGCCGGGCTTGAGGCGGCCGCGACCGGCTTCCGCATGATGGCGAAGGACGACTTCGAGAACCAGCGCCTCCAGTTTCCCCTTTACGATGCGCTCTACACCTACTGCCGGTGGAAGGTAGAACAAGGGGGCAAGCTCGAGCACACGGGTGCCTGAGCGACCCGCCGCGTCCGTCGCACCGCTCGGGGCACGATGAGGTGGGTCACTGAGAGGCGCCCGCACGTCGACCGCTGCGCGTCGGCCTGGTTCGTCCGGCGGTTCGTCGACAAGCGTCCGGTCTTCGTGTTCATCGATCGGGGGGATCGTGCCCCCGCCGGCGCGACCCCGTACGATCTGCCCTCGGCGCGCTTGGGTCACCGCCGCGGGAAGGTGACCTTCGACGCGTTTCTCGCCGAGTATCGAAGGAAGGATCGCGGGCTGGCGCGGTTGGCGGCCCTGGTCCGGGATATCGATCTCGGGGAGTTCCGGATCCCCGAATCCCGGGGCGTCGACGCCCTGCTCTACGGTCTTCGTCTCGCGGAACCGGACGACGGGGAGATCCTCCGCCGCACCCACCCTCTGTTCGAGGGGCTGTATCGCTACTTCCTGCAGGAGTGAGGGTGGCGACGCCCCGACCCATTCGCCCGAGCGGCCTCCTCGTGCTATCGTTCGGGCTCCCGACGAACCCCTCCCGGTTCCGCGTGTCCGTTTGGAGGCGGTTGCGCCGAGCCGGCGCGCGCGCGATCCACAAGGCCCTCTTCGCCCTTCCCGATACCCCGTTGAACCGGCTGCGCGCGCTGGACCTCGCGCACGACGTGGAGAGCTGGGGGGGCACGGCGTGGCTGTTCGTCGGGGAGCCGCTGGCGCGTCGACGGGTCACCCGCGCCGCCGTGCGGCGCCGTGGGGTCCGCCGGCGGACTCGGCCCTCGACCTCCCTCGCGCGACGGGGCGGAGGTTGAGATGGGGTTGAGGGAGGTCCGTCGGATCGCCCTGCCCGGGCACCCGGCCGACGGGGGTTTTGACCATGCGGCGGTCCACTCGAGCGGCTCCCGCCTCTACGTGGCCCATCCGTCGAACGACGCCGTCGATGTGGTCGACCTCGCCCAGGGCCGCTTCTCGCACTCGCTGACCTCGTTGAACGGCGTTGCCGGGGTGTGGGTCTCGGAAGAACGTCACCTCCTGTTCACCTCGAACCGAGGGGAGGATTCGGCCAGCATCTTCCGCCTCCCCGACGAAAAGCGGCTCTACCGGGTGGCCACGGGGCGCCGACCCAACGGCATGGCGTTCGACCCCGTGCGGGGCGCTCTCCTGGTTGCGGGCGTGGGGGATCGCGCGACGGGAGCCCCTCCGTCCGCGACCGTGATCGGGGCGTCGGACGGGAAGCGGCTCCACCAGTTCTCGCTGCCCGGCCGGACCCGATGGGCCCTCTTCCACCCGGCGACGGATGCCTTCTGGGTAAACATCGCGGACCCGCCGGGGATCGCCCGGATTGACGGCGCCGATCCGTCGAGGGTGCTCCGATTCATCGATGTCCCCGCAGCGGGCCCGCACGGTCTCGAACAGGATCCCGGCGGAAGGACGCTTTACTGCGCCTGCGACGCAGGGAAGCTGGTCCTCGTCGATCTGGTCGCGGGGACGGCGCTCGTGGCGGGGGATCTCGCCGGACCCCCCGATGTACTCTGGCTCAACCCCCGGCTCGGACATCTGTACGCCGCGATCGGGGACCCCGGGGTCGTTCAGGTGTTCCGAACCCACCCGTTCGCCCCGCTGGAATCGGTGGCGACCGCACCGGGCGCGCACACCCTGACGGTCGACCCCTCGACGGGCGACGTACATGTCTTCCTGCCGGACACCCACGAGGATCTGGTGCTTCGCGACGGGGGGGAACCGTGAATGGAAGGATCTGAGGACCTGGTGCGCGCCGCCCTGCGGAACGTGGCCGAGCTGTGCACGGTGGCCGCCATCACGGCCCCGAAGAGCGGAGGGCAGCTGTTCCTCAAGGGGTCAAAGCCGTTCCTCGAGGTTCGCCTCGTCGACGACCGCGCGACGTTGCTTCGCCTCTCCGAGTGGATGCGCGACCGGGGCGGCCGTCTAAAGGATCCGATCTGGGCCCGCGATGCGGAGACGACCGAGAAGACCGACCAGATCCTCTTCATCGGGCTCGCGAACTGGTACCCGCCCGTGTACGACTGCGGGGCCTGCGGCTATCCGACCTGCGCGGAGTTCATGAACGCCCTTCCCGAGCATCGGAAGGCCGCGGCGGCCGAGGAGTGGGAGTTCGCCGGTCCGATCTGTCAGCTACGCTGCGTCGACCTCGGCATCGCCGTCGGGTCGGCGGCCAAGGTGGCAAGCGATCACGCGGTGGACTCGAGGTGCCAAACCCGGACCGCCGCGGCCGCTCGCCACCTGAAGCTCATCTCGGCGGATCTGGCGGTCGGGCTCGCGATGAGCGTCACCCACAAGAACATCTTCTTCGACCGGAAGCCACCCGCCCCCGTGTCACCGTAGTTGCTCGCCGCTCGGCGAGCCGCCGTCCAAGGGCCACGTCCGCTCCCCCGAAGGAACGGTCCCGGGGTCGTCAGCGCCACAGCGTGGTCTTGGCGAGGTCGACGACCTCGTCGCCCCGACCGTTGAGCACCGCTTTCACGACGAACAGGCCGAACTTCCGGACGAGATCGAGGTCGATGGTCGGCGGGAGAACGATCTCCTGACGCGATACCGAGACCTCGACGAGAGCGGGACCGGGGTGTTCGAGCGCCCGGGAGAGCGCCGGGCGAAGCTGGTCGGGGGAGGTCACGGCTATCCCGAGCAGGCCGGCCGCGGTGGCGAGGGCCGCGAAGTCCGGGTTCTTCAGATCGGTGGCGAAGTCGAGGAAACCGGACGAGAGCATTTCGAGGTTCACGAACCCGAGGGAGTCGTTCTTGAACACCACAATCTTGACCGGGAGGTCGAGCTGGCGCAGGGTCAACAGCTCCCCGAGCAGCATGGCCAGGCCCCCATCTCCGGACAGGGCGATCACTTGCCGACCCGGGTACGCCGCCTGGGCCCCGATCGCCTGCGGAAGGGCGTTCGCCATCGAGGCGTGGGTGAACGACGCCAGTAACCGGCGCTTCCCGTTCATCGAGAGATATCGTGCCGCCCAGACGGTGGGCGTCCCCACATCGCACGCGAAGACGGCGTCGTCCGCCGCGAGCTCGCTCACGACCTTCGCCACGTACTGGGGGTGGACCTTGGAACCGGCGTGGCCCTCCGCGGCCAGGGCGTCGAGTCCCTCGCGCGCCTTCGCGTAATCGGCCCGCGCCGCGGTCAAGTGATGGTCCTTCCGCGACGCCGGAAGAAGAGGCACGAGCGCCGCGAGGGTCGAGTCGACATCGCCCACGATCCCAAGGGTCACCGGGGTGCGGCGACCGATCTGCTCGCCCCGGACGTCGACCTGGACCACCTGGGCGTCGGTCGGGTAGAACTGCCGGTACGGGAAGTCGGTCCCCAGCATCAGGAGCAGATCGGCGGCCTGGATCGCCTTGTACCCCGAGGAGAATCCGAGCAACCCGGTCATGCCCACGTCGCACGGGTTGTCGTACTCGACGTACTGCTTTCCGCGGAGGGTGTGGACGATGGGGGCCTTCAGCCGCTGGGCCAGAGCGACCAGGGCATCGTGCGCCGTCGCGCAACCCGCCCCGGCCAGGATCGTGACGTTCGGAGCGTTCGATAGAAGCTCGGCGATCTTGGCGAGCTCCGTCTCGGTCGGACGGACTTGAGGGCGCGGGTCGGACAGGGTGAGTCCCGAGGGGCCCTCGGTCGCGGTCCGAAGGGCCACATCCCCGGGGATGGCCACGACCGCGACCCCCTCGCGGGCGACGGCGGTCCGCATCGCGATCTCGAGCACGCGCGGGATCTGCTCGGGCTGGGAGATGAGCTCCGCAAAGTGGCTGCACTCTCGGAAGAGCTGGTCGGGGTGCGTCTCCTGGAAGTACCCTCCGCCGATATCAGGGCTCGGGATCTGCGCGGCGATGGCGAGGACGGGCGCCCGGCTCCGATGCGCATCGAAGAGGCCGTTGATCAAGTGGAGGTTGCCGGGGCCGCAGCTCCCCGCACAGACGGCGAGCCGACCCGTGAGCTGGGCCTCGGCGCCCGCGGCAAAGGCCGCCGCTTCCTCGTGCCGGACGTGCGCCCAGGCGATGTCCTTCCGCGGCCGGATGGAGTCCGTGATGCCGTTGAGGGAGTCGCCGGCGACGCCGTAGATCCGGCGAACACCGGCATGGACCAACGTGTCCACGACCACGTCGGCGACGCGCTTCGGCTTCACTCAGAGCGAGGAGCGGTCATGGCTATTAGCGCCTACCGAGCCGAACGGCCCCCTAGGGGCCGCGCAGCCGGTCGCACGTGTCGTGACGCGCCGCGCACGAGATCCAGGTGTGGGGGGGGTGAACCGCAAGAAACCTCAGATGCCCGACGACGCGCCCATCACGGGCTCCAAGGGGCGACCTCAATGCGGCCCGTGCGCCGGAACCGCTTGAGGTCCAGTGCGAGGTAGACTTGCCCCCGAGCGATGAACCGGGCCTCCCTCGCGTACGCCCCAGCCCGACGGAGTCCCCGTTCGAGCCTGCGAACCGTGCGCTCTGACTCCCGCCACCTCGTTCGAATCTCGGCCACTTCCCGCCCGGCCAAGCGAGCATAGCGTCGGGTGGATCGATGCCAGAGAATCTCGGGAAGTCGATCGCCCTCCCCCCTGAGACGCGCCATTTTCCATTGGTGTCGAATCCCACGTCTGGCGTTCCTTCGGAGTCCAGCCAAGGTACGGGACCGGGCCAGGACGACACCATAGTCCCCGTCAACCTCGGCCCAGAGTCGGTACCGCCGCGCGCCGGATGATCGACGCACGGTGATGTGAACCGTCGAAGCCGACCTTCGCATCGCGACTCCGCCCGTCATCACCGGACGTATCGCACGGACGGTAGGCCCTCGAACTCCTCAGCCCCGGTGAGGAACTCGTAACCGTTCTCCCGTGCGTAGACGTATCCGGAAGCGTCAGCGTACGAGAATCGTCGCCCGGTGGCTCCCTTCTTTCGCCGCCGGAACTCGGCAACGATCGCGATGAGCTCAACCGGCAGGTCGACGGAGTGGGGGCCTAGGAGCTTCAGGGTGGAGTCGGCGAGCGCCGTCTCTTCGGACTGCGAGAGGATGTAGTAGACCTCGAGGAGGTTTGCCCGCATTGTGATGACGGGCTCGCGAACGAACGGTCGATAGGAGGGATTTCCACGTGCCAACTCGATGATGGCATAGCTGTCGAGGAAGAACATCAGTCGCGTTCGGTGCGTGCTTGGTGGATGAGATCACCGGTGGCCTTGCGCGTTCGAAACTTCCCCCACACCGACTTCCAGTCGACCTTCTCCGGAATCACGATCCGAAGGCGCTGACCTTGGTGGGCGCCGATTTGGGTCAAGACGCGATGCGGAATGATGACCCCCATCGAGTCGCCAACGCGTCGCACCGTGGCTTCGAACTCGGCCATTGGGTCTTTGCGAGATTATAATGCATTATAATACAAGAGGCTTTCGGTGCACGGGGAGGCGGTTGTGGGGCGCCGCCCCCCCGATAGGCAAAGTCCCCCTGGGGCCGACGAGGCTACCCGACCGCGACGGCTGTTGGGCCGATCTAGAGGTGCATGCCCCGGCGAGCCCGATTGGAATCGAGGCGATTTCACGTCATCCAGTCAGGGGCCAGGTGTCGGGGGGGGGATTTGAACCCCCGGCCCCAGGATCTCTCCGGGGACGGCCCTCGGCCGTCCCCCTATGAGTCCCGTACTCTACCAGGCTGAGCCACCCCGACGTGGAGGAGCAAGGGGAGGACCAACGCGTCGACCCCCCCACGATCGACTAGGCGCTGGGAACCTCGTCGCCGGTCACGGGGGCCGCCGACATCTCGGGCGCCACGGGGATCGCTTCCACGGGTGAGGGCTCCGCGGGCAGTGGCGACTCGTCGGCGATGACCCCCAGGACGATGGAACTGCGGATCTCGATCTTCTTGAGCGGGTAGAGGGTCTTGAGGCCGTGCGCGAGGAGCTTCCCGAGCTCTCCCTGGAGCATCTCGCGAACGAACTCCGGGGCCGTCCGTTGGGCGGCCTCTTCCGTGAGGAGAGAGCGGAGCTTCGCTCGGAGCACGGCCCGGAGGCGCGTCTGAAGGCGCTGCTCGCCCACGGCCACCGGCTTGAGGACGATCTGGACGCCGTCCTTCGTCGTGACCAGCAACGAGGTGTCGATCTTCGACCGCTTGCGTCGTGCGAGCCGACGAACGTAGTCGGACGTCAGCTCGTGCCCGACGAACCGGCTCTCGGCGAAGTTCTCGCCCGAGACGCGGTCGATCTGGAACTTGAGCTTGATGTGGGCCTTCCCGATGTCGGCGCCGCCGGAGACCTCCTGAAGGGTCGTCTCGAGGGTCCGGCCGACGACCTGCTCGGGCTCGGAGGCCATCGTCTCCCCGATCTCCGCGTGCTGGAAGAGCCCCGGCGCTCGCACCTTGTACCAGTGCTTCGAGCGCCACTTGTCCTTGACCGTCCGGGCCAAGGTCGTCTTCTTGGCCGGGGTCTCCTTCTCCGCCATGCTCGGGTGGGGCCGCCCACCTGACCTCGGTACTTAATAGTGAGCCCCCGACACCCTCGGCAACGACGCCCTCGGCGGGCGGCTCGACCTCTCGGGGCCTCAAACTACATATGGCGAACCCGGGTGCGCCGCCCGTGGCCAGTGCTACTTCTCCGGCGACCCGGGGGACGCCGACGATCGGTGCGAAGGCGACCGGCCAGAAGCTCAAGGACGCCGGTGTCACCGAGCAGAGCCCATCGGAGCGATTTCGCGAGGAGATCCTACGCCTCCTCGCCGGGTTGCGGGCCAAGGGACTCTCGCGCGACGAATCGATGGCCGCCCTGTTCCCCGCGACGGTCCTCCCCGCCGGCGCGTACAACGACCTCGTGACGGCGCTCGTTTCGGGCGCCCACGTCCTGTTCTTCGGACCGTCGGGGGCGGGGAAGACGAGCCTCGCCAAGGAACTGTGGGGCCTCTATCCGAAAGGGGCGTGGGTCGTCTCGGGCTGCCCCGTGCTCGACCACCCCCTCAGCGTCTGCGATCCCGCGACCGCGGCCCGATTCCCGCCGTGCCCGATCTGCCAGCGACGGTTCGCCCCCAGCAACGACGTGACCCGGTTCGACCCCGCGACCGTCGACCCCGCCACGGTCACGGCCGAGTACGTACGGCTCCGCGAGGGATTCGGGTTCGCTCGGCTGCAGGGGAGCTCGGAGGTCTTCCCCGACCACCTCACCGGCAACATCAACCTCCGCAAGCTCGAGGAGATCGGCGACCCGATGAGCCCGCTCGTCCTCGAGCCGGGGAAGCTCCTCCAGGCGAACCGCGGCGTCCTCCTGGTCGACGAGATCGGGAAGCTCCCGCTCGGTACGCAGAACGTCCTGCTCCAGGCCCTCCAGGAGGGGACGGTGACGCCGTCGAAGTCCCGCGAGAGCTTCCCCGGTTCGTTCGTCGCGGTCTGCACCTCGAACCTCTCGGACCTCGACAACATCAACGACCCCCTCTCCGACCGCCTGACGAGCCTCCACATCGGGTTCAACCCCCACCACGCGGAGAACCGGAGGATCGTCGACCTCGGCCGCATCGCCTCGGGCATCCCGCCGATCCCCGAGATCCTCGTGGACGGGGGCGTGCGGGTCATCGAGGCGTGGCGGCTTCGCATGTCCGACGACAACCCGGATATCGGCGAGGTCGGGTCGAACCGGACCCTCATCGACGTGGCCGCGAGGACCGCCGCGATCGCCGAACTGCAAGGGCACGTGTTCCCGACCGCCGACGACCTCCGGGCCGGCCTCCTCCACGCGATGCGGGGACGGATCCGGGCCCGCAGCGGCGACTCCTTCGACCAGAACGAGAAGCGGGTGATCGAGTTCGTCGACCGACACGCGGAGCTTGCCCTGAAGCGGAGCGCCGGCGTCTACTGGTGCCGGTTCTACAAGGGCGTCCTTCGGGAGAACAAGAACGAAGCCGAGGCACTCATCGCCGAGGGACGGCGCCTCAAGAACGACGCCGAGCTCCAGTCCCAGGTCGCCTCGGGCGCCTCCCTCTTCCCGAAGTTCCAGCCGTTCGTCACGTACGTGGGCGAGCGGGAGCGCGGTCTTGGCACCGGCAAGCCGCTCGACGCCGCGCTGAACGTCTTCGCCCTCCTGGATACGTTCTCCTTGTTCTCCTGCGACCAGGGGGAGACGGACGACGACGCCCCCCTCTAGCGACGCGATCGAGCTCCCCGACTGCGAACTGTTCGGCGACGACGTCGTCTCCGAGGACCTCGCCGACCTCCTGGACCGCGGCGCCCTCGTTCGGACCCTCGCCGAGCGCGGGTTCGACGGCGCGCGCGACCTCCTTCGCACGACGGCGGGCAAGGACCCCAGGCTCGCCCAGCGCTTGGCCGAGCTACGGGAGCGGCTCCGTCGTCAGGCGTCGCGTCGGGTCGGGCGCCTGATGGAAGCGTACGACCGGAAGAACCAGGACCTCGAGCTCGTCGGCCGGTCGGAGCAGGCTCGGATCGAGGCGGAGATCACCGCGCTCAACGCGCGCCTGCGGGCCGGCCGGCGGATCGACCTGTCGAAGCTGGGCGACGGCGCCTTCCTCGACGACGTCCGCTCGGCCCTGCTCCTCCCCGACTCCTCCTGGATGCAGCCCGAGGGCCGGCCCTCGATCTTCGCCCGGCTGAGGGCGCTGATCGCGCGCTTCGTCGCCTGGCTCAAGCGACTGTTCGGGCGGGGGAAGGCGTCGCCGGCGCCGAAGGAGGGTCGGTCGATGACGTTCGCCACGCTTTCCGGCGGCGGTCGGCACCTCGGGGCCTCCGAGATTGGGGACGTGCTTGCCCGGATGACCCCCTCGGAGGAGCAGGAGCTGTCGGAGAACCTCCAGCGGACCCGGGAGACCCGCGAGCGCGGGCTCCAGCGGGAAGCCGAGGCGAAGCGCAAGGAGGTCGAGGCCCAGCGGCGCGCGCTCGAGGCCGAGCGTGAGGAGGCCCGTCGACGGGCCGAGCACGACGCGGAGGACCGGACCAAGGAGGCCGAGAACGCCCGGCTCTCGCAGGAGCTCAAGGAGCGAGGGTTCCTCGCCGACCGCCACGGGCAGCTCGCGGTCACCTACGGGCTGATCGAGCGGTTCGCGAAGATCGTCCTGGAGGACGAGAGCCGGTCGCTGCCGGGCGATGTCAAGCTCTCGTTGAAGGGCGGCGAATCGACCGGGCTCTACGAGAAGTCGCGCCTGCGCCAGCCGGACGAGGTCGCCCACCTCGACATCCCCTCCTCGCTCCTGGCGGCACGCCAGATCGGGCTCAAGCACATCGACGAGTCGACGAGCTACGTCTACCGGGAGGTGACGAGCGAGCGGGTCCACGTCGTGATGATGTTCGACAAGTCCGGGAGCATGAGCGAGCTCGGGAAGCTCCCCGCGGCGAAGAAAGCCCTCCTCGCCCTCTACATCGCGGTCCGGCGGCGCCACCCGGACGCCACGATCGACGTCGTTGCCTTCGACAACGAGGTCCGGGTCCTCGACCTCCTCGAGCTCTGGGAGTGCGAGCCCGGGTCGTTCACGAACACCGCGGAAGCGCTGCGGACCGCCCACCTCCTCCTCCGGTCCTCGCGGGCGACCCGCAAGGAGGTCTACCTCGTCACCGACGGCCTTCCCGAGTCGTACACGGACACCGACGGCCGCGTCAAGAGCGGCCAGCTCGACGCCGCGATGCAGCACGCGCTCGCCCGAGCGCAGGAGCTGGCGACGGTCACGCCGCTCTCGTTCTCGATGATCCTGCTCAAGTCCGAGCACCCCGAGTACGAGCTTGCGGCCCGGGACCTCACCAAGGTCCTGGGCGGCTCGCTGATCGTCACCGACCCCGGCCACCTGGGCGTGGAGCTCCTGATCCGGTGGGCCCGAGGGACCGAAACGACGCGGCGAGCCCCGGCGGAGGCCGCCGCAGCGGGAGCGGCCCGGCCCAGCTCCTTGGCGGGTCCGTCGGACGCCCCGACCGGCCGCAAGCGTCGGAAGGCCGACCGTCGGATGGGCCGCCCGTCGCCCCTGTAGGGGCGTTCCTCTCGGCGACCACCTTTATACGGTACCGAGGGGTTTTTCGGCTCGGTCACGACCATGGTCGACACCGCCGAGCAGGCCCGGATGCGCCAGCACCTCGCGGAAATGAGCCACGCGGCGCGCGGGCTCGGCCGCGACGTCGAGCTCAAGATCAAGAGCGCCGACGAGAAGATCGGCCGCCTCTCGCGACTGACGGGCAAGGAGCTCAAGTACGCGATGCTCGACATCCAGGACGACTTCGCCCGGCTCGGGCGGACCATCGACACCGAGATCGCGCACCTCCCCCAGAACATGAAGGCGGGGGCGATCGCGGCGGGCTCGGCGATCGAGGCCGGCGCGGTCCGCGTCGGCGGGGCGACCCGCGACGCGCTCGAGACCGCCGGGGCCAAGGCCCGCGAAGGCACGAAGAACGCGGGCGCCTGGGTCGCCGGCGTGAACCGCAAGCCGATGAAGGAGTGGCATAAGCCCGCGCCCTCCGAATCCGGCTCCGAAGAGACGTAGCGGCCCCAGGGCGCCGGATCTCGCCGGGCCGGTCGCGACCGCGGCGGACGCGCTCCCATGGGAGGGACGCGGCAGCCTTAATTCACCCCGGGCGGCCTAGCCGCCCTACCCGTGACCGCCCGGGCGATCGCCGAGTGGCACCCGCTGCGCCGCGTCGTCGTGCGGCCCCCCGGGATGGAGGCGTTCTTCGGCCTGCTTGAGCCGTACTCGAGCCTCTACGAGCGGGTCTTCAGCCTCTCGAAGGCGCGCCGCGAGCACGACGAGCTCGTCGAGACGCTGCGGACCGGCTTCGGCGTCACGGTCCAGAACCTGGACCAGCTCCTCCTCCAGGCGGCGGGCCGCCATTCGGACGTGTCGGCCGAACTGATCGAGCGCGTCGTGCGGACGGTCACGTTTCGGGGGCCGGGGGCGGACCGCGCGCGACGGGAGTTCCGCGAGACCGTCCAGCTGCTGGACGGGGAGCAGCTGATCCAGACCCTCGCGCTCGCCCCCTCCCTCGAGTTCCAGAAGGGGCGGGGCACCCGGTCGGTCGCGGCGGTCACGACGCTCCATGTGCCGCTCACCAACCTGTTCTTCCTCCGCGACCAGCAGGCGGTGACGGACCGCGGCATCGTGGTCGGTCGCCTCGCGAAGCCCCAGCGACGCCGCGAGACCGAGATCACCTCGTTCGTCTGGCGCGCGATCGGCGAGCCCCCGGTCGCGGAGCTGCGCCACGGGACGTTCGAGGGCGGGGACTTCCTCCCCTGCGGCGAGTTCGCCCTCGTCGGCACCGGCGACCGGACGAGCCCCGTCGGCGTCCGCGAGTTCCTGGAGAAAGGGGTGGGCGTGCCGGAGGTCGGGGTCGTCCACCAGCCGCGCCACCCGCTCCTCGACCAATCGGACCCGATGGTGAACATGCACCTCGACACCTACCTCAACTTCCCGGGGGACGGGATCGCGGTCGGGCACCGCGAGATGCTCGAGCACGCGCGGGTCGACGTCTACCTGCGCGACGCGGGCGTCTACCGACGCTCCCACGAGACGCGGCTCCTGCCGTACCTGGAGAAGGCGCACGGCTTCCGCGTCATCGGGATCTCGACCCTCGAGCAGCTCTGCTACGCGACGAACTTCCTGACGATTCGCGACCGGTCGATCGTCGTCCCCGACGTCGCGCGGAACGCCGAGCGGGTCCTCGCCAACCTGCGCCGGGCCGCCGAGCGCCGGCCGGCCCGGTACCACCGCCTCTACCTGCGGGCCGCCCGCGAGTTCGGCCAGCAGAGGGCCGAGGGGGCGTTCTTCCCGAGCAAGCCCGAGGCGCGCGAGCTCGGGATCCAGGCCGTCGAGGTCTCCCTCGAGAACCTCACGGGAGCGTTCGGCGGGGCCCACTGCCTCACGGCCACCATCGAGCGGGCCTGAGCCCAACCACCACTGTGGATGCGGCTCCCTGCGGAGGGGAAGGGGTTTCGGGCGACGCCGCTCCCGGATTCGAGAGCTACGTCAGCACGATGCGGACTTCACCCCGACGGTGCCGCTGTAGGACCCCGTGAAGTTCGACCCGCCGCCCCCCGTGCCGCCCTGGGCCAGGTAGGCCTTGAAGTTCTCCGGCGTCCCCGCGTGGTCGCTGTTTGGGTAGCTGCTCAGCTGGTTGTCGTCGACCGGCTTCACCCCGACGTTGACGTAGTGCGGCGCCGCCTGCGATCCCGCGAACTCCGTGTAGACCCCCGCCGCCCACTTCCAGTTGAAGGAGAACCCGCATTCGCTGCTCGAGAGGTTGCCCGACCAAGTGACGTGAGTTCCGCCCGGTAGGCCCGCCGCCGTGACGTAGTAGGAGTAGCCGGAGAGGAACACGTCCCCGGAGTAGGTCGTCGGCACGGTCGTGATCCACTTGAACGCCGTCGGGCTGAAGACCGTCGCCGCCGTGGTCGCGCCGACCTTGTAGTCGACCTCGGACGAGTAGAGCGTCTTCGTGAACGTCGTTCCGTCCGGCTCGGTGAACGTGAGCTTCTGGCCGGTGAAGTGGATGTTGGTGTCGACGGTCGGCTTCGTCCCGGTCAACTGCACGACGGCCGAGAACCAGACGACGTCGCCCGCCTTGAGGTCGAAACTGTTGAACCCTGCCTGGATCGAGCTCGACGTGCTCAATGGGTCCGCGGCCTTCGCCGCCGGTACCGCGACGAGGACGATCCCGACCATGAGCGCTGCCGCCGCCACTGCCGCCAGTTTTGCTCCCGTAGCTGCCATGGGCCTCGGCCGATCGAACTCTCGAGCGGATTATCCCGCGTGGCCATAGGTCGTGCCGGAGTCGGGACTCCGTAACGGTTCGGAGCCCGCCCCGGCGGTGGCGGCGCGGCGAGAAACCCTACGCCTCGAGGCTCCGTCCCCTCTCGCCGAGCCTCGACCCGTCGGGCCGGCCCGGCGCCGACGGGCTCAGAAGCACATGTACGGAGGCCGGACCCCCGTGGTCCCGCTGTACGAGCCGGTGAAGTTGGACCCGCCACCGCCCGTTCCGCCCTGGACGAGGAAGGCGACGAAGTTCTCCGGTGTCCCGGCGTGATCGCTGTTCTGGTACGCGCTCAGGTGGTTATCGTCCACCGGCTTCACGCCGACGCTCGGGTAGTTCGGGTGGTTCGACGACCCGGCGAACGAACTGTAGACCGCCGCCGACCACTTCCAGTTGACCGTGGTCCCGTTCGCGTTGGCGGTGAAGTTCCCCGACCAGGTCACCTTCGTGCTCCCGGGGAGACCCCCCGCGGGAACGAAGAACGAGTACCCCGAGAGGAAGACGTTGCCGGAGTAGCTCAACGGCACCGTCGTGACCCAGTTGGGTCCGGCCGTGCCCCACGAGGTCGAAGCGGAGGTCCCCCCGGCCACGTACTGGACGGCCGAGCCCGAAAGGCGCTTCGTGAAGGTCGTCCCGTTCGGCTCGACGAAGGTCAGGGTCTGGTTGGTGAAGCGGATCCCGAAATCGGCGGTGGGCTTCGTGCCGGTCAGCTGCGCGACCGCGGAGAACCAGACGACATCGCCCGAGGTCAGGCTGAAACTGTTGAAGCCCGCTTGAATGGAACTGTGCGGACCTGCGGAGGTCCCAAGGACCCCGACCCCCGGCATCGCGACCGACCCGCGGGTGGGTAGAGCGCGACCGGTCGGGGCCTGAGCCGCCACGACCACGAGGAGTACGACGAGAAGGCCGACGACGCCGAACGCGATGACCGCCAAATTCGATTTCATGGGACCCGGTGGGACAACGGACCTCGGCTAGATTAAAGGCCGGTCGCACGGCGTCTCAGGTTCGCGGCCCCGAGTGCGAACGGATCCACCGATCGCTCCCGCGCCGGCTCGCTCGCCGAGGGAGGTCATCGGTGGAAGCGGAGGATAGCTCGCCCAGGGTTCGGCGGCACCCTCGGCCGAGGGCTCCTACGGAATCGGCGGAGCCCGGAGACGCCCCGATACATCGCCCGTGATCCTCGCCCCGAAGGGCTTGAGCGGCTCAGCGCGCGGGTGGCGCGAGTCGGTGCCGGACCCCTCGGTCCACGGCGGGGGCCGCGGCGACGACCGAGGTGAGGCGCACGATCGCCCGTGGGGTCGGCCTCGGGCGACCTCGGTCGACGCGGTCCTCGATGGTCTCGAGGAGCTCGCGCCGCTGGCGCTCGGGAAGGGCTCCGAGCCGCCGGAGCGCGCCCTCGCGAGCGGCGGTCCGAACGGCCTTGAGCAGGGCCGGTCGGTGGGACCGGCTCAGATAGGGCGCTACGACCTGGGAGAGGAACCGGCACGCCTCCCGGTCCGCCCCGTCCGGGGCTCGGGGCGAGGGTGCCGGCGCCGAGGGTTCGGGCGCGCCGCTCGATGCCGCCGGGACCTCCATCGCCTGCGTCGGCTCCGGAGAGAGAGCGTGGCTTCGGCTACTTAACCCTCGGGCGGCGCGCGAGGCGACGGACGGGGGCGCGTGTCGCTGGCGCGACATCGCGCGTCGCGAGGATCCCGCTCCGCTCGAGACGCCGGACGGTCTCGGCGAGGTAGCCCGCGTCGACCTCGAAGCCGACGAACGGGACCCCCAGGCGGCCCGCCGCGACCGCCGAGGCCCCGATCCCCAGGAACGGGTCGACGGCGAGCCGAACGCGTCGGAGGCCGTGGAGCTTGAGGCACTGCTCGGGGAGCTCGGGTGGGAAGCTCGCCGGGTGCGGCCGGTCCGTCGCACGGCGGCGGATCGTCCGGTACGGGAGAAACCAGGTGTTCCCGCGGCATCGGAGGTCGCCCCCGGGGCGACGCCATCGGCCCACGTTCGACTTGTCCTGGTACGGGACCCCGATCGAGAGCCGGTCGAGCGGCACGTCCCCGCCGCGGGTGAAGTGGAAGATGTACTCGTGGGCGCCGTGCAGGAACCGGTCGGAGCCGATTGGCTTGTAGTGGCCGACCGCGATATCGTGGGCCAACCCCGCCGATACCCCGGCGTTCGCCCGCTCGATCGCGATCGACTTCACCCAGTGGATGACGTTCTGGAGCGCGAGACGCCGCCGGACCTCGCGGGCGACGTCCCACGGGAGCCACGGGTCCTTCGGCGGACCCCCGACGTTGAGGAAGAACGAGCCCTCATCGGAGAGGACCCGGTCGACCGCTCTGGTCACGGACCCGATCCACCGGAGGTACTCCGCCCGGGGCTTGCGGTCGTCGTACGAAGCGTACGGGACGCCGAGGTTGTACGGCGGCGAGGTGACGACGACATCGACGCTTCGGGGGGCGAGCCGCCGCGGGAGCCCGACGACGCAGTCCTCGCGGTAGAGCGTGAGCGACGCCCCCCGCGAGGTCGTCGTCGTGAGGAAATCGGCCCCCCCGCTCACGTAGGACCGCCCATGCGGGCGCGGAGGCGCGGGTCGGTTTAGGCTGGACGGGCGGGCTTCGCCATCGCCGCCCGCGCCTCGGCGAGCGCCTGCGCGGGCTCCTTGTAGTAGAACGAGACCAACCGGCCGACGTCCCGGTGGTTGAACGGCTTCTGCCGGGTCGCTTGCGCCTCCTTCCACCGGAGGAACTCGAGCATCTCGACGCGGTTGTGGACCTCGCGCTCCATGTCGCGCATCGTGAGGTTCTTCATGATCGCGACCCGCTCGTAGATGTACGAGTGGCCCGAGAAGAGGAACGTGTCGTCCCCCGGGTTCCACGAGTAGACCGAGTTGGTGATCAGCTCGTTCGTCTCCGGGTCCAGTCCGACGATCTCGGTGAGCGACTGGACGCGCCGCGTCATCTTGTTGCCCACCTTCACCTGGCGCTGCAGGAGGACCAGGTTGAGCGCGCTCACGAGCGACCGCGGGAGCGAGATCGGCGGGTTCTCCATCCGATGGACCATCGCGGAGACGCTCTCCGCGTGGAACGTCGTGTAGCACGTCTTGCCGGTCGCCATCGCCTGGAAGACGATGAACGCCTCGGCGCCGCGCACCTCACCGACCATCAGGTACTGGGGGCGTTGCCGCAGCGCGGCCGCGAGGAGGTCGAACATGTCGATCTCCCCGGGGGCCTTCCCGCTCACGAGGTTCTTCGCGCCGAAGCCGGCGCGGGTGAGCGACGGGACCCAGTTCTCGTGGGGGAGGTTGAGCTCGCGCGTGTCCTCGATCGAGACGATCTTCATCTGGGGCGGGATGAACAGGAGCGTCGCGTTGAGGGTCGTCGTCTTCCCGCTCGCCGTGCCGCCGCAGACCATCATCGACTGGCCCGACTCGATGGCGATCCACATGTACGCCATCATCTCCGGGCTCATCGTCTTGAACTTGAGCAGGTCGATCGGCGTGAACGGGTTGTCGCGGAAACGACGGATCGTGAACGAGCTCCCGCGCTTCGTGACGTGGGTGCCGAGCGTCGCCTGGAGACGCGACCCGTCCGGGATCGTGGCGTCGAGCATCGGGCTCGCGACCGAGATGTGCTTCCCCGAGCGCTGGGCGATCCAGACGACGTAGTGGTCGACCTCCTCGTTGGAGGCGAACTTGAGGTTGGAGCGGATCGACCCGTACTTGCGGTGGTAGATGTAGAGCGGGATGCCGACCCCGTCGCACGAGATGTCCTCGACCTCGCTGTCGGTCATCGGAACGTCGACGACCCCGTAGCCGACGAACTCCCGCTCGAGGTAGTACATCAATCGGCCCTTCGTGGTCGGGCTCGGGGACAGCTCCCACTCCTGCAGCTGGTCGTCGACCATCCGGCGGAGCTCGCGCCGCCGCGTCTCGATGTCGGGCTCGGGGAGCGGCTCGAACAGGTCGACGAGGACGGTCTTGAGCCGGCCCAACAGCTCGAGCTCGATCGGGGAGAGGGTCGGCTCGATGACCTCGTAGAGGTGCTCGTTGCGGACGTTGTGGTAGCTGATCCGCACGTAGGAGAAGTTCTCGCGGATCGGGGCGAGCTCGAGCTGGACGACGTGCGGGTCCGCGATCGGCGGCACCGGCGTGACGAGCCCGTCGGCCCCCTGGCCCGAGACGCCGAGGCGGGCGAGCTTGATCGCGCGCGGGTCGGTCGTCCCCTTGCGCAGGCTCGCGCCGACCTTGAGCCACGGAGAGAAGCTCCCGCCGTGCCCCTTGCGGGGCGTTTCCTGGATCGCTTCGGTTTCGCTAGCCATGTGGATCGTCCTAGTCCAGGATCGGGACGGCGAAGCGCATGAACGCCCAACCGACCGCGAGCATGATCGTCGCGTGCTGGAGCCCCTCCGCGATCTTCCCGTTGAAGAGGACGCCCGCCATGATGCCGTCCCCGACGGCGTGAACGATGACCGCGACCATGAACGCGAGGAACAGGACCGGGACGTACTGGAACGCGAGGCTGACGGCGCCGGAGCCCGCCAAGCTGCTCGACGCGATCCCGCGCCCCGCCTGGACCATCTGCGGCAGGAACACGGCCGCCATGATGTAGATCGTGACGAGGAAGACGAAGAACGAGATGTAGATGACCGTCACGTAGGTGAGCATCGAGTTCTTCCGCTCGTCCATGGCGAACTGGACCTCGCGGGTGTCGTGGGCGACCATCGTGAGGACGTCGGCGACGTTGCCGCCGGCCTCGTTGGCGCGGGTGATGATCGACACGACCCGGCTCACGAGGGGCGTCGGGACGCGCTCCTGGAAGAGGCTTAGCGCCGTCGCGACCGGGACGCCCCACTCCAGTTGGCTCGCCATCTTCTTGATCTCCTCGGTGAGGAGACCGTAGCGGCCGCGCGCCGCGACGATGATGGCATCGGGGAGGGTCATGCCGAAGCGGCCCGCCTCGGCGACGTCGCGCAGGAAGTCGGGGAGGCGCTTCTCGATCGCCGCGACCCGGCGCAGTCGGGCGCTCTCGACGAACCCGTAGGGTCCGATGAACGCGAGCCCGCCTAGGACGAAGAAGTCGAGCGCCGCGTTGATCCCCGCGCCCTCGCCGGGCCGGATCTGGAGGTCGAGGGTCCCGCCGTAGTCGAGGCCGCCGATCACGAAGAAGCCGATCGCGGCCGCCGCGCCGACGATCAGGACGATGACCTCCCGCGAGAGCCCCTCCTTCTCGGCCGACTGGCCGAGCTTCGAGGAGAGGACGCGTTTGGCCGCCGAGGCCCCGGTTGCCGTCGCCACTAGAGCTCCTGCGCCATGGTCCACATGAAGTAGATGAACGCGAACTGCGAGAGCGGGATCATCCCGGCGACGATCCCCCAGAGGATGTTGATCATGAAGGCCCCGCCGCCGCCGATGATCGCGAAGATCGCGAGGATGATCACCAGGAACAGGGGGAAGGCGACGACGACGGTCACGAACGTCTCCGCCATCAGGCCCATCGTCTCGACGCGCTTCTGGCGGTCGAGCTTGTTCTCCCGCTCGTACTGCTCCGCCTTGACCAGGAAGTACGGCTTGAGCTGGCCGCCGGATGTCGCCGTCGTGACGACGCCCTGGAGGAAGTCCTGGAACCGCTTCGAGGGGGTACGGGTCGCGCCCGTCTTGATCGCGGTCAGGATGTCGACCCCGAGGAGTTCGGTGTCCCGCGTGATCCAGGCCGCCTCCTCGGCGACCTCCCCGTAGACCTTCTGGCGCGCGAGCTCCTTGAAGATCTGGTCGACGTTGACGTCGGCCGACGCCATCGCCGAGACGAAGCTCATCGCCGGCGAGATCTTCGAGTCGATCTTCTTTCCGCGACCGTTCGCCGTCGCGCTCGGGGTCACCTTGAGCAGCAGGTACGCGAGGAACGTCCCGAGGACCGCCACGAGCGGCCCGAGCAACAGACCGAGGGTCGGGTCGCCGACGGCCCAGAAGAAGACGCCGACACCGATCCCGCCGAGTACGAGGACGATCCCAGCGATGAGCGTCGCGCCGTAGACGAACGCGAGGTACTCGTCCCCGCGGATCCGCATGTGCGCCTTGACGAGGTTCTCGTCGAGCGTCGGGTCCGGCGGCTTCGCGGTGACGCGGTCGCGGAACGTCTTCCACGCCCACCGCTGGATCGGGTTGAGGGTCGAGTGCGTGGGCTGGCCGCCCTTTTTGACGCGGATCGGCCGGGGCCCCTCCTCCTCGGCGACCGCCGGCGCGGCCTTCGCCCCCTTCGCCGCTTTCGCCATCTAGCCGGCTCCCGCGGGCTCGGGGGCGTCCTCGGCGTGGCCGATCTTGCGCATGACCTCGTTCGGGTCCTTGTAGTACCCCGCGACGAGCTGCCAGAGCTGGCGGTGGTCGTTGACGCGGTTCTCGGCGAGGTAGTGGACGACCGCGACGCGCCGCTGGAACTCCGCCTCCATCTCGTCGTGGGTCAGGTTCCGTAGCTCCATCGTCTTGTCGAAAAGGAACGAGTGGCCCTTGAAGACGAACTTGTCGGTGGCCGGGTCCCACTCGTAGACCGTGTTCGTGATGAGCTCGTTCGTCTCGGGCTCGAACCCGACGATCTCGAGGACCTGCTTGAGGCGACGCACGACGCCCTTGTCGGTCCGCGCCTGGATCTGGATGATGACGTTGTTGAGCGCGGAGAGCAGGATCCGCGGCGTGTTGATCGGCGGGTTCTCGAGCCGGTTGACCATCGACTTCACGCTGTCGGCGTGCATCGTCGAGTAGGTCGTGTGGCCGGTCGCCATCGCCTGGAACATCGTATACGTCTCCTTGCCGCGGACCTCGCCCACGATGATGTAGTTGGGCCGCTGCCGCAACGCTGCGCGCACGAGGTCGAACATGTCGACCTCGCCGGCGGCCTTCCCGTCGGCGCCGCGGTCGCCGGTCCCGCTCCGGGTCGCCCCCGGGATCCAGTTCTCGTGGGGGAGGTTCACCTCGCGCGTGTCCTCGATCGAGACGATCTTCGAGGTCGGGGGGATGAAGAGCGCGATCGCGTTGAGCGTGCTGGTCTTGCCGGCGGCGGGGCCGCCGCAGATGATCAGCGACTCGCCCTGCTCGGCGGCGAGCCAGAAGTAGGCGATCATCTCCTCGCTGGCGCTCCCGTTGAGGACGAGGTCAACGGGCGTGAACGGCCGCTCCTTGAAGCGACGGATCGTGAAGCTCGCGCCGCGGGTCGTGATCTCGCGGGCGTACGTCGCCTGGACACGGTGCCCCTCGGGGGTCGTGCCGTCCAGGATCGGGCTCGACACCGAGACCGACTTGCCGCAGCGCTGGCCCAGTGAGACGATGAACGAGTTGAGGGCGTCCTCGTCCTCGAACTTGATGTTCGTCTTCACCGACTCGTACTTCCCGTGGAAGACGAACAGCGGGACGTCGACGCCGTCGCACGAGATGTCCTCGACCCTCGGGTCGAGGATGAGCGCGTCGACGGGCCCGTAGCCCACGTAGTCGCGCTGGATGTAGTAGATGACGCGCTCCTTCGAGAGCGGGCTCAGCGGGATCTGACGGGTCTTGAGGTACTCCTCTACCTCGCCGCGCAGGTACGTCCGCTTGTCGGTGAGCGAGATGTTCGACACCTCGCTCCCCATGATCTTCGCGAGGGTCGACTTGAGGTGGTCGACGAGCTCGCGTTCGTGGCGCGAGAGCTGCGGCTCGACGACCTCGTAGAGGTACTCCTTCGTCCGGTCGGAGTAGGAGATTCGGGCGTACGAGTACGGCGGGTTCACCGCGGTGACCTCGAGCTCCTTCATCTCCGCTTCGGCAAGCGGCGGCATTGCGGTGATGAACGTCCCGGGTACATCGGTCTCCGAGACCTTCTCCTCGGGGGCCGTCGGCGCGAGCAGCGGGTTCGCGGGCGCGGCCGGCGTTCGGGGGATCTTTACGCGGAACGACGAGACGGCACTCATTCTATTCCACCCCCACCCCGACGACGAGCGAGACCTCGGAGAGGACGAGACTGAACGTCGTGAGGCCCGTGAACGACACGACGATCACGCTGGGGTTCAAGGACGTCACGCACTTCGCGGGCGCGATCGTTCCGTGGGCCCCGACGTTCGCCGTGAGGAAGGCGGTGCTGAGGAAGCTGGTCCACGCGCACGGGTAGTGGGTCCCGATGACGAACTTCGCGTTGAGCGGGGTCCCGGTGACGTTGCTGCGGAACGTCTGGGTGAAGAAGAAGTGCGACGTCACCTCCTGCGAGCCGGTCGAGACCGCCTGGGTCGCGTTCCCGAGGAGCTGGAGGAGGTTAAGGGTCACGCCGACCTGCGTCCCCGAGACGTTGAACGCGAGACCGGGCGGGTAGAGGACCAGCTGTTGCGTCGGGGTCTGGCTCTGGATGACGGCGTCGTTCTCGAAGGAGTAGAACTGGGGCGGGTAGTACCGGTTCGGCAGCGTCATCGTGAGGGTCCCGAGGCTGAAGTTCTGGAAGAACGTCCCACCGCCGCCCGGTCCGGGCGTGACGGAGACGTTGGCGAAGATCCCGGGCGCCTTCGGGATGAAGTTGAGGACCCCCGCCGTCGGCTGGGCGAGGACCGGGACCCCGTCGGAGCTCATGGTAAACGGGGTCGAGAGCGGGAGCGTGCCCTGGAGGATCGTCTGGAGGTCGATGTTCGACTTGAGGTCCGCGAACGACGTCTGGGTGCGCGCGGTGAACTGCGACTCGTTGTCGGTCATCCAGAGCGGCAGGTACTGCTGGAGGAAAATCCCGAAAAGCGAGAGGAAGACCAATAGGGAGAGCAGGGTCCCGACGACCGAGACGACGGCCCGCTGGTTCGCACGGCGCCGTCGCGCCCGGCGATGGCGCTGCCGGGCGACTCGGCGTTGTAACTCCCCCATGGCGTGGACCAACCCCGGACCGGGCGTCCTGGGCACGTAGAATTTAGCCGGGTTCCGGTATAAATACGTGCGGAAGGGAAAGTCGCCCGTCCGTCGCGGCTGCGCCGGAATCCTTTAGCCCTAGCACGCCTCGCCGGAACCGGACGATGGTGCTGCAGGAGCTGGCCCTTGAGCTGCCGAACCGGCCGGGGGCGCTCATCACCGTCGCGCGAATCCTCGCGCAGGAGCGGATCAACCTCGCCGCCGTCTCCGTCGACTCGACCCCGCGCCGGGGCCACGTCCGTCTCGTCGTGAGCGACCCAGCGCGCGCGCGCAAGCTCCTCCAGGCCGGGGGCTTCAAGGTCGAGACCCACGAGCTCATCGCGGTCCGGCTCGAGGACCGCTCGGGGAGCTTCCTCCAGGTGCTCGAGCTCCTGTCGGCGCAGAAGATCAACCTCCAGTCGGTCGCGATCCTCATCGTTCGTGACGGCTCCCAGACGCTCGTCGCGTTCACGGCCGACGACCTGCCCCGGGCGCGCGCGACGTTGCGCGCGGGAGGGTTCCTCTCCGAGACCGCCGAGCGGCTCATCAGCAACCGCGACCTGCTCGCGCACGCCCCGGCGATACCGCCCGAGTCGGTCGGCATGCTGATGTGACCGCTCGCCCCGTCAACGATATGGTGGCGCCGTGTTCCAAGGGCCCCGCGCGGTTGTGGTCTAGTGGTTAGGACGGTAGCTTCCCAAGCTACCTACTCGGGTTCAAATCCCGACAACCGCACTACCTCGTGTCCATCTCCGATGAGAGATCCCCGTCCGAGCGATGAGACGGCGGAAGGTCGGCAGCCGCCTTTCCGGAGGGCCTGACCAGCCCTAGCGCTCGAACGATAGTACTTTCCGGTGAGCCACTGTCCCCTCCTGGGAGGGGCTCACGTCCGCGGTGGATGCCGCCGAACTGTTCCCGGAAGACTAAGATAATTCGAGTCGGTGGCCTTCGACCCGGGGGCGCGGAAGGCGGTCCGGAGGCGTTTGCCCGGCGTTCGGCGCTCTCTCAGGCGCTCCAGAAAGCTGCGGGGCTACGACGCGGCACTAGTCGAACCCGACCGTGAACACCGCCTCGGTGAGCAGGATCGAACTGACGGAGAACCCGGCCACGATGGTGACCGGGGTCGTGGACGACAGCGAGGAGCACGCGCTGGCGGGCCCCTGGCACGAGGTGGTCCCCGGCGCGGCCCCGGCGCCACCGCCGTTCAGGTACGCCAGCCAGGCGTGGGGGAAGCTCGTCTGGATCGCCAGCGTCGCACCGGCCGTCGAGATGACCGCGACGCTCTCGGAGACGAGCTGGGTTTCGACGTACGCCGTCGTGTAGCCGAAGACCGTCGCCGACGGCGTCGTCACGAAGAGGACCAGCGTGAGCTGAAGGGTCGGCACCCCTCCGGACTGAACGACCGCCCACGGGGGGGGCGACCACATCACCGAGGAGCCGCCGAGGATC
>Ga0075426_10000628_pt1 | contig 24273 bp, 22 predicted proteins | sample SoiMethybrSBSTD5_FD_75304 | JGI IMG/M metagenome (GOLD analysis project Ga0075426, IMG submission 75304) | Bulk soil microbial communities from a Populus tree surrounding site in Tennessee, USA - Soil MetaG P. TD hybrid SBSTD5 | ecosystem: Environmental > Terrestrial > Soil > Tree plantation...
ATCGCCGAGGCAAAGTCTGAAATGGTCAGCGGCATTGTCCCTGGCGGCCTTGCGGTACTCAATGCGGACGATGAACGCGTGGCCAGGATGGCGTCAATGCGTAACGACATAGCGACACGCACCTTTGGGATTGAAAGCAAAGCCGATGTGATGGCACTTGAGATCGAATCCGGCGGTGTCAACGGCAGTGATTTTCTGCTGGTGACTCCGCGTGGACGAATCTCTGCGCACGTTGCGCTGCCTGGACGGCACAACCTTTACAACGCGCTGGCTGCGGCTGCGGTCGCCGATCATTATGCGACTCCGGTCGAGAAGATCGCATCGGCGATGGCAGGCTTGCCCGCCTCACGGATGCGAGGCGAGATCCTTCGTTTCCGTGAAGGCTTCACGCTGATCGACGATTCCTATAACTCGAATCCGCGCGCCTTGTTTGAAATGGTTTCGACGCTGGCCGCGACCTCCAACGGACGGAAGGTTGTGATCGCGGGCGAGATGCTCGAGCTTGGTCAAACGGGACCGCAGTTGCATCGCGAAGCCGGCAGACAGATCGCGCAGTTGGGTGTCGACAGGCTTGTCGCGGTGCGCGGGCTTGCGAACGAAATTGTGACTGGAGCACGCGAAGCCGGAATGAGCAGTGACGCCGCGGTCTACGTTGAAACGCCCGCTGAAGCGGCTGTAATTCTGGTTCGGGAAGTCAGGGAGGGAGATTCAATCCTCGTGAAGGGTTCTCGAGGAGTGAAGACCGAAATCGTTGTCGAGAGAATGAAGCGCGAGTTCGAAATGTTGCCCGGCTCTGAACAGTCTGAGACTAACAGTCGCCCGGACAGCGAGACATTTCGACAGTTGGCCTAAGTCTCCATAGTGTCGTGAGGCTGAATGTTCTATTACTTGAGACTACTTCAGAACGTTCACGACAGCCTGGGCTTTCTACGATTGTTTCAGCAGGTAACGTTCCGAGCGGCGTGGGCTGCGATCACTGCCCTCGCAATCAGTCTGATTTTTGGCCCCCGGATGATCAGGCTGCTGAAAGAGTTTCAGATCGGCCAGCAGATACGCGAGGAAGGACCGAGAACGCATCAGTCGAAACGCGGAACGCCTACGATGGGCGGAGTACTCATCCTGCTGGCGGTCGCGGTCTCGACGCTGTTGTGGTCTGACCTTTCGGTCACGTTTGTTTGGATCGCTGTCGTTACGACGCTGGCTTACGGAGCGATTGGTTTCGCCGATGACTATTTGAAAGTCAAGCGGCGGCACAACCTGGGACTCAGCGGAAGACAGAAGCTCGCGTGGCAACTCGCGCTCGCCTTCGGTTTCGGGCTTGCGCTGAGATATTTGACAACTTATAGCACAAGGCTGAGCGTCCCGTTCGTGAAGACGTTCAATCCCGAGCTCTGGTGGCCCCTGTACCTGCTGGCCTTCTCTCCGTTGGTGCTGGTCGGCTTTTCAAACGCAGTCAACCTGACGGATGGGCTGGACGGATTGGCGATCTCTGTAACGATGGTCACGTCAGCCGCGCTTACTGGATTCACCTATGTGAGCGGCCACAAGGCTTTCGCGGAATATCTTGGACTCGAGCATAACCCTGGCATACACGAGCTGACGATATTCTGCGCTGCATTGACCGGAGCGAGCCTCGGCTTTCTCTGGTTTAACGCCCCGCCCGCTGAAGTTTTTATGGGTGACGTCGGCGCGCTTGGAATCGGCGGAGCGATCGGCGCGATAGCGGTGATGATCAAACAGGAGTTTCTGCTTGTGATGATCGGCGGCATTTTCGTGATTGAAGCGTTGTCGGTCATCTTACAGGTCGCTTCGTTCAAGATTTTTCATCGGCGGATATTCAGGATGACTCCGATTCATCACCACTTCGAGTTGATGTATCCACCCGAAGTATCGCGGCGCATGGAACCGAAGCTCGTCTTCCGTTTTCTGATTGTAGCGATTCTGTTTGCATTGCTGAGTCTTTCAACTCTGAAGCTGAGATAGCACAGTCATTCGTCATTCGTCATTGCCGTCGGGTCGCGATGACATATTCCCAATGACTAATGACAAATGACGATGAATGTCGAAGGCAAGAAGGTACTGGTCGTTGGCATCGCCCGAAGCGGAATCGCAGTGGCGCGATTGCTCGCATCGCACGGCGCGATGGTGATCGCCAACGACGTCAGAAATGAATCCGAGCTTCGGGATGCGGCGGCCGAACTGAGGAGCCTCGATGTCATGCTGTCGCTGGGCGGGCATCCTGAGAGTCTGTTCGGCAATGCCGACTTGATCGTTTTGAGTCCCGGCGTTCCGGTCGATCTGCCGGCGCTTGAAGCGGGGAGGCGCGCGGGAGTCGAGATCATAAGCGAGCCGGAGCTCGCGGGTAGATTCATGCGCGGGCGAATGATTGGCGTCACCGGCTCGAATGGGAAGACTACAGTCACGACGCTGGTCGGCGAGCTTATGCGAGCAGCGGGAGCCGAAGTGATTGTGGGCGGCAACATCGGAACGCCGCTCTCGAACCTGGTGGAAAAGTCGACGGAGAGGAGCTGGCTGGTGGCGGAGCTCTCCAGCTTTCAGTTGGAAATGATCAACAGTCTTCGAGTCAATGTGGCAGTCGTTACAAATATTACTCCGGACCATCTGGATCGTCATGGCACCTTCGAGAATTATGTGCGAGCTAAGCACAGGATTTTCTCAAATCAACAGGAATGTGATAAGGCCGTCCTCAACGGTCAGGATCGAGGCGTTGCAGACATGGTTCTAAAGCTTGGAGTGCCGTCAGACAGAGTCTATTTCAGCTCGAGCGGGCGGCAAACATTGAGCGGAGCCGCAGGCATTTTCGTCGAAGGCGGACGCGTTTACACGACAATGATGGCTGACGATCGAGGCGAAACCGAAGTCATCAAACTCGACGAGATTCCGTTGCCTGGCATGCACAACGTCGAGAACGTTATGAGCGCGCTTGCCGCGACTTTTTGCGCAATGCACACGACGGCAAAAGATCTGCCTGCGCTTCGCGAAGCAGTCAAGCGATTCAAAGGTGTCGAACATCGGATCGAGTATGTCGCCGAGATCGACGGCATCAAGTTCTTCAATGATTCGAAGGCGACCAATGTCGATTCCACCGTGAAGGCGCTTGAGGCGTTCGAGAAAAACATCATCGTGATTCTCGGCGGGAAGGACAAGGGAAGCGACTATTCACCGCTCGCGCCGCTGATTCGAGAACGCGTCAAGTTAGTAATTTTGATTGGAGCAGCCAGCGATAAGATCGCCGAGCAAGTCGAGGGATCAGGTACGATCAGAAGAGCGCGCTCAATGCAGGAAGCCGTATTGATCGCGATGGAAGGCGCAACGTCGGGAGACACAGTCTTGCTGGCGCCGGCTTGCGCGAGCTTCGATATGTTCGAGAACTTCGAACATCGCGGCAGGGTATTCAAGGAAGCTGTTTATGAACTTGCGAGCCGCCTGCACAGCGGCTGGACCGGAAGGCTTACAACCTGATGGAGAAGGACTGAGAGTGACAGCGACCGAAAGAGTTGCAGCTGCAGCACCGAGATGGAAGCGCGAAGCCGAAATGGCTTCGGGGCGCGCTGCCAGTTCGCATCCCGGTGTCGGGCGCGAGCTTCCGGTCGACAAGGTGATGCTGGCGATTGTACTTGGCATTACATTATTTGGCGCGGTGATGGTGTACAGCGCTTCGGCGGTGCTGGCGGAAAAGAATTACGGAAGTCAGTTCTACTTCCTCGGTCGTCAGGGTCTGTGGGTTGTAGTGGGATTGTGTGCAATGGCAGCGGCGATCTCGATTGACTACCGGCACTACAAGCGGCGCGTTGTGATCATTCCGCTGCTTATTGGCACTGTTGGTCTGTTGGTCGTTGTTCTTTTGCTTCCGAGAGTCAACGAGACGCATCGGTGGATCAGGTACGGTCGTTACATCTCGCTTCAACCATCGGAACTCACGAAACTGGCTCTGGTAGCCTTTTTGGGGTTCTTCCTGGAACGCCGCGCGAAGATGGTCGACAGCTTCAAACACACTTTTGTGAGAGCTGCGATCGTCGCAGGAGTCTTGATCGCACTTGTAGGCGCCGAGCCTGATCTGGGCACCGCGCTGGCACTGGGTCTTGTATTCTTGACAATGATGTTCCAGGCGGGCACGCCAATTCGATTTTTTGCGACTCTTGCTGTGCCCGTCGTGCCGGCGATCACCTACATGCTTTTGAAGCCGTGGCGGTTTCAACGGCTGCTCGCTTTTTTGGATCCGTGGAAATATCAAACGACCTTTGGTTTTCAACCCGTTCAATCAATGATCGCGATCGGAAGCGGCGGATCGGGCGGAGTTGGATTTGCGCAGGGACGGCAGAAGCTTTTTTATCTGCCCGCTCCACACACGGATTTTATCTTTGCAGTGATTGGCGAAGAGCTCGGCTTGATTGGAGCCGCGACGCTGGTCGCGTTGTTCGGGTTGCTGGCCTGGAGAGGATTTCGCGCGGCACGGTTTGCCCCCGATATGTTCGGGCAATTGGTGGCAGTCGGCTTGACGACAATGATCATCGCGCAAGCATTTTTCAACATCAGCGTTACCTTGTCGCTGGTCCCGACGAAAGGAATTCCGCTGCCGTTTGTCAGCGCAGGCGGATCGTCACTGGCGATCAGTCTCTTCGCCGCGGGAGTGTTGCTGAACGTCTCCAAGCACGGAAAAACATGATGAATTTTGGATTCTAGATTTTGGATTTTGGATCTCTTGAGCCAGCCAATCTAAAATCGGCAATCCAAAATCCAAAATCAATATGAGGGTCATCATTGCCGCGGGCGGAACAGGCGGACACATTTTTCCGGGCCTTGCGATCGCCGACGAATTCAAGCGGCGTGATACGGCGACGCAGATTCTGTTCGTAGGAACGGCGCGAGGGCTGGAAAAAAAAATCGTTCCCCGCGAAGGTTTCGATCTTGAGTTGATAAACATCGGTGCCCTGAAGGGCGTTTCGATCTTTGAAAGAATGAAGTCGCTTGTTGAGCTTCCGGTGAGCTTCGTGGCTGCATTTGGAATACTCAAACGCTTTAAGCCGGATTTCGTGATCGGAGTTGGCGGTTACTCATCGGGCCCGACCCTGTTAATGGCGGCGCTCGTGAGGATTCCAACTATGGTTGTCGAACCGAACGCGATGCCGGGATTCACCAATCGCGTGCTTGCATGGTTTGTCGATGCTGCGGCATTGAGCTTCGAAGACGCGAAAATATTCTTTGGAGAGCGCGGAGTGGTGACCGGCAATCCCGTCCGTGCAGACTTCGCGCAGCTCAACAAGAAGACGAGAACAGAAAAGCTGCATGTTCTTATCTTCGGTGGGAGTCAGGGCGCGCACGCGATAAACGATGCGATGATCAAAGCGCTGCCGTTGCTCACCCTGAGGCGGGAACGGATCGACATCACGCATCAGACCGGCGAACATGACTTCGATGCGGTCAAGCGAGCTTATGAGGACGCCGGCTTCGCAAGCGCCGAGGTGCGACCTTTTGTTCACGACATCGCGCGACAGTTTGAACTCGCGGATGTGTTGATTTGCAGATCGGGTGCGACAACCGTCGCGGAAGTGGCGGCGGCCGGTAAGGCGGCGATCTTTATTCCGTTTCCGTTCGCGACCGATGATCATCAGCGCAAGAACGCTGAGGTCTTCGAACGCGCTGGCGCGGGACGAATGATCGTTCAAAAAGATTTGACGCCCGCACGGCTGGCAGAAGAGTTGAATCGGCTGATTGAACACCCGTACGAAATCGATCGGATGGAAGAGGCCAGCGCAAAGCTTGGGCGAGCCGATTCCACCGAGCGCGCGGTTGATTTGGCAATGTCGCTAGCAAGAAGTCACTAGTCATTCGGCTACCCAATGACGAATGACCAGTGACCAATGACGAATGACAAAGGACTGGGATGCTCTTTCGCGGACTGAGGCACATTCACTTCGTAGGAATCGGCGGCATCGGCATGAGCGGAATAGCCGAAGTCTTGCTGTCTCTCGGCGAAAGCTTTCGTGTGACCGGCAGCGACCTTAAGCGGTCGCAGATAACCGAGCATCTTGAATCTATGGGAGCAATTATTTCTGAAGGTCACCGAAGTGAGAACGTCGCTACCGCTGACGTAGTGGTGACTTCTTCCGCTATACGTGATGACAACCCTGAAGTGATCGCCGCTCGGCAGAAGCAGGTCCCGGTAATTCCTCGCGCCGAGATGCTGGCGGAGCTTATGCGGCTCTATCGCAACGGGATTGCTATTGCCGGGACCCACGGGAAGACGACGACGACGTCTATGATCGCTCACTTAATGACACATACAGGCCTTGATCCATCCGTAGTAGTCGGCGGGCGTGTTGCTTCGCTCGGCTCGAACGCGAGGCACGGTCACGGAGAATACATTGTGGTCGAGGCCGACGAATCTGATGGCTCTCTGTTGCTGCTCACACCGACGATCGCGGTCCTCACCAATATTGACGCCGATCATCTCGATCATTTCACCGAGGGCATCGAACAGATCAAGTCGTGCTTCGTCAGTTTTGCCAACAGCGTTCCGTTCTACGGAACGATTGTTCATTGCCTTGACGATCAAAACGTGCAAGCGATCATCCCGCACTTGACACGGCGCACGATCAGCTACGGTTCGGCGGGACAGGCGGATGTTGCATCACTGCGGATTCATCTCAACTCGAACTTCGGCTCGGAGTTTGCCGTTCGCGCGTTCGGCAAGGAAGTCGGCGACATAAAACTTGCCGTGCCGGGGCTTCACAACATTCAAAACGCGCTCGCGGCCATCGCGGTGGGCCTCGATTTGGGCATCAAGTTCGAAGACATAGCGAGAGTGCTTGCCGAGTTTCGCGGAGCCGAGCGCAGGTTTCAGCTCAAGGGTGAAAAGAACGGAGTGCTGGTGATCGACGACTACGGCCATCACCCCACAGAGATTAAAGCTACTCTCGCGGCGGCGCAGACAAGCGGGAGGCGAGTGGTCACCTTGTTTCAGCCGCATCGATACACGCGCACTCGCGACTTGAAGAATGAGTTCGCCCGGTCATTTTACGCCGCCGACTTTTTGCTCATTACCGATATTTACGCCGCGAGCGAAGACCCGATTGAAGGAGTAACCAGCCGCGCGCTTGCCGAGCAAGTCGAGCGCTTCGGGCATCGTCATGTCGAATACGTGGGCGACCTGGCGACCGCGGTTGCAAGATTGAATGAAGTTGTCGAGCCGGGCGACCTGGTTCTCACCCTTGGCGCAGGCAATGTTCATCGGGCGGGCGACGAGCTCTTGAGAGTGATCGAAGTAGAACAACTGAGCAAAGGCGCTGGCGAACAGGGCAGCACGAGCGCTTGATTCTAGCGATGCCGGGCGCGTCGAAGTGGAGGCTATAACCGTGGCATTGATTCCAAAGAACGATCCAAAGGTGCGCAACCAACATGTCGCGCCGCGCGCTTCGCGGCGGATTGACAGAACTCGCTCGCGCGGTCGAAGTTCGATCGATCTCAGAAAGTTTTTTCGAACTGCCGCTTCCTTTGCGGGACCTGCAGCGGTGCTGATCGCGATTGTGCTGGCAGTTCTCGGCTACAACGCGCTCGCAGGCTCGCGCCTGTTCTTGTTGCATCGAGTCATCGTGAGCGATGCAGGGCCGCAATTGCAGTCGGACATCGAGCAAATGATCCGACGCAGCGTCGCGCAAACAAGATTGATGGAAGTCGATCTCCCGGCTTTGCGACAGAAGATCGAAGCGATGCCGCGAGTCAGGGGTGCTTCGGTTGCTCGGGTGTTGCCGGATGGAATCTTTGTCCGCGTAATCGAGCGCCAACCCGCAGTTCTAGTTCGGCGCGAATCAGAAGGCCTGGTCTGGCTGGATGAAGACGCGGTAGAAATGGGCGAGTTTTCGGAGGTGAAGCCTCCCAGTCAAACTTCGAAGCCCGGTGAAGCGCCCGAAATCCCTCCGATTGCCAAAGGCTTTGCCGAAGGAAATCGCTCGCAAGCGGCGATCGCCGAAGACAAAGAGAGAATCGCGATCTACAAACAGATCGAGCGCGAGTTCAGCGAAGGCCCGAATTCGCTTTGGAGTCTTATTGATCAGATCGATTTGACATTCACGAAGGACATAAACGTCAGGCTCGCTCATCCTTCGGTGCTGATTCACATCGGCAGCACTGACTTTCGAAAACGCTTCGAGCGCGCGCTACAGGTTTTGCAAGCCGTCAAGCAAGGCGACTCTGAGTTGCCGAACCGCTTTCGCGTTCAGGACGTAGATCGGCTGATTCAAAACGCCAACAACATCAGTTTCATCGATGCGGCTCGCGGCGACCGCATAGTCGTTAACATCGCTACCCCCGGCGCACAAAGGTCTGTTCAGCAGGAACCCAAGAGGAAGAACTGAGCGATGGGGACTGAGGACCGAGCAAGAACTAAGATTGATCCAGCCCTCAGCACGCAGTCCTCAGCCCTGTAGTTTTGAGCCGGAGGAGTTGAAATGCCAAAGACTAACAAACACATTGCAGCGCTCGACATCGGCACCACCGAGGTCCGAGCAATAGTAGGGGAAATTACTGACGCCGATACGCTGGAGATTATCGGAATCGGGCGCGCGCCTTCTCGCGGCGTTCGCAAAGCGGTCGTCGTCAACATCGAAGCCACTGTCGAAGCGATTAAACACGCGGTTGAAGAAGCTGAGATGATGTCGGGCCTCCCAATCGATACGGTCAATGTCGGCCTGGGCGGCGTGCAGGTGCGCGGAATCAATTCCCGCGGAGTCATCGCCATAAGCCGTCGCAACCGCGACATCACCGAAGACGATGTCTATCGCGTGATCGATCAAGCACGCTCGGTGAGCGTGCCAACCGATCGCGAGATCATAGACGTTCTGCCTCAGGAGTTCACGGTCGATGGCCAGGACGGGATCGGAAATCCCATTGGCTTTTTGGGGATGAGGCTCGAGGCCTGCGTTCACGTAGTGACCTCGCCGATAACCGCTCGTCAAAACGTAATTACGTCGGTTAATCGGGCCGGCATCACGGTATTCGACACCGTGGTGAATCAAGTTGCTGGAGGCGAGGCCACTCTTTCGCAAGACGAAAAAGAATACGGGGCCGCGGTGATTGATATCGGCGCGGACATCACCAATTTGACGATCTTCTATCGAGACGCGATCCGCCACACCGCGGTGTTTCCGATGGGCGGCAATCACTTCACAAATGATATTGCGGTTGGCCTTCGAACTCCAGTGCCCGAAGCGGAGCGGATCAAGCAGAGCGAGGGTTGCGCGCTTGCTGGGTTGATGGCTGAGGGTGAGCGCTCTCGCATGGTTGAAGTTCCGTCGGTCGGCGGCCGTCAACCTCGAATGCTCAGCCGGCAGATCTTGTGCGAGATTCTTCAACCGCGCGCTGAGGAGATCTTCGGCCACGCGGCGGAAGAAATTCAGCGAGCTGGTTTCGACAAGCAAATCCTTTCGAGCGTTGTGTTGATCGGCGGAGGCTCGCTGATGGACGGCATCGTCGAGATGGCGGAGCAGGCACTGGATCTGCCCGCGCGTCACGGTCTTCCGGATTTCGTCGGAGGACTGACGGGCGAAATCGACAGCCCGGCGTTTGCGACTGTGGTGGGAACGATGCTTTACGGCTTCCACAAGCAAATGAACCAGAAGCGAATTCACTCGCTGAAGGATGGCGCTCCGAAGCCAACCAGTTTCTGGAAGCGATGGCTGGGTTAGTGTTTGGGAAAATTTCCGGTTTGAGTCAAAAAACTAGTTGTAGGGCAAAGGCGACTGTGCTACCATTCGGAGCGTCTTCAGAGAATCGGGCTACCATATGTTGTAGCAACCAGTTGCCGGCCTCATTGGGCACTGTTAGGAGAACCCCCAGAGCACGGTCGCTTTGAGCGGCGCTTTAAAAGGCGCGGGCTCGACGTATGCGATCTGAAATGATCCTGGCAGTGTGTAAGACCTTGAAATGCGAACATAGATTTTGTGCGAGCCTTGCGCGCGATGGCGAATCGCTCGTCTGCTCGCTCACTTGTTTCTTGATTGCTTGCAGGAGGCACGAATAATGGCGGTGGATCAACGTGGGGAGATTCGAAGCGGCTCAATAGTGTTCGACGATTCCGAACAGCCGCTTAGCGGCGCCAACATAAAAGTAATCGGAATTGGCGGCGGCGGCACCAATGCAGTCAACCGAATGATCGAAGCCGGCATTCAGGGTGTGCAATTTCTGGTAGCCAACACAGATCTTCAATCACTCAAAACGGCTCAGTCCTCCGTCAAACTTCAGATCGGCGAGAAACTGACTCGCGGTCTGGGGGTTGGCGGCGATCCCGAAAAAGGTCGGCAGTCCGCCCTCGAAGATACCGAGAAAATAATCGAAGCGCTTGAAGGCGCGGACATGGTTTTCATAACCGCCGGGCTTGGAGGCGGCACGGGCACCGGGGCCGGACCTATCATTGCGAGCCTTGCTACTGAACTCGGCGCGCTCACTGTCGCTGTTGTGACCAAGCCTTTTCGTTTTGAAGGCCGCCGTCGTCAGCGGCAGGCAGAACAAGGTTTGAATGAGTTGCGCGAATGTGTAGACACCGTCATAACGATTCCTAACGAACGTCTGCTCAACGCCGTGCCCAAGGGCACGCGTTTTCATGAATCGTTCAAGCTTGTCGACGACGTGCTGCTTCAAGCCGTTCAGGGTATTTCCGACATCATCACTGTTCCCGGACTGATCAACGTCGATTTCGCGGACGTGAAAGCGATAATGGAAGGCATGGGCATGGCTCTTATGGGAACGGGCACGGCTACCGGTGACAGCCGCGCGATTGAAGCGACTCAGCGCGCGATTTCGAGCCCCTTACTCGAAGAAGCTTCGATCGAAGGCGCAAAAGGTTTGCTGGTGAACGTCAGCGGCGGCGCCGACCTTACGTTGTTCGAAGTCAACGAAGCCATGTCTATAATTCACGACGCGGCCGACCCGGACGCGAATATCATCTTCGGCGCTGTGCTGGACGACAGGCTCACGAATGAAATGAAAATTACTGTAATCGCGACCGGTTTCGACAAGGCTGCGGCGGTCGCCGAGCCGGCGAGATCTTTTGCGGCGGCTCAACCGGCCGTGTCCGACGCTCGCGTCACCGGACCGCTCGGAAATACCGCTCAGGGCGCCCCCGAACCTCTCCGTCGTGAAGACTTCAATGTTCCGGCCTTCATCAGAAAGAAGGCTGACTGAATCTCTGGCATCGACTCTCCATCTCGTGGCCGCTGCGAAACAGCAGCGGCCTTTTTTGCCGAGCATTCAAACTGATTTGAGTTTTCGCCATCGCCTTCCTAGAATGAACGTAGCTTACCGAGCTTCCATCGGAGGGTTCGTGCGCTGTATTGACAGCCTTATCAAGGCGGCCGAAAAGAGAGCTTCAGTGGCGCGCCGTCAAATCCCGATCAACCTCTGAAAAGTTTCTGCGTTTTGCTTGTTGTGAGCCGACTCATCGAGCAAGCTGGGGACACAGAATGCGGGCAATTGATGAACTGGAGTTAAGCTACTCTCAAATCGACCTTCCAAAAATAGAGCGCGCGACCAGCTTATTTGAGAGACTCGAGCGTAACAAGCTTCTGCTGATCATCGTTATTGCGGCTATTGGGTTTTGCGCTCGGGTCTATCGCCTGGACGCTGCCGGTCTCGCCGAAGATGAGACGAATAAGATATTCGCGATTCGGGCATACGAGCAGGGCGACTTTACCGCGAACGCCGAACATCCGATGCTGATGAAGACGCTGTGCTACGCTTCGCTGCACCTGGCTTCAGCGTGGAACGAAACCGTTGGAGCGAAACTCGGCCTTGCACTGACGGAAGAAACGGCCCTCAGATTTCCTAACGCAACTTTCGGCGCGCTCACGGTAATCCCGTTGTTTTTGCTTACAACCAGCCTTCTCGGATTCAGAGTAGGTTGTATAACAGCCGTTTTATGGTCGCTTGGGTTGGATGCGATTTGGTTCAACAGGATCGCGAAGGAAGACACTCTGCTTGTGTTCTTCATGCTGTGTGGATTTTATCTGTATCACCACGCGAAACAATTGCCCGCTTCCGATAACGGCGGTCAACAGCGGTTATATGCGCTCGCGGGAGCCGCGTTTGGCTTGATGATGGCGTCCAAATATTTCCCGCATTATTTTGGCTTGAATGCTCTGTTCTACACGGTCGTTGGGTACGACAGCCGAAACAACCGTCCGTTGACTCGAGCGATGTGGGCGAGATACTTCGGGGCGTTGCTGCTCGCATTCGCAGTGTCCAATCCGGCGCTGTTTTTCCCGCAGACATGGCGTTACTTGTGGAAGTATGTGAACGAAGAACTGCTTACACATCATGGTTACCTGGTCATGGGCAAACTGTTCGTCAACGATTTTATGCAGACGCCCGGCGGAAACCCGTGGTACTTCTATTTTCTTTTTTTGGGAGTCAAGCTGCCGCTGCCTATTTTGATCGCGTGCATTATCGGTTTCGTTGAAGTATTTCGCAGACGAGGCAAGTATCCCGACTCACGAGGATATTTGTTTTTGAGGTTGATGCTGGTGTTCTGGCTTCTCCCGCAAGCGTTTGTCGGCGTCAAGTTTTTACGCTACACGCTCTCATTGCTACCGCTTCTTTATATGACCGCGTCGATTGGCATAGTAATAATGTGGCGCGCCGCTTCAGCTCTCATAGAGAAGATTGTTTCTACGCGACGAGTGGCCAGAATGACCGCTGCTTTCGTTGTCGCTGCCGCGTTCATTGTCGCACCGTCAATCGAGACTATCGGGTCAATCCTTGATTCTTATCCGAGCCTGTTCCTCAACGTCATTGGTCGCAATCGCATTGGCTACTTCTTTCCGCACGATGAATTCTACGACCTTGGCGCGAGGGAAAGCATTCGTTTTATCGCCGACACTGCTGCGCCGGGCTCGATGATGGCGAGCGAGGTTCCCGGGGTGGTCGAGTATTACCTCGAGCGGTTCAATCGAGCCGACATTCGCTCTGAGATCATTTCGCAACCGAGCTTTTCGTTGAGCGAGGGCAATCGCCCCAGCTTCGTGCTGATTCAACCGGGTCGCATGTACTTCGAAAACGTTTACGATCTCAACCTGATTGAAAGAGCTTTTCCGTTGGTTCAGGCCAGCGTTCATGAAGGCGCCACGACAGCCGCCGTCTACGCCACTGGCCATTGAGGATGCCGCAAAAAGTCAAATGAAGAGATTGATTGTCAACGCCGATGATTTCGGATTTACGCGAGGCGTGAACATCGGAATTGTGCGCGGGTTTAGAGCAGGCATAGTAACTAGCGCTACGATCATGGCGAACGGCGACGCTTTTGAAGAAGCCGTTGAGCTTGCTAGCGCAAATCCAGGGCTGGGCGTCGGTTGTCACCTAGCGATTATTGGCGGAAGTTCCGTCGCTCCCGCTTCGGAGATTCCTTCGCTGGTAGACCGCGCCGGCGCGCTGCCGTCAACGCTGACAAAGCTGGTTATAAAGCTCGCTCGTGGTTCGCTCACCAGCGATCAAATCGCGCGCGAGTTTCGGGCTCAGGTCGAGCGCGTGAAGCGGGCCGGCATCAACATCACTCACTTCGACACTCACAAGCACTCACATTCTCATCCCAAGGTAATGGAGGCGCTGGCGCAAGTTGCCGGTGAGTTCGGCATCACTCGAGTGCGGAATCCGTTCGAACGCTTATTCAGCGGGAGACCAGCCAGTCAGTTGACGTGGGCTTACTGGAAACAGTCGGCTCTATCGGCCGGAGTAGCTCCGGCCGCAATCGAATTCAAAAGGATCGCAGAGAGTTACGGTTTGAAGTCGCCAGACAATTTTTATGGCGTCAAGCTGACAGGCATGCTGGACAGCAGGGCGATTCGAAGTATTATGGAGTCCTTGGGAGAAGGCACTGCAGAGCTTATGTGCCATCCAGGCGTTTTTGATGATGAACTCGAAGGTGCTCGCACGCGATTGAAACAACAACGCGAGCGTGAGCTTGAAGCGGTGAGCGATTCAACGCTTCGTAGCGCCGCCAAAGATCTGGGCATTGAATTGATCACCTATCGGGAGCTGTAGTGAAAAATAATGTGATCGAGTCGGACAACCCTGGTTACTCGGTTGTAATTCCGTTCCACAACGAACAGGAAAGCGCGCGTGAGCTATATCAACAGCTTTCGGCGGTGATGACCGGCCACTACGAACCAGTCGAATTCATTTTCATTGATGACCACAGCGCCGACTCGACTCCTCAAGTGCTCAAGGAGATCGCTCAAGCGGACCATCGCGTGACGGTTGTTCGCTTGAAGCGCAATTATGGTCAGACCGTTGCGCTTGCGGCGGGATTCGACCACGCCGAAGGCGATGTGATCATATCCATGGATGGAGACTTGCAGCACGATCCCGCTGACATTCCGAAGATGCTAGCGGCGTTTGAAGAAACCGGCTGCGACATTGTGAGCGGGTGGCGGCAGAAACGCGTCGATAACTTTTTGCTGCGCCGCGCGCCATCGCGAGTCGCAAACTGGCTGATGTCGCGACTGTCGGGCGTGAACATTCACGACTTCGGCACGACATTCAAGGTTTATCGCAAGGACACGATCAAGCAAATCAAATTATACGGCGAAATGCATCGCTTCATTCCGGCGCTCGCTTCGTGGAACGGGGCAACGATCATTGAAGTGCCCATCAAAAATATCGAGCGACCCGGCGGCCGTTCGCACTATGGATTGTCCCGCACGATTCGGGTTTTGTTTGATCTCCTGACGATTCGATTTCTGCTGAAGTATGTGACCCGGCCGCTACACTTTTTCGGACCGATCGGCCTGGTGAGCACAACGGTCGGATTGCTGATCAACTTATGGCTGATTTTGGACAAGGCTCTTCACGGAACAGACTTATTCGACAAGCACGGTCCGTTGATGCTTCTCGGAGCGGTTCTGATTCTTGCCGGCGTGCAATTGGTCTCGTCGGGGTTGATCGGAGAAATGCTGAGCCGCACCTATTTCGAGTCTCAAGGCAAGCCAATATATTCGATTGAGCGGATCATACCCGCGCGAACGCGAAAGCCGGAGACTGTACCTCACCCGTAGTCGTTCTCACTCACTTGTTCGTTGCTGCTACCTTATTCATTTTCCTGGCAACCTTGCTGATCGTATCGCTGAGCACGATTATTCCTTCCAGATCCCGAACCGCTTTCGCCCGAAACTCAGCATCTTTAGCCGACGACTCACGAAAGATTGGGCTTCCAAGAAAGCTGTCGATCAAATGGCTCAATTCCGGAATCATTAGGGGAAGCCGTTCGGGGCTCTCTTCGTATCGCGGCTTCTCGATTTTTGTCGACGCCATCAAAATCGGAACGTTGTACTTGATTCGAGTCGCGCGATTCTTCAAGTCGGCAGTTGTTTCGGAAAGGCTCTTGTAATCCAAAGCGGCAAGCTTGTCGGCATGAATTGAATCCAATTTCATCAGGTCTTCGAGCAGTTGACGCTCCAGTCTTTGGCGAAAGAATTCCGCCTGCTCATCATCGGGAACACTGACCAGCCCCAGTTCGCTTGCTCTCTGGTTGAGAGTTTCGGTCATCAAGCGAGCTTTTGCCCTCATGATTACCTCTCTCTCCTTGGAAGGAGGCGATGACTGCTGCGCCAAAAGCGTTCCCGGACTAGCGAGAACCAATGCCCATACTGCGAAAGCAACAAAAAGGGAATCAGCGGCGAGCTCTTTGGTCATCTTCATTGCGACTGCCTCCTCGTTTCTCACTCGGCATCACAGCTCAGCCGGCCGTACACGGTTATTCGTCAGCCGCGCGTTGATGAACACCTGCCGAAGCCGGCGTTCCGTGAAGTGACTTGACTGCTGATGTGAGCAGAACGCGCTGTGCAGGTTGAGCGGACCGTGTTCATCGAGAACCTCCCTAGTCCGTGGCGATTATGTGAGGAGTATAAAGCAAAACACAGGCTTCGCAACAGCGGACCTTCGCAGTTTCGGTTCGCGCCGTGAGTAATCAGCTCTGCCTTACATAGAAGTTTTGAAAGCACTCGGTATAAGATTGTCATCTCAAAAAGAGGAAAACGAACGTGGATCAAAAACTCACTGCCGTTGAAGTGCGAGTGTTGGGCTCGCTGATCGAGAAAGAAATCACCACGCCCGAATACTACCCGCTGACTTTGAACGCATTGGTCAACGCTTGCAATCAAATCTCGAATCGCGATCCGGTTGTTTCATTCGACGATAAGACCGTCGCTCGCGCGCTTGAAGACTTGAGGGAGAAAAAACTGGTTTGGATGGTCACGGGCGCAGGTCGAGTGCCAAAGTACGAACACCGATTCGCCGAAGCGCTCAAGCTTGCCGAACAGGAACTCGCAGTTCTGTGCGTGCTGATGCTGCGGGGTCCGCAGACCGTTGGCGAGATTCGAGGGCGCACAGGAAGATTGTATGAGTTCAAAGAGCTCGAAGAAGTCGAGCTGACGCTCCAGGCATTGATGAGCGCCGAACTGCCGCTGGTGGTCAAGCTGCCGCGTCAGCCGGGCACAAAGGAATCTCGATACGCGCACTTGCTTTCGGGAGAAGTTCAGATTGAAGAGCGCGAAGTCGCGCCGCGAATCGAACCTGCCGTGATCGAGGTTCGACAGGAAAATGAAAAGATCGCAAAGCTCGAAGAAGAACTCGCTCAAGTCCAAATTGACTTGTCGGAGCTTAAGCAGCAGTTTGTCGATTTCAAGAAACAGTTCGAGTGAACAAGTCGGCTAACGATCGGAATGCATAGCGCTTCGATGCGAACCGCCAAAATTGCTTTGTGCTTCGCGTGCGTCCTCTGCTGCGCCGGTCGCATTCCGCCATGCGCTGCGCAAACGCCCGCGCAGAGCGATAAGATCGTTCACACTCCCATCCAAAAACGCATTGTGATCGCCGCTAGCAAAGTGCTTGATGGCACGGGACGCGCGCTCCGCAACGTACGCATCGTGATCGAAGGTTCGAGGATCGTCGCGGTCGATACGAAACGTCATTCAGGTTCTGAACGGATAGATTACGACTTGCGTGGGCTGACCGTGCTGCCGGGATGGATAGACTCACACGTTCATATCACCGCGAGTTACGGAAGCAACGGAAAAAACGATGGCGGAGGCACACCTCAAGAAGAGGCATATCGAGCGGCGTCGAATGCATGGTTTACGCTTATGGCTGGCTTCACGACAGTTCAAAGCGTAGGCTCGCCCGCCGATGTTCCCTTGCGCGATGCGATTGCGAAGGGCACGCTTCCTGGCCCACGAATACTTACGTCAGTCGAATGGTTGATGGGGAGAGGGGAGCAGACCGGCACGCCCGATGAGATTCGAGCCTTTGTCCGCAAGCAAAAAGTAGCGGGCGCAGACCTGATAAAAATCCGCGCCTCGGGAGGTATGACGCAAGGTGCAATGACCCTTTCGCAAGAGCAACTCAACGCCGCGTGTGACGAAGCGAAGAAGCAGGGCTTGCGCACGCTTGTACATGCCTACAGAGACGCCGTGCGGGCGGCAACGCTTACGGGATGTTCACAAATAGAGCACGGCTTGGGAGCGAGCGATGACGATCTCAAGTTGATGGCAGCACGAGGAACGTATTTTGATCCGCAAGCCGGCCTTCTGCTTGAAACTTACCTGCGGAATAAAGACAAGTACGTCGGCACACCGTACTTTCCAAAAACCGAAGAGGGCTTTTCAGTGTTCGAGAAAATTCTCCCGATGAATCACGACTTGATGCGACGCGCGTCAAAGATTACGGGACTAAAGATCGTGTTCGGGACGGACTCGCTTGCAGGCGCTCACGGACTCAACGCCGAAGAATTCATAGACCGAGTGCGAGATTGCGGAGTTGATCCGATGTCGGCGATGGTTTCAGCCAACTCGCTGGCGGCACAGGCGCTTGGCATGTCGAATCAGATCGGAACAATCGCGCCTGGGCTCGAAGCGGACATCATTGCACTCGATGGAGATCCATTGAAGGACATAACATCAGTTCGGCGAGTGGTGTTCGTAATGAAGGCCGGGATTGTTTACAAGAACGAAACTCACAGATCGACGCAATGAATTCGACTATGAACTCGATCGGCTCAATCAACTCTCTTGAACCTTCGCGACTTGAATTCATATCGAGGCAGGCTGCCTGAAGGTGAGCGCTCGACACTCACGCGAATGCTAAACGCCGTTCGAAATGAATGGGCTATTCGCCGCGACGCTTCCTCAAATGATTGCGCATCCGCGGTCTCGATTCGAATTAGTAGTTCATCCATACCGGCGACACGGCTGATCTCAACCTCATACTCGAAGACAAGCGGGACTCCACGAATCAAGTTGTCTATAGCACTCGGATACAGGTTCACTCCCCGAACGATGATCATGTCGTCAGCTCGTCCGATGACTCCGCCTCTGATGCGCGCGAAGCTTCTCCCACAAGGGCACGGCTCGGTTATCGGCTCGACCAAATCTCCGGTGCGATAACGAAGCACTGGCATGCCTGCGCGGCCAAGATTTGTTATCACAAGCTCGCCGCGGTGACCTTCGTCGATTGTTTCGTTTGATTGCGGATCGATTATTTCAAAGATGAACTCGGCTTCGTTCAGATGAATCGCGCCGCTTTGAGCCTCGCAATCAAATGCCCACGCTCCGGCTTCCGTGGCGCCCGCGTGATCGAAACAAGTCGCGCCCCACGCGTCTTCGATTGCGCGCTTGATGTTAGGCAGACTTGCGCCCGGCTCACCGGCGTGTATGCCGATTCGAATCGCCGATGCGCGCAAGTCGATTCCTAACTCTCTAGCGACTTCTGCGAGATGTAATGCATAAGTGGGCGTGCAGACGATCACGGTAGCGCGATTGTCGATGATCGACCGCAGCCGTTGTTCTGAAGTCATCCCGCCGCCCGACACGCACATCGCGCTGATGTGCCACGCGCCGGAGATCGCAGCCCAGTGACTGATGTAAGGTCCGAAAGAGAACGCGCAGAAGACCACGTCGTTTGAAGTCACGCCCGCCGCTCGATAGACATAGCCCCACGAGCGCTGCCACCATTGCCAACTGGCTTCGGTGTCGAGCCACTTCAGGGGCCGGCCGGTAGTGCCCGAAGTCTGATGAAGGTAGCGATAGCTTGAGAGCGGATAAGTGAGCAACCTTCCAAACGGCGGATGCTCGAGTTGGTCGTTCACCAATTCCTGCTTAGTTGTGAACGGAAGCAAGCGCAAGTCATCAGCGCTGTCAATCCGCGAAAGATCGACAGAAGCCGCACGAGATTTTTCCAGATAGAAAGGATTGTCTCTAATCTCGTCGATCAACGCTCGAAGCCGTTGATCTTGCAGTTGGCGCAAGTCGTCTCGCGGGAGAGTCTCGACTTCCTTGTTGTAGAAATGCGATGTGTGTGTCACTCGGTTCCGGTGATTGAAAGGTCGCCCTTCAGATGTTGAATCAACGTGAGCGCGACGATTGCGGCAGTTTCGGTTCTCAGCACGCGCGGGCCGAGGCTCACCGCCTTCGCGCCGTGCGAGACTAACAGCTCGATCTCCTCATCGCTCCAGCCGCCTTCGGGACCGACCAGCGCCACGACGGCGCGCCGCTCCGGCATTTCACTGAGCACCTCTGTTATTGCAGCACCGCCCTTCTCGCTGAACAGCAACCACGTAGCGCACGCTGCCAACTTGGGTCCTGACGTCTCGCGCGATTCAATCGGCAAGCTGGGAGCGTCCGCTACATCTCCGTGCGTTACGCTATCAAGAAACTTGGGAAGCGGTTGTGGAGCCGTTATTTCAACCACCCGTCTCCGGCCGCATTGCTTGAGCGCTTCAAGAGATATTCGCCGCCATCGTTCGAGCCGTCTTTCAATTTGATTATCGTCGAGCTTGATCTGCGCGTAGCGAGTGATCAGCGGCACGATGCGGCTCACGCCGAGTTCAGTGGCCTTCTGAATTATAAAGTTGAACTTCTCGCCCTTCGCGAGCGCCTGCGCGAGAGTCAGTTGCAGCGGAGATTCAACTGCGTCTCGCAGCGCTTCGTTTGATTCCAGATGGGCGTGGTTATCATTGATGCCCAGGAAGGTGCATTTGTATTCGTGTCCACAACCATCGAATACAAAGGCTTGATCTCCGGGTGTCATCCGCAGAACGTGCGTAAGATGATGCGTCTCGTCGAGAGAGAGTGTGATGTCTGAGTCCGTGATGTTATCGGGCGAGGCGTAGAATCTTCGACGTGACATGAATTTCGCTTGGTCCTGCAGGGGCGTCCCTCCGTGGCCGCCCCTCTTCGGAAAGATCCGCCTACTTACACCGAGGGGCGGCCACGGAGGGCCGCCCGTACAAGTTATCTGCGCGCGATCAAAGCGCTCCATTCGCCTGCGTCGCGGCGTTCGCTTACTTCCAACCCTGATGCGAGAAGCGATCGTTGAACGTCTCCAGCTCGCTCGCTCAAAATGCCCGACAATATCATCAAACCGTTTGTAGCGAGGCAAGCCGCAAGCTTGGGCATCAAATCTACGATCACTTCGGCGGTTAGATTCGCGACCACTACATCGAAGTCCCTTCCAGCAAACTGACTCGGCTGAGCTTCATGCAATTCAACCAGATCTGAGACACTATTGATCGAAGCATTTTCGCGCGCGACTTCAATCGCTTGCGGATCGACGTCGATTGCAACGATCTTCGAACCTGGAACCAGCAGCGCTGCAGCGAAGGCGAGTATGCCGGTGCCCGTTCCTACGTCGAGCAAGCTGTTGCCGCGCCAATAACGCTCGATCGCTTCAAGACAGAGCCGCGTAGTCTCATGCGTTCCAGTGCCAAAAGCCATACCCGGGTCGATTTGAATAACAATCCGGCCGCGAGCGTCCTCGGGCAGCTTCCACGAAGGCGCTACGATTAAGCGCTCTCCAACTTCAATCGCCTCGAATCCCTCTTTCCATTTCTGCATCCAGTCTTGATCTGGAACTTGGGAGACTGCAAACTCGCGCAGGGCGTCGCGGTTGCCCATCCGATCGAAAGCAGCTTCCAGAGCCAGTTTCACGTCATCTAAGTCGGTTCTACTGTCGAAGTAAGCGGCGAGTCTCACATTGTCTTCGCATTCTTTAAGCGTGACGATTCCGTTTGAGCCCTTGTCGAACAACAATACGCTTGCGGCCTCTTCAATGTCAGGTGTGACATCGACGGTCACAAGCAACCAGGAGGAAGAATTGCCGATTACAGACATTTGCGACATTTGCGATTGCCGATTTCCAATTGCCGATTGTCGGTTACTTGACGATGATCCGCGTGTCAACGGTTTGCTCAAGCAGGTAGCAATCGGAAATCAACAATCGGCAATTACCGGATTCCTAATTCATCAAGCGCGCGATCGTCGTCGCGCCAGTGCTCGCGCACTTTGACAAAAAGATTCAAGAAAACATGGCGGCCTAGAAGTTTTTCGATCTCCCGGCGAGCGGTTGTACCGATCGCTTTAAGGCGCGCGCCGTTCTTTCCAATTATGATAGCTCGATGCGACGGTCTTTCGACAAGAACAAGGCAATAGATTCGGGTGATACCTTCGGCTTCCTCCCATCGCTCGGTGACGACTGCGGTCGAGTAGGGCAGCTCCTGTCCGGTGACCGAAAGGATCCTCTCTCGCACGAGCTCAGCAACGAGCACCCGCTCGGACTGATCGGTCATTTCATCTTCGGGATACATCGGCGGACCGTCGGGCAGATGCCGATAGATTTGTTTTGTCAACAGCTTCACTCCGTCTCCAGTGCGAGCCGATATCGGAATCACTTCGATGAATTCGCGCTCGACTGTATATCGCTGTATCAGCGGAAGCAGTTTAGACTTGTCGGGAAGCGCGTCGACTTTGTTCGGAAGCAGAAAGGCGCGAGTCGAGACTCGCTTCAACATTTCGAGAACAAAACGGTCGCCCTGGCCCATCGGCTGCGTCGCATCGATCATCAGCAAAATCAAATCCACCGTCGACAGCGCGTCGATGACTATCGACATCATTCTGCGATTCAGCTTATAACCCGGTTTGTGAATGCCCGGAGTGTCGAGAAAAACTATCTGACCCTCCGCTTGGGTCAACACGCCGGTGATGCGTGTGCGAGTTGTTTGTGGTTTGTCTGAGACTATAGCGATCTTTTCGCCGACGACTCTATTGAGCAGTGTCGACTTGCCCGCGTTAGGCCGTCCGATCAGCGCGACCGTCCCCGACTTCTTTTGCTGCTCGATCATCTGATTAATCCGCCCAGTCGCCAAACAGTTTTCGCGCCTGGACGATTTGACCGAGATGATACGCGTTGTGATCGGAAACCAGCAGGATCTCGCGCAGGTACGTTTGCGATTTCGCGTGAGGTATCTTTGCCGTCAGGTCAATGCTCGAGTTCTGAACCAGTTCGATCAATTCTTCGAGATCGGAGAAGAATCTGCGGACCGAATCGTTCCACATCTCGTCGGTTAAAGTGTCAGTCGTCGCCGGCCAATAGCCGGCGGTCCACTCGGGTGATTTCCATGCAGGATCCACGGTGAAACGCAGAATGTCTTCTTGCGCGATCCGCATGTGCTCGAGTTCTTCCCAAATCGAATGCACATCCGCAGCGGGACGAACGTGTCGAAACTGCGAGCTGACATTGGGGAGTGCCGCTTCGGCTTTTATGTGAGCTTCACCGCCTCGCAGAAGCTGCACCAGTTGTTCACGCAGAACTGAGTCTTCCATCGCACACCTCACAATATTATTATCGGTCGAGTTGCTTCGGCGTCAGAAGCCACATCAGCTTTCCCTTTTCATCATCGGTATCCGCCCACTGATCGATCTGAAATTCGATGCAAGCCAGAGCGGCGGTCGGCATGCGCTCGCGTTTGCCGGTAAGCCGGTTAAGCAAATCTTCAAAACCCGGATTGTGGCCAACCATCAGCGCTGTCGAACTCTCATCAGGCAAGCCTCGAATCACTTTCATCAATTCAGAGGACGGCGCGCCGTATATTGATTCCACGAACTTCACTTCACGTTCCAGACGTGCGGCTTTCATGAAATCCTCAATCGTCGCCCTGGCGCGCGCCGCGGGTGAGCTGATGATAAGCTCAGGCGCCACGCCGCGTTTTCGCAAGGCTTTCCCCATTCTCGGCGCGTCTCGCTTGCCGCGTGGCGCGAGCGGGCGGTCGAAATCAGGAAGCGAGGCATCGCCCCAATCAGATTTTGCGTGGCGCAGCAGCAACAGAGTCTTCATAATTCATTCCTGCGAATGTCCGACGAACTGATGGTAATGCATGCGGTCGTTTGATTAAAGCGCTCGTGGATGATCGATACACGCGAGGAATCGGAGATTGATGACCGACTTAAGAGGAAACACTTTTTTCGAGGGGCCTGCTGGTCGAATCGAAGCGATTCTCAAGGAGCCGGCTTCGCCGGTGACTCGTGCGGCCATCGTTTGCCATCCTCACCCGCTGTTTGGCGGAACGATGCACAACAAAGTCGTTTTCAGAATCGCTCGCGCGTTTCAGGATGCAGGTTTCGCGGTGCTTCGTTTCAACTTCCGCGGAACCGGTTTCAGTCAGGGCGAACACGACGAAGGTCGAGGTGAACAAGAGGACTTGCGAGCTGCGATGAATTTCATTGAACAGAAGTTTCCGGACGCGGAGCTTTGGCTGGCTGGGTTTTCCTTCGGCTCGATGGTGATGCTTCGAGCAGCGGCTTGCGATAAGCGAGTCCAGGCTATCGTGGCCGCCGGAGTGCCGGTCTCCAGGTACGACTTCAGTGAGGTTGTCGGATGCCACAAGCCGAAGCTGTTCGTTCAAGGAGCGCTCGATCAGTTCGGTTCAGTAGAAGACCTAATGCGCTTCTTCTCGCCGCTCGACCGGCCAAAGACGTTAAAGATAATCGAAGGCGCCGACCATTTCTTCGAAGGCCACCTTGAAGAGCTAATGCAAACAGTTTCCAGTTTCATCGCTGACGTCAATCGAGAGTGAAACCGCAATTCAGCTTTGTCATCGACCAACCTTGCGATTCACACTGCGGTCGACTACATTCAATTTCAATGATGAGAAATGAAAATCGGGTGAGACGGTTAAAGCTTGCTGCGATCATATCGATTCTTACGCTTTTGGTTTTTGCCTACATCAATACAACTTCGGCAGCGCAAAATCCGCCGCAGCGATTGTTTGAAATCGTCGGTATGAATGTACCATTCCAGGAGCGAGTAGGCATCGACGATGGAGCAGTACTCGCAATACATTTCTCCGGCGATACTCGAGGGAACCTCGATACCTGTGGCTGAAAACCTCCGCGCTTTGGCGGGCTGGCACGGCGTGTCAGCTATCTGAAACTATTTCGC
>Ga0075426_10000629_pt1 | contig 24264 bp, 21 predicted proteins | sample SoiMethybrSBSTD5_FD_75304 | JGI IMG/M metagenome (GOLD analysis project Ga0075426, IMG submission 75304) | Bulk soil microbial communities from a Populus tree surrounding site in Tennessee, USA - Soil MetaG P. TD hybrid SBSTD5 | ecosystem: Environmental > Terrestrial > Soil > Tree plantation...
GGCGAGACCGTGATTTTCAACGTCATGGGCGGCATGGGAACGCTCGTCGGCCCGGTGGCGGGCGCGGCATTCTTCCTGCTGATGAAAGAGGCGTTCTCGCGGATCTTCTACGAGTACTATCTGATCCCGGTCGGCATCATCTTCACGCTGATGGTGATCTTCCTGCCGCAGGGCCTGCTCGGCTTCCTGCGGCGACGCCTCAATCAGTAGGCACGCTCAGCCCAGCCGGTCATCATGCCCCGAGTCGAGGGGGCCGTCGGGCATCAGCGGCAGGACGATTCGGAACAGTGCGCCCGCGCCGTGCATGCTACGGACGTCGATCGAGCCGCCGTGATCCTCGACGATCTTCTGTGTGAGCGCCAGCCCGAGCCCGGTCCCGGTTTCCTTCGTCGAGAAGAATGGATTGAACACGCGATCCAGATCCGTCGACGCGATACCCGTGCCCGAGTCTTCGATCTCGATCGCCACGCGCCGTGCGCTGGTGCGCGTGCCGGGCAGCGCATCGGCGTCGCCCCAGCCGACGCGCAGCGTGAGCGTGCCTCCGCGGGGCATCGCGTCGAGGGCGTTGGCGACGAGATTCACGAGCGCGCGGTACAACGCTTCCTGATCGGCCCATAACACCGGCACGTCTCGGCGCCAATCTCGCACGACGCGTACGTCCTGCGCGTCGAGGCGATCGCTATAGAGCTCCAGGACCCGCTCGAGAAGCGCGGGCACCCGGTTGGGCTTGAAGGTCAACCGCGCCGGTCGCGCCAGCTCGAGAAGCCGCTCGACGATCGTGTTGATGCGTTCGAGCTCTCGGGGCACGACGGACAGGAACTTTTGACGGAACTCCGCGTCCTCGAAGCGACGCGACAGATGACGGCTGAAGGTCAGCAGCGACGTCAGGGGGTTCTTGATCTCGTGGGCGAGGCCGGCTGCCAGCTCGCCGATGGCGGCCAGTCGATCCGAGCGTCGCAGCCGATCCTCCAACTGCTGCACGCGGGTGAGGTCGCGGAAGACCCCGATCACGCCGAGCTCTTTGCCTTCGCCGCCCCGCAGCGGTGCCGCGGCGAGCTCCACGGGCATCGTTCGACCGTTGCGCCGCCGCAGCGTCACCGTGAGGCCGGGCACCGGCGCGCGTGTGGCGAGCGTCTCCATCAACACCTCGGCGAGATCGGGTGTGTGGGAGAACACTTCGGTACAGTAGCGTCCGCGCACCTCGCCGGCAAAGAAGCCGGTCATCAGCTCACCGGCGGGATTGAGCGTGACCACGCGGCCCTCGAGATCGACGGTGACGATGCCGGCCGTGAGTGACGCGAGGATGTTGTCAGTGTATGACTTCAGGTCGGTGAGCTCCTCGAAGCGGCGTCGCAGCTCCGCGTTGGCGTCTTCCAGCGCGACACGCTGCTGCGCGAGCTCGGCGACCATGTGGTTGAACGCCGTGGCCAGCTTGCCGATCTCGTCGTGGGTCGTCGGCTCGATGCGCTGGTTCCACTCCCCGCGCGCGAGGGCGGCCGCGCCCTCTGCCAGCTGTTGCACCGGACGCGAGATCCGGCGTGCGATCACCGCAGCGCTGAGGGCGCCGAAGGTCAGCATGATCAGCGTGAGCGCCGCCAGCTCCGTCCGAGTCCGTCCGATTGCTGCTTCCATGCGCTTCTTCGACACGCCGACCCGCGCGGTGCCCCATTTCTGGCCGTTCACGACGATGGGATTCGCGAAGTCGAGCACCGACTGGCGCGAGGCCGACGTCTCCTGCATGATCGGCACCTTGGTGCGGACGGCCTCGGCGTCGACCTTGGATTTCAGCGCATGGCCCACGCGATCCGGATACCGGCTATGGGCGGCGACCTTGCCGTCGATGTCGAGCACGATGGCGTAGATGACGTCGGGCTCGCCGGCCACGCGCGCCACGTTTTGCTCGAGCGCTGTGAAGTTGTAGAGCAGCAACGACTCCCGCGAGACGGCCGCCAGGCTCGCGGCCATGACTTCGCCGCGGCGCTGCATTTCCTCGACGATCGCCGCACGTTGATGGCGTTCCACGAGGACGAAGACGCCCGCCATGATGGGAACGATGACAAGGACCGAGCCCCACATGAGACGCGCGCGCAGCGTGTGCAGCCGAAAGAGCCTCATCGCTCCAGCCAGACCTTCCGCATCGGGATGTAAGGATCGCCGAGGCCGTTGACTTCCACCGATCGCACCCAGGGCTGGAAGAGGCGCTCGTAGTTGTAGTGCCACACCGGAAGGACGACCGCGTCGTCGATGATCAGTTGCTCGGCTCGACGGAATAAGTCCACGCGGCGCTGGGGATCCTGCGCCACACTTGCACCTTCGAGCAGCGCATCCACGACCGGATTTCGGTAGCGCGAATAGTTACGAGGGCTTCTGGAGTGGAAGAGCTTCGTCAGAAAGTTGTCGGGGTCGGGGACGTCCGCAAACCAGGCGTAGAGGAACACCGGGAGACGCCCTTGGGTGAGAGCGGTCGTGAAGGCGGGCCAGTCAGTCTGGTACTTGAATTGCGCCTTGAGTCCGATCGCGCCGAGCTCGCGGCGAATGATGTCGTGCTCCTGCTCGATCGCACCGTTCGTCACGCTCGACCAGATCTCGATCGTCGGCAGTCCGCGGCCACCCGGATAGCCGGCTTCGGCCAACAGTCCTCGAGCGCGCGCAGGATCATAGTCGGGCGCGGCCAGCCCGGGATTGAACCCAAGGGTTCCAGGCGGCACGATACCGCGGGCCATCGTGTGCTTGCCCAGATGGATGCCTTCGATGATCGCTGTCCGATTGATCGCAGCGACGATGGCCTGGCGGACTCGACGATCGTCCAGTGGCTTGATCTGGGTATTGAATCCATAGAAGCGCACGCTGAACATCGGACGCCGGACGTAGATGTGACGGCCCGCAGCGATCGCACGCCGGTAGTCTTGCGTGGGTGGTTGCGTATCCTCGAGATGGCCGCTGACGAATTCTTCGTAGACGCGGTCGAGCTGACCGCCCGGAAAGATCCGATAGATGAGGCGCGAGAGACGCGGCGCGCCGTCGAAGTACTCGCGGTTCGCCGACAGCACGATTTCGCGTCCTCGATCCCACCGCTCGAAACGGAACGGTCCAGTCCCCACCGGGTTCACGCCGAATGCCTTGGGATCGCGTTCGGCAAGATCGCGCGGCACGATTTTGGCCTGACCGATCGCGAGCACGCTCACGAACGGCACCCGCGCTTCAGTGAGCGACACCTGCACTGTGTATCGGTCGAGCGCAGACAGCCCGGCGACTCGCGAGGCCTGGCCTTTTTGGAACTCTGGCGCGCCGCGAATGTTCGTGAACAAATCGGCCGCCGTCGATTTGAGTCGTGGATCGAGCACGCGAGTGAGTGAAAAGACGACGTCGTCGGCCGTAACCTCTCGCCCGTGGTGGAATCGAACACCTTTGCGCAGTGTGAACGTCCACGTGAGGCCGTCGGCGGAGGCGCGCCACACCTGGGCGAGCGACGGCGCGATGGCGAGCGTCTGATCGAACGAAACCAGGCCGTCAAAAATTTGCTGGGCGACCGCGCGTCCATATACGTCAGCAAGCAGGACGGGATCGAGCGTCGCCGGGTCGTTACCGATGGGCCGCCGGTAGACGCCGTCATCAGCGGGCGCCTGCCCGACGGCCCAGCACACGCAGAAGAGAGCGATCAGCGCGACACGCGCGATTCTCGCTCGCGACGTACGCGAGAAGCTGACGCTGCTTAGTCGCCGCCGCCACCATCCGCGTTGCCGATGGCCACGAACAGCTGCGACGAGCCGGACGTTCCCGATTCGATGACCGGAGCGACGAGAAGGAGCGACACCATCGCGAGCGCAAGCGCGAGGATCTTCGTCATTTGCCTTTCCCCTTTTCGGCGGCTGACAACTCCCACCATGGGAGCCACATGCCGCCGCCGGGGAGAGGCTATAGGCAATTCGACCGCCAAGCCAACCGGCCCCAGAAACCGGCGTCAAGCGTGCGAATTGTCGAGGCAGCGGCCCAGGGACTGCTTCAATCGGTGGCCCGTTGCTGTGCATCCGGCGCCGCCGGGCTGGCCCGTTACTGGGCGCCCGGGTCCTCCGGCTCGCCGCCCGCCAGTTTCCAGCGCGCGAGCTTCATCTTGAGCGAGTTGCGGTGCAACCCGAGCACACGGGCAGCCTCGCTGACGTTGCCGCCGACCTCCTCCAGCACGCGCTGAACGATGATGCGTTCGAAACGGTCGCTCGCCTGGTTGAGGTCCATGCGGAGCGCTTCCGGCGCCGCCCCCGGACTGGGACGCCCCGGAGCCACCGTCACGTCGAGCGGCAGGTCGGCAGACCCGATGAGCGGCCCGTCGACGAGCACCATCGTCCGCTCGACGACGTTCTGCAACTCGCGCACGTTGCCGGGCCACGCGTACGACGCCAACAGAGTGAGCGCCTCCGGAGTGAAGCCACGGATCTGCTTCTTGAACTCGTCGTTGTAGCGCCGCACGAAGTGATCGACGAGCCGCGGAATGTCCTCGATGCGGGCACGCAGCGGCGGGACCGTGATCGGCACGACGTTGAGACGGTAGAAGAGATCTTCGCGGAACGTCCCGGCGGCTACGGCGCGCTTGAGGTCGACGTTGGTCGCGGCCACGATCCGGACGTCGATCTTGATGGAGCGGGTTCCGCCCACGCGCTCGATCTCGCGCTCCTGCAGCACGCGCAGCAGCTTGGCCTGAACCTCCGACCGCAGCAGGCCGATCTCGTCGAGAAAAAGCGTCCCGCCCTGCGCGAGCTCGAAACGACCGAGCTTGCGCTGATGCGCCCCGGTGAACGCCCCCTTCTCGTGGCCGAACAGCTCCGACTCGACGAGAGCGTCGGGAATGGCGGCGGGATTGACGGGCACGAATGGCTTGTCTCGCCGCGGTCCCCGATGGTGGATTGCGCGCGCGATGAGCTCTTTGCCGGTGCCGCTCTCACCGGTGATCAGCACGGTGGTGGTCGTTCGCGCTACCTGCGTGACCAGACGCGCGAGCTTCTCCATCTCCGGGTGATCGCCGATGATCTCGTCGCGATCATGACTGCGCGCCAGCTCGCCGCGCAAGAACGTGACCTCGCGCTCGAGCGAGCGCTTGTCCACGGCGCGCCGGACGAGTGACAGAAGCTCTTCGTCTTCGAACGGCTTGGTGAGGTAATCGAACGCCCCGAGCTTCATCGCGGCCACCGCGGTGCGGACCGTTCGGACGGCGGTGACCAGGATCACCTCGATACTGTCGTCGATCGCTTTGAGACGTTCGAGCACCTCGATGCCGTCCATGTCGGGCAGGCGGATGTCGAGCAGCACGACGTCGACGTCGTGCAAGCTGACGGTATCGAGTGCGCGCGCCCCATCCGGCGCGTCGAGCACGTCGTAGTCCTGGTCGAGGACCAAGCGAAACGACTCCCGGACGCTTTCCTCGTCGTCCACCACGAGCGCCACGGGCCGAAGCACGTCGTCGTCGCTCATGCGCCGGAGCACTCTATCAGAGACATCGTCCGTCGGAAACCGGCGCCGGGCCGCGAGGCGGCGGACGAACGCGGTAGCGCCAGCGCCCTGCCGTGTCCGATTCCGGACATTGACCGCGCCGATCGCAGCACGAACAATCGCGCCATGATGGCGCGCGTGCTTTCCGCGGCCCTGCTTGGCGTCGAGGCAGTGCTGGTGCGCGTGGAAGTCGACGTCGCGGCCGGGCTCCCGCAGTACGCGACCGTCGGGTTGCCCGATTCCGCCGTGCGCGAGAGCCGCGAGCGCGTCAAGACGGCGATCCGCAACGCCGGCTTCGCCTTTCCCAACGATCGCATCACGGTGAACCTCGCGCCCGCGGACGTTCGCAAAGAAGGCGCCGCCTTCGATCTGCCCATTGCGCTCGGCATCCTCGCGGCGACGGGCTCCGTGCAGCGGGACCGGCTCGGCGTGTTCGCTGTCGTCGGCGAGCTCGCGCTCGACGGTCAGATCCAACCGGTGCGCGGCGCGCTCGCGGTCGGTCTCGCGTGCCGGCGCAAGGGCATTGCGACGCTGCTCGTTCCGCGTGACAACGCCGCAGAGGCCACGGCGGTGGACGGTGTTCGTGTGCTCGCGGCCAGCACGCTGCGCGACGCCGTCGCCGTGCTCAACGGCGAGGCGACTCCGGTCGCGCCGCCGGCGGTGAACCTCGAGCGCGTCGTCGACGACGCCGACTTCACGGACGTGCGAGGCCAGGCGCACGCCAAGCGCGCGCTCGAGATCGCGGCGGCGGGTGGGCACAACGTGCTGCTGGTCGGGCCTCCCGGCGCCGGCAAGACGATGCTCGCGCGGCGGCTCGCCGCGATCTTGCCGCCGCTGTCACGCGAAGAGGTGCTCGAGGTCTCATCGATCTGGTCCGTGGCTGGACTGCTGCCACGCCGCGGTGCCCTCGTCGAGGCGCGGCCATTCCGCGCGCCGCACCACACGATCTCAGTCTCCGGGCTCATCGGCGGAAGCAGCCCGCCCCGCCCCGGTGAGGTCACCCTCGCCCACCGAGGCGTCCTGTTCCTGGACGAGCTTCCCGAATTCCAGCAGCACGTGCTGGAGTCGCTGCGGCAGCCGGTGGAGGATGGCCGCGTGACTATCGCGCGAGCGGCGGGAGTCGGTGACTTTCCCGCTCGTTTTCAGCTCGTCGCCGCGGCCAATCCGTGCCGTCGCGGTTGCCCGGCGCTCGAATGTTGTCTTTGCACGCCCGCCGAGCGCGACCGTTACCTCGGGCGATTATCCGGACCGTTGCTCGATCGCATCGATCTGCACGTGGAGCTACCGGCGCTCGCGGGAGAGGAGTACACCGACGCCGCACCGGGAGACAACTCGGCCACCATACGGACGCGGGTCGTGCACGCGCGTGAGTGCCAACGCGAGCGAGGCGCGTGGGCCGGGATGCGGCTGAATTCCGATATCCCTGGCCGCGCCCTGCGCAAGCTGTGTCCGATTCCCGCCGATGCCGAGGTCATGCTGGCCACGGCCATGACGAGGCTCGGCCTGTCGGCGCGCGGCCATGATCGCGTCATTCGCGTCGCGCGCACGATTGCGGACCTCGCGGGTTCGGACCGTATTGCCGCCGAGCATTGTGCGGAGGCGCTTCAGTACCGAGGCCTCGATCGGCGCTGGCGCGCCTGACTGTGACATCCGCCGTCCGTGTGACCGCGGTCGAGCCGTGGCACAATAACCGGCGCTTTCGCGGTCGCCCACTTTCGCGGTCGGGAGGTCAGGGATGGCGCAACCGGTGATCGTCGTCACCGACGTGCAGGAGCGGCTGTTCGGCGCGATGGACGCCGAGCGGCGAGACGAGATGGTTCGCAATCTGAAGATCCTGCTGGCGACTGCGCGGCGCCTGGGCGCCCCGGTCATCGTCACGGAACAGTACCCCAAGGGGCTCGGTCGCACCCTCCCCGAGCTGCGCGTTCTTCTCGACGACGCCGCGCCGCTCGAGAAAACCGCGTTCTCCGCGTGCGGAGCGGCCGGCTTCGCGCCGCGCTTACGCGAGCTCGACGGCGGGCCGGTTATCCTCACCGGGATCGAGGCGCACGTCTGCGTGCTGCTCACCGCGCTGGACTTGCTCTCGCGCGGGGTGAGCGTCGCGATCGTCGCCGACGCTGTCTGCTCGCGACGCGCGGTGAACATGGAGCTCGGGCTCGCGCAGGCTCGTCAGGCGGGTGCGGTCGTCACGTCCACGGAGACTGTGGTGTTCCAGCTCCTCGGCAGCGCCGACACGGAGGCGTTCCGCGAGATCAGCAAGCTGTTGAAGTGAGGTGCGTGAAACGAGGCGCGACCGATTACGGGCGGCCGCGCGGCGGAATGTTCGTGTACGTGATGGTACCGTCGCGCGCGATCGTCTGGTACACCCGCGTCTGGGGCGTGTCGATGCCTTCCATACCGTAGTACCGCAGCACCCTGACCACGTAGTCCTGTGTCTCCGGGTACGGCGGGATGCCACCGTACGCCGTGACGGCCTTCTCTCCTGCGTTGTAGGCAGCGATCGCGAACGGGAGGTTGCCGGGGAATCGGTCGATCATGCCGCGGAGGTGGCGGACACCGCCGTCGATGTTCTCGCGAGGATCGAATGAATTGCGGACGCCGAGTACGGATGCCGTCGACGGCATCAACTGCATGAGCCCCTGGGCGCCTTTGCGCGAGACCGCACGCGGATTGAAACCCGATTCCGCCCGGATCACCGCGGTGACGAGACGCTCGGGAATGCCGTAACGGTTGGCCGCTTCCGAGATCTCATGCGCGTAGGGCTTCGTGTCTCCCTGAGGCAGCCGGAGCCAGCCGGCCTGAGTCCCGGTGGTGAAGCCCATCCTCTGATAGCGGGGGTCGTTCGGCGCGTTCGTGAAATGGGTCGAGCCGTCCGGCGCCTTGAGCTTGTACATCTGAGCGCCGGCCGGAGCCGCGAGCATCGTGGCGGCGGCGATCACAATCACCCCAAGCGATCGAGTCACGATGCCTCGATCTTAGCCGAATCGCCCCACGGTGTCGCGGTAAAGCGATCCGGCCGGAATCACGGGGTTTTTACAGGCCGGCCAGAATCCCGTGCGCCGCCGGCGCCGACTCGAGTGCCACCGAGAGCACATCATCGATCGTGTCGGCGAGATGCACCGTCAGGCTTTGCCGCACGGCGAGCGGAACGTCCTCCAGCAAATTCTTCTCGTTGCGCCGAGGCAGTACCAGCGTGCGAAGCCCCGCACGATGGGCGGCCAGGACTTTTTCTTTGATGCCGCCCACGGGCAGCACCCGCCCTGACAGACTGATCTCACCCGTCATCGCGAGGTCGGAACGCACGGGTCGCCCGGTGAGAAGCGACACCAGGGCGGTTGCCATCGTGACGCCCGCCGACGGCCCGTCCTTGGGAATCGCGCCGGCCGGTACGTGGACATGCACGTCCGAGTGCTCCCAGAAGTCCGCCTCGATGCCGAGCTCTCCGGCATGCGAGCGCACCCACGAGAGTGCCGCCTGCACGGACTCCTTCATCACATCACCGAGTTGACCTGTCAGGGTCAGCGTGTGCGCGCCTCGCATCCGGGTCGCCTCGACGAAGAGGACGTCCCCTCCAGCGGGCGTCCACGCGAGCCCGGTGACGACACCCGGCACGCGCGTGCGTTGCTCGACCTCCTCGAGCTCGAACCGCGGCACACCAAGGAACGAAACCACCACGTCCGGAGTCACGCGCACGGCCTCCGTGTCGCCCTCGGCACGGCGCCGCGCGACCTTCCGGCAGACCGAGGCGATCTCGCGCTCGAGACTTCGAACACCGGCCTCGCGTGTGTAGCCGCGCGCCAGGAGTCGAATCGCCTCAGGTTCGAATGCGACATCGGTCCCCGGCTCGAGGCCGTGCTGACGCGCCTGCTTGGGCACCAGGTGGCGCTGCGCGATCGCGACCTTCTCCTCTTCCGTGTAGCCCGCCAAGTTGATGACTTCCATCCGGTCCCGCAGCGGAGCCGGAACGTTATCGATCACGTTCGCCGTGGTGATAAACAGCACACGCGACAGATCGAACGGCACGTCGAGGTAATGATCGCGGAACGTCGCATTCTGCTCCGGATCCAGCACCTCAAGCAGTGCCGAGGCTGGGTCGCCGCGGAAATCCATGCCGAGCTTGTCCACCTCGTCCAGCATGAGCACGGGGTTCTTCGTTCCGGCCCGGCGCAGGCCCTGGACGATCTGGCCCGGAAGGGCACCGATGTACGTGCGGCGATGTCCACGAATCTCCGCCTCATCACGCATACCGCCGAGCGAGATCCGATGGAACTTTCGGCCGAGCGCTCGAGCGATCGATTTCCCCAGCGAGGTCTTGCCGACGCCGGGAGCACCGACGAAGCACAGGATCGGATCCTTCCCACCGGGCCGCACTTTCTTGACGGCGAGATATTCCAGAATCCTCTCCTTGATCTTTTCGAGTCCCTCGTGATCCTCATCCAGGATCGTGCGCGCGGGGCCGATTTCGACCGCGTCGGTCGTCTCCTGTTGCCACGGCATCGAGACGAGCCAGTCGATATATGTTCGCGCGACGGTGTACTCGGCCGCAGCCGGCGGCATCTTCGCGAGACGATCGAGCTCGCGGAGCGCTTCCGCCTTCGCCTCGTCGGGCATACCGGCGGCCTCGATTTTCGCCCGCAGTCCGTCCACTTCCTGCGTTCGGTCGTCGCCCTCACCGAGCTCCTTTTGAATGGCCTTGAGCTGCTCCCTCAGGTAGTACTCGCGCTGCGTCTTGTTTATTCCCGACTGGATCTCGGACTGGATCTTGCTGCCCAGCTCGAGGACCTCGGCTTCCTTGCCCAATGCGCCGGCGAGCTTGGACAGACGCTCGCGAACGTTTACGGTCTCGAGCAGCTCTTGCTTGAGGGCCAGCGGCAGCGTGGGCAGTGAGGCGGCCACCATGTCCGCGATCGCACCGGCGTCTTCCACGTTGTCGAGCAACGTCACGAGCTCGTCGGGCATCGCCGGTGACAAGGAGACGACTTTGCCGAATAGCGACGTCACACTGCGTGTGAGGGCCTCCAGCTCAAGATCGCTTTCCGTCTCCGGCTCCTGGATCGGCTCGATGCGCGCTTTGAGATACGGCTCCGCCTGGATGATCTCCACGAGACGGAAGCGAGCGACGCCCTGCGCGACCAGCCGGACGGTGCCGTCAGGCTGTTTGAGCGCCTTGTGGATGACGGTGATGGTTCCGACCGAGTGCAGACCATCAGCGCGAGGCGAATCCTCCTTCGGGTCCTTCTGCGTTACGGCGCCCACCAAACGACCGCCCTGCAGAGCCTCGTCAATCAGACGCAACGAGGACGCGCGGCCGGCGCCCAGCGGCACCACGGCCTGCGGAAAGAGTACGGTGCCGCGTAGCGGGAGGATTCCCACAACGTCCGGCATCGGTCGATCGGCATCGCGCTTCGTGTCTGCCATGAGGGAACCAGCTTTCTCAGAAGACATCGATGGAACCGAGCTGCCCTGAGGCCGCTCGCACAAGAGCCTCGCGAGGCTCGCCGCCGCGATCGGTGCGGGCTTCGCCGGGTCCGCTCTCGCGGACGTAGGCAACGAGTTCCTCGATCTGCTTCTGCATTTCGATCATCCGACGTCTCATCTTTAGGATGATTTCGACGCCGGCCAGATTCACGCCGAGATCACGCGTGAGACGCAACAGGCGCGCGATCTCATCGACATCCTCCGCCGAATACATGCGCGTCTTGCCTTCAGTGCGGCTCGGGCGCACGAGACCCTTTTTCTCGTAGAAGCGGAGGGTCTGGGGATGCACCTTCAACATCTCCGCAACGACACCGATCATGTACAGTGGCTTGCCGCGGTCGGTCATGCGCCACCTCCGCGATAGCGCTCGAGATCGGCCCGCGCCGCGTGCGGCATCAGCCGCTCGAGTTCCCGCACCAACTCGTCGGTGCGAGCGTCGAGTCCGCCAGGCACTTCGACGCGGATCGTGACGAACAGGTCACCTGTGGCATCGTCGCCGGGTCGCGGAAGACCTTGGCCGCGTAGCCGAAACACCTGACCGGGCTGGGTAGCGGGAGGGACGACGATCACCGCCTCGCCCTGCGGCGTCGGGACGCGAATGCGCGCACCGCGCAACGCTTCCCAGACGCTGATCGGCAGTTCGCAGTGCACGCCCTCACCCTTGCGAACGAAAAACGGATGCTCCAGGACGCGGGTGCTCACGAGAAGATCGCCCCGTGGTCCTCCGAACGGTCCCGCACTTCCCAGGCCGGGCACGCGAACCTGCATGCCGGAGTCGACACCGGCGGGAATGGCAACGTTCACCCGCTCTTGTTGGCGGCGGACGCCGCGGCCGGCGCATGCGTCGCAGATGCCGTGCGTCGTCTGCCCGCGCGCGCCGCATGTGGGACACGGTGAAAAGCGAGGCACCGTCAGGTCGACGTTCGTGCCGCGCACGGCGTCGGCGAAGCCTACCTCGACCGCGACGTGCACGTCCTCACCGCGCCTGCCGGCGGCCAATGCGTCGGGCTGCGCGCCGAACCGGTCGTACAGCAGGCGCGCATCCGGATCGATGAGAATCCGATAGGCCTCCGCAATCTCCTCGAACAGCCCGCGCGCGGTGGTATCCCAGAAATTCACATCGGGGGAGTACTGCCGCGCGAGCCGGCGGTACGCCTGCCGGATCTCGCGCGGCGCCGCGGTGGCGGCCACGCCGAGCACCGCGTAGTAGTCACGTCTCATCAGCTACTTCTTTTCTCCGAGGTCCTCGAACTCGGCATCGACGACCTCGCCTTCCTTGGGACCGGAGGAACGACCGGCGGCGCCGCCCGGCTGTGAGCCCGTCTCCTGACCGGACGCCTGCCCGGCCTGCGCCTGCTGCGCCTCCCGATACATGATTTCACCGAGCTTTTGGGCGGCTTTCGACAGCGTATCCTGCGCCCGCTTCATACGGTCGAGGTCTTCCGTCTTGAGCGCTTCTTTGGCCTCGGCCAGCGCATCATCGATCGCCTTGCGATCGGCCTCCGCCAGCTTGTTGCCATGCTCTGACAGCGTGCGCTCGGTCGAATAGACGAGCGAGTCGGTCTGGTTGCGGACCTCGATCGCCTGCTTGTGGCGTGCGTCGTCAGCGGCGTTGGCCTCCGCCTCTTTGACCATCTTGTCGATTTCGTCCTTGCTGAGGCCAGACGAAGCCGTAATGGTGATGTGCTGCTGCTTGCCCGTTGCAGTGTCCTTCGCCGATACATTCAAAATGCCGTTGGCGTCGATGTCGAATGTCACCTCGATCTGTGGCACTCCGCGCGGCGCCGGCGGGATGCCGTCGAGATGGAAGCGCCCGAGTGTACGGTTGTCGCGCGCCATCGGGCGTTCGCCCTGCAGCACGTGAACCTCGACGGACGGTTGATTGTCCGACGCGGTCGTGAACCGCTCGCTCTTCTTGGTCGGGATCGTCGTGTTGCGCGCGATCAGCGTCGTCATGACGCCGCCGAGCGTCTCGATGCCGAGCGACAGCGGTGTGACGTCGAGCAAGAGCAGATCTTTGACCTCACCGGTCAAGACCGCTCCCTGCACGGCCGCGCCGACCGCCACGACCTCATCGGGATTGACGCCCTTGTGGGGGTCGCGCCCGAAGAGTGCTTTCACGGCTTCCTGCACCTTCGGCATTCGCGTCTGGCCGCCGACGAGGATGACCTCGTTGATGTCCTTGGCGCTCGCGCCGGCATCCTGCATCGCCTGACGGCACGGCCCGAGCGTGCGCTCGACGAGATCTGCGACGAGCGACTCGAGTTTCGCGCGGGTCAGCGTCAGCACGAGGTGCTTTGGTCCGCTGGCGTCCGCGGTGATGAAGGGCAGGTTCACTTCGGTCTGAACCGTCGTCGAGAGCTCGATCTTCGCGCGCTCGGCAGCTTCCTTCAGCCTCTGCAGCGCCATGCGGTCTCGCCGCAGGTCGATCCCGTGCTCTTTCTTGAATTCCTCGGCGATCCAGTCCATGACACGCTGGTCGAAGTCGTCGCCGCCCAGATGGGTATCGCCGTTGGTCGCCTTGACTTCGAAGACGCCTTCACCGATTTCAAGAATGGAAATGTCAAACGTCCCGCCGCCCAGGTCGTAGACCGAGATCGTCTCGTCCTTTTTCTTGTCCAATCCGTACGCCAGAGCGGCCGCCGTCGGCTCATTGATGATGCGCAAGACCTCGAGACCGGCAATCTTGCCCGCGTCCTTCGTGGCCTGGCGCTGTGCGTCGTTGAAGTAGGCAGGCACGGTGATGACCGCCTGCGCGACCTTCTCACCGAGGTAGGCCTCCGCCGCCTCCTTGAGCTTGCGCAGGATCATCGCGGAGATCTCGGGCGGCGAATACTGCTTGCCGCGAACCTCGACCCGCGCGTCGCCATTGGACGCCTTGACGACCTTGTACGGCACGAGTTTGATCTCTTGCAGTACTTCGTCGTACCGACGGCCCATGAACCGCTTGATCGAGAAGACGGTGTTCTCGGGATTCGTGATGGCCTGTCGCTTGGCGACCTGCCCGACGAGAATCTCTCCGTCCTTGGTGAACCCGACGACCGACGGCGTCAGGCGACTACCCTCCTGGTTTGCGATCACCGTGGGGTTGCCGCCTTCAACGACCGAGACGACCGAGTTCGTCGTTCCGAGATCGATGCCGATCACCTTGGGCATAACCGTCTGCTCCATTCCTTGGGCCATGGGCCCTGACATTTCGAGCTCGGAGGGAGCTTCGTGCCCCCTCCGAGCCTCCTCAATTAGAGGACGTCAACCTTGATCTCTTTGGGCTTGAGCTCTTCTGCCTTCGGCAGCTTGATCTCAAGAACACCGTCGCGGTACGTCGCCTTCACGCGATCGGGCTGTACCGCTATCGGCAGCTGAACGAGCCGCTCGAATTTGCCGTAGGTCCGCTCGACGTGGAGTAGATCTTGTTCTTTCACCTGGTTTTCAAACCGGCGCTCGCCCTTTACCGAGAGGAGATCGCCCGTGATCGAGACGCTCACGTCCTTCTCGCTGATGCCGGGCAACTCGAGCGTCAGAACCAGATCATCCTTGGTGGTGTGCATGTCTACTGGCGGCGTCCAGCTCCGCCCCGCGGCGGTCGCGGAACGACCAAAAAAGTTGTCGAAGAGGCGATTCACTTCAGTCTGAATGTCCGACACGCGAAACGGCTCCCAACGATCCGCAGTCGAAAGGCCGAAAGGACGCCAACGCTCCATCGCCATCGAATGCTCCTCCTTCATAGCCCCTGGCCGGCATAGCCCCTGGCCGGGTTCCCTATTCCAGCTGGATATATTGAGTACGTTGTCCTTATATCATCTGAGTGTGCACATGTCAAATATGGCCCGAGGCCGGGTTCTGATCAACGATGATCTGCCCCAGATGGTAGTGTCTCGGCTGTGAGGATGGCGTATGGAGGGTGCTCTTTCGCTGTCCTGGGCCTCTTGGCAGTTACCGCGGTAGTCGGCGGGGGCGGCTGGGTGGTGACACGCATCCTCCAGGCACCCGTCATCGAGTCGACCCGCTTCACGCGCGAAGACGGCGTCCGGGCCCAGCAGAAAATCGTGGACCTGGCGCTTCATCAACGGCGGCGCGACCCAGTCCTGTTGACCGAGGCCGAGGTGAACGCGTTTGTCTCCCGGCATCTCGATCCGGCGGAGCTTCCGGTTGGGGAGCCCGTCATCAGGCTCCGCGACAATGACACGCTTGAGATCATCGGCACCGTAGCGCTTGGCCGCCTCGTGCGCGAGTCCCCGGTCGCGGCTCTCGCCGACATCCTCCCGAGGTGGTGGCTCGCGCGGCCGGTCTGGCTGAGCATTGCTGCGCGCGCGGCGACGTCGAGCGAGCGGCGACCTGTGCTGCGCCTGGAGCCGCGACGCCTACTGATCGGACGTCAGCGCGTACCCGCCTTCGTGTTGCGCCTGTTATTCGAACCCTCGAGCCTACGACTGATGCGGATTGCGCTGCCGCCCGAGGTACAGACGGTACGAATCGAGCGCGGCCGCGTGATCATCCAGCAGGCGACTTCACCGCCTTCACGTACCTGAGCTGGAGGTCGTAAATTAGATCGTCGAGCGTGCCGGTCTCATCAGCGCTGCGATGTCCTTCCGTCTTGTCACGCAACAACGACAGGACATCGATGACGTCTGAGGCATGGGCGAGCTCACGCTGCTGCTGTCCGGTCATCGGGTCGGGCGCCTCACCGAGCGCGATGAGGGCTTCGGTGGCAAGCATCATGAACAGTCCAACGAGACTACGCTCCGGCCCTGGCCCCGAGTCGGGTGCGGACGATGACGAGGTGGACGGAGGGTGAGGCATCAGGGGGTCGCTCGGGGGTGATGGAGTGTTGATGGTGTCCCGCCGTCGGCGGTCCGTCACCCGGAATCCTTCGTCTGGTGCCTCCGCCACAGGGCCGAGCCTAGCACACGCGCAAACCCCTGCTGTATAATCGCTTACGCTCAGGAACCGATCATGACCCAGTCGCCCGGCGCTCAGTTCGAACGGCTCCTCGAGATCATGAGACGGCTCCGGGAACCGGGCGGGTGCCCGTGGGATCGCGAGCAGACGCGGGTATCCTTGAAACCCTTCCTTGTCGAAGAAGCCTACGAAGTCCTCGAGGCCATCGAGTCTTCTGATGCGTCGTCGCTGCAGGAGGAGCTCGGCGACCTCCTGTTCCAGGTCGTCTTTCACGCGCAGATCGCCTCCGAACGCGGTGAGTTCGATATGGCCACTGTCCTGGTGCGTCTCGCCGACAAGATGGTCAGCCGGCATCCCCACGTTTTTGGCGAGGCGAGTGTCGGGACTGCCAGCGAGGCGTTGACGCAGTGGGAGACGATCAAGCAGCGTGAGGCACACGAGGCCGGCCGAAAACGATCGATCATCGACGGGGTGCCTCGATCACTGCCCTCACTGCTCCGCGCTCAGCGAATGACCTCCAAGGCTTCGCGCGTGAACTTCGATTGGCCGGATGCGCGGGCAGCCTGGAGCAAGGTCGAGGAAGAATGTCGGGAAGCAGCGGCCGCGCTCGATGCCGATGATAGGGAGCGGCTGCAGGATGAGCTCGGCGACGTCCTGTTCTCGATCGTCAACGTGGCGCGCCTCGCGTCCATTGACGCGGAAGAGGCGATGCAGAGCGCGATCGAGAAGTTTCGGCGCCGATTCACCAGCATGGAGGCAGACCTGTCTGCTCAGGGCAAGGCCGTCGCGAGTGTGTCGCAGGCTGAGCTCGAGCGGTCATGGGAGGCGGCGAAGGCGCAGGAGCGCGGACGATGAAGGCGAAGATCGGCAACGCGTCGATCTCCGTCGAGCGTGGTGACATCACCGATCGTGAGGTCGACGCGCTGGTGAATCCGGCCAATACCGGGCTCACGATGACGACGGGCGTCGCGGCGGCGATCAAGCGCAAAGGCGGCGTCATCATTGAGGAGGAGGCGATGCGCCAGGGCCCGGTCGAGGTCGGCGAAGCCGTGCTGACCCCGGGAGGGAATCTGCAGGCGACTCACGTCATCCACGCCGTCGTGATGGGGCCCGATCTGAAGACGGATGCCGACATCGTCGGACGCGCCACCCGAGCCGTCCTTGCCGTGGCCGACAAACACCGGTTGACCTCGATCGCGCTGCCCGCCCTCGGAACGGGCGTCGGCCATGTGGCGCCGGCGGCTGCCGCGGAGGCGATGATCCCCGCCGTGGCCACACACCTCAAAACGGGTAAGACCGCGTTGAAGCGGGTTCTTTTCGTCCTCTACCTCGACGATGCGTACCGAGCCTTTAGTGACACATTGAAGCGGGTAGGTGGAATACAGTAGAAAAATTAGATGGCGCACGCAAAACTCGGTCAGCCCCAGACGCGTCGCCTCGGGGACCTCCTGGTGGCTGAACGCCTCATCACCGAGGATCAGCTCAAGCAGGCGCTCTCCGAACAAAAGGGCAAGACCGAGAAGCTCGGCTCCATCCTCGCTCGCCTCGGCTTCATCACCGAAGAACAGCTCATCGGGTTTCTGTCACGACAATACGGCATCCCGTCCATCACGCTGAACAACGTCGACGTCGACTCGGAAACGTTGCGTCTGGTGCCCGCGCCGATCGCTCGCAAATACGAGGTGCTTCCGATCAAGCGGATTGGCGGCACCCTGACCTTGGCGATGGCGGATCCGACGAACGTATTCGCCCTCGACGACGTCGCGTTCATGACGAGCCTGCAGATTCTTCCGGTCGTCGCGCCACAGGCGGCGATCCGGGCCGCGATCGAGAAGGCCTACGAGGCGGGGCAACAGTCAGCGATGAGCGAGATGCTGACGGAGATCACCGCTGACGCCAACGTCGAGTTGCTCGAGGGCGAAGCGGAATCGACCGGTGTCGACGTCTTCGAGCTCAAAGAATCCGCGGACGAGGCGCCCGTCGTGAAGCTCGTGAACATGGTTCTCGTCGACGCGATCCGCAAGGGCGCTTCAGACTTGCACTGGGAGCCCTACGAGAAGCACTTCCGCATTCGCTTCCGCATCGACGGCGTGCTGCACGAGATGCTGTCGCCGCCCAAGCGGCTCGAGCCCGCCATCATCTCGCGGCTGAAGATCATGTCGAACCTGGACATTTCGGAGCGGCGTGTGCCGCAGGACGGGCGGATCAAGCTTCGCTTCAGCAACAGAGAGATCGACTTTCGCGTGTCGATCCTGCCGACGATTTTCGGCGAGAAGGCGGTGCTCCGAATCCTCGACAAAGATTCGCTGCAGCTCGATCTCACGAAGCTCGGATTCGACCCGTGGAGTTACGAGAAGTTCAATCACGCGATCCATCAGCCGTACGGCATGGTGCTGATCACGGGACCGACCGGCTCCGGAAAAACGACCACGCTGTACTCGGCGATCTCGACCATCAATTCCCCCGAGCACAACATCATGACGGCCGAGGATCCGGTCGAGTACAACCTCAAAGGCGTCAACCAGGTGCAGGTGAACGAGGGCGTCGGCCGCTCATTCGCCTCCGTCCTCCGTTCTTTCTTGCGACAGGATCCCGACGTCATTCTCGTGGGCGAGACGCGAGACCTCGAAACGGCCCAGATCTCGATCCGCGCCGCCCTGACGGGCCATCTCGTGTTCACGACGCTGCACACGAACGACTGTCCGTCGACGGTCGCGCGGCTGTTCGACATGGGCATCCAACCATTCTTGCTGTCCTCCGCGCTCCTGCTCATCCTCGCCCAGCGCTTGGGCCGGCGGATCTGTAAAGACTGCCGGCAACCGGTGGCGGGGAGCGAAGAGGAGTTGGTTCCCTATGGGCACACACCCCAGGGACTGACGAACGTGACGTTCTACCGCGGCAAAGGCTGCGCGACGTGCAACTTCACGGGAATGAAGGGTCGCGTGGCCATCTATGAAGTGATGCCCGTCACCGAGCCACTTCGTGACATGATTCTGAAGAATGCAGCAACAGCAGAGATCCGTGAACAGGCCCAAAGGGACGGTATGAAGACCCTTCGGCAAGCCGGATTGATGAAGGTGATCGAGGGGACCACGACGGTCGAGGAGATCCTCCGAGTCACGCTGTCTTAGCGGGAGGACGTGTATGGCTGTGTTCGCGTACAAGGGGCGCGCCGGTGGTAGCGCCGTCACAGGCGACATCGAAGCGGAGAGCCGCCCCGCCGCCGTCGCCGCCCTACGCGCCAAGGGCGTCATCGCGACCTCCGTGCAGGAAAAGGCCGTCAAGGCGGTCGCTGCTGCGACGCCGAAGAAGTTCGGTGGAAGCGTCCGGGACAAGGATCTCGCGATCTATACGCGACAGTTCTCGACGATGGTCGATGCCGGCCTGCCCATCGCGCAATGCCTGCAGATCCTCTCGGAGCAGAATGATTCGAAGACGCTGCGCGACGTGACAGCCCGCATCGCCGTCGACGTCCAGGGTGGCGCGACACTCGCGGAATCGTTCGGCAAATACCCCAAGACGTTTGACCATCTGTTCACCAACATGCTGGCCGTCGGCGAGTCGGGCGGTGTGCTCGACGTCGTGCTCCAGCGCTTGTCCGGCTACATCGAGAAGGCGGCGAAGCTCAAGGGCAAGGTCAAGAGCGCGATGGTCTATCCGATCACGATCATCGGCGTGGCCTGCCTCGTCATCATCTTCATGATGATCTTCGTGCTGCCGACCTTCGCGAACATGTTCAGGAACATGGGGGCGGAACTGCCATTGCCGACGAAGATCGTCATGTGGATGTCCGACATGACCCGGAAATACATCATCTTCATGATCGCCGGCGTGGCCGCCGCGATATGGGCCCTCAAGCGGTACTACAACACCGACAACGGCAGCATGGTGATCGACACCTTCGCGTTGAAGGTCCCGGTCATCGGCATGCTCATCCGGAAGGTGGCCGTCGCGCGTTTCACGCGAACGCTCGGCACGCTGATCTCCTCGGGTGTTCCCATTCTGGAGGGCCTGCTGATCACTGCGCGCTCCGCGGGCAACCGCGTGGTCGAAAAAGCCGTCATGCAGGCCCGGCAGCATGTGACCGCGGGTGGCACGCTCGCCGAACCGCTCAAAGCAACGCCGGTGTTCCCGCCGATGGTGGTGCACATGATCTCGGTCGGAGAGAACACGGGCGCACTCGACGCCATGCTCGGCAAGATCGCCGACTTCTACGACGATGAGGTCGACGCGGCGGTCAGTGCTCTCACGTCGCTGCTCGAGCCGATGATGATCGTATTCCTCGGCGTGGTCGTCGGCGGCATCGTCGTCGCGATGTACCTCCCCATCTTCAAGATGGTGACGCTCGTCAAGTGACCGCGTGACCGTTCGATGACGTTCGTCGACGGCGAGCGGTTACTACGCGGCGTGTTCTGGGCGCGCCTCGGCGTCGCCGGCTTGCTGCTTCCGCTCGGGACGGTCCTGCCCGACGCGATGATGCCGGGCATCAACCACGGCGTCCTCGTGATGTCCCTGCTTACGGTGGTCGTCTCGTCCGGCGGGCTCCTCCTCGGGCCCCCCCTGGCCCATCCGAGACGCCTCGCGTGGCTCGTCGCCCTGCTCGACGTCGCGCTTGTCACGGCTGTCGTCGCCGCCACCGGCGGCGCGCGCTCGATCTTCACCTTCCTGTACGTGATGCTGGTGACGGCCTCGTGCGTCACGCTCTCTCGTACGGGCGGACTGACGATCGCCGCGATCGCGTCAGCGCTCTACACGGCCCTGGTCTTCGGCCGCACCGTCTTTCCGCTGACATCTCTCTTTGAGGCACCGGAGGAAACGACGGCGCTGGAAATCCTCACGATGTTCGCCAACACGGGGACGTTCCTCGTCGTCGCGATCGTGGCGGGTGGCCTTGCCGAGCGCTTCCAGATCCAAAGTCGGACGCTGCGAGATCTGCGCGCCATCAAGGATCTCGTCTTCGAATCGGTGGGCACCGGGCTCATTGCTCTCGATCGCTCGCACACGATCACGACGTTCAACCGCGCTGCGGCGACGATCACCGGGGTCCACGCGACGGCCGCGGTCGGCCGACCGTGGCAGGAGGTCTTCGGCGATCTCGTCTCGCTGCGCGATGTCGAAGCGGAATTGGCGGGCGGGCCGGGAGCGTCGAGCCGACACGAAGCAGCGCTGTCCCGCCCCGGTGCGGGAAGCGTCCCTGTGCGGCTGACATTTTGGACGCTCGCCGCAGTCGAGACGCCGCCGTCGATCGTGCGGGGCGCCGCCAGCACTCCCGAACGGCTCGGCCTGATCTGCGCGTGTGAGGATCTGACGACGATCCGCGTGATGGAAGAGCGGCTAAGGCAGGCCGATCGGCTGGCCACGCTTGGGCGCATGTCCGCGAACATCGCGCACGAAATTCGTAACCCGCTCGCCTCCCTCACCGGAGCCATCGAGGTCCTGGCGAGCAACGGCACGGCGGGAGAAGTGCGGCAGCGGCTGGCGCAGATCATCTTGAAAGAATCGGCCCGGCTCAACGAGATCTTGCGCGATTTCCTCGAGTACGCCCGCCCAGCGCCCCTGGCCCGCGCGCGCACGAACGTCATCGAATCCATCGACGAGGTTCTCGTGCTCCTCGAGCATCGTGCGGATCCCGGGACACTGAAGGTCATGCGCGAATTTCCGCCGACGCTGGATTGGGTCATCGATCCGCAGCAGTTCCGGCAGGCCGTCTGGAATCTGTGCCTCAACGCAGTGCAAGCGATGCCGAATGGTGGAGAATTGACGGTCACTGCCGAGACGGTCGGCGGACGCCTCGCGGTGCGCGTCTCGGACACCGGCGAAGGCATCGCGCAAGAGAATCTCGCGCACATCTTCGAGCCGTTTTTCTCCACGAAGTCCGACGGCACTGGCATCGGTCTGGCCCTCGTGTACCGGGTCATGCAAGACCACGGCGGCGATGTCTCCGTGGAATCGGCGATGGGCGCCGGCAGCGTCTTCACTCTGAGCTTCCCTGCGACCAATGGCTGAAACCCGTGTCCTCGTGGTGGACGACGAACAGAGCATGCGCGAGCTGCTTGGCATCATGCTGAAGCAGGTCGGTTACGACGTCACGCTCGCCGAGGGCGGCGAAGCGGCGGTGGACGCTCTCAAGAACGAGGCGTTCGATCTCGTTATCACGGACCTCCGCATGCGCAAAGTCGATGGTCTCGCTGTCCTGCGTGCGGCGAAGGAGCATTCACCGCGGACCGTCGTGCTGGTGGTGACCGCGTTCGCGTCGACGGAGACGGCGGTGGAGGCGATGAAACTCGGCGCGTATGACTACGTCACCAAGCCGTTTAAGCTCGACGAGCTGCGTCTCACCATCGCGAATGCGCTGGAGCGCAAGCGACTCCAGGACGAGAACCGCGAGCTCAAGCGTCAGCTGCGTCGAGAGCACGGCTTCGAGGGCTTCATCGGCAAGAGCCCACGAATTCTCGAGGTCTTCGAAACCATCCGGAAGACGGCGGACAGCGGCTCCACCGTGATGATCACGGGTGAGAGCGGAACGGGTAAGGAGCTCGTCGCCAGGGCGGTGCATCTGGAGTCCGCCCGGCGGGCGGGGCCATTCGTGTCGGTCAACTGCGGAGCGATCCCGGAAACTTTGATGGAGTCGGAGCTGTTCGGTCACGTCAAGGGCGCGTTCACAGGCGCGGTCGCCAACACGGAGGGTTTGTTCCCGGCGGCCGACGGCGGCACCCTGTTTTTGGACGAGATCACGGAGATCCCACAGACCGTGCAGGTGAAGCTGCTTCGGGCAACGCAGGAGCGCGAGATTCGCCGCGTCGGCGACACGCGCGACATCAAAATCGACGTACGATTGATCGCGGCGTCGAATCGCGACCTGACGAAGGCCGTCGCCGACGGCGTGCTGCGAGAAGATCTCTATTACCGGCTCAACGTCATCCCCATCCACATGCCGCCGCTACGCGAGAGGATCGAGGATATTCCGCTGCTCGTCGCGCACTTCGTCGCTCGCTTCACGAAGGATGCCGGCAGAAGCCTGCACGCCATTTCACCCGAGTCGCTCGCGATCCTCGAGCGCTATCACTGGCCCGGAAATATTCGAGAACTGGAAAACGTCGTCGAGCGGGCCATCGTGCTCGGCAACGGTGAGCTGCTGTCTCCCGAGTCGCTGCCGCCTCACCTGCGTGCGCCGCGCGATGAGCAGGCGCTCAGTGTCGAGATCCCGCCCGCGGGAATGGACCTCGAGGACACACTCGCGCGCATCGAGAACCGCTACATCCGGCTGGCCCTCGAGCGCTCTGGCTGGCTGCAGGTTCGTGCCGCCGAGCTGCTCGGCCTGTCGTTCAGACAGTTCCGGTACAAGCTGCAGAAGCACGGCTTGCGTCCCGGCCGGGGCGCACCGAAACCGCCGCCGCAGAGTTAACGGCACGCCATAGCCAGCTCCGATGGGCACTACGCCCAAGCGGCGTGTCGGCCTGACTCACCGCGGTCGCGTTAAATAATCAGTTTCGTTGGCGTTGACCGTCTCCCAGGTCCGGCATAAGTCCTGCTCCAGTCCTTGCGGTCTCGCAACCAACTCTGCCGGAGGGGTAAATGGCTAAGTTTTGGTACAGGAAGCGCGCCGCCTGGGGTGGTCAACGGGGCTTCACGCTGATCGAGCTTCTCATCGTGGTCGCGATCATCGGCATCCTCGCGGCGATCGCCGTGCCGCTGTACGCCAACGTGCAGCAGCGCGCTCGTATCGCCAAAGCGCAGGCCGACGCGCGCGCGCTCGCCTCGGCCGTCGCGATCTACGGCGCTCATATGGGCATCATCGCCACCGCGCTGACCCAGCTCACCACGCAGGTAACCAACGGCCAGAACCAAGTGGCCGGCCCGTTCATGTCCACGGTTCCCGCGCCGCCGTCGGGCTGGAGCGCGTACGCGTTGACGTCGGACACAACCACGGGTGTCTTTACGATCTCGGCGAGCGGCGACGCAACTACCGTCTCGCTTCCCTAGCGCTTCGTGATCGGGCTCCGCAGACATCGGGGAGGCGATATCCGCCTCCCCTTCTGCTTTAAGGCTTCTCCGAACAGCGGCCATGAGCGACTGACGTTTTTTGGCATCGGCCGGCCATTAACTGGCTGCCCTCGCAAGCCCGGTGTTTCGTAAGCCCGCATCATTACGTACGTCGTTCAGTCCTCAGGTCTGGCATCGACTCTGCACTTCGTATCGGCTGTCAGAGACGCACGACGCGCGGACGCGCGAACCATCTTTGAAGGGGGCAGAACCATGATGATGTTCCGTAAGCGCCTCACGCTGGGCGGTCAGCGCGGCTTCACGCTGATCGAGCTCCTGATCGTTGTGGCGATCATCGGCATCCTCGCCGCGATCGCCGTGCCGCTGTACGCCAACGTGCAGCAGCGCGCTCGTATCGCCAAG
>Ga0075426_10000630_pt1 | contig 24254 bp, 19 predicted proteins | sample SoiMethybrSBSTD5_FD_75304 | JGI IMG/M metagenome (GOLD analysis project Ga0075426, IMG submission 75304) | Bulk soil microbial communities from a Populus tree surrounding site in Tennessee, USA - Soil MetaG P. TD hybrid SBSTD5 | ecosystem: Environmental > Terrestrial > Soil > Tree plantation...
TTCAGCCTGGTGTTCCGCGGCGTCGACGGCGACCTGTGGGTCGAGCGGCTGCTCCTGCACGTGCCCGGCGGCGCGCTCGGCTTCCTGATCGTGGTGAACGTGATGATCTTCCTGCTCGCGTTCTTCCTCGACTACTTCGAGATCGCCTTCATCATGGTGCCGCTCCTCACGCCGGTGGCGCAGAAGCTCGGCATCGACCTCATCTGGTTCGGCGTGCTGCTCGCGGTGAACATGCAGACCTCCTTCCTGCACCCGCCGTTCGGCTTCGCGCTTTTCTACCTGCGCAGCGTCGCGCCGAAGATCGTGAAGACCGCCGACATCTACTGGGGTGCGGTCCCGTTCGTCGTGATCCAGGTCCTGATGGTGGCCACGGTGATCGTGTTTCCGAATCTCGTGACCGGCAACGTCACCGCGGCGGCCACGATCAAGGGCACCGGCGAGGAGGAGCTGCGCCGCCAGCTCGGAGAGCCGGGACCCGGCGGCGCGGAGAGTACGCCGCCGCCCCAGGCGCCCGCGCAAGGCGCGCCAAAATCAGACGACGCCGCGTCGGAGATCGAGCGCGCCCTGCGGGAAGGAAAGTAACCCGCTACTTCTTCGCGCTGCCTCCCAGAGGGTTGTTGTACACGAAGTTCTCGTAGGCGAATTCCTGCACGCGGTGCCAGAGGAACTGGTCGGAGCGGAATTTCTTCCACGGCTCGTACATCTTCTTCCATGCCGGGTTCTTGCCGGCCTCTTCTTCGTAGAGCTCATAGGCTGCCTGCTGCGCCGCCTTCAGGATGTCGTTCGAGAACTGGTGCAGCTTGACCCCGTTCTTGACCAGCCGCTCGAGCGCCGGGACGTTCTTCGCGTCGTACTTCGCCATCATGTCGATGTTGGCCTCGTAGGACGCCGCCTCGATCGCCGCCTGGTATTCCTTCGGTAGCTTTTCCCACTCCTTCAAGCCGACGTAGAGCGAATACATCGAATTCGACTCCCACCAGCCCGGGAAGTAGTAGTGCGGCGCGACCTTGTAGAAGCCGAGCTTCTCGTCGTCGTAAGGGCCGACCCATTCCGCGGAATCCAGCGCGCCGCGCTCGAGCGCAGGATAGATGTCGCCGCCGGCGATCTGCTGCGGCACGGCGCCCAGGCGCGCCATCACTTCGCCGCCCAGGCCGGCGATGCGCATCTTCACGCCCTTCAGGTCCCTCACCGAGCGCACTTCCTTGCGCCACCAGCCGCCCATCTGCGCGCCGGTATTTCCGGCCGGGAAGGAGATGAAGCCGAAGTCCTTGAAGAACGCGCGCACCAGGTCGAGGCCGCCGCCGTAATAAATCCAGGCGTTCTGCTCGCGCTGGTTCATGCCGAAGGGCAGCGTCGTGTCGAAGGCGAAGGCCTTGTTCTTGCCGACGAAGTAGTAGCTCGCGGTGTGCGCGCACTCGATGGTGCCCTGCTGGATGGCGTCCACCACGCCGAATGCCGGGACGATCTCGCCCGCCGCGAAAACGCGGATCTGGAACTTGCCGCCGGTGAGCTCGCCCACGCGCTTGGCGATGACCTCGCCGCCGCCGTAGATCGTGTCGAGGCTCTTCGGGAAGCTCGATGCGCAGCGCCAGCGAATACTGGGCAGCGACGGGGTCTGGGCGACGGCTTGTGCGACGGCCAGGCTGCCGGCCGCGGCAACGCCGCCGCGCGCCAGGAACTTGCGACGATCCATGTTTCCTCCTCCTCTCAGGTTTGTGTCCACGGCAGTCCGGCTTTCCTCCAGCCACCCACCGTGTTGCGATGCCCGCTTGCGTCCTTGTCGCCCTCGAAGCCTTCGAGAACGTTGTAGGTCTCGCGCCAGCCGGCGCGCATCGCCGCTTCGGCCGCGCCGTGCGAGCGCGCGCCCGAGCGGCAGATGAACATCACCGGCTCGTCCTTCTGGGTCAGCGCGGCCAGCTCGCCGATGAACTCCGCATTGGGGCGGCCGCCGGGGTAGGTCTGCCACTCGATGGTCACGGCGCCCGGGATGCTGCCGACGTAGGCGAGCTCGGGCTTCGTGCGCACGTCGACAAGCTTCGCGCCCGCCTGCATCAGCTCGTGTGCCTCCGCCGGCAGCAGGGCGCCGGCATAGGGCAGGCCCATCTTGCGCGCCCGCTCGGCGGCCGTTTTCTTGACGTCGTCCATCGGTTGATTCGAATTATAGGGGTGGGGCAAGATGCACCGCCGTCGTGCAAATCATCATTCCACGCTCGCGTTCAGTGCATCCGACGCGGTTAGAATGCGCCCTGCTGCGGGGAATGTTTTGGCATGGAAAGTGCTCCCCCGCCGGACTACACCACCTACACCAAACCAGCGAGGAGATTCCCCGATGGCGACGACGCCTGATGACGTCCTGAAGCTCATTAAAGACAAGGAGGTCAAGTTCGTCGACCTCCGGTTCACCGACACGCGCGGCAAGGAGCAGCACGTCACCGTGCCGGTGAAGTACTTTGCCAAGGACAAATTCGAGCAGGGACATGCCTTCGATGGCTCGTCGATCGCCGGATGGAAAGGCATTCAGGCCTCCGACATGCTGCTCATGCCGGACGCCTCTTCCGCGCGCATGGACCCGTTCACGGACGAGCCGGTTCTCAACATCAGCTGCGATGTCTACGAGCCGATGGACGGCAAGCCCTACGACCGCGATCCGCGCTCGATCGCGAAGCGCGCCGAGACCTATCTGAAATCCACGGGCCTCGGTGACGTGTCGTACTTCGGCCCGGAGCCGGAGTTCTTCATCTTCGACGGCGTGACCTGGTCGGTCGACATGTCGGGCTGCTTCGTCAAGATCAAGTCGGAGGAAGCACCGTGGTCCTCGGGCATCGACTACGAGTCGGGCAACATGGGCCATCGCGCGCCGGTGAAGGGCGGCTACTTCCCCGTGGCGCCGACCGACACGCTGGGCGACATCCGCAACGCGATCTCGCTCGCGCTGGAACAGCAGGGCGTGGAGGTGGAGGTTCACCACCATGAGGTGGCCGCCGCCGGCCAGAACGAGATCGGCACGCGCTTCGCGCCGCTCGTGCAGCGCGCCGACTGGATGCAGATCCTGAAGTACACGGTGTGGAACGTCGCGCATTCGTACGGCAAGACCGCCACCTTCATGCCCAAGCCCGTGGTGGGCGACAACGGCTCGGGCATGCACGTGCACCAGTCGGTGTGGAAAGGCGGCAAGAACCTCTTTGCGGGCAACGGCTACGCCGGCCTGTCCGACTTCGCGATCCATTACATCGGCGGCATCATCAAGCATGCCAAGGCGCTGAACGCGATCACCAACCCGGGCACGAACTCCTACAAGCGCCTCGTGCCGGGCTTCGAAGCGCCGATCAACCTCGCATATTCCGCGCGTAACCGTTCGGCGGCCTGCCGCATTCCCTATGTGTCGAGCCCGAACGCGCGTCGCGTGGAAGTGCGCTTCCCCGATCCGACGGCGAACGCCTATCTCGCCTTCGCCGCCATGCTGATGGCGGGCCTCGACGGCGTGCAGAACAAGATCCATCCGGGCGATCCGATCGACAAGGACATGTACCACCTGCCGCCCGAAGAAGCGGCCCGCGTGCCGCACGTCTGCGCGTCGCTCGAGGAGGCGCTCAACATGCTGCGCGACGACCATGCGTTCCTCACGCGCGGCGGCGTGTTTTCGGAGGATTTCCTCGAGTCGTACATCGCGCTGAAGGAAGAGGAGCTCACCAAGTTCCGCATGACCACGCATCCGATCGAGTTCGACATGTACTACGCGTCGTAAGCCGAAGGGGCTTCTCGCGCGTTAAAGAAGGGGCGCCGCAGGACGACTGCGCCGCCCCTTTTTCATTGCTTTGATAGACTTAGCCATGCTTCGAGTCCTCGTGCTCGTGGTTGCCGCGACGTTGATCACGCCGGCGGCGCGCGCGCAGCAGGTCACCGAAATCTGGAAGTGCCGCAACGCGGACGGCCGCTGGACGTACACCAACGACCGGCGCGAAGCCGAAAAGCAGAAGTGCGAGGTCGTGACGCGCCAAATCAATGTCGCGCCGGCGCCTCCACACCCTGCGCCGCCGGCCGCGAAGAGCGCGCGCCCCGGGGAGTTCCCGAAGGAAACGCCGGCCGACCGCGCGAGCGCGCGCGAGCGCCAGCGCGAGATCCTCGAGAAAGAGCTCGCCACCGAGCAGGCGGCGCTCGCCAAGGCAAGACAGGACCTCGCCGAGCAGGAAGCGGTGCGCAGCGGCGAGGAGCGCAACTACGCGCGCGTCGAAGAGCGCCTGCAGCCCTTCAAGGACAGCATCGAAACGCATCAAAAGAACATCGAAGCGCTCAGGCGTGAGCTGAACAACCTCTACCGCTAAGTGGCCTCATTTCCGGGACTGGAACTGCTGGCCACGGCGGTGGTGGCGCTCGACGAGGACTTCATCGTGCGCTACGCCAATCCCGCCGCCGAAAGCCTGCTCGCCACCGGCGCGAAAAGCCTGAGCGGGCAGCCGTTCCTGCAGTTGTTCGCGGAGCGCAGCGAGCTCGAGCGTGCTCTCGGCGAGGCGCTCACCACGCACTGGGATTATTCGGCGCAGAACGTCACCTACAGCCGCGCCGGCCACGAGCCGCTGCCGCTCGCCTGCTCGCTGACGCGCATCGAGTCGCAGGGCCTGGCGCTTCTCGCCGAGCTGCGCCCGATCGAAGAGCAGCTGCGCCACGCGCGCGAAGAGCGCCTGCTCTTCGAGCAGCAGGCGAACCGCGAGCTCATCCGCAATCTCGCGCACGAGATCAAGAATCCGCTGGGCGGCCTGCGCGGTTCGGCGCAGCTCCTCGAGCGTGAGCTCGAGCGCGCGGAGCTGCGCGAGTACACGCAGGTCATCATCAAGGAAGCCGATCGCCTGCAGCGGCTCATGGATCGCATGCTCACGCCGCATCGCACGCCGCATCTCGAGCCGCTCGGCATCCACGAGGTCCTCGAGCGGGTGAGGAGCCTGGTGCGCGCGGAGTTCGGCATCGATATCCAGCGCGACTACGACCCGAGCATCCCGGATCTCGTCGGTGACCGCGAGCAGCTCATCCAGGCGGTGCTCAACATCGCGCGCAACGCGGCGCAGGCCGGCGCGAACACGATCACTTTCCGCTCGCGCGCGCTGCGCCAGATCACCATCCTGCGGCAGCGTCACAGGCTGGCATTAGAATTGCAAGTCGTCGACGACGGGCCCGGCGTACCGGAAGAGATCCAAGACCGGATCTTCAATCCGCTCGTGTCCGGGAGGGAAGGCGGCACCGGCTTGGGACTCTCGCTCGCGCAGACGTTCGTCCAGTATCACCAGGGCGTCATCGAGTTCGAATCCCGCCCTGGCCGCACCATATTCAGAATCCTGCTGCCGCTCACATGAAACCGGTCTGGATCGTCGACGACGACCGCTCGATCCGCTGGGTGATCGAAAAGGCGCTCTCGCGCGAGGGCATTGCCTTCAATTCCTTTTCTTCTGCGCAGGACGCGTTGCAAGCGCTCTCCGCCGGCGCGCCGGAAGTGCTGGTCTCCGACATTCGCATGCCCGGGCTTTCGGGCCTCGAGCTCCTGAACGCGGTGAAGCAGCGCCATCCCGCGGTGCCGGTGATCGTGATGACCGCGTATTCCGATTTGGACTCCGCCGTGGCGGCGTTCCAGGGTGGCGCATATGAATATCTGCCCAAGCCCTTCGACATCGACCAGGCGGTCGAACTCATTCGGCGTGCGCTCGATGAGAGCCGGCGCGAGTCCGAGGCGAGCGAGCTCCCCGCCGAGACGCCCGAGATTCTGGGCCAGGCGCCGGCGATGCAGGAGGTGTTCCGTGGCATCGGCCGCCTTTCGCAGTCGAGTGCGACGGTGCTCATCACCGGCGAATCCGGCACCGGCAAGGAGCTTGTGGCGCGCGCCCTGCACCGCCACAGCGCACGCGCGGCCAAACCTTTCGTCGCCATCAACACCGCAGCGATGCCGAAGGATCTGCTCGAGTCCGAGCTCTTCGGACACGAGCGCGGCTCCTTCACCGGCGCGCAGCAGCAGCGGCGCGGCCGCTTCGAGCAGGCCGAGGGCGGCACGCTTTTCCTAGACGAGATCGGCGACATGCCGGCCGAGCTGCAGACGCGCCTGCTGCGCGTGCTCTCCGACGGCACGTTCTATCGCGTGGGCGGCCACCAGCAGATCAAGGCCAACGTCCGCGTCATCGCCGCGACGCATCAGAACCTCGATCAGCGGGTGCGCGAAGGAACGTTCCGCGAGGATCTGTACCACCGCCTGAACGTGATCCGGCTCCGCCTTCCGAACCTGCGCGAGCGCGCCGAAGATATTCCGCTCCTCACGAAGCACTTTCTCGCCGTCAGCGCGAAGCAGCTTGGCGTCGAGCCCAAGCGCGTCTCGGACGAGGCGCTCGCGCATCTGTCGCGGCTCGCCTTCCCCGGCAACGTGCGCCAGCTCGAGAACCTGTGCCATTGGCTCACGGTGATGGCGGCGGGACAGGTGATCGATGTCGGTGACCTGCCCCCCGAATTGCGCGAGCCCGGCGCGGCCGCGCCATCGGATTGGCTGTCCGCGCTCGAGCACGAGGCCGATCGCCGCCTCGCGCGCGGCGACACCGGCATTCTCGACGCGCTCGCGCGTCAGTTCGAGCGCGCGCTCATCAGAAAGGCGCTGGCGCGCACCGGCGGGCGGCGCATCGAGGCGGCGAACCTCCTCGGCATGGGGCGCAACACCATCACGCGCAAGATCCAGGAGCTCGGCATCGAGGAGGATGCCGGGCCGGACAAAACACCCGACTAAGCGCTGCGCTTCGCGAGCTCGGGTGACTTGAGGCCGGCTTGCGCGCCGGCGCGGCGGTTGGCCTCGAGCTTGGCATCCACCAGGCGCACGACGTCGTCCAGCACCGGCGAGCGCAGGCCCTTCTGCGCCGCGATCGCCTGCACGAGGCGGTCGACGCGCTCGATGTTCGGCGCGCCGGCGTGCAGCGCGCGCGCGGCCGAAGACGGACTGCCGAGCGATTGCGCGGCGGCGGCATACTTCTCGAAGGGCACGAGGTCCTTCTCGTCGGCGCCGAGCGATACGCAGAGCTTTACCACCCAGTTGTACATCGTGCGCGTGGCTTCGAGGTCGCTGTGCACGGCATCCTTGATCGAGCGGATGCCCTCCGGGGTGACGCAGCGATAGTTGCCCGCGATCAGCATCGCCCACTTGGCGAGCGGCACGAACACCGACTCGTGCACCTTGAGCTTGACGGGCAGCTCGAAGCCTTCGTAGCGCACGGCTTCGATGTCCTTCTCCAGCCGCCGCAGGATGGCCGTGTGCGCGTCGGATGCGAAGCGCGCGGACTTGAAGTTGGTCGGCAGGCGCACCTGGAGCACGTTCAGCTTTTCTTCCGGCGGCCGGAACGCCTGAGGGTCGGGGCTGCAGAGCGTCATGAATTTCGGATCAAAGCTCGCCCAGACCGACGCATCGGTGTAGCACGCGCGCAGCGCATCGACCGCGACGCCAGGAATGCGCGCGAGATAGGGGAGCGGCGGCATGTTCATGATGGACATGCAGGGCAGCTTCGCTTTCGCGACGGCGTCGAGCAGCTCGCGCACGCCGCTCGAGCGGTATTGCGGCTCCTGCATGGCGAGGACGACGAGGTCATAGCCCGCGAGCTTGATCGCGCTCGGCACGTCCGCGCTGAGCTTGCCCGGCAGCTTGCGCGAGTCGACTTCCAGCAGGCCCTCGCGCCCCTTCACCGGCAGGCGAACGCGCGTGCCTTCCTTATTGATGAGCTCGGCTTCCGCCGGCACGCAGATCAGCTTCGCGTTATGGCCCGCCGCCAACAGCTTGGTGGCGAGCAGCGATCCGTACGAAGCACCAAAGATCAAGACGTTATGGGCCATGTGTCTTTCCACGATGTGAAATGGCGCGCTGCCAAATGGGAAGGCGGAGCCTACTCCGAAAGGACCAGCATTTCATGTTGCGCTGCCGCAATACGCTTCATAGAATGCCGCGATGGCGCTCTCCGCCCCGAAAGTGAACGACATCCGCGTGAGCGGCCGCGTCACCGCGGAGTTCTCCCAGGTTCTTACGCCGGCAGCGCTCGACTTCATCGCCAAGCTGCATCGGGCGTTCGAGCCGCGCCGCCAGGAGCTTCTGGCACGGCGCAGCGCGCGCCAGAAAGAGTTCGACGCCGGCAGGCTGCCCGACTTCCTGCCGGAGACGCGACAGGTCCGCGAAGGGGATTGGAACGTCGCGGCGCAGCCGAAGGACATGCTCGACCGGCGCGTCGAGATCACCGGACCGACCGACCGCAAGATGGTGATCAACGCCCTCAACTGCGGCGCCTCGACCTTCATGGCGGACTTCGAGGATGCGAACTGCCCGACGTGGCACAACATGGTCGACGGGCAGGTGAACCTGCGCGACGCGGTGCGGCGCACGATCAGCTTCGAGCAGGGCGCCAAGCGCTACGAGTTGAACGACAAGACGGCGGTGCTCATCCCGCGCCCGCGCGGCTGGCACCTCGACGAGAAGCACCTGGCGATCGACGGCCAGCCGGTCTCCGGCGCCATCTTCGACTTCGCGCTCTTCTTCTTCCACAACGCGAAAGAGCTCATCGGGCAAGGCTCCGGCCCGTACTTTTACCTGCCGAAGATGGAATCGCACCTCGAGGCGCGGCTGTGGAACGACATCTTCATCGCCGCTCAAGCCGAGCTCGGCATCCCGCGCGGCACGATCCGCGCGACCGCGCTGATCGAGACCGTGGTCGCCGCGTTCGAGATGGACGAGATCCTGTACGAGCTGCGCGAGCACTCGGCGGGGCTCAACATCGGCCGCTGGGACTACATCTTTTCGTGCATCAAGAAATTCCGCGCCAAGGACGGCTTCTGCCTCGCCGACCGCAGCCAGGTCACGATGATGGCGCCGTTCATGCGCGCCTACGCGCTGCTGCTCGTGAAGACCTGTCACCGCCGCGGCGCGCCCGCGATGGGCGGCATGGCGGCGCAGATCCCGATCAAGAACGATCCCGCGGCGAATGAGGCGGCGCTCGAGAAAGTGCGCCAGGACAAGCTGCGCGAGGTCACCGACGGCTGCGACGGCACCTGGGTCGCGCACCCCGGACTCGTGCCGATCGCGAAAGAAATCTTCGACAAGCACATGCCGCAGCCGAACCAGTACGATCGCCAGCGCCCCGATGTGAAGGTCAGCGCGCGCGAGCTGCTCGATTTCCAGCCCGAGCGGCCGATCACCGAGGCGGGCCTGCGCAACAACATCTCCGTCGGTGTCCAATACCTCGGCGCCTGGCTCGCGGGCAACGGCTGCGTGCCGGTATTCAACCTGATGGAAGATGCGGCGACTGCGGAGATCTCGCGCTCGCAGATCTGGCAGTGGATCCGCTCGCCGAAGGGCGTGCTCGAGGACGGCCGCAAGGTGAGCGCCGCGCTCTTCCGGCAACTGCTCGGCGAAGAGCTTGCCAAGGTGAAGGACGCCGAGGGCGAGGGCCGATACGACGAGGCGGCGAAGCTCTTCGAGCGCATCACGACCGACGACAAGTACGTCGAGTTCCTGACGCTGCCCGCGTACCAGCACATCGACTAGCCCATAGAATGGGTAGCGCCCGTGCGCTACTCGATCTTCTCGGTCAACGACCATCACCCGCGTCTCGCGCGCACGGTGCCGCAGCTCTATGCGCAGCTGATGCGCCAGTGCGAGCTCGCGGACGCGCTCGGCTACGACACCTTCTTCTGTGCCGAGCACCACTTCCACGAGTACGGCGTGGTGCCCGATCCGGCAGTCATGCTGTCGGCGCTCGCGCAGCGCACGAAGCGCATCAGGCTGGGGAGCGCCATCTCGATCCTTACGTTCCACGATCCGCGGCGCATCGCCGAGACCTACGCGATGCTCGACATGATGTGCGGCGGGCGACTCGTCTTCGGCGTCGGCTCGGGCTACCTCGCGCACGAGTTCGTCGGCTACGGCATCGAACCGCGCGAGAAGCGCGATCGCTTCAATGAGGCGCTCGACATCGTGCGCCGCCTCATGGCGGGAGAGACGCTCTCCTACAAGGGCCGCTTCTCCGCGAGCGAAAAGGTGCTGCTCAACGTTCTGCCCCACGAGGCCCGCGTGCCGCCGATCTACGTCGCGATCCTCGCGCGCGAGGGCGCGTACCACGTCGGCAGGCAGGGTGAGCGCCTCTTCACCGTGCCCTACGCCTCATGCAAAGATTTCGCCGACATCGGCACGCTGCTCGCCGAATATCGCAAAGGCCGCGGCGAAGCCGGCCTGCCGGCGGACGATGACGACCACGTCTTCACGCTGCACACTTATGTCGCGCAATCGGACGACGAAGCGCGCGCGCAGGCAAAGGCCGCATACGACCTCTACGTCGACACGCGGCTCTACGCGAAGAAGCATATCTACGAGGACATCCTCGCGAATGGCATCTGCCTTTTCGGTGCCGTGGAGCGAGTGGCCGAGAAGTTGTGCCAGCTGCACGAGATGGGCATCCGCCACGTCGCCACGCTGCAGAACTTCGGCGCCCTCGACCCCGCGCTGGTGGAGCGCTCGATGACGCTCTTCGCGCGCGAAGTGATGCCGCGGGTGCGAGATCAGCTGATCTCGACGACGACCGGCGCGTGATCCGAAGGGCGCTCGCGTCTGCGCGGCGCGAGATCGATCGTGCACGCGCTGCAGCGCTGCGCGAGCGCCGGAGCGAGCAGCGCGAGATCGATGCGCAAGCCCCAGCCGCGCTCGAAGGCGCGCAGCCGGTAATCCCACCACGAGAACGATTTCTCCGGCTGCGCAAAGAGCCGGAAGGCATCGATCAGCCCGACGTCCATTACCGCGCGCAGCGCCGCGCGCTCGGGCTCGGAGACATGGATCTTGCCCGCCCAGCGCTTGGGATCGTGCACGTCGCGGTCCTCGGGGGCGACGTTCATGTCGCCGAGCACGGCAAGTTCCGGGGTTTTTGCCACGAGCGCTCTGAGCCAGTGTGTGAGGGCGGCGTACCAGCGCAGCTTGTACGCATACTTATCGGTCCCCGGCGCTTCGCCATTGGGCGCGTACAGGCACACGACGCGCATTCCATGGACCGTGGCCGCGATACAGCGCTTGGGGTCGTCGGCGAAATCGGGAATGCCATGCGCGACGTCGCTGATCGTTGAGCGCGCGAGGATCGCGACGCCGTTGTAGGCGCGCTGGCCGCAATACACGGCGTGATAGCCGGCGTCGCGCAGCTCACCGACCGGGAAGTTCGCGTCCTCGGTCTTCGTCTCCTGCAGGCACGCCACATCCGGCTGCGCCTGCGCGAGCCACTCGAGCAGGTGACTGAGCCGCACGCGCAGCGAATTGACGTTCCAGGTCGCGAGCCGCACTCAGGCGGCGATCATGCCGTTGTGGCGCAGGAGCGCGTCGACGCGCGGCTCGCGGCCACGGAAGGCGCGGAACGAGTCCGCCGCGGGACGGCTGCCGCCGACCGCCAGAATTTCGTCGCGAAAGCGCTGGCCGGCGATCGGATTGAGCACGCCGCTCTCCTCGAAGAAGCTGTAAGCGTCCGCCGAGAGCACCTCCGCCCACTTGTAGCTGTAGTAGCCGGCGGCGTACCCGCCGGCGAAGATGTGCGAGAAGCTGTTCGGAAAGCGGTTGTAGGCCGGTGGCCGAAGAACGGCGATGCGCGCGCGCACTTCTTCGAGGAGCTGCTGCGCGGTCTTGCCGGCGGCCGGGTCGAAGTCCGAATGCAACCGCATGTCGAACACGGCGAACTCGAGCTGGCGCAGCATCGCGAGCCCGCTCTGGAAGTTCTTGGCCGCGACCATCTTGTCGTAGAGCTCGCGCGGCAGCGGTGCTCCCGTGTCGACGTGTCGCGTCATGTGGCGCAGCACGTCCCATTCCCAGCAGAAGTTCTCCATGAACTGGCTCGGCAGCTCGACGGCATCCCATTCGACGCCGCTGATGCCGGAGACGCCGAGATCCTCCACTCGCGTCAGCAGGTGATGCAGCCCGTGGCCGAATTCGTGGAAGAGCGTCAGCACCTCGTCGTGCGTCAATAGCGCAGGCCGCTCGCCCACCGGGCGCGAAAAGTTGCAGGTGAGGTACGCGACCGGTGTCTGCACGGTGGCGCCTTTGCGCCGGCGGCCGATGGCGTCGTCCATCCACGCGCCGCCGCGCTTCGTGTCGCGCGCGTAAAGGTCCATGTAGAACTGGCCGACGAGCTGCCCCGCCGCATCGCGGATCTCGTAAAAGCGCACATCCTCGTGCCAGGTGGGCGCCGATGCCGGATAGATGCGTACGCCGTAGAGCGTCTCGGCGACGCGGAACAAGCCCTGGATGGCGACCGCTTCAGGAAAGTATTGCTTTACTTCCTGGTCGGAGAACGCATAGCGCGCAACACGCAGCTTCTCCGACGCGTAGGCGATGTCCCATGCCTCGAGCGGATCGAGCCCGAGCTCGCGCCGCGCGAAGTCGCGCAGCTCGGCGACGTCCTTCTCGGCAAAAGGTCGCGCCCGGCGCGCGAGGTCTTCGAGGAACGTGAGCACCTGCTCGGGCGACTCGGCCATCTTGGGCACGAGCGACACCTCGGCATAGTTGCGATAACCGAGGAGCTGCGCCGCCTCGCGCCGCAGCTCGATGATGCGCCCGATCAGCGCCGTGTTGTCCCAGTCCGGCTTGCCGAATTCCGAGGCGCGCGTGACACTCTCGCGGTACATCGTCTGGCGCAGCGCCCGGTCATCGGCATACTGCATCACCGGTACATAGGAAGGCGCGTGCAGCGTGAACTTCCAGCCCGCCTTTGCGTCCTTTTGCGCCGCCTCGCGCGCGGCATCAAGCACATCCGTCGGGATGCCGCCGATGCGGCGCTCATCGACGATGATGGAAAACGCCTTGGTCGCATCCAGCAGGTTCTCCGAGAACTTGCTGCCGAGCCGCGCCAGTTCCTCCTGGATGGCGGCAAAGCGCACCTTCTTGTCCGCCGGCAGCTCGGCGCCGCCGAGGCGAAAATCGCGCAGCGCGTTCTCGACGATGCGTCGCCGTGCAGGACTCAGAGTTGGGAACTCGGGCGAGTTCGCGAGCGTCCGGTACTTTTCAAATAGCGCCTGGTTCTGCCCGAGTTCGGTCCAGTACTGAGTGACCTTCGGCAGGTTCGCGTTGTACGCCTCGCGCAGCTCCGGGCTGTCGAGCACGGCGTGCAAATGCGAGACCTGTCCCCAGGCACGGCCGATGCGCTCGTTCGCATCTTCGAGCGGCGCGACGAAGCTCTCCCAGCGCGGCGGCGCGCCGAGCACGCGCTCGGTCGTCGCGCGGCCGTCCGCAAGCAACTGCGCCACAGCGGGCGCGACATGCTCGGGCATCAGCTCTGTGAAGCGCGGCAGCCCAGAAAAATCGACCAAAGGGTTTTGATTCACAGAGCCAGGATTCATTTCGACGCGCGCGCGGCGCGCACACAGTTTTCGAGCAGCATGGCGATGGTCATCGGTCCGACGCCGCCGGGCACCGGGGTAATCGCGCCCGCGACGGCGCTTGCCGCGGCGAAGTCGACGTCGCCGCACAGCGAACCGTCTGAAAGGCGGTTCACGCCGACGTCGATCACGCAGGCGCCGGGTTTGACCATGCGGCCGGTTACGAGTTTCGCGCGGCCGACCGCCGCGACGAGCACGTCGCCGCTCGCCGCGATCGCTTCGAGATCGCGGCTCTTAGAATGGCAGATGGTGACGGTGGCGTCTTTCTGCAAGAGCAGCAGCGCGAGCGGCTTGCCGACGATGTTCGAGCGCCCGATGACCACCGCGTGCGCGCCCGCAAGCGCCACTCCCGCATGCTCGAGCAGCCGCATCACGCCGGCGGGCGTGCAAGGCACCATGCGCGGCTCGCCCGCAAGCAGCGCTCCCAGGTTCGCGGCGTGGAAGCCGTCGACGTCCTTCGCCGGCGAAATCGTTTCGAGCACCTTGTGCGCGTCGACCTGCTTGGGGAGCGGGAGCTGCACCAGGATGCCGTGCACGTCGGGATCGTCGTTCAGCGCGAGCACCCGATCGAGCAGCGCCTCTTCGCTGATGTTCGACGGCAGCTCGTAGAGCTCCGAGCGCACGCCGGTCTCCTCGCAGGCACGCACCTTGTTGCGCACGTACACGTGAGAGGCGGGGTTATCCCCGGCGAGGATCACTGCCAGTCCGGGCCGGATGCCGCGCTGCGAAAGCGCCGCGACCTGCGTCTTGACCGCGGCGCGCACCTGCGCGGCGAGCGATTTTCCGTCGAGAATCCGCGCTGCCATCAGGGGGGCGCAGTCTAGCACTGCGCCGATTTTCTGGTTAAGCTTTGCGCCCCACCCGCAGCACAAATTTCGCAATCCACGAGGCCGACATGTCCGCCGTGCCGCAATTCCCCGCCGCCAACGATCCCGATGCGCTCGAGACTCAGGAATGGCTCGATGCGCTCGAGGCGGTGCTCGAGCGCGAAGGGCCGGACCGGGCGCACTATCTTCTGGAGCGGCTGGTCGACAAGGCACGCCGCTCGGGCGCCTACATGCCCTTCTCGCCGAACACGGCGTACGTCAACACGATTCCGCCGAGCATGGAGGAGCACTCACCGGGCAACATCACGCTCGAGGAGCGCATCCGCTCGATCTGCCGCTGGAACGCGATGGTGATGGTGGTGCGCGCGAACAAGAACGACGACGAGCTCGGCGGGCACTTGGCGAGCTTCGCGTCCGTCGGCACGCTCTTCGGCACGGGCCAGCAGCATTTCTGGCACGCCCCGAGCGAAGGGCACGGTGGCGATCTCATCTACTTCCAGGGCCACTCCTCGCCCGGCGTCTACGCCCGCTCGCTGATGGAAGGCCGGCTCTCGCAGGAGCGGCTGCTCAATTTCCGGCGCGAAGTCGACGGCAAGGGCGTCTCGTCTTATCCGCATCCCTGGCTCATGCCCGAGTACTGGCAGTTCCCGACCGTGTCGATGGGACTGGGGCCGATCCAGGGCATCTACATGGCGCGCTATCTCAAGTACCTCGGCGCGCGCGCTCTCGCCAAGACGGAAAACCGAAAGGTGTGGGTGTTCTGCGGCGACGGCGAGATGGATGAGCCGGAATCGATGGGCGCGATCGGGCTCGCGGCGCGCGAGCGCCTGGACAACCTGATCTTCGTCGTGAACTGCAATCTGCAGCGCCTCGATGGGCCGGTGCGCGGCAACGGCAAGATCATTCAGGAGCTCGAAGGCGACTTCCGCGGCGCCGGCTGGAACGTGATCAAGGTGATCTGGGGGTCCTACTGGGATCCGCTCCTTGCGCGCGACAAGGACGGCGTGCTCGTGCGCATCATGGAGGAGTCGGTCGACGGCGAGTACCAGAACTACAAGGCGAACGACGGCGCGTTCGTGCGCAAGCACTTCTTCGGCAAGCATCCGAAAGCGCTCGAGCTCGTCTCGCGCATGAGCGACGAGGACATCTGGCGCCTCAATCGTGGCGGCCACGATCCGCACAAGGTCTATGCCGCCTACGCTGCGGCGGTGAAGCACAAGGGCCAGCCGACCGTGATCCTCGCGAAGACCATCAAGGGATTCGGCCTGGGCAAGCAGGGCCAGGCGAAGAACCCGACGCACCAGCTGAAGAAAGTCGACATTGCCACGATCCGCGAGATGCGCGATCAGTTCAACATCCCGATCCCGGACGACAAGCTGGAAGAGCTGCCGTTCTACATTCCGCCGTCCGACGCGCCGGAGATGAAATACCTGCACGAGCGTAGGCAAGCGCTCGGCGGCTATCTGCCGCAGCGGCGCAAGAAGGCGGAGCACGTGCCGGCAGTGCCTGCGCTCTCGGCATTCGATGCGCTCCTCAAGGGCTCCGGCGAAGGCCGCGAAATCTCGACCACGATGGCGTTCGTGCGCGTGCTCACGGCGCTCGTGCGCGACAAGGAGATCGGAAGACACATCGTGCCGATCGTGCCGGACGAGGCGCGCACCTTCGGCATGGAAGGCATGTTCCGCCAGCTCGGCATCTTCGCCCCGGAGGGACAGAAGTACGAGCCGGTCGACAAGGAACAGGTGATGTACTACCGCGAGGACAAGGCGGGGCAGATCCTCGAGGAAGGCATCAACGAGGCGGGCGCGGTCTCCTCATGGATCGCCGCCGCGACGTCCTACAGCCATTCGAACGTCATCACCGTCCCGTTCTACATTTTTTACTCGATGTTCGGGCTGCAGCGCGTCGGCGACCTCACCTGGGCGGCGGCCGATCAGCGCGCGCGCGGTTTCCTGCTCGGCGGCACGGCCGGCCGCACGACGCTCAACGGCGAAGGGCTGCAGCACGAGGACGGCCATTCGCATGTCCTCTCCTCGGTGATCCCGAACTGCGTCTCGTACGATCCGACCTTCGGCTACGAGGTGGCCGTCATCGTCCAGGATGGCCTGCGCCGCATGGTCACGAATCAGGAGGATGTCTACTACTACATCACCCTGATGAACGAGAACTACGAGCATCCGGCGATGCCGGCGGGCGTCGAGCAGGGGATCCTGCGCGGCGCCTATCTGCTGCGTGAGTCGAAGGCCAAGCACAAGGCGCGTGTGCAGCTCATGGGGTCCGGCACGATCCTGCGCGAAGTGCTGGCCGCCGCGGAGCTGCTGGAGTCCGACTGGAGCGTCGCCGCCGATGTGTGGAGCGCGACGAGCTTCACCGAGCTGCGCCGCAACGGCATGGCCGTGGACCGCTGGAACCTGCTGCATCCGGAAGCGAAGCCGAAGGCGCCTTACATCGCCGAGTGCCTGGAGAAGCGTCCCGCCGGGCCGGTGGTCGCGGCTTCGGACTACATCAAGACCTTCGCCGACCAGATCCGGGCGTTCCTGCCGCGCGATCGCATCTATCGAGTGCTCGGCACCGATGGCTTCGGCCGCTCCGACTCGCGCGCGAAGCTGCGCCACTTCTTCGAGGTCAATCGCTATTTCGTCGCCGTCGCCGCGCTGAAGGCGCTTGCCGATCAGGGCGAAGGCAAGGCCAAGAGCGTCGCCGACGCGATCAAGAAATACGGCATCGATCCCGACAAGGCCGACCCGGTCACCGTATGAATCAGGTTGTCGTCCCGGACATCGGCGACTTCAAGGAGGTCGAAGTCATCGAGGTGCTCGTCAAGCCGGGCGACGCCGTGACGAAAGAGCAGTCGCTCATCACGCTGGAATCGGACAAGGCGACGATGGAGATCCCGTCGCCGGCCGCGGGCGTGGTCAAGGAACTCAAGGTCAAGACCGGCGACAAGGTCTCGCGAGGCTCGCCGATCCTCCTCCTCGACGCCAAGGACGAGCCGAAGAAGGCGCCGCCGAAGGAAGAGCCGAAGAAGCCCGAGGCGCCGCGCGCGCCGGCGACGCGCGGGACCGCGCAGACGGTCGCCGTGCCGGATATCGGCGACTTCAAGGAAGTCGAAGTCATCGAGGTGCTCGTCAAGCCGGGCGACGCAATCACGAAGGAGCAATCGCTCGTCACGCTCGAATCGGACAAGGCGACGATGGAGATTCCCTCGCCGGCGGCCGGCGTGGTCAAAGAGCTGAAGGTCAAGACCGGCGACAAGGTTTCGCAGGGTTCCCCGATCCTGGTGCTCGACGGCGCCGAGCAGCGCGCCGAGCCGAGAGCGGAACCCAAGGCTGCGAGCGCGAAGCCGCCAGCCTCCGTGCCCTCGCCCACGCCAGCGCCGGCGGCACCGCGCGCACCGGCCGCGCGCGAGGCGCAGGCGGATACCGGCGGCGCCAAGCCGCACGCGAGCCCGTCGGTACGCAAGTTCGCGCGCGAGCTCGGCGTCGATCTGACCGAGGTGCAGGGCAGCGGACCGAAGGGACGCATCCTGCACAGCGACGTGCAGGCCTTCGTCAAAGGCGCTCTGGCCGGCGGTGTGGCGCGCGCAGCGCCGGGCTCCAAAGCGGGCGGCAGCGCGCTTCCCTTCAATCTGCCGGCATGGCCGGATGTCGACTTCGCGAAGTTCGGTCCGGTGGAGATCAAGCCGCTCGCGCGCATCCAGAAGCTCTCCGGCCCTTACCTGCACCGCAACTGGATCTCCATTCCGCACGTCACGCAGTGCGACGATGCGGACATCACCGACCTCGAAGCCTTCCGCAAGGCGCAGACCGCGGAGACCGAGAAGAAGGGCTTCAAGCTCACCATGCTCGCCTTCATGATCAAGGCGTGCGTGACCGCGCTCAAGCGCTTCCCGCAGTTCAACGCCTCGCTCGACAAGTCGGGCGAGAACATCATCGTCAAGAACTACTTCCACATCGGCGTTGCGGTCGACACGCCGGGCGGCCTGGTCGTCCCCGTGGTGCGCGACGCCGATCGCAAAGGCGTGTTCGATCTCGCGCGCGAGCTCGGCGAGATTTCGAAGATCGCGCGCGACGGCAAGCTCAAGCCGACCGACCTCCAGGGCGGCACGTTCTCGATCTCGAGCCTTGGCGGCATCGGCGGGACATACTTCACGCCGATCATCAACGCGCCGGAAGTCGCGATCCTCGGGGTGTCGCGCTCGAGCATGCGGCCCATATGGACCGGCAAGGAATTCGCGCCGCGCCTCATCATGCCCATTTCGCTTTCCTACGATCATCGCGTGATCGATGGCGCCACGGCCGCCCGCTTCACGACCTTCCTCGTCTCGGTGCTCTCCGACATCCGCAAGCTCATCCTCTAGTGGCGAGCTCCGAAGTAAAGGTCCCCGACATCGGGGACTTCAAGAACGTCGAAGTCATCGAGGTGCTCGTAAGACCGGGCGAGCGCATCGAGAAGGAGCAGTCGCTCGTCACGCTGGAATCGGACAAGGCGACGATGGAGATTCCATCGCCGGCGGCCGGTGTCGTTAAGGAGTTGAAGGTGAAGACCGGCGATAAAGTGTCGCAGGGCTCGCCGATCCTCATGCTCGATGCCGCCGAAGCGCCGCAGCCCGAGGCGAAGGAAGCGCCGAAGCCCGCGCCCAAGCCGGCTCCGCAGCCGCCTCCCGCGCGCGCGGCAGGCGCTGAATTCGATTGCGATGTCGTCGTGATCGGTGCCGGTCCCGGCGGCTATTCGGCCGCCTTTCGCGCGGCGGATCTGGGGCTTCGCACGGTGCTCGTCGAGCGCTATCCGACGCTCGGCGGCGTATGCCTCAACGTCGGCTGCATCCCGTCGAAGGCGCTGCTCCATACGGCAGCGGTGATGGATGCCGCGCGCCACCTCGCCGAGCACGGCATTACGTTCGGCGAGCCGAAGCTCGATCTCGCCAAGCTGCGCGCGTTCAAGGACAAGGTGGTGGGGAAGCTCACCGGCGGCCTCGCGGCGATGGCGAAGATGCGCAAGGTCACCGTCATCCAGGGCGTCGCCAGCTTCAGCGCGGCGCACGAGCTCTCGATCGACGGCAAAAAAACCATCCGCTTCGCGAACGCCATCATCGCCGTGGGCTCGCAGGCGGCGAAGCTGCCGTTCCTGCCGGAGGACCCGCGCATCGTCGATTCGACCGGCGCGCTCGAGCTGCCCTCTGTGCCGAAGAAGCTGCTCGTCATCGGCGGCGGCATCATCGGCCTCGAGATGGGCAGCGTGTACTCCACGCTCGGCACGCGCCTCGACGTGGTGGAGATGATGGACGGCCTCATGCTCGGCGCGGATCGCGACCTCGTCGCGGTCTGGCAGAAATACAACGCCGGGCGATTCGACAACGTGATGCTGAAGACGAAGACCACCAAGGTGGAAGCCACGCCCAAAGGCCTGCGCGCATCCTTCGAGGGCAAAGAGTCCCAGACCTACGACATGATCCTCGTCTCGGTGGGACGCACGCCGAACGGCAAGAAGATCGCGGCCGACAAGGCGGGCGTGGCGGTCACGGAGCGCGGCTTCATCGAGACCGACTCGCAGATGCGCACCAACGTGCCGCACATCTTCGCGATCGGCGATGTCGCGCGCAATCCGATGCTCGCGCACAAGGCGGTGCACGAGGCGCACGTCGCGGCGGAGGCGGCGGCCGGACAGAAGTCGCATTTTGACGCCCGCGTGATTCCATCAGTCGCCTACACGGATCCGGAGATCGCCTGGGTCGGGCTGACGGAGGACGAGGCGAAGAAAAACGGGACGAAGGTGGGCGTCGCGAAGTTTCCCTGGGCGGCCTCGGGCCGCGCGATCGCGAATGCGCGCGACGAGGGCTTCACCAAGCTCATCTTCGATGCGGATGACCATCGCGTTCTCGGCGGCGCGATCGTCGGTCTGGGCGCGGGCGACCTGATCAGTGAGCTCGCGCTTGCCGTCGAGATGGGTGCCGACGCGACCGACATCGGCAAGACGATCCATCCGCATCCGACGACGAGCGAGTCGGTCGGCATGGCGGCCGAGGCGTTCGAGGGCGTGTGCACCGACCTGCCGCCGCAGAAGAAGCGATGAGCCAGGACGATCAGAAACGCGCGGTGGCCCAAGCGGCGCTCAAATACGCGCAGGAAGGCGTGATCGGCGTCGGCTCCGGCTCTACCGTCAATCTGTTCATCGACGCGCTCGCCTCGGTGAAAGGGCGCATCGAGGGCGCGGTGGCGGCGTCGGAAGCGAGCGCCGAGCGGCTGAAGAAGCACGGCATCCGCGTCTTCGATCTCAACAGCGTGAACGAGCTCCTCGTCTATGTGGACGGCGCCGACGAGGTCACCGAGCACCTGCACATGATCAAGGGCGGCGGCGGCGCGCTCACGCGCGAGAAGATCGTGGCGGCGGTGGCGAAGACGTTCGTCTGCATCTGCGACGCGACGAAGCTCGTGCCGGTGCTCGGCAAATTCCCGCTGCCCGTCGAGGTCGTTCCCATGGCGCGCAGCTACGTCGGCCGCGAGATGTTGAGGCGCGGCGCGCAGCCGGTGCTGCGCGAGAACTACAAGACCGACAACGGCAATCTGATCCTCGACTGCCACGGGCTCACGCTGCTTGATCCGCCGGCCATGGAAGCGGAGCTGAACAACATCGCAGGCGTCCTCACCAACGGCATCTTCGCGCGCCGCCCGGCCGACGTGCTGCTCGTCGCCGAGACGACCGGCGTGCGCACGCTCAGCTCGCGGCGTGCGCTGTGAGCACGTCCGCCACGCAGGCGGTGAGCCGCTTCGCGTAGTCGAGGTGCAGGAACTCGTTCGGGCCGTGCGCGTTCGAATGCGGCCCGAGCACCCCGGTGATGAAGAACTGCGCCTGCGGAAACTTCTCGCCGAGCATCGCCATGAACGGGATCGTGCCGCCTTCGCCCATCCACATCGCCGGCTGGCCGTAGTGGCGGCGCGATGCCTCGTCGATCGCGCGCTCGAGCCACGATGCGGTCGGCGGCGCGTTCCAGCCGGTCGCCGCCTGACCGTATTCGTAGCGCACGCGCGCGCCATACGGCGGATCGGCCTCGAGCAGCTCCTTCAGCCGCTTCGCCGCGCGCGCGGCGTTCGCGGTCGGCGGCAAGCGCAGCGAAAGCACGAGCGCCGTCTTCGGCCGCAGCACGTTCCCCGCGTTCGCGGGTGAGGGCAGCCCGTCCGCGCCGGTGATGGCGAGCATCGGTCGCCAGGTGCGGTTGAGGATCAGCTCGGCGACCTCGTCCGCCATCGCCCGCATGCCCTCCACGAACGGGAACTTGCGCCACACCTCTTCGCCGAGCACCTGCGCGGCGCGCCCGGCCTGTGCCCTGCGCTCGGCGGGGATATCGGGCTGGAAATGCTTCACCAGCCCGGTGCGCGCATCATCGATACGCTCGAGGAGCGCGCGCGCGATGCGAAAGCTTGAGGCGACGACGCCGCTCGCGTCGCCCGAATGCACGCCTTCCGTCAGCACCTCTACGGTGAGCACGCCGTTCACCAATCCGCGCAGCGACGTCGTACCCCAGAGCTGGCTGTAGTTGCCGCAGCCGGAGTCGAGGCCGACGACGAAGGAGGGCGTGCCGATGCGCGGCGCGAGCGCATCCAGATACGCGGGCAGGTCGTAGCTGCCGCTCTCTTCGCAGCACTCGATGAGGATCACGCAGCGACGATGCGGCCGCTTGCTCGACTGCAGCTCGCGCAGCGCGGCAAGCGCGCAGAACACGGCATAGCCATCGTCGGCGCCGCCACGGCCGTAGAGCTTTCCCTCGTCGATGACCGGCGTCCAAGGCCCGAGGCCGGTGCGCCAGCCGGTCATCTCGGGCTGCTTGTCGAGGTGCCCGTAGAGGAGCACGGTGTCGGGCGAGGCGCTCGTTCCCGGCACCTCGATGAAGAGGCACGGCGTGCGACCCTCGAGGCGAACGATCTCGAGCTTCATCCCCGCGAGCGCATGGCGCTCGCACCATTGCGCGGCAAGGCGCGCCGCCTCGTCGAGGTAGCCGTGCGAGCGCCAGTCGCGGTCGAAGTGCGGCGACTTGGCGGGGATGCGGATGTATTCGACGAGCGCCGGAACGATCGCGTCGTCCCAGAACTCAGCGACGCTCTTCACTTCTCTGGCGGAACGTAGCCCGAGGCGACGTCGGCGCCTTGGCCGAAGAAGTGCCGCTCGGTCTGCTCCATGAGGTATTTGCGCGCGCGCGGGTCGGCCAGGTTCAGGCGATTCTCGTTCACGAGCATCGTCTGCTGCTTGAGCCACTGCTGCCAAGCTTCCTTGGAGACGTTCTCCCAGATGCGCTTGCCCAGCTCGCCGGGATACGGGGGAAACTGCAGGCCCTCGGCCTCGCGGCCGAGCTTGACGCACTTCACCATCCGAGCCATCGGCCGATTATAGGCGCTTCAAAAAGACCTTCGAACCGCGGCGCCAGTTGTAGAGCGCCTGACGCTGCGAGGGCAGCGCGCCCACGTCGCCCGGGCGGAATCCCTGCTCGAGGAACCAGTGCGCGGCATGCGTAGTGAGCGCGAAAAGCTTGCGCAGCTTGAGCGCCTTGGCACGCTCCTGGCAAGCGCGCAGCAGCCGCTCGCCGTAGCCCGCCTCGCGATATTCGGGCGCCACTGCGAGGCAGGCGAATTCGGCGCTCTTCTCGTCGGGGAAGGGATACAGCGCCGCGCAGCCGCGGATCGCGCCGTCGTGCTCGACCACCATGAAGTTGCCGATCTCGGCTTCGAGGAGCTCACGGCTACGCTTGACGAGCATCCCTTCGGCTTCGAGCGGCTCGATGAGCGCGAGCATGCCGCCCACATCCTCGATGCGCGCGGGCCGCAGCTTCTCCAGCGCATCGCCAGTGATCATCGTGCCGACGCCGGTATGCGTGAAGAGCTCGAGCAGCAGCGAGCCCGGCACGCGCCGCGAGACGAGGTGCGCGCGCCCCACGCCTGCTGCCAGCGCGCGCACCGCGTGCTCGAGCGCGCGCGAGGTTTGCGCCGTGAGCTTGCCCTTGCGCGCGAGCGCGTCGGCTTCCTGCGCCGTGAGCTCGCTGATGACCTGCTCCTTGCGATCGAGCGGCAGCTTGTCGGTGAACATGAGGAGCTTGTCCGCGCGCAGCGCCACCGCCACGTTTTCGGCGACGTCTTCCCAGGCGAGGTTGAATACTTCGCCGGTGGGCGAGTAGCCGACATGCGCCACGAGCACGACCTCGCCCGCATCGAGCGCGCCGCGGATGGCAAAGGCGTCCACCTTGCGCACGGCGCCGGTGAACTGGAAGTCGATGCCTTTTCTCACGCCGATCGGGCGCGCGGTGATGAAGTTGCCGGAATTCACCCGGATTTGGGCGCCGGCCATTGGCGAGCTCGGCAGGCCCTGCGAGAGTACCGCCTCGATCTCGATGCGCAGCACCCCGGCCGCCTGCTTCACCGCCGTGAGGGCGGCCTCGTCGGTGATGCGCAGGCCCTGCGCATAACGCGAGCGCACGCCTTTCGCCTTGAGCTCCGTCTCGATCTGCCGCCTCGCACCGTGCACGAGCACCAGGCGGATGCCGAGCGCCGCGAGCAGGTTGAGGTCGTGGACGAAGCTTAAGAAGCGCGCGCGCTCGGTGAAGAGTTCGCCGCCGAAGGCGACGACGAAGGTGCGCCCGCGGAAGGCGTGCACGTAAGGCGCGACCTGCCGCAGCCAGCGGACGAATGCTTCGGGATTCGGAGACGCAGCCATTGTAGTTTTTTCAAATTGTACGGCGTAAACCGCGCGCCTCCCGGCGCGTTATGCTTCGGTTCGGAGGATGCAAGCAATGAAACCGATTCGCACACTAATCATCGTAGCGATGCTGTCGGTCGCGCTACCGGCGGCAGCCGCGTCGACCGACGATCCCGACTGGACCGCCTTTGGCAACATGCTCACGCTGATGCAGACATTCGTGCGCATCGGCATCCAGCCCAATCCCGATCAGGCGATGGCCGACCTGCTCGCCGGCCGCAACCCGGAAGCGAACCAGGCGATCGCGAGCCTCTTTGCGGGTGCGACGGCCGAGATGCCGGATGAATA
>Ga0075426_10000632_pt1 | contig 24227 bp, 19 predicted proteins | sample SoiMethybrSBSTD5_FD_75304 | JGI IMG/M metagenome (GOLD analysis project Ga0075426, IMG submission 75304) | Bulk soil microbial communities from a Populus tree surrounding site in Tennessee, USA - Soil MetaG P. TD hybrid SBSTD5 | ecosystem: Environmental > Terrestrial > Soil > Tree plantation...
GTTCATATGCGCGTGGCATTCCTGGGCTTGGGGATTATGGGCCGGCCGATGGCGGCGAATCTGGTGAAGGCGGGGCACGAGGTGAGCACCTGGAACCGCAGCGCCGGAAAAGAGGTCGAGGGAGCTCAGTCGGTGGCTTCACCGGCGGAAGCGGCGCGGGGCGCGGAGGTGGTGTGGATGTGCGTCTCCGATACCGAAGCGGTGGAGCAGGTGCTGTTCGGGACGGAAGGCGTGGAGAAGGGCTTGGAGTCTGGCGCGGTGGTGGTGGATTCGAGCACGATTTCACCTTCGGCGACGCTGAAGTTTGCCGAGCGGATCCGGGCCAAAGGCAGTGATTATGTGGATGCGCCGGTCACCGGCTCCAAGATCGGGGCGGAAGGCGGGCAGCTGATCTTTATTGTGGGCGGAGCCGAACCGACGGTGGACCGTCTGAAGCCGCTGTTTGCCGCCATGGGTAAGCTCATGGTGCGCGTGGGCGAGACCGGCCAGGGACAGTCAGCCAAGATCGCCATGAACCTGATGATCGCGCTCACCTACGAAGGTTTTGCCGAGGGGCTAACGCTGGCCACCAAGCTGGGAGTGAAAGCTGAGAAGTTGCTGGAGTTGGTGAACGCCTCCATGGTGCGTTCAGGAGTGGTGGAGTACAAAGCGCCCTTTGTGCTGAAGCGCGATTTCTCGCCCAACTTCCCGCTGCGCCTGATGCACAAGGATATTCACCTGATGCTGGATGCGGCGCGGGAAGCGCGCATCAAGCTGCCTGCGCTGGAAACCGTGGAGGAGATTTACGAAATCGCCACCGACGAGGGACAAGCCGACCTGGACTATGCGGCCACGCTGGCCTTGCTGGAGAAATGGGCGGGCGTTGAAGTTAAAGGCACTTCCGCCTAAGGTACATGGCCTAAAAATCGTACTCTCAAGCCCCCAGAGCGTCGCGAAATTCGCTACAATAGGTAGAGCACTCGTAAAGAGCACTTGTTCAGTTCGCAGTCGGGAACATCCCTTTTCCCAATCCAGTCCAGTAGAAAGCAGGGCAATGCTAAGCACCATTCTTATCGCCGTCGCTGTGGCCTTCGTCGTAATGCAGGTCTCCGGCTTTTGCACCACCATTTATTTGCACCGGGCCATGGCCCACAAAGGGCTGCGGCTGCATCCCGCGGTAGCGCTGCTGATGCGGACGGAGCTGTGGCTGTTTACCGGCATTAACGCCCGCGAGTGGATAGCGGTGCATCGCAAGCACCACCACTTCACCGACGAGGAAGGCGATCCGCATAGCCCGTACCTGGTGGGCTTGTGGAAGGTGTTGTTCCTGAACGCGTTCTATTACGCGCGCGAGGCGAACAAGCCCGAAGTCGTCGAGAAGTACACGCGCGACATGCCGCGCACCCGCGCGGAAGCGGTGCTGGGACGAGGCTCGCTGGGATTGGCCGTGGGGATTTCGCTGTTTGTGGCGCTGTTCTGGGCCATCCAGGGCGGTTGGGCGGGACCGGTGATTGGAGTCGCAACGTTTATCGTGCAGGGCGCGGCGTATATCAGCATGAACGCTGTCATCAACGGCGCCTGCCACGCTATCGGGTACAAGAATTTTCAGAATACCGCCACCAACCTGCGGCTGGTAGCCTGGTTCTCCAGCGGCGAAGGGCTGCATAACAACCATCATCAATATCCGGCGTCTTCCAAACTGAGCATGAAGCGCGGGGAGTTCGATCCGGCCTGGCCGGTGATACGGGTGCTGCAGGCGCTCTCCCTGGCGAAGCCTTTGCCGTTGCCCAGCGAACACTAAACTCCTTTCGCCCCTCCGGCGCTCCTGGATTCCTTCAGTTCCCCGGGCTCACACCCGGGGTTACATTCTTTTGCCGCTCCGCGGCACGCGGGGCTAAAGCCCCGATTCTGAGCGTCTCGATATCGCTGGGCTGAAGCCCAGCGCTTCCACAGTAGGATCACGTTTCATGGTTGCCGCTCAGCGGCCCGGGGCTAAAGCCCCGATTCCTAGCGCCTCGACGGTAAACTCGTGTGTTTTCAGCTCAATTGTGAACAGCGGCAACCGAAATTCCTTGTAGCGGGATTGACATCTGGGAGCCGCGAGGACGGCATCTGTTGGTAGTGATGCAGCCGTGGGCCATCGGCGCGGATGTCCTAATCGCTCTCGCGGTAGTGACAATCTGGTACCTGGCGCTCCTAAGCTACAACCGCAGGAAGGCCCAGCAGTTATTGCACTGGATTTGCGCCGCCAGCGGATGCGACGGCAGGGTGGTATGCATGCGCTGGAGTTCGGCCTCGTGTTTCCATCTGAAGCTGCAGTTTTCCGCTGAGGACTTTCGGGAAGCCCATATCAAAGTGCAACTGCAGCCTCGGGAGCTGCCCCTGCATTGGCTGCTAAGCCGGCTGCACGGTCGGCAGGAGGCGCTGACCTTCGAGGCGGACCTGGCCTATCCCCCGGCCTTCAACCTGGAAGTGCACAATTACCGCTGGCGAAAGCGCCAGGCGCGCCGCACCCGCCAGGCTGACTCTCTGGTGCTGGTGCGCACCGGCCCGGTGGTGCTGACCACGCGGGGCGACTGGCAGCAGGACTTGACCAACATGATGAACGGCCTGCTCGCTTCGCGGGACTGCAACTTTGAGCGAGTCGAATTCCGCCGCAAGAGCCCGCATTTTTCCGCCACCCTGCCCCTCAAGTCGCTCGACCTTAACTGCGAGGGCGCTGGCCGGCTGTTTGAGGCCTTGAGTGACCTGGCAGCCGGGGCCTCTGCCGCTATGTTCTGAGCCGGTTTGCCTGCCGCTACAATGGCGGGGTGGGCTTCCGCATCCGCCAATTCCGCAAAGAGGATTTCGAGCAGCTGTGGGGAATTGATCAGGAATGCTTCCCGCCTGGCATTTCCTACACGCGAATAGAGCTGGCCTTCTACATGCGGCGCCCACGCGCTTTTACGCTGGTGGCCGAGGGCGAAAACCAGTCCTCGGAGCCAGCCGCGCCGGGCAAGGACATTTTGGGTTTCATCGTGGGCGAGGCCAGTACGCGGGGAGCGGGGCACATCATCACCATTGACGTGCGGGCGGACGCCCGGCGGCACCGCCTGGGGTCAGCCCTGCTGCAGGCGGCGGAGGAGCGCCTGAGCGGCGGCGGAAGCCGCCACGTGTTCCTGGAAACCGCCGTGGATAACGCGCCCGCCATCGCCTTCTACAAACGCCACGGTTACGAGCTCATCAAGACCATTCCGCGGTACTACAAGAACAACCTGGATGCGCTGCTGCTGGGCAAGAGGCTGAAGGAAATAGCTGGGTAGCTGGCGGGTTCGGTATTTCATGGCGCCGTTTGCGGTGCTGCACACAGCCGGCACATTGGCAAAGCCCCGTCCCCACGCGAGCAATACCAGCTACCAACTAGCTACTAACTACCCAGCACCCACTGCCCACTACCGGCTACATTTTGATCATGTATTTGCCGCAGGCTTCGAAGGCGGAGAGCAGGTGAGTCATGCCCAGGAGCTGGCGGATGCGCTGATTCAGGTTGATCAGCTGCAGCTGGCAGCCGGCCGTTTTGGCCGAGACGTAGAGGCCTACCAGGGCGCCCAGGCCGGAGCTATCCATGTGAGCCAGGTCAGTCAGGTCGAGGACCAGGCACTTGGTCTGGGAAATAAGAGGCTTAACCGTCTGGCGTAGCTGGTCGGTCGCTTCGCGCACCAGGCGGCCGCGGCACTCGACCACAATGGCGTCAGGTTCGTTACGGGTGTGGAGAGTGAGCAGGCGGGAGTGGGCTGGGACGGCCATGGCGGCTCCTTGCAGCCGCGTGGGGCGGCCGCAGCATTGTAACCGAGGAACAAAGGTGCGCCGGAAGGCAGTAACGGAGTACCTGATAGTAAGTGATATCCACAGATATATCAGGGCAACCCCGCAGATGGGGAGACCTTCTCATGTCCCAGTGATGCAATATCGCGGCACTCGCAACCACCGCGATTTCCGGCCGGGTCCTGAGGCCAACCTGCTCCGTCACCTCAGGAACTCGGCCGGTGCTGTTTGAAAGTCTTCTTCGCCACGCAACCGGGAGACGCAGAGAAATCGTTGTTGAGGTGAGGAGTGTCACTTCGCCAGAAAGGGCAAGCAATCGCCCGCGGCGGGGTGCCAGCGCCGCAACGTGCATCGCTTGGGGCTACTGCCGTCAGGCGGCTTTGGGTTGCCCGGCCTCTCCGCCAGGGGAATGGACGCTGAGGTCCATGGTTTCAGAGGCGATGTTGATGTCGTTGCGCTGCTGCACCCGCTTGAACACCTCGGCATAGATGAAATTGCTGGCGGCGCGCCGCTTCTTTGGTTCCACCAGGTAGCGCAAGGTCAGCTCCACCCAGTTGCTGGTCACCTTCAAGTACACGGTGGGCTCGAGTTCGACCTCCGGCACCAGAAAATAGCGCTTCATGCGCTGCATCTGTGCCTGGGCTCCCTCCAGAAACTCACGCGTGTACTGCTTTCCGACCTCAATCAGGATCTTGTTAGCCTCCTGCACATTACTGCTGTAGGTGATGGGAAGCTGGATCTCATCCCAGATGTAAGAGAAGTTCTGCGTGTAGTTGTAAACCGGGTTGCCGAAAATGATGGAGTTGCTAAACTGCACCATTCGGCCGGTGGCCTGGTCGCCGCCAATCCAGTTGCCCAACTCCATCATGCGCGTGTAAAAGAAGCCGACGTCCACCACGTCACCGGTGAGCTGGGTGATCTGAATGCGGTCGCCAACGGAGTAGATGTGCCCGGCAAAAATGGCAATGCGGCCGGCGATGCTGAGCAGCGGATCCTTCAAAGCCACAGCAACGCCGGCTCCGATCAAGCCCCAAAATGTTCCTTTGGCATGGAATAGGCGCGACCATAGCGCCGCAATTACAAGCACCACCCCAACCAGAAGCGCCGTATTCAGGAAGCTGATTTTGCGGTAGTGCTCCTTGGGGTCCTCTACGTGGGCGTCGAAATACTTGCGCCCCAGGAAGCTGAGCAGCCAGGCCAGGGCTATGGCCACCACGGTGCCGATGACGGCCACAGGGTCGTGCAGGTAGCGTTGCAAGGTTCCCATCCCAGATTCGGATGCGAATAGAGAGGCCCGTGGCGGGGTTGCGGCCGCGCCTTCGGGGAAGCAGAGCCGCAGATGGTACATTGACTGGTTCTTATGGCAAGGCGAGCAGCAGCTACTCCCCAGTCGCGGCGCCCCCTGGCCCGGGTGGCCGTGGACACAGGCGGCACCTTTACCGACTGCGTGTGGGTGGAAAAGGGCCGCTTGCGGATGCTTAAGGTGTTCTCCACCCCGGCCGACCCCTCGCAGGCCATCGTGGAGGCGGTGGAGCGCACCGGCCTGGGACCTGCACTTGTGCTGCTGCACGGGACCACAGTGGGCACCAATTCGCTGCTGCAGAGGCGTGGTGCGCGGGTGGCCTTCGTCACCACGGAAGGCTTTGAGGATTCCATTCAAATTGGGCGCCAGGCCCGCCCCAAGCTTTACGACTTTTTTTTCGATCCAGTGGAGCCGCTGGCGCGGCCGGAGCTGCGCTTTGGAGTGCCTGAGCGGGTAGCGTGGGACGGCAAGGTGCTGGAGCGGCCTGGTGAAGCCGAGCTGCAGCGGCTGCGCGAGGCGGTGGAGAAAGCCGAGCCGGAGGCGGTCGCGGTGTCGCTGCTGTTCTCCTTTGTGAATCCGGAGAATGAGCGCGCTGTGGCCAAAGCCTTGGCGGGGTTGGTCACCGGCGGGAAGCGGGTGCCGCTTTCGTTGGCGCACGTGGTCCTTCCCGAGTTCCGGGAATACGAGCGTGCCAGCACGGTGGTGGTGAACGCCTACCTGCAGCCGCTGATGCAGCGCTACCTGGAGAACCTGGGCGGCCGCCAAGGGCGCACAGGCAGCAACTCCGCGATTTTCATCATGCAATCGAGCGGCGGGATCACCTCGCTGGCGGCTGCGGCAGCGGAACCGGTGCGCACCGTGCTCTCGGGGCCGGCAGGAGGAGTAGTAGGAGCTGCGGCCGTGGCGCGGCGCAGCGGATTCGAGCGCATCATTTCCTTTGACATGGGCGGCACCTCCACCGACGTGGCGTTGGTGGATGGCGAGCCGCGCGCCAGCCACGAAGCTGAAGTGGCGGGCCTGCCGGTGCGCGTGCCCATGCTCGACATCCACACCGTGGGGGCAGGCGGTGGCTCGATCGCCCGCTTCGATGCCGGCGGGGCGCTGCGGGTGGGGCCGCTCTCGGCGGGCGCCCATCCAGGTCCCATCTGCTACGGGAAAGGCGAGGAGCCTACGGTCACCGACGCCAACCTGCTCCTGGGACGGTTGCCGGCGGACAAATTTCTGGGCGGCGAATTTGCCCTGGATGTAGAGCGCACACGCCGAGTGGTGAAGAGCTGGTTGCAGAAGAATCGCTCAAAGTTGGGCGTGGAGCAATTCGCTGCCGGAATAATTCGCGTAGTCAATGCCACTATGGAGAAGGCGGTGCGCGTGGTTTCTATTGAGCGCGGCTACGATCCGCGAGACTTCACCCTGGTGGCTTTCGGCGGGGCGGGAGGAATGCATGCGTGCGAGTTGGCGGCGGCGCTTGGTATTCCCCGGGTGCTGCTGCCGCCCTTGCCGGGCGCCCTCTCCGCTTATGGGATCCTGGTGAGCGACATCGTGAAGGACTACTCGCGCACGGTGCTGTGGCGAGCGTTGGGCAAATTGCCGGAGGCGGATCTGAGGCGGCAGTTTGGCGCTTTCGAAAAGCAGGCGCGCGCCGCCTTTGCGGCGGAAGCGTGGCAGGGGACTCCCCAATTCGAGTGCAGCCTGGACGTGCGCTACCGCGGGCAGGGATATGAGTTGAACGTGCCCTTTACCGCGGAGGCACTGGCGGCCTTTCACCGCCAGCATCAGCGGCGGTATGGTTATAGCCGTCCGCAGCGCGAAGTTGAGATTGTGACCCTGCGCTTGCGGGCGCGGCTACTCGGGCCGAAGGTGCCGAAAGCAGCGATGGAGGCGGCACCGCGAAATAAAGCGGAGCGGCGGAAGGTGATGTTTGATGGCCGCAGCGTAGATACGCCGCTCTACGAACGCGCAGCGCTGGCGCATCGGCGCACCGGCCGCGGGCCGGCTATCGTGGTGGAGTACGGGGCTACGACAGTGGTGCCGCCGGGGTTCAGCTTTCGGGTGGATGGGGAATCGAGCCTCGTCATTCAAAAGGACTAGCCACGGCGAGAAAAGCAGGTCCTTCGCTGCGCTCAGGATGACAAATTCTTTAAGTCCCTTAGAGTAAAAACAAAAGGCGCCCCGAAGAGCGCCTTTTTGCAAGCTCGGAAGCAAGGCTCAGGCTGCGTTCTTGTCCTTGCGCTCGCGCTCTTTCCGGTTAGCCTCAGCCTCGGCGTCCTTGATTGCCTTTTTGCCTGCGTCCTTTACTTGCCCCCAGGCATTTTGCACCTTGCCCTCTGCCTGCTTGGCGGCGCCTTCGGCCTGGTTCTCTTCGTTACCGGTCCACTCCCCAGCCTGGCGCTGAATGCGGCCGGTCACGTCCTTGGCTTTGCCTTTAATCTCGTCTTTGTCCATGGTCGAGTCCTCTCCTCAGAGCGTCAAAAAACTGCGATATGTAGTTGGATGGCAGCCAAGGCCGTAAGGTGGGTTGCCGGACGCGGAGGCGGTTATGCGGGCGTATCCCGAGAAGTGAGCACCTGGAACACGAATGCGACCACCGCAAACAGCAACAGCACCTGAATGAAGGCGCCGAAGCTCCAGGCGGGAATAACGAAGAGCAGCCAACTGGCGAGCAACCCGATAAAAATGATCCACAGCATAGTTGAGCCCCGAATTCGCCGATGACACGGCTTCCATGAAGTGGGAGGACCAGGAAGCGTAAGGGGTTGTCGGAGCGTTTTTGCTTATTACAAAGCTGAGTGTCTTTCGTCACATTGAAGCACCTCTGGAGCAGGCATACAATTCGTTCGCCACTATTCTCAACAATTTGGGTTCGAAGAGAGGACGGCATGAATCCTTCGACTCAATGAGGTCATCAAAAGTTGAGTAAGGTTCACTCAAGGAGCAATATGGCGAACCAGGCGCAGCCCGAGCGCACAGAAGGAAATCCTCGCGAAATGGAACAAAAGGATAGAGCTTTGCCGGTGTTGCCGGTACGGGACACCGTTTTATTCCCGCATGCAGTTCTCCCCTTGACAGTGGGGCGGGAGAGCTCCGTTAACCTGATTAATTCCCTCGGAGAAGACAAGACCATCGTAGTGGTAGCGCAGCGTGAAGCGCGCATTGATAATCCCCAGCCCACCGAGCTGTTCAACGTGGGCACAGTCGCTATTGTTCATAAAGTTGTAAAAATGCCCAATCAGAGCCTGTTCGTGTTTGCCGAGGGCCTGGACCGGGTGGTGTTAAAGGAATTCGCCCAGCTCACGCCCTACATGCGGGCGGTGGTGGAGACCGTGCCCGACGTGGTGACCCCCAAGGACGCGCAGCAGGAAGCCCTGCAACGCAACGTGCTCACCTTGTTTCAGCAGATCGTGGCCGGTTCGCCCACGCTTTCCGACGAGCTTTCCACGGTGGCCATGAACATCGAGGAGCCGGGCCGGCTGGTGGACTTCATTGCCAGCTCGCTGCCTTCGCTCTCCACCACCGACAAGCAGGACGTGCTGGAAACGCCCGACGTGCGCACCCGTCTGGAGAAGATCAACCAGCACCTGGCCAAAGAGCTGGAAGTCCAGCAGCTGCGCAACAAGATCCAGTCGGAAGTGCAGGACCGGGTGCAGCAGACGCAGCGCGAATACTACCTGCGCGAGCAGATGAAGGCCATCCAGAAAGAACTGGGCGAGCAGGATGAAAACGCGCGGGACACGGAAGAGCTGCGGCAGAAGATTGAAGCGGCGGGGATGCCGGACGACGTCAAGAAGGAAGCCCTGAAAGAGCTGGGGCGGCTCGCGCGCATGTCGCCCATGGCGGCCGACTACTCGGTGACCCGCAACTATATCGAGTGGCTGGCGGTGCTGCCTTGGAACAAGTCCTCCGGGGTAGAGGTGGACATTATCAAGGCGAAAGAGATTCTGGACACGGACCACTACGATTTGACCAAGGTGAAGGACCGCATCCTGGATTACCTTTCGGTGCGCCGGCTGAAGCCCTCCATGAAAGGGCCCATCCTGTGCTTCGTGGGCCCTCCGGGCGTGGGCAAAACCTCGCTGGGCAAATCTATTGCGCGTTCACTGGGGCGCAAGTTTGTGCGTCTGTCATTGGGCGGCGTGCACGATGAGGCTGAAATCCGCGGCCACCGGCGCACCTACATTGGCGCCTTGCCGGGGCAGATCATCCAGGGCATTCGCCGGGCCGAAACCAACGACCCGGTGTTCATGCTGGACGAAATTGACAAGGTAGGGCGCGACTTCCGCGGTGATCCGGGCGCGGCGCTGCTGGAGGCTTTGGATCCGGAGCAGAATTCCAGCTTCCGCGACAACTACCTGGACGTGCCCTTCGATCTCTCCAAGGTGCTGTTCATTACCACCGCGAACATTCTCGATCCGGTGGCGGAACCGCTGCGCGACCGCATGGAGATCATCGAACTGCAGGGCTACACCGAGGAAGAAAAGCTGCACATCGCTTTCCAGTACCTCATTCCGCGGCAGGTGGATGAAAACGGCATTACCAAGGACAACATCGAGTTCACCCACGAGTCCATCGGCTTCATCGTAAGGCATTACACGCGTGAGGCCGGCGTTCGCAACCTGGAACGGAACATCGGCACCATCTGCCGCAAGCAGGCGCGGCGCTTGGCCGAGGGCAAGCCGGAAAAGCTGGTGGTAACGCCGCAAGTGATTGAGGAGCTCCTGGGCGGAATCAAGATCCGCGTGGACACCGAGATCGCGGAACGTACCAAGCGCCCCGGCGTGGCCGTTGGCCTGGCCTGGACCCCTTCCGGCGGCGACATCCTGTTCGTGGAAGCCACCAAGATGAAGGGCAAAGGCGACTTCAAAATCACCGGCCAGATTCAGGACGTCATGCGCGAATCCATGCAGGCGGCGCTGAGCTGGGTGCGCTCCAATGCCCGCGAGCTGGGCATTGGCGAGGACTTCTTCAGCAATCACGACCTGCACATCCACGTGCCTGCGGGCGCCATCCCCAAGGACGGGCCTTCGGCGGGCGTCACCATCGTGACCGCGCTGGTCAGCCTGCTTAGCGAGCGGCGGGTAAGGCCTTACACCGCCATGACGGGTGAGATCACGCTGAGCGGCAATGTGCTGCCGGTGGGCGGCATCAAGGAGAAGACGCTGGCGGCCAAGCGGGCGGGCGTACGCGACATCATCCTGCCGGCGGAGAACAAGACCAACGTCATCGAGGACCTGACGGTCGAGCAACTGGAGAACCTCACCGTCCATTACGTCAAAACCATTGACGAGGTGCTGAGCCTGGCCCTGCCTTCCAGTCCGCGCGAAGAGCGTCAGGACGAAGCCGAGCGGGAGAAGGTGCTGGTGAATTCGCCGGCGTAAGAGCCAGTTGTAAGTCTTACTAGTTTCGGAAAGTGATGACGGGGGGATTATTATCCCGCTTTCATTTTGGCATGAACTAATCAGATAAATGTCATTTTGAGCGAGGGCGCGGCACACCAATCCGCGCCCGAGTCGAAAGACCCCGCGTTACCTCATATTGCCGACGAAATTGCCCTCAGCCTGGAGACCATTGGAGCTGGTGAAATCCCTGCCCGACCTTGGTCTTCCCGCAGAAGCGGACGCCGCCGCCCCTTGAGCAGGGTGAAGTCTCTGTCAAGAGCCGCGCAGGCCGCGTTCCCAATGTATGTCTCTCATCCGGAAGCAGAAATATCGCTGCTCAAACTGTCTCAAATGTACCTGCCGAGTTGCTAAGCTGGAAATAGAGGGCGGTGTGCTCGCAGCCGGAGAGTGCCCAGGCGCAAGCAACCTAAATTGTTGGTTCCAAAGATTTTGGGAGTAAGTTCTTTGTGATGAAGATTTTGCGCCTGTACCTCTCCCGTAAGTTGTTGTTACAAAGGAATCAGGACAGGAACAGGGGGGTGGGGGTACCCTGGGGCGCCGCTGCTGAGTTCTGTTCTGGCGCACATTAAACTAGCGTGCTGGCCAACAGCTAGCGGCTAGCCACCGACGACTGAACATGCGCGTGCGAATCCTATTTTTCGGGCAACTGAAGGAAGTGGCGGGGCGGGAGCGGGACACGCTTGAGTTGCCGGAAGGAGCGCGTGTTGCCGACCTGCTGCGCCGCTATGCCGAGGTCAAGCCCGCATTGCAGCCCTACTACGACGTGATGGCGGTAGCTTTGAACCAGGAGTACAGCCAGGCCGGGGCGGCCCTGCATGAAGGCGACGAGGTGGCATTGATTCCGCCGGTCAGCGGGGGAAGCGGAGAAGGCCTGCGAGGAAAAGCAAACACCCCGGGCGAGGCCGCCCTCACCCCAGAACGCGCAAAAGCGGCGCGTTCCGGGGACCCCGGCGCCCGCGACGCAAAGATCGAAATCGTATGGGAGAAGATTGATTCGCATGCGGTCGTCGAAACCATCAAGCGCTCGGAAGACGGGGCGGTAGCGGTGTTTGAGGGCATTGTGCGCAATCACAGCCGCAACCGGCGCACCCTCTATCTCGATTACGAAGCCTACGAGCCCATGGCGCTGAAGAAGCTGGAGGGACTGGCGGAGCAGGCGCGGGCGCAGTTCGCGGTGCGGGAAGTCGCCATCATGCACCGCCTCGGGCGGCTGGAGATCGGCGAGACCAGCGTACTCATTGTGGTCGCCTCGGCACACCGGGGCGCCGCCTTCGACGCCTGCCGCTGGATGATTGATACCCTCAAGAAGACCGTTCCCATCTGGAAAAAGGAGCACTTTGAGGACGGCGCGGTTTGGGCCGATGGCGAGCCCTTCCCCGAGGACGTCGCCAAGCCGGGAGATATTTCGCAGACCGTAGGGAACAAGCCTGCATCTAAGTGAAAAATTCAATTGAGCGATTTGCGATTGTCGATCGGCGATTGGGAAACGGTTAGTCGAGGGTGCAGGCGGCTGCGCAGGCGATCGCTGGCGGTCGCCCTTTTCGCCGTCCTGCTGGCGTCGTGGTGCGCCGCGCAGCAGAGCGCAGGCCCGGCAACGCCAAAGACCGGGGCCAATCCGCTGGCCCACATGCCGGAAGCGCAGGCGGCGCGGCAAAACGCGCCGGACCAGGACCAGGCCTCCCCCACCTTCCGAGTCAATGTAAAGCTGGTGAACATATTCGCCACGGTGGTGGACCAGGATGGGGCGCCGGTGGGCGGCCTGACAAAACAGGATTTCACGCTTTTTGAGGACGACAAGCCGCAGAAAATTGCGGTATTCAACCGCGAATCGGGGCTGCCGCTTTCCATTGTGCTGGAAGTGGACACCAGCCTGAGCACGCACAAAGACCTGCAGCTGGAGCTGCAGTCGGCGCGGCGCTTCACCCATACCATCCTGCGGCCGGTGGACGCCCTGGCGCTGTTTCAATTCAGCGAAATTGTGGACGAGCTGACGCCCTTTACTTCCAACCTGAGGCGCATTGATGCCGCCATTGACCATGTGCATCCAGGCGCTGCCACCGCCATGTATGACGCGCTCTACCTGGGGGCGCGGGCGCTGGGGCGTCGCCAGGGCCGCAAGGTGATGGTGGTGATTACTGATGGCGGCGACACGGTGAGCACTACCGATTACGCTGAGGCGCTGCGGTCGGCGCAGGAGGCTGAGGCCATCGTCTACAGCATTATCGTGGTGCCCATTGAGGCCGATGCGGGCCGCGACATTGGCGGCGAGCACGCGCTGATTCAGTTGTCGCACGACACCGGGGGCAAATACTTCTACGCCTCCGGAATCAGCCAGTTGGATGAAGCCTTCCGCAAGATCAGCGACGAACTGCGCACGCAGTACCAGCTGGCCTATTATCCTTCCGAACGCTTGTCGGACTCCGATTTCCGCCGCATCAAGGTTTTGGTAAACACCCCGGCGGGCAAGGATTGGACGGTGCGGGCAAGGACCGGGTATTACACCAGTAAGGCGGAGTAGGCGCGCTAGGCCGGCGCTATGCCCCTACATCCGGCGCAGCTTGGAGCGCAGGCGCCTGGAGAGCTTGTCGATTTCCTTCAGCTTCTCGTCCAGATCCCTGGGCCGGATTCCCTTGGTTAATTGGCTGACCTCGTCCGGTAGAGTGCGGGCCAGCAAGGCAAGCTGGTCCGCATCACGCTGGACTTCGGCGAAGCTGGGCTTCACCGGCGCGTTGGCTGGCTGCGGTACGTTCTGTTCCCCTTCTTGTTCGGCGCGTTCGGCCTGGCGCAGGCCAGGAGGGATGGGCTTTTGCAGGAAAGCGCCCGCGGAGAGGACCAGCACGAGGAAAGCGAAAACGAGCTTGTTCACAGGCACCTCCCGAAGAGGCGACGAGCGGAATTTTATCCGGTTCCCGGCATCGGGGCGAACAACCATCGGGCGCCAAGGAGCCGTGTAGAATGGTGCCCATGCCATTCCGTGTACCTGGAGTTTCGCATCCGTCGAAGAAAGGGAAGGCTCCGCCGCCGGAGGAGACCTTCGAGGAAGCCGCTTACCTGAAAAGCCTGGGCGAAAAGCAGAAGCCCGTGACCATCAAGCTGCTGGACGGCGAAGTGGTGAAGGGCTGGATTGAATACTATGACAAGAACATGGTGCGGGTAACGCGCGAGGGCGCGCCCAACTTGTTCATTTTCAAGCACCAGATCATGTACATCGCGGAAGAGGCGGCGCGTCGCAAACCGTAATGCCGGAGCGGCCGCAATTCGTGCCTGCCATGGCGGAAATTGCCCGCGAGGCGGGCGCGCTGCTGATGGGCTACTTTCACCGCCGGGTGAAGGTGGAATACAAGGGCGATGTGGACCTGGTCACCGAGGCCGACCGCGCCTCCGAAGCCCTGATTACCCGGCGCATCCGCGAGCGCTGGCCCGAACACAACATCATGGGGGAAGAGGGCACGCGCACCGAGCAGGGCAGCGAATACCGCTGGTACGTGGACCCGCTGGATGGGACCACCAATTTTGCCCACGCCTACCCCGTCTTCTGCGTTTCACTGGGGCTGGAGCACAAAGATGCGCGCGTGGCAGCGGTGGTGTTCGATCCTACGCGCGACGAGATGTTCACGGCCCAAAAGGGCGGCGGGGCGTTTCTGAACGGCCAGCCGATTCGCGTTTCCGCCGTGTCCGATTTGGGCGAATGCCTGGTGGCCACCGGCTTTCCCAGCCACAAGCGGCACAAGAACCCCAACATATTTTTCTATCACCAGATCACGCTGAAAACGCACGGGGTGAGGCGGGCGGGCTCGGCGGCGCTGGACTTGTGCAACGTGGCTTCCGGGCGCTTTGACGGCTTCTGGGAATTCAATTTGAACCCCTGGGATACGGCAGCGGGAGTGCTCATCCTCGAGGAGGCGGGGGGAAGGGTGACCCGCTTCGACGGCCAGCCCTTTCGCATTGACAGCCGGGAGACGCTAGCCTCCAACGGCCGGGTGCATGAGGCGCTGCTGAAGGAGTTCCAGGCGATTTTTAGCGGCGAGGGGCTGGAGCAGTTGCCGTCCGTGGGGGACTACGTAAAAGTGCGAAAGTAATTTACGAATGACGATTGAAAAATTGGAGATGGCGGCAGAGTCATCCGCGCAGCATCTTCACACCCGCTCATAGTACGAAGGAAAACCAGGGAAGCGACCCACTCGCCGTTCCCCGCAGCCAGCGCGAACCCGCAAAGGCGCTAAAATACACATTCAGCTCGCCGCAAATGAATGCTGATGCGGGGCGGGCCATCAATCACGGGTCAGCGGCCACCCAGCCGGAGCAGGTGGGCGCATCTAAAGCAGTGGGGCATTTCCATGGTTCGCGTCGGGGTACAAATCACTCACGTCAGGACATAAACCGTGATCGCATCGTTGCTGGAACGAAAGATTGAAAAGCGGCCGGACAAGGTGAAGCTCAAGGGGCGGATTCTCTTTCTGACGGAAGACCCGGAACTGATCAAGCGGCAGCTGGCGGGTTGGGACCTGCCGTGGGACACGCAGAATCCGGCCAATCATCCCAAACTGCGCGACGACATTTCCACTGACGAGATCACGCCGGCGCACTACTGCTTTTACTTTGACGAGACGCTGGGCGAGATTCCGTACCTGGGGCTGAAGTGCGGGGGCGTGCTGCCCATCAGTCGCGGCGAGGTGAAGAAGGGCGGCTTCGTGGCGGCGGTGAGCGGCAAGCGGCGGGGCAAGGGGTCGAGCCGGGAGCAGTCGCCGTATGCCGAGTTGTGCGCCGGCATCCGGCTGGTGATCGCCGAAAATATCGAGCGCATTTACAAGCAGAACTGCCAGAACCTGGGAGTGCTGACTTCGACCAATTTCTCGCTCATTGAGAAAGTGCGCGCGGGCGAGGAGATCCCGCTGACGGAGTTCACCCAGGGCGAGGACGAGATCACGCGGCAGATTATCGAATACGGCGGGCTGTTTCCGTTCAACGTGGCGCGGCTGCAGGGAAAAGTATTCCTGCCCCCCATCCAGACCAAAGCGCGGCCCATGACCGTGGCGGAGAAGATTTTTGCCCGGCACATGATCCACGACAAAGACCAGGTGGGCGTGCCGGCGGTGAAGCCGGGCGACGCCGGATTTGCGCGCGCCGACCTGCGCTTCAGCCACGAGTACGTCACGCCCATGGCGGCGATTTTTTTCGAGCAGCTGGTGGGCAAGGAGGCGCCGGTCAACGATCCGTCGACCATGATCTTCTTCCGCGACCACCTGACTTTTCTGGACGAAGTGATTTCAGAAGAGAAACGCAAGATGGGCCTGCTGGACCTGGCCACGCAGCTCAAATTCAAGCAGCAGGATTTTGCCAAGTCGCGGGGGATCAAGCTGCACGGCGAGCTGCGCGACCGCAAAGGCTCGGAGGGCATCTGCCACTCCATTGTGCTGGAGAGTTACGCCCTGCCCGGGCAGCTGAACGTGGGCTCGGATTCGCACACGCCGCACGTGGGCGCGATAGGCTGCGTGGCCTTCGGCATCGGCACCACCGACGTGTTCAATTCCTGGATCACCAAAGATGTGCGGGTGCGGGTGCCGGAAAGCGTGAAAATTGTGATCCGTGGCAAGCGCCGCCCCAACACCACGGCCAAAGATTTCATTCTGAAGATTTTGTCGCTGGATTACGTGCGCAGCGGCAAAGCGTTGGCCAAGGTGATGGAGTATTCGGGCGAGGCCATCGAGGAGCTGAGCGTGGATGAGCGCGCCACCATGACCAATATGGCGGCGGAGATCGGCGGCTTTACCGGGATTGTGGCGCCGGACAAGAAGGTGGTGGAATTCCTGGTGGAGCGCCGGGGCATGGAGCGCAAGCACGCCCAGGAGCTGATTGCCGGGCTGAACAGCGATGCGGGAGCCGAGTACGCGCATGGGATCGAGTTGGATGCCGCCGACATTACGCCCATGGTGGCCACGCCCGGCGATCCGGGCAACGGCAAGTACATCCGCGAAATGAACACGCCGGTGCCGGTGGAAATTGCTTATGGCGGCACGTGCACCGCGGGCAAAAACGAAGACATGGACATGTACGCGCGGGTGCTGGCGGAGGCGCTGCGCCAGGGCAAGCGGGTGGCAGCGAGCTGCAGGTTCTACATCCAGTTCGGCTCCCAGGATACACGCGAATACTGTGTGCGCAAAGGTTACCTGGACGTGTTCCAGCGGGCGGGCGCGACCGTGATCGAGCCCAGCTGCGGAGCCTGCATCAATGCCGGGCCGGGGGTCTCAACGCGTCCGGACCAGGTGGTGATCAGCGCGCAAAACCGCAACTTCCCGGGGCGCAGCGGTCCGGGTCAGATGTACCTGGCCAGCCCTCTGACTGTGGCCGCAAGCGCGGTGGCGGGATATATCTGCGAGTATGAGCCGGCGGAGCAGAGGGAACTGGTGGGGGCGTAAAAAAGCTGGGTTGCTGACTGGCTGACTAGCTTTAAGTCCGGCGGCCCCGATGTCACCACGGGCAGGTAAGATGAGAAAAACCGCCGTTGGCTGAAAAGGCGCTGTGGGCAGGCTGGGGGAGTGAGATGCTTGCCGGCTGGTTGGGTGGGCAAGATTGCGGCCAGGCGGGGCGAGGGTCCGGCTCTGGCGTCAAAAGCTGTACACCGGGAAAGGCATTCTTGCTAGAATTGGAGGCAGTTAGCCTCACCCCGAACTGCTTCGAGGAGATACAAAGCTCATGGCTTATGTAATAGCGGAACCGTGCATAGGGACCAAAGACACAGCGTGCGTGGACGCCTGCCCAGTGGACTGCATCCATCCCAAGAAGGATGAACCGGCGTACGCGGAAGAAGAGATGCTCTACATTGATCCGGTGGAATGCATTGACTGCGGCGCCTGTGTTCCCGTCTGCCCAGTGTCGGCCATTTTTGCGCTGGATGATCTCCCGGAAAAATGGAAAGCGTTCACCGAGCGCAACGCCGCCTATTACGGGCGCACGCCGGCTTAGTCCCGAGTGCAAGCGAGATTTTTGGGCGCACATCCCGGTTGGGGGTGTGCGCCTTTGTGTTTCCAAGGCAGCTATTGGCGATTAGCAATTAGCATTTGGCCCATGAGGCGAGTTGCCTGTGGTGGGGAGCGCCCGCATCAATTCCGTCGCAAGGCATTGAGGCTCCTGAGCGGTTCACTCACAGGATCCGAGGTGGTTCTGGGGCTAAATGCTAATTGCCAAGTGCTCGGTCGGGTAATTGCACCTTTGTGATCAGCCGCTCCCTCCCCGCTGGTCATCCACAGACCGCAACCGTTAGAATGAAAGTTTAGCTTGCTGCCGAAAAACAGCACAGAGGCGCGTCAGGCGTGCTGGGCCGCGGCCGGTGGCCGTCCATGCCGCTAAAGGAGTCAGAGGCGATTGTGCTGCGCACCTATCCGCTGCGCGAGGCGGACCTGCTGGTCACGCTGTTCACGCGGGCGGAAGGCAAAGTGCGCGGGGTGGCGCGGTCGGCAAAGAAGTCGAAGAAGCGGTTTGGGGGCGCGCTGGAGCCGCTGACCTATGTGCGCGCCTACTGGGACGACCGCGAGCGGCAGGAATTGGCCAGGCTGGATTCGTGCGAGGTGCTGGAGTCGCCGCTGGCCCGGCAGGTGACGTATCCGCGGGCGGTAGCGCTGGGGCATCTGGCCGAGGTTCTGGACGAACTGCTGCCGGACCGGGAGGCCAATGACGCGGTGTTCCGGCTGACGCTGGCGGTACTGGAGCAGCTGGCGGGTGACCGGATCTGGATGCCGCTTACATACTTTGAGCTGTGGATGACACGGCTGGTGGGCTTCCTGCCCGAGCTTTCCGAGTGCATGGCCTGCGGGGCGGAGCTGAACGGGAGCCGGGCCTTTTATCACGCGCTGGTGGATGGGCTGATGTGCGCCGAAGATAAGCGGCTGGCCTCGTCGGAGATGTCGCGGGAGTCGCGGGCAGTGGCAGGAGAGATGTTTCGCGCGCCCATTGAGAATTTTGCCGCGGTGGAGTGGCCCAAGGCACGGGCCGCCGACCTGCGCAAGTTCCTGGTTCAGATTCTGGAACGGCACCTGGAGAAGAAGCTGGTGACCGCGGGAATGCTGGAAAAGATCAGCTGCTAGCCACTAGCTGTTAGCTCAGCATTCAGCCCATGAGAATCGTGGGGCGCTGAACGCTGATGGCTGAATGCTGATGGGTACAAATACAAACTGCTGATGTCGTTGAAAACCAATCCGCCCACCTTTCAGGAGCTCATCCTGCGTCTGCAGAACTTTTGGGCGGAGCGCGGGTGCGTGCTGCAGCCGCCCTATGACCTGGAAGTAGGCGCTGGAACCATGGCGCCCGAAACTTTTCTGCGAGTGCTCGGTCCGCAACCGTACAAGGTGGCCTACGTGCAGCCTTCGCGCCGCCCGGCGGACGGGCGTTACGGCGAGAACCCCAATCGCCTGTACAAGCACACGCAGCTGCAGGTGATTCTGAAGCCGCCGCCGGAAAAAGTGCAGGAGCTGTATCTCCAGTCGCTGGCCGCCATCGGCATTGATCTGCGGCAGCACGACATCAAGTTCGAGGAAGACAACTGGGAATCGCCCACGCTGGGCGCCTGGGGAATCGGCTGGCAGGTGATGCTGGACGGGCTGGAGATTACGCAGTTCACCTACTTCCAGCAGTGCGGCGGAGTGGACCTGGAGCCGATTTCGGCGGAGCTGACCTATGGGCTGGAGCGCATTGCCGCATTTTTGCAGGATGTGAACAGCATTTACGAGATTGTGTGGGCGCGCGATCCGGAGAGCGGCAAGGCCATGACCTACGGCGACGTGCGACTGGCGGATGAGCTGCAGTTTTCGGTGTACAACTTCGAGGCCGCCGACGTGGAGAAGACGTGGAAGCACCTGGATTTGTGCGAGGCCGAGTGCCAGGCGCTGCTGCAGCGGTTCCACGGACTGAAGAAAACAAAGCCGGCGGAAGCGAAGGCAGCCGCGCGTTCGGCCGGGGGCAGCATTCCCGAGCGGCACGAGCTTTCGGAGCCGCTGATACCGGAGCCGCAGAACGGGTACGTGGGCGCATCGGCCGTCGCGCGTTTTCCGCTGTTGCCGGCATACGACCTGTGCCTGAAGTGTTCGCATTTGTTTAACGTGCTGGACGCTCGGGGCGCGATTTCGGTGACGGAGCGCGTGGGCGTGATCGCGCGCATTCGCAACCTGGCGGTGGGAATCGCCAAAGCGTGGATTGAGCAGCAGAGCGCGGTGGAATTGAAGACCGTGAGCAAACCCGCAGAAAAGGCGCGGGAGCAGGTGACGACGTAGCATGCGGAACGTAAGGTCCTTCGACTCGGACGCGGGACTGTATCCGCGTCCTCGCGCAGGATGACAGCCTCAGAAGAGAGTTCATGGCAGATTTTTTGCTTGAGATCGGATGCGAAGAGATTCCCGCGCGGATGATTGACGCGGCGACGGCGGAGCTCGGGCGCCGGGTCAGCGATGTGCTGGCACGCGAGCGCCTGGCAACGGCTCCGGCTGTCGCCACGTTCTCTACGCCGCGACGCCTGGCAGTGTCTGTGACGGAGGTTGCAGTCGGCCAAAGCGATGTGGAGGAGCAGGTGACGGGTCCGTCGGTAAAGGTCGCCTTCAAGGATGGCCAGCCCACTCCGGCGGCGCACGCCTTCGCCAAAAAAGTGAGCACCGATATTGCCAGGCTGCAGCGCGTCACCACAGCCAAGGGCGAATACCTGGCAGCCAAGGTCATTCATAAGGGCCGTTCAGCGTCGGAAATTCTGAAGGAGGCGCTGCCCAAAGAGCTGGCCTCCATTTACTGGCCTAAGAACATGTATTGGCACGCCAAGAACGAGCGCTTTGTGCGCCCGGTGCGCTGGATGCTGGCGCTGCTGGACGGCGAAGTGGTGCCGCTGGAGTTTGATGGCGTTCGCGCCGGCAACCTTTCACATGGACATCGCACGCTGGGCGGTCCGGTGGTTGTGCACAGGCCCGGAGATTATGGCGACGCGCTGGAGCGGGCCTCCGTGATCGTCAACCGGAAAGAGCGCGAGCAGCGTATCCGCAAAGCCCTGGATGATGCGGCACGCACCATCCGCGGCGCGCGCTGGCGGGAAGACGCGGCGCTGCTGGAAACTGTGACCAACCTCACTGAATTTCCCTCCGTGATCCTGGGAAACTACGATACCGAGTTCCTGGAGTTGCCGGAGGAAGTGCTGGTCACGGTGATGCGCGACCACCAGAAATATTTCGCGCTGGAGGATGGCGGGCACAAGCTGCTGCCGCATTTTCTGGCGGTGCTGAACACGGACGGCGATCCCGACGGCATTATCCGCCACGGGCACGAACGGGTGCTGCGCGCGCGCTTCAACGACGCCCGGTTCTTCTGGCAGACGGACCAGAAGACTTCGCTGCGGAAACGCGTTCCGCTGCTGAAACATGTTACGTTTCAGAAGGACCTGGGCAGCTATTACGCCAAGACCCTGCGGGTGCAGCACCTGGGCAGCCACATCTCCGGGCCCCTGAAAGAGGCGGGCTTCGATATCCGGCCGGGAGTGGTCCACAAAGCGGCGTGCCTGGCCAAAACCGATCTCACCACCGAGTTGGTGAAGGAATTTACCGAATTGCAGGGTGTCGTGGGCGGCCTGTATGCGCGGGTGCAGGAGTTGGATCCTGCCTTGTCGCCGGACGCGCACCGACTGATCGCGGAAGCGATTTACGACCACTACAAGCCGGAATCCATGGAGGATTCGGCGCCGCGCACCATTGAAGGAGCGGTGCTCTCCATTGCCGACAAGGCGGACAGCATAGCGGGGATGTTCGCGCTGGGGCTGCAGCCCAGCGGCTCGAAAGATCCGTTTGCGCTGAGGCGGCAGGCAAATGGGATTGTGAAGACCATTGCCGAGCACAAGCTGCCGTTGAGCATCGAGCAAGTATTTCGAGACGCGTTGGCTGGGTACGCGGGTTCGGAAGCGGAAAAGAAGTTTGGAGCAAAGTTCGCAACGCCTCAGGGCCGCGGGGAAATTCTGCAATCCATTGTGGCGTTCCTTCGCGAGCGGCTGGAGTTCTACCTGCGCGACGCACTCGGCTTCGCCTATGACGTAGTGAATGCGGTGCTGGCGGCGGGCAGCGACGACGTGGTGGACGCGGTGGCCCGGGCGCAGGCGGTGGCCAAGGTGCGGCCCTCGTCCGACTTCGAATCCATCTCTGTCGCGTTCAAGCGTATGAAAAATATTTTGCGGCAGGCACAGGAAGCCGGGTCGCAGCCGACGGCGGAATTTCGTCCGGGTGCGCTGAAAGAGCCTGCCGAAGTGAACCTGGCGGAACTGGTTCCCACGACGGCGGAGCGGGTACGCGAGTTACGCGGCAAAAAGAACTATGAGGCGGCGCTGGTCGAGATTTCGCGCCTGCGCCCCGCGGTGGACACCTTCTTTGACAAGGTGATGGTCATGGTGGACGACCCCAAAGTGCGCGCCAACCGCCTAGCCTTGTTGCAAACTGTTCTAAAGGAATTCTCCACCATCGCGGATTTCTCCGAGATTGTGACCGAGAGCAAGGAATCGAAAGTATCTTAGAAAAGTAAAGGACTGAATATATGGCGACACACGCTTTGCCCGAAACGGAATACCGCAGCGACCAGAAACCAGCCACCAAATACGTTTACTTCTTCGGCGAAGGCAAGGCCGACGGCAACGGCAAGATGAAAGACGAACTGGGCGGGAAAGGCGCCGGCCTGGCGGAGATGACCAATGCCGGCCTGCCCGTGCCTCCGGGATTCACCATCCAGACGGAAGCCTGCCGCGAGTTCATGCGCACGGCCAAAGTGTCAACCGAAGTGGCGCGGCAGATGGAGGATGCGCTGGGGCGGCTGGAAAAATTGCAAGGGCAGAAATTGGGAGTGGGCGAGAACCCGCTGCTGGTGAGCGTGCGCTCAGGCGCGAAGTTTTCCATGCCGGGCATGATGGACACCATCCTCAACCTGGGGCTGAACGACAAGAGCGTGGAGGCGCTGGCGCGCAGGGCCAACAACCCGCGCTTCGCTTATGACTCCTACCGGCGGCTGATCCAGATGTTCGGCAACGTGGTGCTGGAGATCGAAAAGAGCGCATTCGACGAAGTTTTCGACGCCAAGAAAAAACAGAAAAAAGCCAAGCTCGATACCGACCTGGACGCGGCCGCGCTGAAGGAAGTGATCGAGGAATACAAGAAGGTGGTGAAGAAGCACGCCAAGCGCGACTTCCCACAGGATCCCCACGACCAGCTGGTGATGGCGCGGGATGCCGTGTTCCGCTCCTGGAATAACGACCGCGCCAAGCACTACCGCCGCATCAACAATATCTCCGACGACCTGGGCACGGCGGTGAACGTGCAGGCCATGGTGTTCGGCAACCTGGGCGAGAGCAGCGGCACAGGCGTAGGCTTTACGCGCAATCCGGCGACCGGCGCCAAGGAGTTTTATGGCGAGTTCCTGATGAACGCGCAGGGCGAAGACGTGGTGGCCGGAGTGCGCACCCCGGTGCCCATCTCCGAACTGCAGAAGATCATGCCCGAGGTGTACCAGCAACTGCGGGACATCACCACGAAACTGGAGAAGCATTACCGCGACGTGCAGGACTTCGAGTTCACCATCCAGGATGGGCGGTTGTACATGCTGCAAACCCGCAACGGCAAGCGCACGGGCCTGGCGGCGGTGCGGGTGGCCATCCAGATGGTGGAAGAAGGGCTGATCAAAAAGGAAGAGGCCATCTTCCGAGTGGAGCCCAACCAGCTTTACGATTTCCTGGTGCCCCGGCTCGACGAGAAGAAGCAGAAAGTGGAGGTGCTGGCGACAGGGCTGCCGGCGTCGCCTGGTGCGGCGGTAGGGCAGATCGTGTTCACAGCCGATGACGCGGTAAAGAAGGCGGGCGACGGTCGCAAGCGCAATCCGGTAATCCTGGTGCGCGCCGAAACCACGCCGGAAGACATTCACGGCATGGAAGTGGCGGTGGGTATTCTGACCTCGCGCGGCGGCATGACGAGCCACGCGGCGGTGGTGACGCGCGGCATGGGCAAGTGCTGTGTGGCCGGCGCCGGCGACATCGAGGTGGACGAAAAAGCTGGAGAGATGCGGGTGAAGGGCAAGGTGCTGAAAGAAGGCGACTGGCTTTCGCTGGATGGCACCACCGGCCGCGTGATTAACGGCAAGCTGGGTACGCTGGAGGCGTCGCCCAACGATCCCGAACTGCAGAAATTCATGAGCTGGGCGGAACCGTTCCGCAAGCTGGGAGTGCGGGCCAACGCCGACATCCCGCGCGATGCCATCCAGGCGCGCGCGTTCGGCGCCGAAGGCATCGGGTTATGCCGCACCGAACACATGTTCTTCGCCGAGGACCGCATTCCGCACATGCGGGCCATGATCATGGCGGGCACGGAGAAGGAGCGGCGCATGGCGCTGCGCAAGCTGCTGCCCATGCAGCGCTCGGATTTTGTCGGTATCTTCCGGGCTATGGACGGATATCCGGTCACCATCCGCACGCTCGATCCGCCGCTGCACGAGTTCCTCCCGCGCCGCGAAGACCTGATGGTGGAAATTGCCGTGCTGGAGGCGACCAAGCCGCGTTCGCCCAAGCTGCGCGAGTTGCGGACGCTGTTGCGGCGAGTGGAAGAGCTGCACGAGTTCAACCCCATGCTGGGGCATCGCGGCTGCCGGCTGGGAATCAGTTATCCGGAGATCACGGAAATGCAGGCGCGCGCCATTTTCGAGGCGGCCTGCGCCGTGGCCAAGGATGGGGTGAAGGTCTATCCCGAGGTCATGATTCC